>Ga0210399_10001595_pt1 | contig 17693 bp, 10 predicted proteins | sample IncBWC14MmetaG_FD_150865 | JGI IMG/M metagenome (GOLD analysis project Ga0210399, IMG submission 150865) | Forest soil microbial communities from Barre Woods Harvard Forest LTER site, Petersham, Massachusetts, United States - Inc-BW-C-14-M | ecosystem: Environmental > Terrestrial > Soil >...
TCCAGCAGCAAATAGTGTTTTCTTTTTTCCTACTTATGGGACGCTCCTTGCCGCGGTCTCGTTTGACCAGACAGGTACCACTAAAATTGGCAAACTCTTGCTCAATCACAGCTTTATGCGGCCGGGCTTGGTGACCATGGTCGCCTCAGTCGTCATCGCGTTTTGCCTGGGAAGGTTACTCCTGCAGTAATAGAAGAACTCAATTGGCGAATCGCACCGCCCCGATTCAATAGATTGGCGCGGGCAAAAAAACACTCCAAAGCCGAACTCGAGAGGTGGGCAAAGCTTGGCGGGAGACCGAAATCCGCAGACGGGGATGAGCAATGAAGAGAGCAGCGATTTATGCCAGAGTGAGCACCAACAACGGACAAAACCCTGAAATGCAACTTGGGGAGGTCCGTCAGTATTGCTCTCGACGGGAGTGGCAGGTCGTCCACGAATACGTGGACAAGGGCATCAGTGGGTCTAAAGAGCGTCGCCCCGCCCTCGATCGGCTAGTCGCCGATTGTCGGAGGAGGGCTGTTGACTGTGTGGTGGTCTACCGCTACGACCGCTTCGCCCGCAGCCTACGTCAACTCGTGAATGCACTCGAGGAGTTTCGAGCACTGGGGATCGATTTCGTTAGTTTGCATGAGGGCGTTGATACCTCGACGCCGAATGGAAGGCTAGTATTCGGCATCTTTGCATCCATCGCCGAGTTTGAATGTGAACTCATTCGTGACCGCGTAAAGTCTGGGTTGGCACTGGCCAAATCAAAAGGGAAGCATCTCGGCAGGCCACGAGTTGACGTAGATTCTCTCAGAGTTGCCGCTCTTCGCAAAGAAGGACGCTCATGGGCTGAGATTTGCGAATCTTTGGGAATATCAAAGGGAACTGCGCAGCGAGCTTTCCTTTCCTTGCCCAAAAACCTGCCCGAACTTGCACCCCTAAAGTCCTGATTTTGTTGGGCTCGAGCCCTAAACTTTAGATTGCCCAAAAACAAATGATTTTGATTTGGCCACTTGCCCTTGTAACTGACTTGGCGTTTTCGACTCCGCTGCTTTACGAGGGAGGACTTGAGTTGTCCGCTCCAGAGGGGCCTGACTTACAGCCGTGATGGTCCAGAAGTGCGTCCATGCAAAGCACCATTACACTTCATAAACCCTCGCAGAACTCTTCGGACCAACTGAAAGGTCAGACCTGATCGCAAAGATGAGGGGTTGGCGACACATTTCGGGCGAGGTTCCGTCATTTATGTGAAAGTACCTGGTCACTGTACTTTTTTTTGATCATATTAACTCTCTCCGCTTGAAGCGGGGCATTGGACCGAGACGGGGCTCCGCACGATGTGGCCGGCGGACTTGGCCGCCCACTCATTCACGATCGGTTAGAACCCGACAGTTGGCAGGGCAAACCGCTTTGCTGGCCGTGGCGCGATGCCCCCTACAAGACGCATCAAGAAGGAAAGAAACGGCTTTGCAGGGTCGAATTTTTCAACCACCGCAAGAGTTGATCCACCTTAAGAGCAGTGCTGCAGAAAAGCGAAAAACCTCGCGATTACCATTCCCACCAGCGGGCGGACCTCTCTTTGTGTGGGTGGGGAATGGTTAACCTCACTGTTAACGTTTCGTGCGACTTCAGATGGACGCTTAATGGTTGAGCGGAAGTAGTTGCGAGTTCCTCATCTTCGGTCATTGACGCGATTTCTGTCGCTGTCACTCTCAAAGTGGTTGTGATTTTTGTGTCCGCTGGCTTTCCGGCGATTTCTTGCAGCCGCAAGGTGTAGTGTTCCGGGTTGCCGTCGGCACTGGGTTTGAAAGCGAGCAGGGCCACGTTTTCCGCGCTGAGGGAAAAGAAACTGCTGGCGTCGGTGGCGGGGGCCATGGAGTTGTCGAGTTGGGTGACGATGAGAGGCACGTTCTCTTCCCAGCCGTCACGATAAGAGGCGACAGCGTCGAGAGCACCTCTATTGGCGCGCAGCGAGAAAGAATAGGTGGAAACGGCGGGCAGTCCCGGCTCAACGGTGGCGAAGTTCACCATTCCAAGGTCGCGCGTGTCGCCTTGATCCTGCTTGCGCATGACCGTGGAGCGCGCGGTGTTCAGGAATGTGTTCGGGCCTTTAACTCCCGGTAGACCGGGCAGATAAACAAAAAAAGATTCCTTTTGCGAAAGCGTGATGGATGTTTGCTGGCCCCCGATTTCGCCGGTCATCACGAGGGAATGGAGCGGTGTCGCCGCGTCCGTCCGCGCTCCGGGGAGATAGTCGTCGGGAATTTGGTGGAAGCCGATGCCGTCTTCGACCCAGAGGGAGGCGGAACCTTTGAACGGCGCGGGGAATTGGAAGGAGTAGTATTCGCCGGCCTGATTGCTGGCAACGAAGGGCATCTTGTCTCTGTCGAGAGTGTTTTGGATGCGAACTTTCACGACGCCTTCGGAGAGCAGGATTTGTGTTTCAGGCCATAGTGTCCCCGGTCTTCGCACGGTGAGGCGGGAAAAGACGGGGCCGGTTTCCTTTGCGATTCGAACCTCGGGCCATGCCGCTGGCAGATTCTCGGCGGGGATCCAGCGGAGCAGCGAGTTGGCCGCTTTGCCCGAGGTCGAGTCGACTAACTCCTGATTCAATTTCTTGTCGAAAAGACTGGTGAGAGCGCCGTCCGCTGGCCGCAGAACAAGTTTGTGGGCGCTGTTTTCGAGCGACGCAGCCGGGGCAGCGGCGCTAAGAGGCGCAGTCGGCTTGCCCAGGATGATCGAATAGGCGCGATAGCCGAAGGACGGCACGTCTTTGGCGAGGAAAGCCACTTCGGATTCCGAAATCGTCTGAACCGGTAACGTTGTGCCAGCTGTCAGGTCGAGAACTCCGGAAATTGCTTGTCCAGGACGGAGTTTGATAGTGGCGAGATCGGTTCTGGTCCAACTGAGCGGATTGAAAACAACCAGAGTTTCAGATTTGCTTTCTTTTTGCGCGAGCAGCGTTTGCAAGCCGCTGTCGATCAGATTTTGGATGTCTTCGCGGCCGGAAGATGTGTAGCCGGCGTACTCTCGATTCTGCAGGTCGACTTCGGCGCGGGTCATGAGTTTGGGCCAGCCAATTTGAGCGGCGCCGGAATGCTCGTCGTATTTGTAAAGCTTCAGGCGGGCGTCTTCAAGATTGCCGGAGGGGAGACTGGTAAAGTTGCGGAAAGTCAGCAGGCTCCAGATGGCTTCGGCGATGGGGAAGTGATCTTGAATCCAACGAGCGTTGGCACTGATTACCGGTGAATTGATTTTGACCTCGGACCAGAGGCCGCTGTAGTCGCCGAAGTAGGCGGGGAAAGAGTCTTTGCCGTAGGCGGATTCCATGTGGTGGAAGAATTCGGCGGGTGTGGCGACGACGATGCGCGGCTGCTTACCGGCGGCGTTCCACTCGCGGATGGCAGGGAGGAGTTGTTTCGCTTCACGATTGGAGGAAATGAAATCGTGGAGGTATAGCAGCATCAGCGCGTCGTACGGATACTGGGCGGCTTTGTATTTTGCGAGGAGCTTGTCGACGCCACTCTGCATGATTTCGAGGCGGGACTTGCCTTCGACTTCTTTGGGATAAAAATGTTCCTTGGTGTAGGGCTCAAGCGAGTCGGGGTCGAGATAGTAGTCGGCCATGGCTTCGGTGTAGCCGCCAAGGCGTCCTTGCGTTTGCCAGGTTAGGACGCGGCTGCCGTCGGGGGCGGCCCAATAGAAAGGCATTTTGCCGGGAGTGAGGGAAGTGCCGCCGAAGAGAAAAAGATTGGAGCCATTGATGAAGTATTTGATACCGCTGCGGGCAAGCACCTGCGGTAGGCGAGAGGTGAAGCCCGGTACGTCGTCCATGATGGCGAAATCCGTTTTCACGCCCAATTGCTTTTCGATGGCCTTCATGTCGTAAGTGATTCGATTAAGAGTCTCCGCGCCCATGAACTCGGTGTGCATGCTGCCATAGACGGCAGATAGCTGGATCTGGCCTTTGTTGATGAGGTCGACGAGTCCCTGAACCTGGTTGGGATCGGGCGTGCGCGCCAGCCATTCGCGGAGCTGCCAGGCGCTCTCGATGGTCCAGCGGAATTCCGGGTCGGATTTGGCGTTGGCTATGACTTCGTCGAGGTGAGGTTTCAGGCGAGGCAGAATTTCCTCGGGCGGTGCGATGAAACCGAGATCCCAGTGGCTGGACGGGATGACGTAGATGGTCTTAATTTGCGTTTTCGCAGGGGGCGCAAGTCGCTGCGGAGAGCCCTGAGCGTAGAGCGCTCCTCCACTGCAAACGGCTATGCCTGTGAAGAGCGCAATTTTAGTAGCAAAAGTCTTGACCATTGATCCTTGCATCCCGTTGTTGCGGCTCATGCAATTCTCTTCCTCCGATGTCGGATTGCAAAATCAAAAAAATGGGGCCCCTTTGCAAGAGGCCCCACGTTGAAAGGAAACCCCGTTGACCGGCTGGTCTAGAAGAGAAGCTTCAGGACCAGTTGAGCCTGTCTGGAAGTGCCTGTGCCGACGTGATTGGCGATGGTGGAAGTGCTGATCCCGAACGTTGCATCGGAAAGGTTGCCATCGGGATTCGCGAAGTTGGGATGGTTGAGGATGTTGAAGAGCTCACCGCGGAATTGGACGGAGAGCCGTTCGTTGATGTGCGTCGTCTTCGCAAAAGAGGCGTCCCACTGCGTGAAGCCGGGACCGCGGCCCGTGTTGCGGCCCAAATCGCCGTACTGGCCGACGGGTGGCGCGGCAAAGGCAGCTGGATTAATCTGCGGATGACCTGGAGATCCCGGAGTGTTGGAACCCGCAAACGAGAGCGGCTGTCCGGTCAAGTTGGGACGAATCTGGTCCGCACCGAGGAATGGGGGAGCAAGCGCGATGGTGTAGGGCAGACCGCCGCGCGCCTGGAGCAGGGTGCTGATTTGCCAGCCTTCCGCCAAGCGCTTGGGCAGAGAAGAGCTCACGGGAATATCCCAGACGGCACCGAGCGTGAAGTTGTGGCGAACGTCAATATCGCCGCTGGCGAAATCGAGTTTGGGATCGTGCGAATTCTGGTACGCCCCTGTCAGGATGTTTATGGCATCGTCGGTTTCATGGGCAAAGGTGTAATTCGCGTCAAGCGTTACACCCTTGCTGACACGGCGGCGGAGGCTGACTTGCAGCGATTCGTAATTGGAATTGACGAAGTTTCCGAAGCGCCGGACTTGGCCGAACTCCGCCCCACCTGGCAGAGGTAGCTGGTTTGGAAATCCGGGAAACGGAGAAAGGTTGAGTTCTTCGCCCGCATAAGCCGCACCGGCAGGACCCTTCACGCCGCGATTGGCGACGTAAGAGGCTTCCAGAATCGTATCTTTCAGGATTTCGTGCTGGACACCAAGGCTCCAGTGCAGGGAGTAGGTGTCGCGAATGTTTTTGTCGAGGCCGGTGACATTTGCCGGGAGAGCCGGTACGCAATCTGGCAGGGGATTCGGGACTGGATACGTCAAGCCATAAAACGGAGTGCAAGTCCGCGTGCCGAACAAGAGCTGGAAGAAGTTGAAATTGAAAGCCTGCTGATAATTGCTGCCGAGTCCCAGCGCGGCGCCCGTAAGCATTGGGCTATAGAAGACGCCAAAGCCTCCGCGCACCACTGTCTTTCCGTGGCCGAAGGGATCCCAAGAAAAGCCAACGCGCGGGCCGAAGTTGTTGCGGTCCGGGTCGTAAAGCGGTTTGCCGATGGGATCCAGAGTAAGGGTGGCGATGTCAAAATTGCCGATCAAGTCGCCCTGCAGCACTGTGTTGTATTCATAACGCAGGCCAAGATTCAGCGTGAATCTGGGGGATAGGCGAATGTCGTCCTGAACGAAGAGGCCGTAGTTTGTGTTCTGGACGCCGATTTCGTTGTAGCCAAGGGTGCTGAGTTGCAGCGCCTGGCCCACCTCAAAGTCGCCAATGGTGTCGAACGCGAGAAATTCCTGGGGTTGCAACGTGTCATGAGTCACTGCGTGGCGAATATCGAAACCCGCCTTGATGGTGTGCCGGCCTTTGACCCAAGTCAAGGTTTCCAGGAACTGCAGGGAATGCTGCGGGCGGAGGCTGGAGAACAGCGCCGGCCCGGGAGCGGTACCAAAGGTGTTGCTGGGACCGCAGCCCCAGAACGCAGAGCATTGGAATGTCGGGAAGCCGTCACCGCCGCCGAGTGAATCGGTTTGCGGGCGATTGAACGCAATGCCGAATTCGTTGAGCAAATTGGAGCTGAGCGTGTGGTTCCAGGTGCCCTTCAAAAGGAAATTCCGGCTGGTGGAAGGCGAGATTTGCCCGGTGGCGATGCCGTATTGCGTGCTGGTGAAGGAGTCGTTGACATTGAAACGGAAGGCAAACGTGTCTTTGGGGGTTGCGTTGTAATCGATTTTTACGGAACCAGTGTCTTCACGGAGAGTGTTGCGGAGATTTCCGTTAAAGTAGCCCAAATCGTTTCGCACGCAGTCCGTGCCGCCGGGACACTGTCCCACGAAGATGACAGGGCCGGGGACAGTGGGGAAGGGAACCGTAGCCATGACCGGCACCATCACGGGAGCAAGATTCGCTCGTTCAGCCTCTGTCATCACCGGGACATCCGTGATTGGGGTCGTGACGATCTGGCGAACGCCTTCGTAGTTCACAAAGTAGAAGAGCTTATCTTTGACGATCGGGCCGCTGACGTTGCCGCCGAACTGGTTGAGGCGCAGCGGTGTGGGCAGCGTTGCGAAGTAGTTCTTGGTGTCCATCGCGTCATTTCGAAAATAATCGAAAACCGAGCCATGAATGCTGTTGCCGCCGGACTTGGTAATGACGTTTACGATGTCTCCCGCAGAGCGGCCGTATTCCGCGGTGTAGGTGGAAGACATAACCTTGAATTCCTGGATGCTGTCGATGCTGGCGCGGCTGATGCGCGATTCCTGGCGGCCCAGTTGGGTGCTGACGGCGTTGACGTCGATGCGCGTGGCGTCGGCGCCGTCGAGAAGCACGTTGACGCCGGCAAAGGTGGTTTCAAAACCGCCGAGGCTGTTCTGACCGAACGCGCCGGTAGTGACGGAGCCGGGGACGAGTGCGATCAGAGCAGTGAAGTCGCGGCCGTTGAGAGGAAGATTGGAAACCGACCTGGAGTCGATCGAAGCGCCGAGTTCGCTCGATTGGGTGTTGACAGTAAAGGTGTCGGCCATGACGGTGACCTGCTCCGACGTGGCGCCGACGACGAGTTTTACAATTACTTCGCGTCGATCTGTGGCGTAGAGGAGAATGTCTTCCACCCGCTCGGTCTTGAAGCCTGCCTTGCTCGTTTCCACGGTATAAGTGCTTGCTGGCAGACCGTTGATTTCGAATGAACCCTGGTCGGTCGTCGTCAAATCATAAACGCGCCCGGTTTTGGTGTTGGTGATTTTCACGGCGGCGCCGGAAACGCCCGCACCGGTGGCATCGTGTACAGTGCCCACGATGCTGCCGGTGTCATATTGCGCGTAAGCGGGAGAGTGCGAGAGGAAGAGAACACAGAGGCATAGGATTGCAGGAAACAGGTAACGTACTGCACGAGAATGATTCATCGGTATAATCCCCCTTTGGAGCAAAGCCAACCTGGATTAATTGCTAACGCCGTGGTTTGCCGCGGCGTGTGACACGGGCCTGTTTCAGTTGTTTCGGGGTGTGTTCCGCTTCCTTGCGAAACTTGTCCTGTGCGTCCAGATCTCGGCGCAACAGGGCCTCGGCGTAGCGCAAGTCCTCAAGAATTTCCTGGCGGGCGCCCTGAGCGTCGCGCTTCTGGATAAAGTTGAAAATGCGTTCGTGGCGGTCGAAGTTGCGCTTCAGGTCATCGACGAGCGGTAGCACGCGGCGGCGTCCTTCGGCCATGGCGTCGTACATCATGCGCATGGTGGTCTGGATGGCGACGTTCTTGGCGGCTTGAAGAATGCATTCGTGGAAAGCGATTTCGTTGACCATGAAGCGTTCGGGATTATGAAATCCGGAACGCATGCCGGCAAGGGCTTCCTGCATTTTTTCGATGTCGTCCTTGGTGGCACGACGCGCGGCGAGAGCCGCGGCTGCGGGTTCCAGGATCTGCCGCAGTTCCAGGAGTTCGAGGTACTTGATCTCCTGGAGGAGTAGCATCCACTGGAAATGGCGGCTAATGACTCCGCTGAGCGATGGCTGGATGTAGGTGCCGTCTCCCGGGCGGGCTCTGACGAGCCCGAGGAACACCAGACCCTTCAGAGCTTCGCGCAGGGAGCCTCGACTGACATGGAGCATGGCGGCTAGTTTGGGTTCGGGGGGCAGGCGGCTGCCGCTGCGAAGATCGCCGCTGCGCACCAGGGCTTCGATGCGACCGGCGACCATTTCCATGACCGTCTCCCTGCGGACAGGGAGGAACTCCGCGACGGCGACGTTACGATTGTTCTTCTCAGCCACAACCCACCTGAATAAGTTTGTCCTACAATAAGACAGCGCGCAGGATTGTCAAGCGAAAAACGAATAATAGCCAGCAAAATTATTGCTTCTTTTGGTTGACTCGAGGGGAGGCGAAGTATATATGTGCAAAGGTTGGACAAACGTCTGCTTGCGCTGGTGCCGAGAATGAAACGCTCTGCTGCAGTTCTTCCGCCCGAAATTCCCATGAAGCGTTTCCAATCCTTTGCGGACGGACTGGATCATCCAGAGGGACTGGCGTTCGACGCCGATGGGATTTTATGGGCCGGAGGAGAACTCGGGCAGATCTATCGAATTGATTCGTGGGGAAGGGTGAAGGAAATTGCGCGACTGGGCGGGTTTTGCCTGGGATTAACCTTTTCCAAAAAACAAGAGTTGCACGTTTGTAATTTCAAGCGCGGCGCACTGATTCATCTTAATCGCAAGGGGCGCGTGCTGGGCTGCATCGAACGGGTAGGAAACCGGAAATTGATGACTCCCAATTTCTCCGTCTTTGATTCGGAAGGCAATTTGTACTTCAGCGATTCCGGAGAATGGGGCGCGGGCAACGGTTGTGTTTACCGGCTTCGGGGGAATGGGCGCGCTGAACATTTCGCGGGGACCTTTGCGTTTGCGAATGGGATGGCACTGAGTGCAGATGAAAAAACGTTGTACGTGGTGCAGACCCAGCGGGACAACATAGTGCGGATTCCGATACTGGCGGACGGGCGCGCCGGCAAAGCTCAAGTTCATGCTTCGGGACTCGGGAGCATTCCGGACGGGGCGGCTCTCGACGCTGAAGGAAACTTGTACGTCACGACGTATGCCACACATTCGGTATACCGCGTCGCTCCGGATGGCAGCGTGTCGTTATTTGCAAAGGATCCGTCGGCAACGATGCTGGCGGCGCCGACGAATGTCGCGTTTGGGGGAAACAATTTTGACGAAATGTATTTTGCGAATCTGAACCGCTGGCACATCTGCCGGGTGAAGCCCGGGGTGCGCGGCCAGTTGCTGGCAAATTTGCGCTAGATTTTGTTTCAGGAGAGAGAGCAGCCCATGAGAATCACCGATGTGCGTTGGACGCCCGCCTACATCCCGATCGAGGCGCCGCTTCGTTATGCGTTTGGGTCGCATCCGGGATTTTCGCGGATTATCGTGGAAGTGATCACCGATGAGGGCTTGATCGGCTTGGGCGAATGCTACGGCGGGCCGAGCCGCGAAGGCCAGCTTGCCGAGATGCGACCTCAACTGATCGGCGAAGACCCCTTTCAACTGGAACGCATTCGCTGGAAGCTGGCGGCTCCGACGGCGCTGAAGTTGTTCGGACATGTGCTCGGATTCGCCGCGCTGGAATTCGCATGCCTGGATATTCAAGGCCAGGCGCTGGGCAAACCAGTGTGCGATCTTCTTGGTGGAAGGCTGCGCAACGAGATTCCATTCGCCGGATATCTTTTCTATCGCTACGCAAATGAAGATAAGCGCGGCGAAATCGGGAATGCGGAAGAGATGGTGGGCTTCGCGCGCGAGTTATTGAAAAAACACGGGTTCGAAACACTGAAATATAAGAACGGCGTTCTGCCGCCGGAGGAAGAGATTGAAACCTTTATCGCTTTGCGGAAAGCGTTTCCGAAACTGAAAATCCGGATCGATCCCAACGCCGCGTGGACGGTGACCACCGCCGTGCGCGTGGCCAAGAAACTGCAGGAATACGACGTGGAGTATTTCGAGGACCCAGTCTGGGGAATGCGTTCAATGGCGCGGGTGAACGCAAAAACGCCGGGGATGCTGTTGGCTTCGAATATGAGCGTATTCGCGTATGAAGACCTTGCGCCGGCGGTGCTGCTGGACATTCTGGACGTGGTGCTGCTGGATCCGCACTGGTACGGAGGAATAACGCGGGCGCGCCAAGCTGGGCAACTGTGCGAAGGGTTTGGCATCGACGTCGGTATGCACAGCGGCGCGGAGTTCGGAATTTCCCAGGCTGCGATGATCCATCTTGCGGCGACACTGCCGAACCTGGTGGCGGCGCCGGATTCCCACTACCACCATTTGACGGACGATATTATCGAGGGCGGAAAACTGCCGTACCTGGCGGGAGGACAGATGGCGGTTCCCACGGGGGCGGGCCTGGGAGTGAGACTGGATCGGGATAAATTGGCGAAATATCACGAGCTTTCGAAGAAGCGGCAAATGGGGTCGTGGATTGAAGATCCGAAGCGACCTGGGGCGATCACGGTGCAGCCAAAATGGTAAGCAGGCCGATGAGCCGATCTGCGTATAAACCAAGTGTGCGAACGTTGGGCATGATTGCCTGTGTGTTGGCATTGTTCTATCTGTGTGCGGAAGTTTCGGCGCAGGAGAAGGTCATCTGGGAAATTGGAAAATTCGACTCTTCGTCAGGCGAATTTCGCAGCCAGGGGATTGACTACAGCAAGAAAGAATCCGACGCGGTATACCGTGTCGGAAAAAGCAAGGAGATCGAGGACTGGCCGAGATTCCAGCCCGGCCCGGCAAACGGAATGGCTGGTGGGCGCCTGCATCCGCTTACGATCCTGTTCACGCTCCCCGAGAAACCCACGGGTGTCTACCGCTTGACGGTCGCCATTCTTTACGAAACGCCACGGCTTTCGCATCTGCAGCTGGATGTAGATGGTCACACCGGCAACTTCTACTTCCACCCGCGGCTGGATTACGCGGCGGGAGACTGGGAAGGGACCTTTGTGCCACAGACTTCTGTGGACACGAAAATCATTGAGATACCAGCCGAGTGGCTCCGGCAGGGTGAAAACCGTTTTGTGCTCACAGCAGTGGACACGCCAAGCATCGTCGAAAATTCGCTCGGCGACATTGCGCTGGGGCACACGGGATTGATTTACGATGCGCTGAAGCTGACGCAGGCGGAGAAGGGAAAATACTCCACGAGGCGCGCCTCCGCTTCATTAGTTCCCACCATTTTCTTTCGCAAGGAACCGTCGGGGCTTGCGGAAGTGGTCGAAGCGTTTGTTTCATCTCCCACTATTCCCAGTTCGGGAGAATTGATCCTGCGTGCCGGCGGAAAATCGATCACGCAGCCCTTCACTTCTTCGGAACAGTTCGGTGAGCTGCGCGTGGAGTTCAATGTTCCGGAATGGACAGGCCAGGAAAGCGCGACCCTCTCAGTCAAAGCGGCTAAAGTAACCGAGAATTTTTCATTCACTTTGGCGGCGCAAAAGAAATGGACCGTTTTCATCGTGCCGCACGAGCATCTGGACGTCGGATTCACAGATTATCCAGACAAGATTGCGGAACTCCACTCGCAGGCAGTCGATGGCGTGATTGACGTTTTCAAGAAACGTCCGGATTTTCGTTGGACACTGGACGGATCGTGGGTGGCGGAACAATATCTCGCCGGACGTTCGCCGAAGAGGCAGGCCGAATTTCTCCAGAGCATTCGCGATGGCAGGATCATTCTGCCGATGCAGTACGCGAACCAGCATACGGGCGTGGCTTCTCTCGAGGGATTGATTCGCTCGCTCTATCCGAGTAGCACGCTCGCCAAGCGCTACTCTCTCCCGATTGGGGCTGCCCATATCACGGACGTCCCGTCGTACAGCTGGTCTTACGCCTCGGTTCTGCACGACGCCGGCGTGAAGTATTTTGCGGCGGCCAGCAATTCGTGGCGCGCGCCGGTACTCCTGCAGGGGCGGTGGAACGAAAAATCACCGTTCTACTGGGAAGGTCCGGACGGCGGCCGGGTGCTGATGTGGTATTCGCGCGCATATCTGCAACTGTCGTCAATGTTCGGCACGCCGCAGCGGCTGGAAGCGGTGAAGGATGCGCTTCCCGTTTTTTTGCAAGCGTATTCACGGCCGGAATATGTGGCCGATGCGACGATTCTATTTGGCAGCCAATTGGAAAATACCGCGTTGAATGTGGAGCAGGCGGAGTTGGCTCACAACTGGGCGGAGTCGTACGCGTATCCACGCCTGGAATATTCCAGTTTTGCCGACGCGATGTCCAGAATCGAAAGCCAATCTCAGGGCAACCTCCCAGTGTTTCGCGGAGATTTCGGTCCTTACTGGGAAGATGGTTTTGCATCTGGGAGTCTGTTCACGGCGACGCACCGGCAGAACCAACAGCGGATCGTGACTGCGGAGAAATTTGGCGCGGCCACCTCCGCGTTGGATCCTGTGGTCCGGCCAAATGAGTCGTTGCTGGACTCGGCGTGGAAGAACATTTTGATGTTTGACGAACACACCTGGACGTTTGTTGGCGCCACGACGCAGCCCGACAATCGGCAAACGACGGAGCAGTTGAATCTGAAAGGCGCGGAGACGACTGCGGCAAGCGAAGCCATCACGCGTTCAGTTCACCGCAGTTGGGCGCAACTCGAGTACCTGCTGGGGCCGAAAGAGGCGTCTATCGTGGTATTTAATTCCGTGAACTGGACACGCAGCGGATTCGTGGAAGTGGACATCGCGGAAGGTTCATCGCTGTTTGACGTTACGAATAATCGCGAAGTTTTGGCGGAGACTGTCAGAGTGGGGCGCAGCACGCCACTTCCTGGATTTGGCGGTGGCTACCGATGGATACGCTTTCTAGCCGAAGATGTTCCAGGGCTTGGTTATAAACTCTTCGCGATTCGACCCGCGAAAGACGCGCGCGTGCCAGAGGAAACGCCCGGCGCGGCGGTAAGTGAACGCACGTTTGAAAGTCCGTTTTACCGGCTTACAGTTGATGCGGAGCGGGGATGTATTCGGAGTCTGTGGGACAAAGAGCTGAAAAGGGAACTGGTGGACCAGAAGAGTCCCTACGGATTTGCCACGTACGTATATGTTCGTGGCGCGGACGACATGCCGAACAACAGCCTGTACCGGTATGGCGCCTCGTTGAAACCGCCGGCGCTTACGCCGATTGGCGCGAGTGGCGGGAAAATTACCGGCGCGCATCACGCGCCGTATGGAACGGTGATCACTCTGGAGAGTTCGGCTCCGGAAACGCCCCTGATTCAGACGGAGATCACGCTGCTGGATAAGGAAAAACGGATTGAGCTTCGCTATGCGATCCGCAAGAACGCTGTTCTCTCGAAAGAAGCGGTGTATATCGCTTTTCCGTTTGCCGTGCAGAATCCCGAATTTCGCTATGAAACGCAGAACGGTTGGGTGAATCCCGAAAGGGATGAGCTTTTAGGCGGCAGCCGGGAGTGGTATGCCGTGGGCCATTGGGCGGCGATTTCCGGCGATGGTGTGTCTGCCGCCATTATCCCTCGCGACGCGCCCCTGGTCGCTTTCGGCGACATTGTCCGAGGTAACTGGCCGAGCAAATTTGAGCCGAAAACGGCGGGAATTTTTTCATGGCTCATGAGCAACTACTGGGGCACAAACTTCGCTCCTCAGCAGGGAGGCGAGTTTACATTTCGATACGACCTTGTCAGTAGCGCCGCCTTTGATGGCGCGGAGCTTACACGAACTGGCTGGAACACGATGACCCCGCTCGAAGCAGATCAGGCGTACGCGGCCTTTTTCCCCGGAGCGCTGCCCGCCGCACAAGGGAAGATTCTGGAGATCGATAATCCTAACGTGGCGCTTTCCGCCTGGAAGCGCGCGGAAGACGGCCATGGCAGCATTCTCCGACTAGTGGAAATTTCGGGCAAAGAACAAACCGTTGGGATAACCAGTTCGAATTTGAAAATCTCGGAAGCTTGGAACTGCTCTGCGCTTGAGGACAAGGGAACGCAAGTGGATGTGTCGAACTCCACGATAAATCTGACGCTACACCCTTTTGAGATCAAAACTGTTTGCCTGCAGACGGACAGCTTGCTGTCTCTTCCACCAGACCATTCCCCAGATTCGAGGAGTGAACGATGAGCATTCGCTTTGACAACAAGGTGGCGCTGGTTACCGGCGGTGCAATGGGGATTGGTTTGGCCGCGGCGAGGAAGTTTGCGGAACTTGGGGCGATGGTGGCGATTCTGGATCGGGATGTACCCGCAGGGCAGAAAGCCGCTCAGACAGTGGGTTCGGGCGGGTGCGCTGCGCGTTTTGTCGAATGTGACGTTGCCGATGAGGCGAGCGTCGCGCGAAGCGTGAAAGCCATAGACAAGGAATTTGGCGGGGTCGACGTGCTGGTGAGCAATGCCGGAATCCAGCGATACGGGGACGTGGTGGGCACTTCGGAAGAATTGTGGAACGAAGTGATGGACGTGAACCTGAAAGGTTGTTTTCATGTGGCGAAAGCGGCGTTGCCACTGATGATTCCTCGCGGAGGCGGGGCAATCGTCGTGGTGGCGTCGGTGCAGACGTTTACCGCCGTGGGAAATTCTGCCGCGTACGTAACAGCGAAGCACGCACTGTTGGGCCTGGTCCGGGCAATGTCGCTGGACTACGCGGCCAAGAATATTCGCGTGAATTGCGTTTGTCCCGGGGCGATCGACACGCCGATGTTGCGCTGGGCGGCGAGCCTGGATGCACACCCCGAAAAAGTGATTGAAACTTGCAATCGCATGCATCCCCTTGGGCGGATCGGCCGGCCGGAAGAAGTTGCGAACGCGATTGCATTTCTGGCGAGCGATTGGGCGTCATTCATCACCGGCACGGCGCTGCTCGTCGACGGGGGAATGCTCACGCCGACCGGCGGCATGGGTTTTCAGGAGGGCGGGACGGGTGCCGCGAGGAAATCCTGATCCGGGGAGACTCGAGAAAGTCGCAGAGTTACTAACGACGGGAAGGTTTTGGACGGAGAGCTAGAAGCACGGATGAAACTCAATTCCAAAGTGGCGATCGTCACAGGAGCGGGCGCCGGCATCGGCCGCGCGACGAGCCTGCTGTTCGCTCGCGAAGGCGCGAAAGTGGTGGCACTAGATTTGCTTGCGGACGGCATTCAGGCGCTGGTGAAGGAGATTCACGCGGCGGGAGGAGAGGCTGAAGCCATCGTTGCCGATGTTTCGAATGCCGCGGATGTTGAGCAGTTTGTTCAAAAGACGCTGAACAGATTCGGGCGCATCGACATTCTATTCAACAATGCGGGAATTGTTGTCCCCGGAAAGATTCACGAAATCTGCGAGACCGACTGGGATCGCAGCATGGACGTGAATGTGAAGAGCATGTATCTGATGTGCCGGAGCGTGGTGCCGCTCTTCCGGAAACAAGGCGGCGGCGTGATTTTGAATACGTCTTCGGCGGTGGTGCTGAGAACGGTGGCGGACCGCGCTGTTTATACCGCGGCAAAGGGTGCAGTTCTTGCGCTGACGCGCAGCATGGCGCTGGACTATGTGAAAGACGGCATTCGCGTGAATTGCCTGTGCCCGGGAACGGTGGACACACCCTCGTTTCAACAAAGAATGGCGGCGCTGGGAGGCGACCCGGTTTTGGCGCGCAAACAATTTGAAGCGCGGCAGCCGATGGGACGCCTGGGAACTGCGGACGAAATTGCCGAGGCGGCGCTATATCTGGTTTCAGATGCTTCTGAGTTTGTGACGGGCGTGGCGTTTCCGATTGACGGAGGCCTTTCGCTTTGAAACGTCGAACGGGGAATTCGAAGGAGACCGGTGGCGCGAGGCGTGTAAAGTGGCGCGGGCGGCCTGCGATTCGTTTGTCGAATGGAGTAATTGAATTGACCGCGCTGAACGGAGGAGGTCACATCGCCGAGCTTTGCTTTGCGCGCGACGCTGGCAGGCCCCGAGCCAATGTTTTGTGGGAATCCCCGTGGGAGGGCGCGGCGCCCGGTGCATTACGGGCGAGACGCCTTGCGGGAAAGTACGGGCCCAAAGGTGTTGGAGAATTTCTGGCCAGCTACACGGGACACGCGCTCTGCCTGGATTATTTCGGCATGCCGTCGGCGGATGAAGTGCGACAAGGATTGCCTTTGCACGGAGAGGCGGCGAGCCAGAATTGGCGCGTAATTTCTGGGACAGCGCGTTCCGCCGCAACCCGTACTTCATGGCAAGTGGAACTCCCGTCGGCGGGACTTGCTTTTGAGCGAGAGATTGAGCTGCGCAAAGCGGAAAGCATCGCGGTGTTCCAGGAGAGTGTGACGAACCAGCGGGATGCCGATCATTATTTTCATTGGGTGCAGCATGTGACGCTTGGGACGCCGTTGCTTGATCCGCAGTGCAGCCGCGTTTTTCTTTCCGGGTCGCGGGCGAAAACCTGGCCGCTTGGCTATGAGGGAAAAAGCCTGGTCTCCGCGGAGCGAGAATTCAGCTGGCCGGATGCGCCGCGGGAAAAGGGAGGAACAGCGGATCTATCGATTCCTTTCGGCGAGCAAGGAACAGGATTTGTTGCTTCAGTGTTGCTCGACGTGGACCGGGCTATACAGTTCGTGGCTGCACTGAACTGGCGGCTCGGGCTCGTGTCCGGATATTTGTTTCGTCGTGAGGATTTTCCGTGGGTAGCGGTGTGGGAGGAAAATTGCGCGAGGGAGTACGCGCCGTGGAAGGGTGCGACGCAGGCACGTGGAATCGAGTTCGGGACCACGCCGATGCCGATCGGAAAAGGGGCCACTTTTCTGGCGGGTAAACTGTTTGACACGCCTGGCTGGAAAAGGATCCCCTCGCGAGCGACCCAAAAAGTTGTGTATGCAGCGTTCCTGGCGGAAGTACCTGAGTGTTGGCGTGGCGTTCAAGACATTCAAATTGAGAAGAATGCTTTGGTGATCACAGGAAGCGGCGGGGGCGAGAAGGTCACGATCGCGGCCCGCGGGATTTCTGAGTTGAAGGGATAGCGAGGTCTGGGGCCGTTAGGCGAGGGAGCGGAACCGTTCATGTCAGACATCACGTTGGGATTAGTTCTTTTGCTGGTCGCGGGGATTATGAACGCGAGCTTTACGCTGCCGATGAAGTTTACGCGTTCCTGGAGTTGGGAAAATACCTGGCTGGCGTGGTCGATTTTCGCGCTGATCCTTCTTCCCCCTGTCGTCACAGCGCTAACTGTTCCTCACCTTGGCGAGGTGTATCGCGACGCGGGAATCGGCCCGATTCTTCTTGCAGCGGCGTTTGGAGTGGGATGGGGCGTCGCGCAGGTCTTTTTCGGATTGGCGGTAGAATCGATCGGCATCGCTCTGACCTTCTCCATCGTCCTGGGGATCTCCGCGGCGGTTGGCAGCTTGCTGCCGTTGCTTCGATTACACTCGGGCCAGCTTTTCACCGCGGCGGGCGGCGGCGTTATCTGCGGCGTGGTATTGGTGATTATCGGAGTGAGCATCTGTGCGGTGGCGGGACGGCGGCGTGAAGCGGTGCTGAGCGGCGCCGCGGGTTCCGTCCGCGCTTCGATGGGTAAGGGGCTGACACTTTCGATTTTGTGCGGATTGGGCGCGTCGTTTGTGAATTTTGGGCTCAC
>Ga0210399_10001598_pt1 | contig 17681 bp, 15 predicted proteins | sample IncBWC14MmetaG_FD_150865 | JGI IMG/M metagenome (GOLD analysis project Ga0210399, IMG submission 150865) | Forest soil microbial communities from Barre Woods Harvard Forest LTER site, Petersham, Massachusetts, United States - Inc-BW-C-14-M | ecosystem: Environmental > Terrestrial > Soil >...
CAGCGTGTAAATCACCGTCACTTTCAAATTTCCAGGGAACCCTTCTTCGCCATCCTTGCTGAGGTAGGAGAGTTCGAGCGACTGGCTGTCTTTCGAGGAAAGAGTCTTGGCGGTCCACAGCGCTTTGTTAAAACCCTTAATACCACCATGGAGGCTGTTCTCACCGTTGTTTTTCGCAAGGGTATAGGTCTTGCCGTCGAGCACGAATTGCGCGTGGCCGATGCGGTTTCCGTAGCGGCCGACGAGTGCGCCGAAATAGCTCTTGTCCGCAACGTAGCCGTCGACATTGTCGAAGCCGAGGATGAGATCGGCGAGCTTGCCGCTGCGGTCCGGCATCTTCAAAGTGACGAGCGCGCCGCCAAAGTTGGTGATGGAAGCTTCCGCGCCGGATTTGTTGGTGAGCACATAAAGACCGGCGGGCTGGCCGTCGGGAGTCTTGCCGAAAGATTTTTTGATGGTAGCAGGTACAGGGGTGGCATCAGGTGTTGCGCCGAGCGGCGCCAGCGTGGTCATAAGCAAAGCTCCCGTGAGAATTGTAAAGGTCATCCAACGTTTCATGTGAATCCCCTAGACAGAAGTCTTTCGATGGCAACACCCCAAAGGCCCAACAAGTCTACTTGGTGAGGCGCACTTTGGCTTGGAGAATCTATCATCGGCCGGGCGTCCGTGGAGTAAGTTTATCGATCCCCGGGAACGCCGTGGAGGGGGTGTAGGCGTGGTCGGGAACAGGGTTGCCGGAGCGTAGCGCTTTGGTCATCAGGGTGATGGCTTCACCGGCATTGGGGGGCACGATGACGGTGGCAGCCAATTGTCCGGTGCGGACCCACGTCTGGCCCGTGCGTGGCACGCCGTCACAACCAATGATGGGAGTGCCGAGCCATTGGTCGCGATCGGCATCCAAGATGATGTCGTTGATGGCTTTTCGGGCACCCATACCCATGGCGTCGTTTTGTGCGACGATCAGATCGATGCGCACTTTCTGGGCAGCGGTTAAACGAAGCCAGGAGCAAACGCTTTGATAAGCGCTTTCCTCGGTCCACCGGCCGCGCAGGTTGCTGACGTGCACGTTGGCCGCGAGCGATTGCTGCAGGCCGCTGAGACGTTCTTTGGAGACGGAACTTACCGTGGGCCCTTGAATGAGAAGTACTGAACCGCCGCGGGGGAGCAGCGCGGCGACCTGACGGCCCTGAATCCGTCCTACTTCCACTTGGTCCGCGCTGACAGAAAAAACAGGAGTGCGCGTGGTCTTGCGAAGCTCGGCGCCGTACTCCGCGTCGCGGCTGAGAACGGCCCAGCCAATGCCGGCAGCGGCGGCGGTCTTCGCCACTTGAGGAAAGGAAGTGGCACCGACAGGTTCGACAAGGATGCCGTTTGGCCGAAGGGAGGGTTCCGACTGGATAGCCTTGAGGAGCTGCGTGCTTTGCGTGATGGGATCGTCATTGGCATAGAGAATTTGGGCCTCGACGCCGAGTGCCGTCGCGGCGGCTTTCGCAGAGGCGGCTTGCTCCATCTGAAAGTCGTTGTCCTTGGTAATCAGCGATACCAGGAAACGAAGCGTAGTCATCCATTGCTCCTGTATTTCGTGCGGTTCTGAATCATCGGCGTGGAATGGGAAATAGAAATCGCCATTCGAACCACTGATGGATTAGCGAACTGCATCAGCATGCGCCGATTCCGAGAGCTGAATCAAGCCGGGAAGCACATTTCCGAACTCGGCGCTCTGCGGGCGGCCAAAGGCAAAATAGATTTTACTGTAGAAGGCGTAGAGCTTGTCGTATGTGGCTTGCGCGGTAATTTGTGGTTCAAAGATTTTGTAGGCAGGGCAGATTTTGTCTTGCGCTTCCTCGACGGTTTTGAAAACGCCGGCAGCGAGAAAACCAAAAATGGCGGACCCGAGGCTGACGACATTGCCCGCGGGAACCAGCACGGGCCTCCCCAGCACATTCGCATAAACTTGATTGAGAACGTTGTTTTTTTGAGGAATGCCGCCGGCGTTGATGACGCGCCGGACAGTGACGCCGTGCTCTTCCATGCGATCGAGGATGACGCGGGTGTGCAGCGCGGTGCCTTCGATGGCGGCGAAGAGTTCGTCCTGCGCGGTGGTTTGAAGATTCCAGCCAAAGGTGATGCCCCGCAGGTTGGGATTGACGAGCACGGTGCGATCGCCATTGTCCCAAGTGATGCGAAGGAGGCCGGTTTGTCCGGCGCGATATTTGTCCAGCCCTTGAGTGAGAGTCGATACGTCAGTTCCGGCGCGGGTGGCGATGGATTGAAAAATATCACCGACGGCGGAAAGGCCGGCTTCGATGCCGGTGCGCTGCGGGTGCACACTGCCCTGGACTACGCCGCAGACGCCAGGAACCAATTGCACGGAAGGAGTGATGCCGATGATGCAGGTGGAGGTTCCGACGACGTTGACTATGTCTTCGCTGCGGCAGCCGGCGCCGATGGCATCCCAATGAGCGTCGAATGCACCGACGGGAATGGGGATGCCGGCCTTCAGGCCGAGATTTTCCGCCCAGCGCGGCGAGAGATGGCCGGCGAGTTGGTCGGAAGTGGCATATTCACCGTTAAGTTTTTCGCGCACGCCGGCGAAGAGAGGATCAACCTTGATGAGAAAATCTTCCGGCGGGAGACCGCCGAGTGAAGCGTTCCAGAGCCATTTGTGGCCCATGGCACAAATGCTGCGCTTCACTTGCTTCGCGTCGGTGATGCCGCAGAGAGTGGCGGCGACCACATCGCAATGCTCGAACGCCGATTCGAATTGCGAACGCTTGGCGGGATTGTGGCGAAGCCAATGGAGGAGCTTCGAGAAACCCCACTCCGAAGAATAAACGCCGCCACACCAATCGATCGCGTCCAACTTCTCGCGGTGAGCGGCGAAGGTAATCTCCGCAGCTTCGGCTTTGGCGCGGTGATCGCACCACAAATAATAGTCGTCGAGCGGCTGGAGATTTTTGCCCACCGGGATGACCGAGGAACCAGTCGTGTCGAGGGCAATTGCAAGGATCTGATCGGCGGATACGCCGGATTTGCGGATCACCTCGCGGGTAGCGTCCGCGAGGGCGCGCATGTGATCTTCATGCGACTGCGTGGCATATTCGGGATCTTCGCGCTTACGGTGGAGGGGGTATTCGGCGATTGCAGAAGCGAGCAGTCCGCGCTCGCTGTCCACCAGCGAAACGCGAACGCTCAAAGTTCCAAAATCCACTCCGGCAACCACCGCCATTTACACTCTCCGCTGATTTCTCTTGGGCTAGTTGGTCATGCAACTAGCGATTCATCGTCATTTATATTGCGGGCAAATCTGTCCGCGGCAATCATTATTTCGCTTTGGGCTGGCCGTAGTAAGCAGCCTTCCCATGTTTTCTCAGGTAGTGCTGGTCGTGAAGAAATCGCCCGATCGCGGAAGCTTGCTGGTTGATGCCAAGAGTGAAGTAGGCCATGCGCGCGACGGATTCCAGGATGACGGCGTTGTGAGCGGAAGCTGCGGGATCGTCGCCCCAGGCAAACGCTCCATGATTGGCTACCAGCACGGCGGGAATCGCGGAAGGATTCACGCATTCAAAAGCCCGCACGATGGCGTGCCCGGTATTGGCTTCGTAATTCGTGGCGATCTCGGCGTCCGTCATTTCTTGTGTAACCGGCACCACACCGTGGAAATAATCGGCGTGCGTGGTTCCGAAACACGGGATGGGCCGGCGCGCCTGGGCCCACGAGGTGGCGTACTCAGAATGGGTATGACTGACGCCGCCGATGGCGGGGAATGATTTGTACAAGATGAGGTGGGTGGGCAGGTCTGAGGAGGGGCGCAGCTTGCCTTCCACAATTTTGCCGTTCAAATCGGTGATGACCAGATCGGCGGGACGCAATTTTTCATACGGGATGCCGCTCGGTTTGATGACCACCAGCGATTTCTTGCGCGAAATACCGCTGGCGTTGCCGAAAGTGTAGAGAACCAGACCCTTGCGCACGAGCTCAAGGTTTGCGTCGAGGACCGCTTTGCGGAGATCAGGGAGCAGCATCGTTAGGCAGGGCCAAACGTTAACACGTGGGAGATGGTGGATGCAAAGTGTAATCGCTTACAGGGGCTAGTGGCCAGCGCGATTCTCACTGGCAATCGTCTCCTTAATGAAGGCGACTTCGCTCTTGTCGTAGGGCTCGCCTGTGGTCCGGAAAATGTCGTGGAACCATACCGCGGGCTGATGATCTATATAAGGATGCTGCCAGGAATCCCACGGGAAGTAGGTTTGCGTCTTCCCCGCCACGAAGCCCCAATTGATCGCCGCAACGCGATATTTTTTGGCGATGGGCAGTGTGCCCTGAAACGTGCTGCCGTTGCCGCGCGCCATATACTCCGTGCACAGAATCGGCCTGTGGAACTTCTGGAGCCAGAGCACTCGTTTCTCAAATTCTTCAGGCTTGTCGTAGTTGTGGAAGGAAATCACATCGGACAACGCGAGCTGGATTTTTTCCATCGGACTGAGTTTTTCCGGAGAAGACCAATCGCCCTTCCAAACTCCGCTCGTTAACGGTTGTGTGGGATGCATCGCGCGCGCCCATTCGAACGCGCGTGCGAGCAAATTGAGCACAATCTCGGTCTTGGCTTCCGGCTTAAAATCTTTTAGCTCGCTGCCATTGCCATTGTCGGGCTCATTCCACACATCCCAGCCAAGGACTCGCGGATCGTTCGCGAATGCGCCGACGACACCCTTCACGTATTTTTCAAGGCGCGGAACTTGCGCGGGATCCTGGAGCGCCTTTGCCCCCGGGCTTTGCACCCAGCCGGAATTGTGAACGCCGGGGCGCGGGTCGTGTTGCTTGCCGAGCTTTGGATCGGGGTCCCAGCAGGAATCGAATAGAACGAGGAGCGGCCGGATGTGGTGCTTCGCGGCAATATGGAGAAACGTATCGATGCGCTTGCGAAATCCTTCCGGGTCCTGCTGCCAAGGCAGGTCATGTAGAAAAACGCGCATGGTATTGAGGCCGATGGACTCTGCCCAACCGAGTTCGAGATCGATGCGCTTGGGATCGAAGGATTCCGCCTGCCACATTTCGAGTTCGTTGATGGCATCGGCGGGGATGTAGTTACTGCCAACGAGCCAAGGCTGCTTGGCGTACCAATCGTTGGCGGCCTTTTTCGTCCAGCGCGTGGATTGCGCTGGCGGCCCAGGCTGCGCAGAACAGATGGGACAGGACAGCGCCAAAACAGTGATGAGAATTTTTTGCATCAATCGATTTCGCACGTTTGCTCTCGATTCCTGTATAAGTTCAATTGCAGTTTAATCCTACAGCACCCGGACGCCGCTGGATTCCTACGCGCGGTCAAGGTAGTGAACCTCGCCGGCCTCCATCAATCGGTTGGCCGCGCTTTCCGGCGTAACATCGCGCTGCGGCGAGCCGAGAAGTTCATAGCCGACCATGAATTTTTGAATCGTCGCGGAGCGCAGGAGCGGCGGAAAATAGTGCGCATGAAAGTGCCACTCTTCGTGAGCGCCGCCATCGGTCGGCTTCTGGTGGAATCCCATCGAATACGGGAAAGCGGTCTCGAACAGATTGTCGCAGCGAATCGTGATGCGGCGCATGATGTCGCCCAGCAAATCCCGCTCTTCGCCGCTGAGTTGATCCATCGAAGCAATATGTCGCTTGCTCAGCACCAGCGATTCGAATGGCCACACGGCCCAGAACGGCACAAGCACGGCAAAAGCGTCGTTCTGGCAAACCACCCGCACGTTCAGCTGCAGCTCCAACTTTAGATAATCGCAAAGCAAGCAGGAATGTTTTTCGGCACGATACTCGCGGGAGGACGCCAGTTCCCTAGTGGGAAGATTCGGCAGCGTAGCGTTGGCCCAAATCTGGCAATGAGGATGAGGATTGCTGGCACCCATCATCTGCCCGCGATTTTCGAAGATCTCCACATGGTTGATCCATGGAATTTGCCCAAGCGCCGAATATTGTTCGGTCCATGCATCCACAACTCCGCGCAATTCCGGCAAACTCATGCGTGGAACAGTAAGATCATGCCGCGGGGAAAAACACATCACGCGGCAAATTCCCCGCTCTGACTTCCCCACGAGCAAACCGGCGGCATCAAACTGAATCGCCGCGACATCCGGAAGCATCGCTGGGTAATCGTTGTCAAAAACATAGGTTTGCGCATACGGCGGCGTCTGCGCTCCACCTGCGCGCGGGTTGCCCGGACACAAATAACACGTCGGATCGAACGTGACTGCCGGGGGCGCCTGCACCTTTTCCACTTTTCCCTGCCAGGGCCGTTGCGTCCGGTGCGGCGAAACCAGAACCCACTCGCGCAGCAGCGGATTGAATCGGCGGTGCGGCACTTTATTGAGTTCGTCGAAACTCATTGGCAAGTTTCTGTCATAGGGCGGGCTTATTCGCGGCCAGGTCCATCTGCTGCGCACCTTCGGACGCCGGCGAAACGTAGATTTCTGGTGTTAGCCCTGTCCGCGAAGAGTATTCCGCGGCAACCTTGCGCTTGAAATCGTCCACGGCCGTGGCCTCGACCAGATTGATGGTGCAGCCGCCAAATCCTCCGCCGGTCATGCGCGCGCCGATCAAGCCGCGTTGTGCCGAGGCAATTTCCACCATCAGGTCGAGTTCCTTGGAGCTCACTTCATAATCGTCGCGCAAGCTGCGGTGCGACTCCCGCATCAACGGCCCCAGGGCTTTGCTGTCGCCTCTGTGAAGTGCCTCGACAGCGGCTTGCACTCGCGCGTTTTCCGTGATGACGTGGCGGCAGCGCGCAATCACCTTCGGCGGCAGGATTTGCTGATGCTCATCCAACTGCGAAAGCGTAACGTCGCGAAGCGCGCGAATCTGCGGGAACACAATCCGCAAGATGCGCACGCCCTCCTCGCACTCCGCGCGCCGGGCGTTGTACTCGCCGGACGCCAGTTCGTGCTTCACCATGGTGTTGCAGATTACCAGCTGGACGTCCGCAGGAAGTTTCACATATTTGTGCTCCAGCGAGCGGCAGTCCAGCAAAAGCGCGTTCGACGCGCGCCCAAAGCACGAGACAAATTGGTCCATGATCCCCACGTGCGCGCCCACGAATTCGTTCTCCGCTTTTTGGCACAGCAGCGCTAATTCTTTCCGGTCGATGGTTCCCCCGCTCAGACTGAGCAACGCAAATCCAGTAGCCACTTCCACTGCGGCCGACGAACTCAATCCGGCGCCCAGCGGAACTTCTCCGGCCAAATAAATATTTGCTCCCGTGAACGGCTTCCCCGCTTGCCGAAGCGCCCAGGCTACACCCAGGGGATAGTTAGCCCAGTGCCTCTTCGCCAGCGGAGACAGCGCGTCGATGGTTTCCTCGACCGTTTCATTGAAATTTTCAGAATGAATGACCAGCTTTCGGTCACTTCGCGGAGCAATCGCCGCCCAGCAATAGAACTCTATCGCGGCAGGCAGCACGAACCCGTCGTTGTAATCGGTGTGTTCACCGATAAGATTCACGCGGCCCGGCGCGCGGTAAGCGCTTGCATCACCGCCAAAGCGGGCCCTGAATCCGTCCAGCAGGTGCAGGGGTGTCTTCAATGACGGGTATTATCACAGATTTGCTTTGCGTTCAGACTGAGATTTTGCGTGGGAATCCCGGGGAGGCACGGGCGCCTTGGGTGCTGAAGGTGGTTGCGGTACCCTGCTGTTGCGCGGAACCTGTGTAAGTTGTGGCGGCACTCACCATGAGTCTCAAGGCTTTTCTATCGCGACGCGTCGTTACGCCGGAAGGAGTCAGACCGGCGGCGGTGCTCGTCGAAGACCGACGAATCCTCGATGTTGTTCCACCAGATCAACTTCCCGCCGATATCCCCGTGAAGGACTTTGGTGACTCCGCCATTCTTCCCGGGCTGGTGGATTCGCACGTGCACATCAATGAACCGGGACGCACGGAATGGGAGGGATTTCGCACGGCGACCTGCGCCGCCGCAGCTGGTGGTTACACGCTGCTCGTCGATATGCCGCTCAATTGTCTGCCCGCCACAACGACTGTGGCCGCACTCGAAGCCAAACGTGCAGCCGCGAGCAACCAGTGCCTCGTGGATTGGATGGCCTGGGGCGGAGTGGTTAGCGACAACCAGGCGCACATCGAAAATTTGGCTAGCGCGGGCGTGCCGGGATTCAAGTGCTTTCTCGTTCATCCTGGCATTGACGGATTCACGATGGTCACCGAGCGCGAGCTTCGCGCAGCCCTGCCGCACGTCGCACGAACAGGCTTGCCGCTTCTCGTGCACGCGGAATTGCCAGGACCGCTAGACGCAGCCACCGAGCGATTGTCGGGCGCAGATTGGAGCAAATACGCGACTTATCTCCAGTCCCGCCCGGACGAAGCAGAGCTTTCCGCCATTAAGCTCATGCTCTCGCTCTGCCGCGCACATGGTTTCCGCCTGCACATTGTTCATCTGGCAACCAGCCTCGCGCTGGACCTGCTTCGCGCTGCGAAGTCAGAAGGCTTGCCGGTGAGTGTGGAAACTTGCCCACATTATTTGCATTTCTCTTCGGACCAAATTCCCGATGGCCAGACACTCTCTAAATGCGCGCCCCCGATCCGCAGCCGCGAGAATCGCGAACAACTCTGGCACGGGCTTCAAGAGGGAGTGATCGATCTGGTGGCCACGGATCATTCTCCCTGCCCGCCCGAGATGAAGAGATTGAGCGAACGAAGCTTTCGAACGGCTTGGGGCGGCATTGCCAGCCTCTCGCTTGCGCTGCCGGTGATGTGGACGGAAGCCAGTGCCCGCGGCGCCACACTTGCTGATATCGCGCGGTGGATGGCGGAAGGTCCGGCCCGTCTCGCTGGCTGTGCCTCACGCAAAGGCCGCCTCGCCAAAGGTTTCGATGCCGACTTCGTAGTATTTGAACCCGAGGCGGAGTTCATCGCGAGTGCGGAACATCTTCACTATCGTCATCGCATCTCGCCCTACTTGGGTGAAACACTTCTCGGCGTGGTCAAGGCCACTTACTTGCGCGGGAACTGCATTTTCATAGATGGCGAATTCTCCGGAACGCCAGACGGCCGCGAATTCCGGCAATAAACGAATGCGCTGCATCTTCAAATAGAGATTTGAAACTCACGCCATTTCAGACAAAATACCGCCAGCAAGAAATCTATGGACCTCCCTCACATCGTCGGAGCTTCTATGCCGCGCAAGGAAGGCCGCGACAAAGTTACCGGAGCGGCGCGTTATGTCGACGACATGGCTTTGCCCGGCATGCTGCACGGAGCAACCGTGCGCAGCAGCGTGGCGCGCGGCAAGATCAAAACAATTTCTTTTGGCCCGGGCGTGGATTGGAATGAATTTGTCGTCGTAACCGCAAAAGACATTCCCGGGAAGAATTGCATCGCGCTGATCCTCGACGACCAGCCTTGTCTCGCCGCTGAGAACGTGAATCATCCCGAGGAACCGATTTTGCTTCTGGCTCATGCCGAACGGCACAAGCTGCGAAAAGCGGTCGAGGCAGTTTCCATCGATTACGAGCCGCTTCCTTCCGTGCACAGCATGGAAGATAGCGAACGAAAATCCACCATCATCTGGGGCAACGACAATATTTTGAAGCGTTACCTGGTTGAAAAAGGTGACGTGGACGCAGTGTGGAAAGAAGCGGCGCACATTGTCGAGGGCGAATATTTCACCGGCGCGCAGGAACAACTTTACATCGAAAATAATGGAGTCATCGCGGCGTTCGAACCGGAGAGCGGTGTCACTATCTGGGGCTCGCTGCAATGCCCGTACTACGTTCACAAAGCGCTGATGGCGCTCTGCGACCAGCCCGAAGATAGAGTTCGCGTGGTGCAAATGGAAACCGGCGGCGCGTTTGGAGGAAAAGAAGAATATCCCTCCATGATCGCGGGCCACGCGGCCTTGCTGGCCATCAAGTCGGGAAAACCGGTGAAAATTATTTACGATCGCATGGAAGACATGATCGCAACGACCAAGCGCCATCCTTCGCGAACCCGCCATCGCACCGCCGTGGACAAGAATGGGAAGATTCTCGGCGGCGAAATCGAGTTCACCATTGATGGCGGCGCTTACGCCACATTATCGTCGGTTGTTCTTTCGCGCGGCACGATTCACGCCGGCGGCCCGTATTATTGGCCGAGCGTGCGCATCCGAACCAAGGCGGTGGCCACGAATACGCCTCCGCACGGAGCCTTTCGCGGCTTCGGCGCTCCCCAAAGCCTGTTTGCTCTGGAGCGCCACATGGATCGCATCGCGCAGGTTGTGGGGATATCCCCGATCGAAGTTCGCCGCCGAAATTTTCTGAAAACCGGCCAAACGACAACGACGGAACAAACTATTCAGGAAAATATCGACCTCGACGGATTACTCGACCGCGCGCTTGACCTTTCGAACTACGATGCGAAGAAAAAACGCTTTGCGGAAGAAAATAGAAACGGGAAGATCAAAAAAGGAATCGGAATCGCCGCGTTTTTGCACGGGGCGGGCTTCACGGGTTCCGGCGAACGCTATCTGAATTCACTCGTCGGCGTGGAAGCCGGCGCCGACGGCGTGGTTCGCGTACTGGTGTCTAGCGCGGAATTCGGCCAGGGAACGAATACCGTGCTTTGCCAGATTGCGGCCGAGGCGCTCGGGCTTCCCTATGAAAATGTCGCGATCGCACAACCGGACACCAACGTGGTGCCGAACAGCGGCCCGACCGTGGCTTCACGCACCGCGATGATCGTCGGGAAACTGGTGCAGTCTGCCGCCACGGGCATCAAGGAGACGCTCGCGAAATCGGGGCTGCTTGGCGAGGACTACACTCCGGACCAATTTCGCATTGCATGCCGGGAATACATCGCTTCGCACGGAGCGCTGAAATCGTATTCACGATATGAATCGCCAGGCAATGTGTACTGGGACGATGAAAAATATCGCGGCGAGGCCTACGCGGCGTTTGCTTGGGCCGTCTACGTCGCGGAAGTCACTGTGGACTTGACGACTTACAGCGTGACCGTGAACGACTTCGTGGCGCTGCAGGAAGTCGGCAAAGTGCTTAACCCGGTTCTCGCCGAAGGACAGATTACGGGCGGTGTTGCGCAAGGCATCGGCTTCGCGCTCTATGAAAAGGTGGTCTGGCACGACGGCCGCATGTTGAACAACCAGATGACGAACTACATCATGCCGACTTCCGTGGACCTGCCGCCCATTCGCGTATTCTTTGAAGAGCATGGCAACGTTCACGGCGCGCACGGCGCCAAGGGTATCGGCGAATTGCCGATGGATGGGCCGGCGCCGGCGATCGTGAATGCCGTCGAAGATGCCACTGGCGTGCGTTTCGATTCAATCCCGCTGCTGCCGGAAGATTTATTTGAAGCGCTTGGTGATAAATCCGGCGAGCGAGACTTCCTTTCTCCGACGCGAGGAATGGCATGAATTCCTCGTTGGAGAAGAGCGCTAAGCGCGACGTTTCGTTCATAGTTAACGGGGAGGAAAGGAATCTTCTCGCGCATCCCATGGAACGATTGTTGGATGTCTTGCGGAATGGCCTGGGATTGACAGGCGCGAAAGAAGGCTGCGGCGAAGGAGAATGCGGTTCATGTTCCGTCTTGCTGGACGGCATGCTGGTGAATAGTTGTCTTGTTCCCGTCGCTCAAGCGAACGGCGCGAGCATCATCACGATCGAAGGCATTTCTACGCACGACTTGTTGAGTCCGCTGCAACAGGCATTCCTGGAATGCGGTGGCGCGCAGTGCGGCATCTGTACCCCAGGAATGATTCTTGCAGCAGTGCATTTGCTCGAGAAAAAACCGGAGCCTGCGTTGTCAGATATTAGAGAAGGACTTGCGGGGAATCTTTGCCGCTGCACGGGTTACATGCAGATTTTCGAAGCGGTGGCCAGGGCCGCGCAACTGCGAATGGCAAAATGAGAGCCGATCCAGCTGATTACAAACTCGTTTCGCCGGGCAATTTGCAGGCGGTTCTTTCCCTGCTGGCCGATGAGCCGTCTCAATGGCTGCCGATCGCCGGCGGGACGGACGTAATGGTTTTGTACTCTGCCGGAAAACTTCCCAACCGGAAATTGATCGACATTTGGAGTATTCCCGAGCTTCGGCAGATTGAAGTTTTACCGGAGCGAATTCGCATCGGCGCTGCCTGCACCTATACCGCTCTGCGCAGTCATGAAATCATTTCACGCGACTTTCCGCTGCTGACCCTGGCCGCATCGTGGACCGGCGGAATTGCAAATCAGAATCGCGGAACTCTCGGAGGAAACATTGCGAATGCGTCTCCAGCTGCCGATTCCCTTCCCGCGCTGCTTGTTTATGACGCCGAGTTGACGCTGATTTCGGTGCGCGGCCAGCGCCGAGTTCCCTATCGGACCTTTCACGCGGGCTATAAGAAAACTACGCTGGCCGCTGATGAATTGATTCTAGATATCTCGCTCCCCCGCCAGTTCGCCGAATATGCTCCGCACGCGCGAAAAGTGGGAGCCCGCAACGCGCAAGCCATTTCCAAAGTTTGCCTGGCCGCCTTGGGGCAATGCGCGGACGGCGTAATTCGCGATTTGCGTCTCGCGCTCGGCAGCGTCGCGCCTGTTCCCTTCCGCTTGCAAGAAACGGAGCAACTGCTCACGGGAATCAAGATCGCACCGTCATTAATCAATGCCGCCAGGAAAAGCGTATTGAAGGAGATTCGGCCCATCGGCGATATTCGTTCTACCGCGCGATATCGTGCAGCCGTGGCGGCCAACCTTGTCGCTGAGTTTCTCGAAAAGCTTGCCGTTGAAGGAACGAACGCGTGAGCGAGGCACTCGCTCGCTGGAATGCTTTGCCCCTCGAGGAAGCCGCTCGCGAACTACTTCCCTGCTGCGGTTCGAGTGTTTGGGCCGCCGCGATGGCCTCGAAGCGGCCGCTGCGGGATGAATTCGCCATGCTCGCTGCATCGGATGAAATTTGGCGCAACCTCGACGAAGCAGATTGGCTGGAAGCCTTTCGGAGTCATCCGCGAATCGGCGAATCACGCGCGGAAAAACCTGTTAAAGGGCAATCTTCGGCCTGGTCCGAACAAGAGCAACAAAAGGCGGCAACCGCCGAAGAAGCGATAAAGACGGCGCTGAAGTGGGGCAATCGCGAATACGAGCAAAAGTTCGGCCGAATCTTCATTGTTTGCGCCACGGGAAAATCCGCCAGCGAAATTCTGGAGATTCTTCGCCGCCGGTTGCACAATGATGACGCCACCGAACTGCACCAGGCGGCCGAGGAGCAGCGGCAGATTATGCAAATCCGCTTGAAACAATGGATCGCGGGATGAGTAAGATCTCCACGCACGTTTTGGACACGGCCAAGGGCAAACCCGCGGTGGGTGTGCCGGTGCGTTTGGATCGCCAGGAAGCTTCCGGCAACTGGTCTTCCCTGAGCTCCGTTCGAACGGATCAGGACGGAAGATGCGCGCAATTATTGCCGGACGGCACTCCGCTTGCGGAAGGTGTCTATCGATTGACCTTTGACACCGCAGCCTACTTTGCGGCGAGCCGCGCGGATGGATTTTACCCGGCAGTCGAAGTGTTGTTCCGTGTTCGAACAAACGAAAATCATTTTCACATTCCGTTGCTGCTGAGTCCGAATGGTTATACGACGTACCGGGGAAGCTGAGATGACTTCTGCGATTCGCGAATGGCTAAATCTTAGCGTGCGATGGTTTCACGTTTTCGCGGGAATCATGTGGGTCGGCCAAACCTATTATTTCACTTGGCTCGATGTCCAGTTCACAAAACTCGAAAAGCAAGCCGATTCGAACAGCACCGCTTCGAAAGTGTGGATGGTCCATAGTGGCGGCTTTTACACCGTCGAAAAACAAAAATCGCTGGGCGTCGCGCCTGAACAAGTTTGCTGGTTTCGCTGGGAAGCGCTGTTAACCTGGGTGGCCGGTCTGATTCTGCTTGTTCTTGTCTATTACATCGGAGATGGGCTCATCGATCCGGACGTTGCGGATATTTCGAAGAGCGCGGGCATTGCGATTGGAGTTGGCGCCATGGTCGCGGGATGGATCATCTACGATCTCGCCGTGCGCTCGCCGCTCGGAAATTCGCAGGCCGCGTTTGTGGCATTCGCATTAGCGATGACGACGGCGGCGGCGTGGGGATTGACCCATGTGTTCAGCGGACGCGCTGCGTATATCCACCTCGGGGCGATCTTCGGCACGATCATGACTGTGAACGTGTGGATGCGCATTCTTCCCGCGCAGCGCAGGATGCTGGCGGCAGCAGCAGCGGGCGACAAGTTTGATGCGTCGGCGGGCGCGCAGGCGAAGCTGCGCTCGAAGCACAATACGTTCATGGCTGTGCCCGTGGTGTTTCTGATGCTGAGCAATCATTATCCAGTGGCAACTTATGGAAACCACTATGGCTGGGAGATTATGGTGGGGCTTGTTGTAGCGGGGTGGGGAGCGGCAAAACTGATTCGGGAACTCTGAGTGCTAGATATATTGATTGAACGAAAGCAGAAGCCAGTGCAGACCAGTGGTGGATATACAAAACTCGCGGAAGAGGTGATCGCGCGGTGCCGGAAGCTGGCGACGTTTTCCGAAGACGCTGGCGGCACGCGGCGGACGTTTCTATCGGCGTCGATGCACGACTGCCACCGGGAAGTTTCTTCTTGGATGAGCACTCTTGGCATGAATCTGTCCGTGGATGCGGTTGGAAATTTGCGCGGATTTTATTCCGCGGCGTCGCCGGGGGCGCCGCGGATATTGATTGGATCGCATTTGGACACCGTGCCAAATGCGGGGGCGTTCGATGGAATTCTAGGAGTTGTTCTCGCGATTGGGTTGGTGAACTCCCTGGATGGATTGCGGCTTCCATTTGCGATTGAAGTGCTCGGTTTTTCGGAAGAAGAAGGAGTGCGCTTTGGCGTTCCATATATTGGGAGCCGAGCGCTGGTGGGCCGGGTGGACGAGGAACTTCTCGGGCGCAAGGACGATCACGGAATTAGCATTCGCAAAGCAATTCAGGATTTTGGATTGAACCCGAACGAAATTTCTAAAGCGGCGTTGAACGACGAGATTCTGGGGTACATCGAATTTCACATCGAGCAGGGGCCGGTGCTGGAGAATTTGGGGTGGCCTCTGGGGATCGTGGAGGCCATTGTCGGGCAAAACCGCTTGGAGTTTACATTTTCCGGGCAATCGAATCACGCTGGAACTACGCCGATGAATTTGCGGCACGATGCACTGACAGCGGCTGCGGAGTGGATTGTCGCCGTCGAAAACCTGGCGCGGCGCACGGCGGGAATCGTGGCGACTGTCGGATTTGTGGAAGCAAAGCCTGGCGCCATGAACGTGATTGCCGGAGAAGCGCGGGCGACGCTGGATATTCGCCACGCTTCGGACCGTGCGCGCACGGAAGCGCTGGATGAATTAATCCGGCTAGCGGAGTCGATCGCGGCGCGGCGCGGTGTTGCTGCGAAATGGCGGACGCTTCTTGCGCAGCATGCGGTGGCGATGGATCCTTTTCTGACGGAGCAGATCGATCTTGCCATGCAAAAAGCGGGTTGCGAGCCGCATCGGATGGCGAGCGGCGCGGGGCATGACGCCATGATCCTGGCGGAAAAGGTTCCCGCGGCGATGGTTTTTTTGCGAACGCCGGGAGGCATCAGTCACGATCCGGCGGAGTCGGTGCACCTGGACGACGTGGCGAAAGCGCTGGAGTGTGGAAATCATTTGCTGACGCAGCTGGCGGCTTCACAAGAATTCCTGGGAAGGACGTGCCGTGCATAACCTTGGTCAAACACGCAGTTCGCACCAACGCAATCACCTACTCCTGACGCCCGATACATTTGTGCGCGCGGCACTGCCTGGAATGAAGAACGCTTCCGCGATTGTTCACATTGGCTCCGCACTTGGCGCGGCGTTTACCGAATACACCACCGAGTTTGAACCAAAAGGCGAATTGGGAAATACCTCGGCTCAGCGATTTCTGTATGTTCTGGAAGGCTCGGTAACACTTGAGGCTGAGGAAAACCGTCACGAGCTCGGCGCGCGCGGCTATGCCTTTTTGCCCGAAGGAACTTCACATAAATTTGTTGCTAAGAAGAAAAGCAGAGCTGCCGTTATCGAAAAGTCTTACGAGCGAATCAAGAAAACGGAAGCGCCTCACCTGATTGTTTCGAGTGAGGATGATGTTTCCTCGCGTGCGCTGGATGGCGATTCAGATCTACAAGTGAAATGCTTACTTCCCGACGAGCCGCGGTTTGATTTTGCGGTGAACACCATGGTGTACCAGCCGGGCGCCGCACTTGGCATGGTGGAAATGCACGTCATGGAGCACGGGCTGATCATGCTGGAAGGCGGGGCATCTATTCGCCTTGGCGATTCGTGGTATCCGGTGACGGCGGGCGATTTTATCTGGATGGGGCCGTGGTGCCCGCAATGGTTTGGCGCAATAGGAAAAGTGCCGGCGAAATATTTGATCTACAAGGATTGGAACCGGCATCCCCTCGGCGAACCTAAAAAATGAAATTGGAGATCGATCAACGGCGGCTGCTTTCTGAAATTGAAATGCTCGGCGCAATTTCGGATGCGGAACCTCCCGCGGTCACTAGAATTGTTTTCACTCCGACGGACCTCAAAGCGCGGGCTTGGGCGATCTCGCTTTGCAAAGAGGCAGGGCTTGCCGCCCGGCACGATGCGATTGGAAATATTTTTGCTCGATGGAATGGCGTCGATCCTGCGGCGCCTCCGGTCGGCACTGGCTCGCACATCGATGCGATTCCAAACGCCGGAAAATACGACGGCGTGGTGGGAGTCCTTGGCGGGCTCGAAGCGATTCGCGCATTGCAGCGGAGCGGATTCCGGCCGAAGATCTCGATTGAACTTCTCATTTTTGCAACCGAGGAGCCGACGCGGTTCGGAATCGGGTGCCTGGGTAGCCGATTGCTCTCCGGAACACTTTCCGCGGATGCTGCCGCGCAACTGAAGGACGGGAACGGCGAAAGCGTCGATCAAGTTCGGCAAAGTGCAGGTTTCCACGGCAATCTTCGGGATGTAAAACTCTCGGCCGGGTATTACAAAGCGTTTGTTGAATTGCACATCGAGCAAGGCCCGCTGCTGGAGCGCGCGCAAACTTCGCTAGGAATCGTGAAGAGTATCGCGGCGCCGGCGAGCCTGCGGATTTCGATTGAAGGAGCGGGCGGGCACGCCGGCGGAGTGCTCATGCCGGACCGTAGGGATGCGCTCTGCGGCGCGGCGGAGCTGATTCTGGCGGTAGAACATGCGGCGCGGTCGAGCGGCGCGGGTGACACCGTCGGCACCGTCGGCGTCTGCGACGTTTTTCCGGGCGCGGTGAACAGTATCCCGAGCCGGGTGCGAATTACGCTGGACATCCGGGATACGGATCTTGCGCGGCGCGATGGCGTGATGCAATCTGTCGAACAAGCAGCGCGCGCCATTTCCGCAAATCGCAAAGTCTCGATTCAGTCTGAGCTGGTGAACGCCGATGCACCGGCGGATTGTGCTTCCGAAGTGCGCGGGGCGCTGGCCGATTCTTGCAAGCAGCACGGATTCGCTTTTCTCGAAATGGTGAGCCGGGCGTATCACGATTCGCTGTTTATGTCGCGGATCGCTCCGACGGGGATGCTCTTCATTCCGTGCCGGAATGGGTACAGCCATCGGCCCGATGAGTACGCTGCTCCGGAAGATATCGCGCGGGGGGCGCTGGTGCTC
>Ga0210399_10001599_pt1 | contig 17678 bp, 16 predicted proteins | sample IncBWC14MmetaG_FD_150865 | JGI IMG/M metagenome (GOLD analysis project Ga0210399, IMG submission 150865) | Forest soil microbial communities from Barre Woods Harvard Forest LTER site, Petersham, Massachusetts, United States - Inc-BW-C-14-M | ecosystem: Environmental > Terrestrial > Soil >...
AGCAGATTCGCGAAAACTGGGGCGTGCGGGAACGCATCGCCGTCTGCGTTTCGGGCAGCCCTTCCGGCCAATACCTGATCGCGCGCGCCGCGCGGATGGCCCGGCGCCTGGATGCGGAACTTTACGTCGTCCATGTTTTGCGCGAGTTCGCGACGCGTGAGGAAAATCCAAAAATTCTGGACGCCAATCTGCGCTTTGCGGAAAACCTCGGCGCGCAGGTCGTGCGCCTCAAGGGCCGCAGCGTCGCCGACGCTATCGCTGACTTCGTCCGCTCCAAGCACATCACCCAGGTCATTTTCGGCCGCGCGCTGGTCCGCGACTGGAAAAAGTTTCTCTACCTCAGCGTCGTCCACCGCTTCCTGCGCGAGTCCCCCGCTGTAGACATCCACATCGTCACGCAGGAACCTGAAGTCGACTGAACCCCGTCTCCTGCTGCGCTGCAAGCTTCCGTTCCCGCATAGGGAAGCCTACCCACATCATATCCCCCTGTCGGCGAGGTAATCCGGGAAAGACGGGTGGAAGAAAGCACACTGCCCGATTGGATGCCGCTGGCGCGAGGCGAACACCGCGTCGCTGCCGCCGCACAATAACTCCCCTGAAATCAGCGCGGCAGATCGGTTTCACACAATCCACAGGCCATGCACACATTTCCACAGAAACACCACTTACCCGCGCCGTGCCGACACCATAGAATTCCTCCATCACTGAGCTCAGGGAGGCGTTCGATGCTGTTCGCCACGGTGTCTCGCGGCAAGAAACTTGGAACTCGCTTGCTTCCGCACCGCTTTAAGGACGAACGCTATCACGTTCGGTTGGGCAAGCAGGGGCCGTATATTCCAATCACCGATTCCCGCGACATTCCTTCCTACTTGGCCAATGGCTATTCGCTGGAGATGAGCAACAAAGCGGAGAAGCACAATCCCACCCTGATTCGGCCTGAATCCATTCAGGGCTGGAACAAAACCTTCTAGTCACCCTGGGAACGCCATTCTCCAGAATGGCGTTCCATCTCGGTGCGCTTTCGGAATCAAAGAAGAACCCCCGAACGTCTACGCTCGGGGGCTGGTCAGTTCCCTAAACAAATTGGATTCATGGAAGAAGCGGTCGCGGGAAGACATTCCCTTGAACATTTCTCGCGAACGGCTGGAGGTACGGCAAGTACTTCAAGTTTGGTTTCGATGGGGTGCGGCCTCCGGGACGCCGTCTTTCGCAAAAACGAACTGCGTAATCGCAGCTCCACGGAAACCGCATAATCTCCAACTAACGTCTCCGGGCTAGCAACCTGTCTGCAGCTTGATGATCGAAACGACGGAATTGGAAGCCGTTGTGAGCGTGCTGCCGATCTGGAAAACCCATGATGCGTTCGGCAGGAAACGGGCCGAAACCAGCAGGGACATTTGCCTGGCGTTGAATTTCAGGGATGAGTTTCGAGTTTCCCGGCCGCGCTGGAGAACATAGCGCGAGAGGCAAAGTTATGCCTCGCCAGCACGCGGAGAAAACGTTCGATGGCCTCATGCCAGTATTTCCGGTCGTGTCCGCCGGGCGCCCAGGAACGTGCCGTCCGAACCGCGGTCCATGTAGAAGTACGGCAGTTCCGTTAATTCCGTTTTATCAACCAACAGAAACACATCGTTCTGCGCGCGCACCGGATGGCCGAGAATGAAGGGCCCCAACACTATTCTGAATTCCGCCCGCTGGCGGGAATGGTAGTCGCCGGATTATTGCTTGTTCGCTAGCTCGCGCGGTAGGCCACAGCCTTTTGTCTGGCTTTTCCAAGCCCTTCGATAAACAGTTCCACCACATCCCCGGGCTTCAGATACTGCGGCGGCTTCAAGCCGAGGCCAACGCCTTCGGGAGTTCCTGTCGAAATCACATCGCCGGGCAAAAGCGTCATAAATTCGCTCAAATAACTGATCACTTTCGGCAAGCGAAAAATCAGATCCGAAGTGTTTGAATTTTGCCGCACCACGCCGTTCACGCTCAGCCCCAGTGCCAGATTGTGCGGATCGCGAATCTCATCGGGTGTAGCCAGAAACGGTCCTAGCGGCGCAAACGTGTCGCAACTTTTTCCTTTCACCCACTGGCCCGCGCGTTCCAACTGAAAAGCCCGTTCGCTGTAATCGTTCAGCAGACAATATCCGGTCACGTGCCTCATCGCCTCTGCTTCCGAAACATACGAGGCCCGTTTTCCGATCACCAACGCCAGTTCCACTTCCCAATCCGTCTTTTCCGAGTTTTTCGGAAGCACCACGTCGTCAAACGCTCCGCACAATGAAGACGGCGCCTTCATAAAAATCACTGGCTCTTTCGGCACTTCTTTTCCGGTTTCCGCCGCATGCCGCGCATAATTCAATCCGATACACACAATCTTCGAAGGCCGCGCAATACAAGCTCCCCATCGCGTGTTTTCAGGAACCACCGGACACTTCTCTTCATTCGCCCGCAACCACTTCCCCAACTTCTCCAAGCCATCCGAGGCAAAAAAATCATCATCGAAATCCCGCACGTGCCCGCTGACATCTCGCCGCGTGCCCGCAGCCGTAACTATCGCAGGTTTTTCCTGCCCCATCCCCCCAAATCGGCAAAGTTTCATCTCGAATGTCTCTCGCGCTCAGTCAAAGTTCGAATCGATACAATTTTCGACGTCCCATGATACAAAACCACGTCCAGAAACACTATCCGCGTGTACTTTTCTTAAGATGTAAGCCTGGCGGGGGTTACGCTTTGGTGTTCGAGGGCCAATCGGAAGGTGGAAAAGCGACCCTCCAGAAACTCGGCGCTGGCTGCGTGAATTCCACCGCAACCGTAGGCGGGCCTGTCAGTTCGTTATTCACAGAAACTACGCAGCACTCCTGCTGCTCTCCGCTGCCTGTGTTCTGCAAGAGAAGTCTCTGCCTCCGCGCTACCATGCCCTTCAGGGCCAACAGCGCCCCATGCGCACTGATCACGATTGTTTTCGTGCTCTCAGAGAATTGCGGACCTTCCTGTGGGGGCCTGTGGACAACAACGGAAACACTCAGATCAATCCGCTGGCTGCGCCGGTTTTTCAACCAACGCCTTGCTTTAGTGAGTTTTTCGTCGGACATACAAAATCAGGATAAATCGTTATTCCTCTCCAGCGGAGAAAAATGGCATGGCTGTTTCCAAGCAGGCCACACTGGCCACGGGTTCGTCACAATTCGTGCAGAAGTGAAATTGCAAAACAAATAAGTTCTTCATTTTCGTGAAGCTCGGCATGTATTGAACGAACGCTAGAGCAGCAGTGCCGGCTCAAGGGTGAACGGCGGCGCCTTGTTGCCACCCCGGTCCTCTCAGCACGCGCCCCGCTGTGCGGCCCGTCAGTTTGCCGTCCTCGAATTCCAACTGTCCGTTCACGAAAACATATTTCACGCCCTTGGAAAGCTGTGACGGGTCCGCATACGTGCCTACATCCTCGATGGTAGCGGCGTCGAAAACGGTGATGTCCGCAAAAAAACCTTCCTTGAGCAACCCACGATCCAGCAAACGCTCACGTTGCGCGGGAAGCGACGTCATCTTGCGGATGCCCTGCTCCAGCGGCAGCAGGTGCTGGTCCCGGACGTAATGTCCTAGGAAGCGCGGCATCGCACCAAAAGCGCGCGGGTGCGAGTGCCGTTCATAAAGCGGGCCGTCCAACGACATTTCGCCGGCATCCAGGCAAAGACTTGTCCAGGACTGTTTCAACCCGTAAACCAGATCATTTTCATTGGCCAGGAAATAGAGCGCGCCCGTCTGGCCCTTATCCGCGATGACAAAATCGAAGAGAGCGTCTAGTTGCGATTTGTTTTGTGCCTCGGCAATCTGCGCGACGGTCTTGCCATCAAATTTTTTCAGCTCCGGATTCACGACTCCAGAAACCAGCACCCCGCTTCCCCCGCCGCTGTCGAAGTAAATGTTCTCCCAATTGGGATGGTCGGAGCCCATTTCGTCTTTAATCTTTTCCCGGGTCGCGGGATCATGCAGACGCTGCAAAAGCTTCTCCATGCCTCCGTTGGCCACCCACGGCGGAAGACTGGAAGCCAGCGCGGTTCCCCCTGCGATGTAAGGATACATGTCTGCGGTCACATCTTGCCCGGCGTCGCGGGCGGCCTGAATCTGGCCAACAATTTTGGGCATATTTCCCCAGCGCGTCCTGCCGGAAACCTTAAGGTGAAAAATTTCGACGGGAAGCTTCGCCTCGCGGCCAATCCGAAGCGCCTCCTCGACGGCTTGCGGCTCGGTCTGCCCCTCGCTGCGCATGTGCGATCCATAAATGCCGCCGTACTTTGATGCCACCTTCGCCAGCTCAATCAACTCTTCCGTCTTCGCGTAATGCCCCGGCGGATAGATGAGCGCGGTGGAAATTCCAAACGCGCCTTCTTCCATGGCCTGGGCAACCAACCCCTTCATTTTTTCCAATTCGGCCGGCGTCGGTTCTCGGTCCATATCGCCAATCACGGCTTCGCGTACCTGGCCCGCGCCAACATAGGTTCCGATGTTCAGCGGCGTGCCCTGTTTCTCCAGCCGCTTGAAGTAACCATCGAGCGTAGTCCAATCGATTTTCAACTTGTACTCGCTCAGCGCGGGTTGAAGGGGGGCAAGTGTCAGGTCCGTCTGCGGTGCGATCGATCCGCCTTCGCCGGTAATCTCCGTCGTGATTCCTTGCGCCAGTTTGCTCAGCGAACGATTGTCAATCAAGAGTGACAGTTCCGATTGCCCCAACATGTCAATGAATCCCGGCGAGATGACCAGTCCCTTGGCATCAATCACCCGCTTGGCATGCGCGCCATCCAGCTTTCCGATCGCGGCGATGCGATCGCCGCGAATCGCGATGTCGCCGGAGACCCAAGGATTGCCCGAACCGTCGATGATCGAGCCATTCTTAAGGATCACATCGTATTCATCGCCACTCGCGATCTTCTGCTGGGAGTTCAGTTCGTAGATCGCACTGCCGCTGTCGGCAGCGATGAATTTGATGCCCGAGCGGGACTGATCAAATTCCGGACCACCCGTGTTCATCCTGATTCGCTGCTCCAGTGCCGCCCTGGATTGCGCAAGCGCCGCATTCCCCCAACATGCAATGGCGAAAGCAAACAAACCTCTTAAAACCAGCCGAACAGGGTATTTCTTATCCATAGTCACACTCCTCATTGAAATTACCGAACCTGCTCGCTTCAATCATGCAACTTCCAAACACCCCGTAAATTCGAACTCTTGCCCGTGTGGTTGCGAAGGCTCCACCTTCAGGCTGACTCCTCAACTCGCCGCAGAGCGGGCGTTCCAGTCGTTGCGGCGCACGGTGATTTTCTCGATGTGATCGCGCTTTATCGCATAGCCCAGGCCCGGCGTGTTCGGCACGTGGATCGTGCCCTTCGCAGAAACTTCCACCGCGGGTTCGATGATGTCTTCGTTCCAGTAGCGGTGGCTCGCCGAAACATCACCCGGCAAAGTGAAACCCGGAAGCGTGGACATAGCAATGTTGTGGGCGCGGCCGATACCGGATTCCAGCATTCCTCCACACCAGACGGGAACTCTCCGCTCCAGACACGCCGCCTGCATTTTCCGCGCTTCAGCGTGGCCGCTGACGCGCCCAAGCTTGATGTTGATAATCCGGCAGGCTTTCATTTCGATCGCCGCCAGGGCGTGATTGGTGTTGTAAATGCACTCGTCCAGGCAAATCGCCGTCTGGATTTGTGCCTGAAGTTTGGAATGCCCGTAGATATCGTCCCAACTCAAGGGTTGCTCCATCATTAACAAGTTGAACTCATCGAGTTTCTTCAAGTGCGCAGCGTCATCGAGCGAGTATGCAGAATTCGCGTCGACGGACAGGCGAATCTTCGGGAATTCTTTTCGGACGGCAGCAACAAATTCCAGGTCTTTGCCCGGTTTAATTTTTAGTTTGACGCGCTGGTAACCGCTGCGAAGCTCTTCTCCCACTCGTTTGACCAGGGACTCCGGGTTTTCGCGAATGCCAAGCGACACCCCGGCAGCGATTTCATCTATAGTTCCGCCCAAAAGTTTGTACAGCGGGACACCCTTGCGTTGGGCCTCTACGTCCCAAAGGGCATTCTCAACGCCACTCTTGGCCATCTCGTGCCCGCGGATCTGATTCATCAGTGTCGGAAATTCTGAGGTGGTGGCAAGATGCTTGCCAACCAGAACGGGCGCGATGAAATCGGAAATCACATGCCACGCCGTGTCCGTTGTTTCCGCATTGTAGGCGGGAGACTCTCCCGCGGTGACTTCGCCCCATCCGCTGACTCCATCCGCCACGGCCTCCACCAGAAGGATGCGGCGGTCCTGCATAATGCCGAAACTTGTTTCAAAAGGCGACTTCAACCGCATGTGAATTTCGCGGAGTGCTATGGATTCAATCTTCATAAGGCTCCAGAACGTAACTTCCCTGCTCTGCGTCAAACTCGAATCCCGCGGCGGCGTGTCCCTCGGCGATGTGCCGTTCGAATTCCCTGCGAACTCCAGCTTGAATTCTCTCCGCCGCTTCTGGATTGGTGCTGATCGTCTGCCGTATTCCCGCAAGAATGCCGATGCGCGCGCGATCCGGTCCTGCTTTCGGAATTTTGCCGTCCAGTAAATCTTGCACCCGCACGGATCGAACCCACCGCTCCGCCACCAGCCGATCCGTCGGCAATCCACCATGCAGCAGGCTTGAGGTCCTTCCGTAAAAGTTTGGAAGATACCGGCGGACGATAATTCCCAGCCGCATCAGATTGAAGTAAGCGTTTTTCAGTTGCAGAGGATCGAAGGTCCATTCGATGAGATCGATCCCCTGTGAAAGCGCGTCGTCGCGCTGAGCCAGCTTCAACAAGCGTCCCACGCCACGGGCCTGATACTCCGGCAAAACAGCCACCATATGCGAGTGCAGATGGATCTCTCCTCTATGCACGCCGGCGAAGGCCAGCGCGAAGCCAATCGCTTTGTCTTCGTCGAACGCGCCCAAAACCTGGCCGCCGCTTTCTCTGGCGACGATGAAAATCTGCTCCGGCACGGTGTCAAGTTCGGTGTAGCCCCAAACGCTCCGTTGCAGGTCCACGCCGATGCTCATCTCCTCCACTTCCTGCAGAGCACGAATCACAATGCCCTGCCCCTTCACGGATGCCACTCCTTCAGACATTTTCGATCTCTTCCCTGTTGGCCAGTTTTGCGGTCCGCCGCCAGAACGCATACGCGGGAGCGCCAAGGAAAACGATTCCGAGACCAATCGCGGCACGAACTGGCTGCGTTGCGATGGTGTTACCAACCAGAGCCATCGCGGCGAGAATGAAGACAATCGGTGTCCATGGATAAGCAGGCACGCGATAGGGCCCCGCAGCTTCCGGAGGGTGCTTGCGGTAAATAAAGATGCTGGCAGCGGCTAGCGCATAAAATATCCAGCCAATAAAAACAACATAAGTTAGAAGTTGCTCGAATGTGCCGCTCGCGGCGAGTACCGCCGACCAGATTCCCGCCGCTCCAACAGCCAAAGCCGGCGTTCCAAATCTGGGATGAACTTGCGAGAGCGAGTGGAAGAAGAGGCCGTCCCTGGCCATCGCGAAATAGACCCGCGGTGCGTTCAGCATGATGGAATTCGCCGCGCTGAACATGGAAATCAAGATTGCGATGGCCACTATTTTGCCCGCACCGTGGCTCACGACAGCACCCAGCGCAGTAGCCGCCACCCGCGTTGACCCCGCCACGCCAGAGGCGCCGAGGGCCGCAAGGTAACCAAGATTCGCGAACAAATAAATAGCGATCAATGCGGCTGAGCCGATCAGAAATGACAGGGGAAACGTATGTTGCGGATTAATCGTTTCGCCGGCACTGTAAGTTACGTACTGCCATCCTTCGTAAGCCCAGAGCACGCTGATCATCGCTAGGCCAAATCCGGACACGCCCATGGCCTGGTGGTCAGTCTGAGCACCGCTGCCGAAAATCGGATTTCTTCCTTGCCACAGCAGCACTGCACTCACCACCAGGATCGCCGTGACCTTTATCGCGGTCGTCACGTTCACCAGGTCGGCGCTCTGTCGAGTGCCGCGCACGTTCACTGCCGTAATCACCAGAATCACCAGCAGCGCCACGCTCTTCGTTTCCCACGCCGAGAGTTGCAGGAATTCGCCGAGATAGTTGCCAAAGGCCACAGCCAGCGTCGCAATCGACCCCGAGCTGATCACAAAGAACAGCGTCCAGCCAAACAGAAACGCGGGGAACGGTCCAAAGCAATCGCGGATGTAAACATACAGGCCACCTGCCCGCGGCTTCATGGAGCTCAGTTCCCCGTAGGTGAGTGCGCCGAGAAGCGAAAGAATCCCACCTGCCAGCCACACAGTTAATCCAAGCGGAGCGGAATTGCCGACTGCCCGCAACACTGCACCAGGAACAAGAAATATTCCCGAGCCGATCACCGTGCCGATAATCATCAGCACCAAATCCCACATGCCGAGAATGCGGCGCAGCTGCTGCCCGGTTTCCGGTGCCGCGACCTCCCCAACCTGTGCCTGGGCGCCTTGAAAGGCTGCGGTTTTTTCAAAGGTCGCCACGCCGCTCCTTGTCCTGCGACCCGGTGAACCGGGCTTCAAGCTCGGTCTGGCCTGCGGAAACGGCCTTGTTTGCGGCGGAACCCGGCGTGAAAGACGCCCGCGACTTTGTCTCTGCTTTCATTTGTTCCGCGACCTCAGCCGGATATCCTGCGCCCCGAACTCCGTCGAACCGCGGCATCAGGGTCCCACGGGAACGTTTTGGACAGGCGATGACTGCAAGTGCTCGCCCAAGGGGAATACAACGATTGTTGCATCCTGTCAAGGATATTCAATATTCGTTGCACGGCCCAAATCGGCACCTTCGGGCTTCACATTTGTGACGTAACACGGATTGCGAAACAAGCGTTCGGGTTACGCCATTTGAAAAGCTCTCTTGGAAAACCGGGGAGAGGCGGGAAACTACCTGCAGTGGAGGTGGTGTTCCGGTTTCCGCCGCCGGCGGACTCTATCCAGCTGAGTTAAGGGCGATTGGATTGAGCCTCTAGCAGATTAATGATCAATGGCGAAAATCTGTTTTATTTGGCGGGATGGCCATTGCTACGATGTGGAAATTGTCGACTATCACTAGGGGAGGAGAAAATAGACATGAGCAAATCTGAAGCGCTTCTACCTCCTGTCCACACGGGTGAAATCCTGCGTGAGGATTTTATGAAACCGCTCGGCACAATGTGTGAGTAATTGCCGCAGTTCACTGCAGCGAGGCCACTGTCGCACGCACCTTTTGCAGAACCGACGGCGGCAGCGCGACGTAGCCTTGCGCTTGCGCGATTTCTTGCCCCGACGCGTATACCCAGTTTAGATATTCTTTGACCGCATGGCTCCGCTGCAAGTCCTGCCGATGCACCGGCACATAAAACCAGGTGAAGCTTGCAATTGGATAGCTTTCCTTGCCTGGCGCGTTCGTCAGCGAAGCGCGAAAGTCGTCTGTCATCTTGGACTCCATCGCCGAAGCCACCTCACTGATGCTCTTCGGCGATGGCTTCACAAACTCTCCCGCAGAGTTGCGAATTCGCGCGACCGATAACCCCGAGCCCTCCCCACAACGGAGCTCGGCATAACCGATGGACCCCGGCGTCTTGGCGGCGTTGGCTAGTAAATCCTGACATCGGCTAAATGCGGCGCCCACCGGCCACTTTGGCGAAGCATTTGTTCCGACCTTGGCTCGGAATTCTGGGCTGAGTTTGGAGAGGAAATCGGAAAAAATGTAGTTCGACCCTTTTCCGTCCGTGCGGTGCAGCACCTTGATCGGTAGATCAGGAAGCTTGCTGTCAGAGTTCAGCCTGGCAATCTCCGGGTCGCTCCACGAGGTTGTTTTTCCAAGGTAGATATTCGCAAGCACCGGCCCCGAAAGGCGAATGCTCGTCGCGCTGCCTGGCACATTGTAGAAGACCGCAATCCCGACTAACACCGTGGGCAATTCCACGGCCGTATGCGCCGCCCCTTTCAATTGCTCGTCGGGAATCGGCGCATCACCGCCGCCAAGATCTCCGGATCCTGAAAGAATGCGGTTGGCACTTTCGCTGGTTCCCACCGGGAGGTAGCGAAGCTGCGTTTCAGGGTGCAACTTGTGGTACTCGTCTCCCCATAACACGTACAGCGGCTGCGGCATTGTCGATCCAGTGGTAACCAGCACCATCTGCGTCTGCGCGAGGCCGTCCGCGGATAAGATTGTTAAAGAGACAGCCAGCAGTATGCCGGTCAGGGATAAAACAAACTCGGCGCAATTTTTCAATGAAGCTTCCTCCTTATCGTTATTCATGGCCTGCGATCCGCTATCCCAGCCAGATTTGCGGGAGTTCTGAACAACTGGCAAGGCTACTGCCGTAAATGTCTGACTGTAAAGGACAAAAGAAGTGGTGCGGTCAAGGGGACGATCTTAGAACTTTTCTTGGCGATTTTGTGGCAGCCTTGCCACAGATCGTGTTTCCGGGTGGGTTGAACATGAACCTGCTCACTGAGTGTAATGGCGATTTTACGTAAGTTAACTCGGAGAGTGGCGACGGCATGGGCATTTGTGATCTCATCGGGGAGCAAGAAAGGAGCAACCCTGCACCAGAGAAAAATGCGAGAAACCCTATGGCTCATATCGCCAATGTGGCGATGGTGCGGATCATAGACGGTTGGGAGCGGCTGGATGGAACGCAGTTCACAAAATACCTCCGAGAGAATGAAGCGAGTGTACAATGTGCGCCGGTCGCTGAATTTCAAGCCTGGAGGTTTCTATGCGCCAGCGCGAGTGTCTGATCGTTGTCCTGATCTCGGTCCTGATGGTTGGCTGCCACGGGGCGAAAAATGCCGGGACCGGCGGCGCGCTCCGCGTAAACTTCGCTGAAGCGGCAAAGTCGCCGGACGCCAGAACATTACCGGCGAACCACGAGGTGTTCGACCCTGGAACCGAGCCGGCGGTGCCCTCTCGACCCACCACCGGTACCCGCAAGCAGGCTGCGACGGCCCCAGTCGTGACTCCGCAGGGATTGCGCATTCGTCCATGTGATATTGCGATCTTTCCCTGCCCATTCGATGGCGTCGCTCAAGGCACTTTCGGTTCGCCACCGGACCCAAACGCCGCTGTCGGCGCCGGCGACATCGTCGAAGTTGTCAACGACCAGATCCAGGTCACGAACCGGAGGGGTGCAGTGCTGTGTGGTGGCTCCATCACTCTGCAGCGCCTTCTGGGACGGACCAGCGACAACCTGACCGATCCACGGGTGCAGTTTGACAACGTGAATCAGCGCTTTAGTCTGTCGGTTACCGTCAGCAATCCAGGTGCCTCAGACACGCCCGCTATGCATGTAGCGGCCACCGAGACTGCGGACCCATGTGGCAGCTGGTTCATCTACCGCCTCACGTTTCACGGAGATGCCTACCCCGCGGGCGCGTTTCTGGATTTTCCAATGCTGGGCCAGGACCAAAACGCCCTGCTGCTCTCGCTCCGGACCTGCCCTAAGAACACCTGCTCCAACCCGATCTTCACCGTTTTCGGACTGCCCAAATCCACCATCTACTCTGGCCAGCACGTGGAGTTCGACGCCTTCCAGGTAGATTCACTCACCGCGCCGGTCACCAATGCCGGGCAGCCCATGATCGCCAGCCCGGTCAGCTTCTTCCTGGCCGCCGTACCCGGCACTGGATACAAGCTGTACCAGCTGACGAATAGCGGCGGCTCCGGCGCAAGCTTGTCGAAGACGACCATCAGCGATCCATTCTCGAAACCATCGCGGAGGGTCAATCAGCCCGGCGGCGCCAGCGCCACAATCGATCCCTCCGACGGCAACATCACCAGCTTCCCTTACTTCGACGGCACCTTCATTTGGTTCGCCCATGACGCTGACGATGATGGCTTTCCCACCGTGCGATACGGGAGGGTGGAACCCAGCAAAAACACCGTGGAGACGACCTTCGCGTTCCACAGCGGCAGCAGCGACGATTTCAATCCTTCTATCGCGGTGGGGTTCGCTCCAAGCGGAGAGAAGGTATTTCTCAACTGGGCGTTTACCGATACCCCTGCCGGGACGCCGACCACAAACGTGTTCGCCGAAGGGGATGCCAGTCAGCCACTGGTACAGATCGCCGGCCCGGGCACGGTCGACGCCACCGGAGGCGTCGTTACCCCGGCCAAGTGCGGCAGCAACAATAACCAATGCAGGTTCGGTGACTTTTCGTCGGTGTCCGTGGATCCGGGTGTCGCCGGCTGTGCTTTCGCGACGCAGCAATATTTTGCTACCGATGGAAGTTGGAAGACGCGCATCACGCCCATCGGCCAGTGTGAACAGATCGTTGTGCATCCTTGAACGCGTTAATTGGACGCCCTCTCATTGGGGCAAGTAGGCATGGAGGTCCTGCCGAACCATGGAGGAGTTCTATCCGCCAACGAGGCCGGATCGCAGGTATCCACGGGTCGACCTCGGCCATAAAGAGAGAAAAAGTATATTGATTTTTGGGACTATGCAGCGGTCATTTCCACTTTTCCCACCGAGTCGTTGGCGATAACATGCGATTTACGCATTGTGCGGACCAGCTATACTTTGGACGTACTACGAGCAACCCGGAAGTAATTCTCAGGCGTTACCGGGGAGAAGTTGGCTGAGTTCGTTTGTAGAGTTACCGGACGGGAGAATGCCATTATATCCTTGGAGCCGTTGTTCGTCTTAACATTCAGATTGCGAATCCACGGGATTCGCTCGGGTAAGCAAAATGGCGACTAGCACAAGAGCACTGACCACCAGGGGAAACCATACTGGCGCAAACCACGGCTCGGGAATCAGGAACAAAACGTCGGTGTCTCTGATCGAATGAGGCCATCTAATGGTCGCCCAAAGGGCAGCATAGTAGACCATCTCCCAGATGGCAAAGGCCCAGAGGAAAGCAGCGACACGGGCTCTTCCTTTCACGGATGTAAGTAAGGCTGCGCAGCTCAACATGACCAATGTCGCCGCTTCGCGAAAAACTTCCAGGGTGAGAAGGCTCGGAGGGAGTTCCCCGATCGTTGGCGACTGTTGGGATAGTCGGACAACGTCCGACAACGTCCCGCGATATCCTGGCAGCAGCCCGGCAGCGGCGCGCAAGTAAACGACAACCGTAGCCTCAAGAAATCCAAATGCGCTCGCGAACACACCGAGAATCATCAATTGCTTTGCAGTAATCGCGAGAGGCCTGCGCCGCCAGGAAAAATATGCCACCAGCGGAACCAGAATCGCCAGGTTCACCCACCATGGTTCAGCGACAAGTCCAATCCTCATGCACGATATTTTACCTGAGACTGGGCTTTTGAAATCTAGAACTGAATGAGGATACCGGACATTTAAAGGATTGGGAGAGCAAGATGTCTGGTAACGCTCTCCAGGAACTTGTTGATAAGTCCTTTCAGATCAAGAATTCGGTCTGAACAAGTTTCTGGCAACCAGTGACGCGTCGAAGACGCAGTTAGGGCATACCAGCGTTAACCAGCCGATAGTCGACTGCTGGTGTTAGTCGCTGGTTCTTTGCTTATCCTCGCTGGGAGGAGGAAAGAAAACCTTGATCCGAAGCTTTCTGCCGTCGGGGCGCGCCTTTCAGTGTCTCATCGCGACTTCTGTTTTCAGCAGGTCATTGATGGTCGCCTGAGATAAACATAAAACCTTCCTTTTCGATCGCCTCCAGCAGGGCGGGCGACCCGCGTGTGGCGGAGATTCCACGCGCCAGCCATTCGCCTGGCTCTGAAAAACTCGAAAAACTTATGCACGACGGCGAACCAGCGTGATCTGTGCTTATGAGCATGCGAAGGGGAGGCTTCCGCCTCCCCCCATCGCTTACGTCACAGCGTTTGCCTGGATCAAGAGTGGATAAAGAAACTTGAAGAAGGCAGGAAAGTGAAATTTATCTACCAAGAACTGCCTGCCGATGGGGCATTTATCACCGCGGAGATTGAACTGAATGAGGTCGTTTATTCCGTCGTATTAGCCAAAGCTAGAAACCCGCTGAGTCACGAAGATGTTGAAAGTCATTTCAAGGGTGAGCTTGCAAAGAAGTAGTACCGCTGACCAGAATAAATTCATTTCCTCTCGATGGCTTCAATAGCTGATAGCTTCCGGTCCACATGTGGTTCTAAGCGCAGACCACCAGAATGCAGCACGCAACGCTTCCCGGCAGCGACACCACATGTAGGACAGGGAACGGAAGACAACTGTTTGGGCGTGAGTTCGCTCTTCTTCACTCTGACAGAATGCGACGGCACGCAGTCGCGAATCTGTACAATTTCGCACAATGCCCGCCCCTAGTCGCAGGAACGGCAACACGGACATATCCGCGAATCCAATTTATCAAGCCCTTCAATTTGGAATCGCGTTTGAAACAGTCTCGGGGTCAGTTAACTCGGAGAACGCCGCCTCGCCGGTCGAGCCTCTTCCAAGTAGCGCCAATTCGGACGCTGGGACTTTATATCCCCAAAAACCGCAATCCAAGCAAATCAGGACTTGAAGCGCGACTATTTTCAGCACAACTCTTCGCGAACACTCAAACAGATTTCACGATTCCCCGGTCAAATGTAACTGAATTTAACGGAGTCGGTAGCTAAGGGGTAGCAACGAGGGAGGTGACTGGAAAAGTGAACTTTGTAACTCATTGAAAGGATGGTGCGCCCAAGGGGACGACTTTAGAACTTTTCTCACCGATCTTGTGGCAGCCTTGCCACAGATCGATTTCTCCTGAGTGAACCCCCTATCGACTTAGAGGTTGTCGAAAGAAAGGAGAAAGCCAGCAGGGTTGCGTGGGAGCCCCTAGTAAGCTAAGCTAGATTAGCTAAGGAGCTACGATGAGTATCGTCACCATCCACCAAGCCAAAACAAACCTTTCTCGGCTGATTGAGAAAGCATCCGAGGGAGAGGAAGTGATCATTGCACGGGGGTCAAAGCCAGTAGCCCGACTCGTTCCGGTCGGCGAGGTAAAAGGTAAACGCCAGCCAGGATCGTTGAAAGGCAAGTTGCGTGTTGGGCCTGAGTTTTTTGAGCCCCTCCCGATGAGCGAACTGGCAGGCTGGGAGTAGTCTAGTTGCGTGCGCTACTCGATACACATGCTTTGCTCTGGTGGCTTTCCGATGACCCTGCGCTAACGCGAGCCGCTCGAAAGATCATTGCGGAAACCAAAAACACACTGATAGTGAGTGCTGCTTCGGCTTGGGAAATCGCCATCAAGGTCAGGCTGGGAAAACTTCCAACTGCTGCTGACCTGGCGGCCGATTTCTCTGGCCTAATTGAGCGGGAAGGTTTTCAATCGTTAGCCATTTCTGCAGAACATGGCATTCGGGCAGGGCTCTTGCCTGGCCCTCACAAAGATCCATTTGACCGCATGCTCATCGCCCAAGCTCAGGCCGAAAATATACCTATCATCAGTAATGAAGCATCTTTCGAAAGCTACGGGGTGCGACGTCTTTGGTGAGAAAAAGACCGCTAAGCGGCGCAACCTCAGATTGGAAGTGGTGCGCCCTGGGTGATTCGAACACCCGACCTTCTGGTTCGTAGCCAGACGCTCTATCCAGCTGAGCTAAGGGCGCTTCGTGGAAGACGACTGATACAAAAATTGTAGCATACGAATGTCAGCGCTTCTACCCGTGCGGCGACGTCCTCACAAAGCTCCGGCTATGCTCTTCGGCGCCGCGCCACAGCAGCAGCACCAGCGCCACAATCGTCACAATCTCGAAACCCGCTAGCGCCCACTGGTAGCCAAAGCGCTCGCGCAACGCATACTCAATCGAGTTCGTTGGCGCCGCAAACAATATTCCCAACTGGTACGCCATCCCTGGCATTAACCCGCGCGCCGCGTCCGCCGCCAGTTCATTCAAGTGAACGGGAATCACGCCCCATGCTCCCTGCACGCCCATCTGCATGAATACGGTCGCCACAATCAGCACCGGTACGCTGCCGCCGAACGCCCAAAACGGCATCACCAGCAGGCACAGCGCCAGCGCCGCCATCATTCCCTTGCGCCGTCCCAGTGACTGCGACAAAAATCCAAATATCACAGCGCCAATCACCGCGCCCACGTTGTAAATCATCGCGATATCCGCCACCCGCGACGCCGCCACCTTGTGAATCTCCTTCAAAAAGTCCGGATACAAATCCTGTGTGCCGTGCGAAAGGAACATCATGAACACCATCAGCACCACAAGGTACAAAAACCGTTTGTAATTCGCCGCCACTACGCGCAGCACGTCGCCCATGCTCCCCACGCGATGATGTTGCCAAGCCTCCGATTCCGGTACCTTCGTGCGAATGTAGAGAGCCAGCAGCGCCGGCAGCGCCCCCAGCCAGAACATCGGCCGCCAGCCCCATGCGGGCAACACAAAACGCGTCGCCATCGCTGCCAGCAAATACCCAATCGAATAGCCGCTCTGCAAAATTCCGCTCAGGATGCCGCGCCACCGAGTTGGCGCCGCCTCCATCGCCAGCGAAGCGCCCACGCCCCATTCCCCGCCCATGCCAATCCCAAACAATGCCCGCAAGATCAGAAACACGGTGTAATTTGGCGCAAACCCGCACAGCAGCTCAATGATCGAGAAATAAATCACATTGGCCATCAACGGAATCCGGCGCCCATAGCGGTCCGCAAGCAAGCCAAAGATAAAAGCTCCTACCGGGCGCAGCGCCAGGGTAGCCGTTGTGGTGAAAATGATGGCTTTTTTTGAAACGCCAAAGTGGTGGGAGAGAGTGTCGTACAAAAACACGATCACAAAGAAATCAAACGCATCCAGCGTCCAGCCCAGAAAACCGGCCATCAAGGCGTGGTGGGTGCCTTTTTTCAGCGGCGAATTTACCATTTACGAAATCTGCCATTCCCCGGGCTTTGGCATCAGGCGATACAATGCCACACCGCTTGCCGCGCACACCAGCCCCCAAAATATTCCCGGGCCCATCCGCCCAAAGCAAAACTGCCCAATGCTGAACAGCGCCGTATAAACAAAAACGCATCCGATCAACCAGCTCAACAGATTGGTTCCCAGATCGCGAGTCGTTTCTTCGACGCCGCTGGCGCGCGCCACGGGTCGCCATCCACGCACATCGGGCCGTACTTTTCGGTAAAATTCGAGCAGGGTTTGTTGAGGCTCGGCGGGAGTCATCAGCGTGACAATCAGCCAGACCAACGTGGTCATACCCGTTGTGCACAATGTTGTCTTTGCGAACACCACCGGATCTGAACCTTCAAACGGCCCCGGCCGCCCCGCGAGGCTCATCCACAAGGAATGGCTGTGCAAGGCCAGTGCTGTCGCCAGAGCGGCGGCCATTGCCGAAATCTCGCTCCAGGCATTCACCCGCCACCAATACCAGCGCAACAAATACACGCCGCCGGTTCCCGCGCCAAGTTCCAGCACAATTTTCCAGCCTTCGCTCACCGATTGCAGTTGCATGGACACCCACGCCGCCGCAACCACCAGGAAAATCGTCGCCAGCCGCGATGCGTTCACGTAGTGTTTTTCGCTGGCGCCTTTTTTTACAAAACGCCGATAAAAATCCTCCACCAGATACGAACTTCCCCAATTCAACTGCGTCGCCACCGTGGACATAAACGCCGCCATGAATCCCGCAAGCAAAATTCCAAGCAGCGCATGAGGCGTGTGTCGCGTCGCAACCAGCATGTACCCGCGTTCCGGCTGCGCCAGTTCCGGATAGAGAA
>Ga0210399_10001600_pt1 | contig 17676 bp, 9 predicted proteins | sample IncBWC14MmetaG_FD_150865 | JGI IMG/M metagenome (GOLD analysis project Ga0210399, IMG submission 150865) | Forest soil microbial communities from Barre Woods Harvard Forest LTER site, Petersham, Massachusetts, United States - Inc-BW-C-14-M | ecosystem: Environmental > Terrestrial > Soil >...
GTCGTTACCCCGTAGGAGAGAGCAGCTATGAGTCACGTGAATGAGAAAACACGGAGTGCAGTAACACGGCTGGTGGCGGTCGTGATGGTGGCAATGGCTTTGCTGCTCACGGGTACGGCACACGCAGCGGTTCCCGGTATCAGCGCCAGCGCAGGCGGATCGTCCACGTTCAACCTGGTTGCGAATCAGGGGTACATCTCGCAGCCCGACGGCGCTCAGATTTATTCCTGGGGCTACGGATGCGCCACCTCCTCGGCGACGTTTGTTCCCTACATCACGGCGGCGTTCTGCCCAACGATGCAAGTTCCTGGGCCCACGATGATCGTGACTCAAGGTACCCCGTTCACGGTGACCTTGACCAACAATCTTCCCCAAGGAGCCGGCAATACTTCTATCGTCTTCCAGGGCGCGACGGTGACGGCGACGGGAGGCACGCCAGGCTTGCTGGCGCAGGAAGCTACGCCCGGCGCGGCAGGCGCGGTCACTTATACGGTGACCTACCCGAACCCAGGTACTCACGCTTTCTACAGCGGCACGCAAGCTGACCTTCAGATCGAAATGGGTATGTATGGCGCGGTCGTGGTATTGCCTTCAGGTGTTCCGAGCGTGTTGAGCACCGGGGGAACCGGTCCCAGCGGCGCCAATTGTTCACCGTTACACAGCGACATTGGACAAGGACTGGGCATCGGCAATCCCGGGAACGAGTTCAGGCTCGCAGTCGCTGCTTATAACCACCCCGAGGCTTGTTACGATCGCGAGTATCTGACCCAATGGATGGAGTTGGATGCACACATCCACAAGCAGGCAGAAAACCAGGTGCAGGCGATCGCGAACTGTACGGCCGCCGTAGGCTGTCCGACAGCACTCGACGTCAAGACCGAGCCTTACCATCCGTCGTATTTCATGATCAATGGGCGCTCCATGCCGGACAACATGGACCCCTCCTACGCACCGAACTACCCGAATCAACCTTACAACGCCAATCCCCACATGCATCCGGGCGACATGGTGCTGATCCGCGTTGTGGGACAAGGACACTGGCAGCATCCGTTCCACGAGCACGGCAATCACGTGCGCATTTTGGCGCGCGACGGCAACTTGATCGTGAGCCAGAACGATACGGTTTCGCCACCTCGGCTTGCCGGCCGGATGGAGTTCAACACTGACACCACGCCTGGGCAGGCATTCGACGGAATCTTCTATTGGTCGGGAAAAGGCCTGGGCTGGGACATTTACGGACATAGCACGCTGTACGCGGCTGCTACCCAACCCTGCTACCCGGATGCGAATGGTTACTACACCAAGAACAGCAGCCCTGCGGCCGGGCCTACCACACCGAACTACTACGAATGGTGCGCCGACCACAATCATCCTCTGGAAACCAATCCGGTGGGTGAGATGCCCAAAGGCGGGCCGGCAACGCAGTTTGATCCATTGGTTGCGACCAATGGCTTGTGGTACAACGGCACCCCCTATCTCGGACCCGACGCCGTCGGGCGCAATCGCGGCAACACACCTCTCCCGGTGGGTTCAGCTTCGCAGAACCCCTTTGCTGAGTCAGGCATCGCGTTCATGTGGCACTCGCACAATGAGCGCGAAATCACAACGAATGATGTTTTCCCGGGCGGCATGCTGCAGATGATGCTGGTGGACCCGCCGGTCTGGTACATCGACGAAACACTGTAGGGAGAGAGACAACACACCATGCGATCACATTATTTGAGAATCACAAGTAAGGCGATTTTTGTACTGGGCGTTCTACTCCTTACGGCGGGTATTTCGCTTGCCCAGGTGACGGTCACCCTCACCGCGTCACGCCAGATCGCCACCCTGCCCGACGGCAATACCGTTCCCATGTGGGGATGGACCTGCGACGCAGCGAGCGCGGCCACCGGCAATTGCGTAGCGTTGAACGGATCCGCCCAGGGGGGAGGCGCCGCGTGGCAGCCTCCGCTGATCACCGTGCCTTTGGCCAGCGGAGTCACGACGGGCAGCTTGACCATCAACCTGACCAATAACCTGCCGGTTGAGTCTTCCGTCGTAATCATGGGACAAGTGGCGGGAGCGTCGCAGGCGGCGAATGGCGGGTTGGGAACACCTTCGCGAGAAGCCGGGCCCCGCAGCGACGGCGCACATTCTGGCCAGACGTCCACCACCTGGACCCAGGTCCTTGGTGCGACGTTCACGCCCCCGGCTCAAGGTACTCGCGTCCGGTCGTTCACAGCGGAGGCGGGACCAACGACTGGTACGGCGACCTATTCATGGACGGCTCTGAAACCCGGAACCTATCTCATTGAGACCGGCACCTATCCCTCTATTCAGGGACCCATGGGTTTGTACGGCGTGCTGGTTGTCTATACGCCAGCCACGGGTGCCAATGCGTTTGGCCCAGGCACAGCCTACACAGGCACTAGCACGGTTGGTCCATATTCGATTAACTATGATTCAACGGTTCCACTGCTCTTGAGCGAAATCGATCCAGTGCAGAACAACGCCGTGGATCAATTCGTGGTGAACTCTGGTGGCGCGACCTGTACGCCTCTGACCGGCGGAACTTGCAGTGCCATTTCTCAGGCAGCCGAGACGATGAAGTGGACGCAGGCTTGTGGTCTTGCGCACACCTGTTACCCCGCCGCGGTGAACTACACCCCGTTGTACTTCCTGATGAACGGTGTGTCGTTTAACAAGTCAGCCGTCGCCTCATCGGCAGCGCCGATTGCTCCGGCTGGAACCGCTTCGACCGGAAACGTCCTTGTTCGCTTTGTGAACGCCGGCTCGCACATGCACGTTCCTTCCGTGAACGGGCTCTCGATGTCGCTAATCGCGGAGGATGGCAACGTTCTTCCCGACGTTGCTCTGGGCGCCGCCAAAGCAACACCGAACCTCGCCGTCAGGGTGCAGAACGAAGTCTTCCTCGCAGCCGGCAAGGTGTACGACGTCGTGATCAACCCGGCAAATAATGGGACGCCAACCACGGCTCCCACTGCATTTACTTCGGGCACTTACCAGGTCTTTGATCGTGAACTGAGCCTTTCCACCAACGGATCTCGCGATGGCGGTATGCAGACCATCCTGCAAGTTGCGGGTGGCGCTCTGCCGGCGAATGTTGCTCCTACGCTCGGTACTACTGGTCCTACTTACTACTGCGTCCCGGGCGTGACTCTCAGCGTATCCGATACCGGCAAGGGAGTCGCTGGGACAGACGGCAATGCGAACGTATACGGAGTGACGCTGTTGAATGGCGCCGTCGCCGCCGCGAACCATACTCTCAGTTCATTTGGACCCGCTGGCACGACTGGTTCTCTGACTCTGAACCCCGACGGAACCTTCACATATACGCAGGCAGCTACCAATGCGAGCTGTGGCGGCCCGTTTACCTACTATGCGAACAATGCGAGTGGGTCGACGCAAACCGCAACCATCATGCCTTCGGCTCTCACAACTAAGCCCGTAGCCAATGCGGATAATTACGTCACCAACATCCAGTCTTTGCTCCGAGTTGGTGCGCCCGGTGTTCTGGCGAACGATACCGATTCCCATAATTCCCCCTTGTGCGCAGCTCCGACGACCGCGACGAGCTGTCCGGCAACGGCTCAAAAACTGACCTCAGGCGGAGCAACTCTTCTCCTGAAGCCGGATGGCTCCTTCCTGGCGAGTAACGCCGGTGGCGCCGGAACGTTCACCTTCAACTATGTTGCGATCAATGCGGAGAAGCAGGTCAGCAATAACGCGACCATCAGTGTGACCTTCCAGGCCGGCAGCGGTCTGCAGGTGAAGGTACAGGATGCCGGCTGTTTGCAGACTCCGCCCACAGTAACGTGTAGTCAAATCACCGACTACAAGTGGATCATCGAGCAAGACCTCACTTTCCAGATCGATCCGACAAAGCAGGTTAACAAAGGTGGCACGACGCCTCCTCCGACCCTGGGCACCGACTTCCACACCAGCTACATGCCAGTGGTGGCGGTCGGTTGCACGGGAGCACAGAGTTGCGAGCGAGATCAGACGGTCATCGACGCAGGTACCCCGTGTACTTCTCCTGGTGTTCCAGCGGGTTGCAGTACCACCGCAGGCCAGCACGTTCCCGCAGTGTGCGACGGCGGCATCTGCGTGCCGGCGTCTACGTTGGGGGCGTCATCCTTGCCCGTAACCATGCCGGGCGATGTGAGCTTGCCTTCCACGGACGCCTTCGGCAGGCCGGCGGTTTACTACATTTCGGTGCTGCCCGCCGATTCCGCCAATCCCTTTAATACGGGCACCGCCTCGGATCCTACTGTGTCGGGTAATTGCAATCCGGGAACCAGTCCGACCGGTCAGGCTGTCAACAACGGTTGCGGTCACACCATGGGCGGCACTCCGATCGCACCTGGCCAAACGTCGGTCACGGTGAACGTGGAACCGAGCCCGCTGCCTACTGCCACTGTGACTGGCTTTGTGTTTGAAGACGACTGGCCGCTCAATGGTGAAATTGATACCGGCGGCGGTCTCGAGACCGGTGCTGTTGCTGATGCGTTCCCGAAACACGAACCAGGACTGGATGATTTCTCCGTGTTCCTGTGGGACGACGCGGGTGGCAGCGGCGACGCCACTGGCCAGATGACATATGACATGTTTAACGAGCCACTGACCAATGCCTTGAACGGCACGCTCGATCCCCTCACCGGACTCGATGCGTGTCCCATCTCGAATGCGAGCGGAGCAGGCCAGCCCATTGGCGTGATCATCGTCTGCCCGAGGTTTGAGTCGGATGGCGTGACCTTCTCGCCGCTCGTGGGCTCGTTCGTGGTCAAGAACCTGATGCCGGGCCGATTTGGCATCATCGTCCACCCCGGAGCAAGGCGCGAAGCGAACGGCGAAAACTGGCTGCAGACCAATACGCTGGACGGCACTCACTTCCTCGACTCGTTCGTCAAGGTCGCCGAACCTGCTTACTTCCAGGAATACGGACCCGGTGGTTACCACGTGTTCATGGGAATGGCGAACCCTCAGATCATCAATGCCCGCCAAGCCGCCGACTTCCCCTGCGGCCAGGCTTGCAACACGGTCAAGGTCCAGGTCACCAACATGCACCAGGATCGTCCACCGAGCCAGCAGATTTACACCAGCAACGTAACCTCGTTCGGTAACGGACTCAATTACAAGCCGCTGAGCTACACCAGTTGCTGGGCCGCACTCGGCGACACCGACGGTGAAACCTTCGCACTCCAGCCGTGCGACTCTGCTGGGAACGTCAGCTTTAGCAATGTTCCGGACGGAACTTTCGGACTGGTGGTATTCGATCAGTGGCTGGATCTTATTGTCGACGGGTCCAGCAAAGTGATCAACGTGAATCACGCCGCGGCTTGCAACGCCGCGAGTTCGGCCGGCACCTGCAACGTGAATTATGGTGCCTTCACCTGGCAGACGCACCTGTGGAACCGCGCCTACATGGATACGACTGGCACGGGCCGCCCCGACCTGCTTGCTGACGGGACCCTGGACCCGGCTACCAGCCCGGGATTGATTCAGGTTCCATTCCGCATCCGCATGCGGAACGGAAAGTTCAACAACGCTCTGCTCAGCACCGGTGCGGGTGAAGCCCATTTCGACGAAACCTTCCCCCTGTTCAATTTCTATGTCGTCGAATCGGATACCACGCGTTTCCGCGGAACTGGCGTGCATGTGGTCAACGACAATGGCGGACAACTGGACTCGAGTGGTCCGTATGCTGCCGTCCTGAACTCGACCGAAACCAACTCGCTTCCTTCGAACCTGAGTGTGCCGGGCGCCGTGTACTGCGGCGTCGGAGATGCACCGTGCAAGAACTCGACCATCGCGAGCGGTGCGGTGGCTTCGAAGGGCGGCAGCGGCCTGCAGTCCACGGGCCGCATCGATCCTGGCACGATTACCACCGAAGCCTGGGAGGGTGGCCTCGGTCAGTTCAACATCATCGACTGGGGCAAGCAGCCCTATATGGCTGGAGAGAACGGCGGCATCCGCGGTCACGTTGTCTACGGTTCAACCCGGCCCTTTGATGATCCCGGTCAGCTCTTCCAGAACCTCTGGGAGCCGCTGGTTCCTGGCGTCACCATCAACCTGTACGAGGAAGGCACGGCTGCGGACGGAACTCAGACCCTGACCCTGGTGGACAGCACCACCACCAGCAGTTGGGACGCGTGGGCTCAGGGCTTTGGCGGCACAGGAAACCAGGGCTTCGGCGCCAATGCCGCAGCAGCCGGGATCCCCAATATGAACTGCCCCGGCCAGTCGACGACCGATCCGTTCTACGGCTACACATTGCAGAACACGGCGTTCTATCTGAATCCCAACACACCGTTGCCGGCCAGTTCGCAGTACAAGTGCTACGACGGGTATCACAACCTGAACGAGATTCAACCTGCTCCATATGACGGGCTGTACCATTTCCCGAGCCCGTACTGCACAAACAACCCGGGCGCCACGTTCACCGTTAACTTGCCCTCTGGTTCGACGCAGCAGGTGAAGTGCGCCACGGTGGCTAACCCTGCCTTTGGTGTGGCTGGCCAGACCGGCGCGGTACCCGCAGTGCTGCCCACAGGCAAGTATGTAGTCGAGGCTGTGACTCCGCCGAACTATGAAATCGTCAAAGAGGAAGACAAGAACATCCTCATCGGCGACAACTACATTGCTCCGGCCACACAGCAGTTCGGCGCGATCTCGAATATCTTCATCGTGCCCGACCAGGCCACCATCAGCAATACCAACTCATGCTATGGAACAGGCGGAGGGTGCACGAACCCAACCACAGATCTGGGCCGGACCTTTAACGTAGGCGGCTTTGGGCCTGGTGGATTGATTGTGCAGCCAGCACCTTGCGTCGGCCAGCTGCGCATCGTTCCCGATTTCATGAGCATCTCGCCGGAATCGGGCGAAGTGGCGCCGTTCGCGGGTGCATTACGCAACTTGTGCGACCGCAAAGAAATCGCACTGAACGACCAGATGGAATCAGTAGCTGACTTCTTCGTGTGGACGAAGACGCCGGCTGCCTCTCATTACATTGGCGTCATCACGGATGACTTCTCGTCCGAATTTGACCCGGCAGCACCAGCTTTCGGTGAAAAGTTTGCCGTGCCCAACGTGCCCATCTCGATCAGGGATTACAACGGGACGGAGATTTCCCGTGTGTACTCCGATCAGTGGGGCATGTTCAACGGAGTCGTCTATTCAACGTGGGAGGTCAACCCGCCCAATCCGACCGGATATGCGCCGGGGATGATGCTCACTTGCATGAATGACCCGGGTCCAATCCTCGATACGCGGCTTGGCTCCCCGACCTCTGGACAGTTGATCACTGATCCTCAGTTCAACCCGAATTACAGCGACTTCTGCTACGAGAACCCGTTCATGCCGGCGGATACCGATTATCTGGATACGCCGGTGGTGCCGACGGCAGCATTCGCAGAAGCCTATAACCCGCCGGATTGCGCGTACCCGGATGCCACGCCGGCCATCAAGTCTGTCACCGGACCGTCGTTCGCAGGACCTTACGTGAGCGCAACCGGCCAGACCATCACCATTACGGCTTTGGGCGACCAGCTCGTCCCGAATAACGCCTACTCGGGCCCGGCGGCCACCACTGCGCCGTTTAACCAGAAGTTCATCACTCGTCACTACGGCTTCGGAGCGAGCCAGGGGAAAGTTACGATCGGGGCCGTCAATGCGACCGTCACGAGTTGGAGCGACTCAGTCATCAAGGCTACGGTACCCGGCACTGTGCCCCTGTGTAGTACTGCGAACCCCGCCTACATGGGCGCCAACGCGTCCGCGCGTTGCGGCGAATTGGTGATTACGGCAGCCAACGGCAAGCAGTCGGTTGACACAGTCACCATCACGGTCGGTGGCACCGCGCCCAAGGTCGTTGCATCCACCTGCCCGAGCAACCAGACCTTCTGCTCTGGCCAGAGTATCCAGTCGGCGATCGACAGCGCCAATCCCGGCGATCTGATCATCGTTCCGCCTGGGAACTACAACGAAATGCTGCTTATGTGGAAACCTGTCCGGTTGCAGGGTGTCGGCGCTGCGTCAGTGAACGTCAACGCCAATACTCATCCCGCCGGCAAGCTGCTGCAGCCTTGGCGTGCGAAGGTGAATTGCCTGTTCGGCCTGGCGTTGAACGGCGGATTCATCAACAACACCAACAACCAAACCGGATCCGCGTCGGCGCCCAATCCGTTTGATTCGGGCACCACGCCAGCCTTCCCCAATCTCTTCCCGTCCAGCAACAATTCGACCTCGACTGAGTGTCCCTTCTATCAAGGGGGAGACCTGGTCGAAGGTTCTCCGCACCAGTTGCAGAGCATCGTCGATCCGCTTCCCTTGGAGCCGGTGATCGCTTGGGATGCCACGCTGAACGGCAATATCGCGGAACTCTTGCAGGAGCCCACGCTCATGGGTGCCTATGAGGGAGCGGCGATTACGGTCCTCGGCAAAGGTATCCGGGACAACAATACGGCGACCTGCGATCCGACTACAGCAACCTGTACGCCGCTGAATGCTTGCCCGGCGTACGCAATCAACTTCCTTGGGTTCAACCTGTGCTTCCCTGTGCCGGTAGGCCCAAGACCACAGATGGGCGACTGCAACCCCCTTTCCCCGCTCTATGGGTCCAACTACCTGTGCAATCCGTCGCGGATTGACGGCATGAGCTTCACGAACAGCTCCCAGGGTGGCGGCGGTATCTTCGTCCACGGCTGGACGCACAACCTGGAACTGTCCAACGACCGTGTATACAACAATGGCGGCACGATCACGGGCGGCATCCTCGTCGGCCAGCCCGAGACTCCACCGCTCAACGTCGTGACGGTGGGCCCAACATCGGTTGCAGAGCCACTGCTGCTCACGCATCACGTGAACGTGCACAACAACTACATCGTCGGCAATACGTCGTACGGCGACGAATTGAACTCAACCACCCCGGCATCGGCCGGCGGAGTCTCCTTCTGCACCGGCTCCGACTACTACAAGTTCAACAACAACTGGGTCTGCGGCAACCTGAGCAGCGGTGACGGCGGCGGATTCGCGCACAACGGGTTCATCTATTACGGAGACATCGAGCACAACGCGATTCTCTTTAACCAGAGCACGAACCCGACGCTGCCCACTCATGGTGGTGGCCTGATCATCGAGGGTGAAGCTCCAGACGGTGGCGCTTGCGAAATCGACACCGTTCCGGACTTCGATTGCCCACCTGACCTGGCCGACGGCGCTGGCCCGGGCACGATCGTCAATGCCAACCTCATCATGGGCAACACGGCTGAGAGCGGCAATGGCGGCGGCCTGCGCTTGCAGCAGATCAACGGCAACGATGTCGCGCTCAACTACACTGCGTCCCCTGGTCGCAACCACGGCTTGGGCTCTTGCACAGCGACAAGTGGCTATGTAGGTGGCCGCATCGGAGACATCGAAGGCTTGCCTGTCTTCGTTCCAGGATTTAGCGCGGGTCGATGCAATGTGTTCCAGGTCAACATGACCAATAACATCATTGCGAATAACGTGGCGGGCTGGACTGGAGGCGGTGTCTCGATTCAGGACGCGATTGCTTCCAACTTCATCAACAACACGGTGATCTCGAACGATACGACTGCCTCGGCAGGCGTGCTGTTCAACACCGGCGGAGCGGCGAACTCCAGCAATCCGCCCCCGGGTTGCAACCCGCAAACGGGCGCAGGCTGCAACAACATTCCCACTACGACCGGCCCCGAACCGGCAGGTCTGGTGACGGAACCGTTGAGCATCCTGTTGCGCACGTTGAACAATCCCACGGGCGGAACAGCGTTTACAACCTGCCCGACGGGGAATGCAGGAAACCCCTGGTCGTATCCAAACTGCGCGGGGAACACCGGCTTCTCCAACCCGGTGCTGGATAACAACCTGTTCTGGCAGAACCGCACGTTCCACATCACGGTTCCAACAGCAGGCACGGTGGGCGCGAACACGCAAACGCAATCTGTCGTCACGATCGCCCCGACTGTAATTCAAGCGTCAACCGGCGCTTGCGGAAGTGGAGCGTCTTACTGGGATATCGGAGTCCTGGGTGATTCGTCTCCGACGGCCCATGTAGCCGGAACTCTCAGACCCCTGTACTCGATACTCAGTTCCGGGAACTACGCGGGGAACGGGAACCAGTTCCCGTCACCGAGTAACCCGGGCCAGGGTTCGGGCGTGGTGCACCAGTACTGCAACGGTTCGCGTGTGCCTCCGGAGATTGCGCCGCTGGTCTGCACCGGCGCTACTCCTGGCGCCAATGCGCCCGGCTGCATCCTCGGCGGCGCCATTGGCGTACCTCCGGGTGTTCCGGATGCTAGCAACTCCACACCGCCGTTCGGATTCACGCCGGCCGGAACCGTGGACGAGGGCAACAACTGGATTAACCTCTTCTACGGACCGCTCTCGATGTTCAACTCAGCGCTCAGCGCGGGTGCTGGTGGTTACGCTGAACCGCTGGGGAACTACTCGCTGGCTGGGGCGAACAACGGTGTCCCGAACAGTTCTCCGACGTACTCGCTGGTGCCGACGTTTGACTTCTTCGGAAACAGAAGGAGCTTGGACGGTCACTCCTCGGCCGCGTTCGATATCGGAGCGGTTGAGTTCGCAACGACGGCCAGTTCGAGCAACGGTGGAGCGTCCTTCAGCGTGCTGCCGAACCCGCTCAACTTCGGCAACGTGGCGGTCAGCTCGAGCACCCCGCTGACAGTCGATGTCAACAACACCGGTGATACGGCACTCGCAGTGAGTGCGCCGACTATCTCTGGTGCTGGCTTCACGTTCGTCAACAACTGCCCTGCCAATCTCGCGATCGCGTCGAGCTGCACGATCAGTGTGACCTTCGCGCCGGGAGCCGCCGCGGGCACGCAGAACGGTGTTCTCACCGTTACTCTGGGCGGGGTGCAACAGCAGGTGGCACTGACCGGAACGGCTTGGCAGGCAGTTAGCGCCACGGCCGCTGTGAACCTTGGGACGGTGAATCCGGGCGCGACCAGCGCTCCCGGCACCGTCACTCTAACCAACCCTGCAGGCAATCCCACGCTGCAGATTGGTTTGATTACATTCTCGACAGCCAACTTCTACCAGGCAGCGGGTGGTACTTGCGGCTCGACCTTGAGCGCAGGGTCGAATTGCACCATCATGGTCGTATTCACGGCGCCAAACACAACGCCGGCGAGTCCGACCTTGATGAATGCAACCATGAACATCAACGACACCGCTGCGAACAGTCCGCAAGTGGTGAACCTGAGTGGAACGTACTAGAAGTAGGACGAGGTGATGATCAACCAATCTAAGGCATCAGTCCGGAGGCTGCTCGCGGGGTTACTCGCGAGTGGCCTCCTGCTTTTTTCGGTTTTCCCCCAGGCCGCTCAAGCGGCGGAGCCCGCCGGGCAGGCACAGGCTAGCGTGTCTTCCCCGGCGCGTTCCGCGACGCTCACTTCAACCGCGGTTCCGTCGACTTCCCGAACCGTAGGCAGCGAGCGCGCTGCCATGATGTACCGGCGCATCTGGGGAGTGGACGACATCAGGCTTCAGGAAACGGCCTCGGGCTCGATGATTCGCTTCAGTTACAAAGTCGTCGACGCCAACCGGGCCAAGATGCTCAATGACAAAAAGGCCACTCCGGTCCTGACCGATGAGGCCACCGGAACCAAGCTTCAAGTTCCGGTGATGGAAAAGGTAGGGCAGTTGCGCCAGACCGCTACGCCAGAGGCCGGTCGCGAATACTGGATGGTCTTTGGCAATAAGAGTCATATCGTGAAGCCAGGCAGCCACGTAACCGTCGTCATCGACAAGTTTCGAGCAGAAGGTCTGGTCGTCGAGGGCAATTCGCTGCCTCGCACTCGCTGATGGCCGTGGATTCGTAGATGCGACCGCGCCTCAACGGACCTTGATCAACAGCGAAATGTAAACTGAACGTAAGAGTGATTCGTGGAAAGCAATCAGCTGCGGCATGAAATATCGGAATCAAAGATTCCTCATTCCGCAATAGTGATCTCGGGAGACTAGATATGAGTGTGATGCGAAGTGCGGTTTTCGCGATGGTGCTTCTGTTTATCGGTACTCATTTGCTTGCTCAGTCGAACCAAAATACTCCGGCGGAGCCGACCGGGACTTCATCTGCGCAACCCACCGTGCCGACGAGTATGGACCAGATTCCCGGTATACCTCCGGGTAGCCGTCCCGTAGTCCGCGGGCCTCAGCATGATCGTCGCTGCTGGAGAGAGGCGGGGATTGCTCCCGCCAAGGTAAACGAGCGTTGGAAGCTCGAGGACGGCGCCCAGGTAAAAATCAACGCGGTCTGTTCGGAAGCTTCTCTGACTCCGGAAAAGAAACGCGAGAAGATCCACGAGATCAACTTACAAACCCAGCAGGAGATCGCGAACATTATTCCTGCGCAGCAACTAACCGCATTCAATGCATGCGAAGCGAATCGGGAGCAAGAGAACGCAAAACATCCTGGACCGATCGCGCAGAAGCAGTTGGGACCATGCGGAGGCGTCATTCCCTCAGAGCCGGCAGCCGGGGGACATTCCCACGAGCATTCAGCGAGTAAACCTTCCAACTAAAGGTCCGAAATTCCAATCGGTCAGAATTTACCGGAGCTAAAGTACAGCTATGAAGATCTACTCCATCCTATGTTTGTCGATTGCTATTGCGCTTCCAGAAATTGCGGTGGCGAAGCTTCCACCCGATCCAGCGTTTGGGCAACTGGAGGGCACGATTGACCACTGCGCTCAGGTTGATGCACCGTCAGCGGCCAAATATCAGGATCTCAAGAAACGCCTGGTGGAGGACGTGCAGGAAAAAGAGGTAGCCGAGGCCCGGAAGACCAAGGAATATAAGGAATCGTATGATGCGATGAGTGAAGCTCTGGGTAAGGTCCCAAACGAGCAAGTTATCAAGGCCTGTGGCAGTCTGCTTGAGTCAAAGAAGTAGAGGGAGCGTTCCTTTCATCGAGGTAGAGTCGAGCCTCCCCGTCAGGCCAGACGGGATTGCTCTTGTTGGTTACATCGTGGAAAAGCAAGTACGCGTTTCTCTCCGCCTCGCCGATGGCGGCGGGACGCCCACCTCTCCAGAGCAACTTGACTACGAGTTGGCCTTCGATGTCGCAATTGCAATGCGCTTGCGAAGGGCTCTACGAGGAAAAATGCCCGAAGGTAACTACGAAAGTCACTCCCAGCCAGCGTTCATCGCTGTTTTCCACGGTGCGGGTTTTTCAAGACATTGTTACGAAATGTCTGAAAACATGGAGCTTCGCCGTAATCGCTATGAACCCGGCCACGCACGGTGCTGATTTCGGTGGGCAAACGGAAGCTTCATTTCCTCTTGACAAGGTGAGAGGCGCATGTTGTAGTTTTTGAACCTCCCGCCTGTCCGGTCTGAGGAGTTAGGCTGGCCAGCCGGAGCGGTCAGAACCTTGATTGGAAACGAATAGGCGAACCGCTCCCCCTGCGGCACGCTCAACAACTCTCCCCACTTGTACTATCGAACAGGGACTCGTTCGGCGATTCTGGAACGGCAGCGTCTCTGGAGCTTGCATCAATGGCGATTTTGCGCAGTCTGCCAAATTTGTTGGCGAAGACAACGCGCCCTCAGCGACTCCAACCGGATACCTCTGTGCTGGAGATGCGCAGTAGAGAGTTTGTGAGCATGTCGAACGAAACGAACCACCGACCCTACCATTTATTAATGGCAGGATTCGAAGCACTGGATCTTGTTAACGTCGGTGTAGTGGTGACCAGCGCGAGCGGCCAACTCTTGCTCGCTAATCGGACCGCCGAGCAAATTCTGAAGACGCGCGATGGATTGGAATTAACTTCCACAGGTTCGGTTCGAACGTCCCTCAAGTCCACGCCGAGTCTCAACGCATTGATGGACGCTGTTGCGAAACCGGGAAATGCTGGCGCCCGGGATTCCGTTCTGCCTGTGCGGCGGCCATCCGGCAAGCGGCCATTGACGGCAGTAGTCCGCGCCGTGGAGGAAACACCCGCAAATGGGGATGCGATGGCTCCCGCCACTCTTCTCTTCATTTTGGATCCTGAAATCCCACTCGAGACTGTCGAAGCCGAACTGCGTCAACTGTACGGCCTCACCTCGACCGAGGCCTGTCTCGCCAATCTCCTGATGGAGGGCAAAGCGCTGGACGAGTGTTGTGCTTTGCTCAGCATTCGTCGCTCCACCGCGCGAACGCACCTGCAGCACCTGTTCGAAAAACTTGGCGTGCAACGACAGAGTGAACTGGTTTCGTTGCTGCTGAAGAGTATTGGGCTAGTCGGCCCTGCGAACAAAAAAGGCAAAACACAAGCCCGCGTGATGCGCTCGAACGACTAGTTCCTGCTTCTGCATTCCTCCGGGCAGAAACCCCAAAAGCCGATAACTCAGTTGGGCGCTCTTATGATCTTCAGAATGTTCATCACGAACTCACATGAGAAAATTTGCGATCTCAGTGCGCGTCGGATGACTAAATGCACGCGAACCGGTTGGGAGATTTTCTGCGTGCAAACGATCTCCTCGAGCAATCAATCAGTCACATCTCTTCCTTGTGCGCGGACCTCAACCATTCGGGGGACTTCAAGAGATTGACCGCTGAGCGCGAAGGCAGCGTCTGAAACGCGAGTTAGGAGATCACTAATTCGAGGCATGCTCAAAAGAGGGATCGACACGAGCTGTTCTATGTAAGTTGTTGATGGATAGTGACATAGCTGTAACGTAATCATCGAGCCTTGGGGCGCTGGAGTCATGGTAGAATATCTTCTTCTGTATCCTCCTCCCCCGAAAACTGAAGAGGAGCGATCCAATTGATGTTCCGCAAAACCTTTCCGCTTTTCCTTACACTTTCACTCCTGTCCATCCTGCCGCTAACAACGGCCCAAGCTCAGACCGCGAGTCTGACTGCCCCTCAAATTGTTGAGAAAAATATTGCAGCCCGCGGCGGACTACAAGCATGGCGAGGACTCCAGACCATGACTTGGACCGGTAAGATGGACGCAGGCGGAGGCGACTCCGCGGCGCGCAGTCGACGAGCTGCTCTCGCACCGAGCAGCAGCACGAGCCATCCTGTGATGAATGCGCCTGAGGGCAAGACTGAGCAAGTGCAACTGCCGTTCACTTTGTACATGAAGCGAGGTCGCAAGTCGCGGATCGAACTCGAATTCGCAGGCAAGAAACCTGTTCAGGTCTACGACGGCACGAACGGGTGGAAATATCGGCCGTTTCTGAATCGTGAAGTTGTCGAGCCGTTCACCAATGATGAATTGAAATCGGAAGCTCAGAAGTCCGATCTCGATGGTCCGCTCGTCGACTACGCAGCCAAGGGCACGAAAGTTGAGTCGGTTGGAGTCGAGAAGGTGGAAGGCCACGATTGCTACAAGCTGAAGCTGACCTTGAAGAGCGGTGACGTTCAATACGTTTGGATCGACACTCAGTCATTCCTCGACGTGAAAGTTTCGGGGACGCCGCGCCGCATGGATGGCAGGATGCACAATGTGTACATCTATCAGCGCGATTTCAAGACGGTGCAGGGTCTGGTGCTCCCGCAGGTTCTCGAGACGGCAGTGGACGGATACCGGGACACGCACAAGATGGTGATTGAGAGCCTGGTGATCAATCCCAAGTTGGACGATTCACTGTTCAAGAAGCCTCAATCGAAGTAGCGATTGCCAGCGAAGGCGCCCGACATTGGGCGCCTTCGACGAAGCCGTAAGAAATGTGGCAACCTTCGCGGTGAATGTTGTTCTTCCTCTCCCTAAGGCACGTATGATCGTGACCAAACGCTTCCCCCGACTAACTCTAGGGTTCGATCGAATCAGTGAGGCCAGAGCTTTTTTCTACGCTAAGTATCGGACGCGCGGAACTCTGGCAAATGTATCTGTGGGGCTAAGACCATGAATAAGCCGACGGCTGTCGGTTCCTTACTCGTTATCGCTCTGGGCGCCTTTATTGCAGGCCGCTCCAGCGGCGGATCCCGCCAACAAAATACTCCTTCTGCCAAGCGCGTTCTTTACTACGTCGATCCAATGCATCCCGCTTACAAATCCGATAAGCCGGGTACGGCACCTGATTGCGGCATGGCGTTGGAACCTGTCTATGAGGGGGATAATCCGGCGGCGAAGCTGCAGTTGCCCGCAGGCGCGGTCTCCATTGCGCCTGAAAAGCAGCAGCTCATTGGCGTGCGGACAGAGGTCGTCGAGAAGAATTCGGGCTCGCGCCTGGTGCGTACTACCGGGCGGGTGGCGCCCGACGACAATCGTGTCTACCGGATGATGGCCGGTACCGATGGCTGGATTCAATCACTGCAGGATAGCCCGGCGGGAACTGTCGTTAAGAAGGATCAAGTGCTGGCCGTCTTCTATAGCCGCGAGTTTCGCAACGCTGAACAAGCGTTCCTCGGCTCGCTGGCGAGTCAGGATCGCGTGCGGGGTGTGCGCGATACCGACGACCCGAACCGGGTGGGTGATTCCAGCATCCGAATCAACGAAGAACAATTAAAAACGCTTGGCATGGGCGAGCCGCAGATTCGAGAGCTTCGCAAAACGCGCCAGGTCACCGGAGATATCACCCTGGTTTCTCCAGTCGACGGCATTGTGTTGTCGCGTTCGATATCGCCGCTGCAACTTTTTGAAAAGGGAACGGAATTTTACAGGATTGCCGACCTCAGCAAAGTATGGATCATCGCCGATGTGTTTAGTGATGAAGCAAGCGCGTTGCGGCCCGGATCCAAGGCTACCGTTCTGATCCGCGAGCTTTCAAAAACCGTTACTGCCACCGTCACCGACACGCCGCCCTCGTTTGATCCTGCTTCGCGCACCTTGAAATTACGGCTCGAGTCCGACAATCCGGGCTTGCTTCTTCGTCCGGATATGTATGTTGATGTCGAATTTCGGGCTTCTGCGCCGGCGGGCATCTCGATTCCTGCCGAGGCCGTCCTCGATAGCGGTATGCAAAAGATCGTCTATCTCGAGACCAGCGACGGCGTGTTCGAACCGCGTCCCGTTGAACTGGGTTCATCGTTTGGAAATCGCGTGACCGTAAAGCGCGGTCTGGCGGAAGGCGATCGCGTGGTTACGGCGGGCAATTTCCTGATTGATTCGGAGAGCCGCATGAAACCCGCGGTTCTGCGCACCGTGAACGAAAAGCGCGATGCCACCACGGCCACTGCTGCTGTCGCGCACAATGGCGCGATGACGCATGATCCGGTCTGCGGCATGTCGCTTGACCGGGAGAAGGCCCTTGCCGACGGTCACACAGAAACCTATCGCGGCGAAACGTTTGTTTTCTGCTCGGACAAGTGCCACAAAAAGTTCCTCCAGGATCCCGCGAAGTATTCCGAGGATCGGTTAAGAAGTGCGGCGGATAGAGCATCGGGACGGCAGAATGATTAACCGTCTCATCAGCTTCTCGGTTCGAAACAAGTTTCTCATCTTCGCCTTTGTCGCGGCGGCTTGCATTTGGGGAACGTGGTCGATGATGCACCTGCCGCTGGACGCGACCCCGGACCTGAGCGAAACCCAAGTCATCATCCTGTCGCGCTGGGACCGCAGCCCCGACATCATCGAAGATCAGGTCACCTACCCGATCATCTCCGCGATGACCGGCGCGCCCAAGGTCAAGACGGTTCGCGGTATCTCCGATTTCGGTTTCTCATACGTGTATGTGGTGTTTGACGAAGGA
>Ga0210399_10001601_pt1 | contig 17672 bp, 13 predicted proteins | sample IncBWC14MmetaG_FD_150865 | JGI IMG/M metagenome (GOLD analysis project Ga0210399, IMG submission 150865) | Forest soil microbial communities from Barre Woods Harvard Forest LTER site, Petersham, Massachusetts, United States - Inc-BW-C-14-M | ecosystem: Environmental > Terrestrial > Soil >...
CGCGGGTGGCCCATAGCGCATCGACCACAACAGATAAATCAGCGGAATCAAATACCCGATACCCAGGATCGAAGCACCGGCTGAAGACATCACGTTGAGTACTTGAAATTCGGCCGGATACACGGCGTAGCGTCGCGGCATGCCGAGATAGCCGAGCATGAATTGCGGAAAGAAAGTGAGGTTAAATCCGACAAAGATTACCAGGGCCGCGAAGCGAGCCCAGCCGTCCGAATACAAGCGTCCGGTAATTTTCGGCCACCAGAAATGAATCCCACCCAGATACGCCATTACCGCGCCACCAACCATGATGTAATGAAAGTGCGCGACGATGAAGTAGGTGCCGTTCAAGTGGACATCCGTAGCGAGTGAGGCGAGGAACAATCCCGTAAGCCCACCCATCGTGAACAGTCCGATGAAGCCAAGCGCGTACAGCATCGGAGCCTGATATGAGATGGATCCTTTATAGAGTGTCGCCGTCCAGTTGAATACTTTGATGGCCGAAGGGATGGCCACCAGGAAACTGAGCACGGAAAAAATCAGTCCAGCGTAGATCGATTGACCCGTCACAAACATGTGATGGCCCCAAACGAGAAAGCTGATGACGGCAATCGCCATGCTCGAAAACGCTACGAAGCTGTAACCGAAGATTCGCTTCCGCGAAAAGCAGGTGATCAACTCGCTGATCACTCCCATGCCCGGCAGGATCATTATGTACACGGCCGGATGGGAGTAAAACCAGAACAAGTGCTGGAAGAGCAGGGGATCGCCGCCGATTGCGGGATCAAAAATGCCGATGTGCAGCAACCGTTCGAGGGCAAGCAGAAATAGCGTAATCGCGATTACGGGAGTCCCAAGAATGAAAATAATGCTCGTGGCGTACATCGCCCAGATAAAAAGCGGCAGGCGAAACCACGTCAGCCCCGGGGCGCGCATCTTATGAATCGTTACGACGAAATTCAATCCCGTCAGAATCGACGAAAATCCAGTAATGAATACTCCGAGGGCAACGGCAATCACCTGCGAATGGGCGTAGCTGCTGCTGTAGGGCGTGTAGAACGTCCAGCCTGTGTCGACGCCTCCCGCAATAATGGCGTACAACGTGAACAGAGCGCCGACGATGTAAATGTACCAACTCAGCAGATTTAGCTTCGGAAAGGCAAGGTCGCGCGCCCCGATCATCATGGGAACAAGGAAATTTCCGAGCGTCGCAGGGATCGAAGGGACAAGAAAGAAAAAAACCATCACGATGCCGTGAATCGTAAACAGTTTATTAAACGTTCCGGGTTCGAAAAGCGCGCCCTGCGGTTCAATCAAATGCAGGCGCATCAAGGTAGCTGCAATGCCCCCCACCAGGAACATGAACGTAATCGAGCCCAGATAAAGCAAAGCGATGCGCTTGTGATCGGTGGTAAACAGCCAGGACCTAATGCCGTAGCTCGCGTTCAGATAGTGGACGCGCGAAGATGGCGACGGCGGTTCGTTCACGGGTGCGACGAGAGTGCTCATTTCGAATTCTTCTGCCTTTCTTCCGCTCCGAGCGACTTCACGTAAGCGACCAGTTGCAGCACCTGCTCTTCGTTAATCTGGCCCTGGAAGGTGGGCATGATCGGAGGGTAATTGGGCAACAGGATTGAATTCGGGTTTACGATCGCCTGCCGGATCAGCGTTTCGTCCACGGGTCGCGTTTCGCCGCTCCGCAATTTCTCGGGTTTGCCGTACACGCCGGCCAAAGAAGGTCCGCGGCCGGTGCCGTCCGAAACGTGGCAGGTGTCGCAACCAAGCTTGTTGAACAAGCGCTCGCCCGTTTGCGCCATTGATTCATTTCGTGAGCCGCCGGAAAGCCAGGCGGCGTAGTCCGTTGGCGTCATTACGTAAACCCATCCGATCATTTCCGCGTGATCGGCGCCGCAATACTGGCCGCAGAAGATGTGGTACGTTCCGGTTTTTGTCGCCTGGAACCAGATTGAGGTGTAGCGGCCGGGAAGCACGTCTTTCTTGACCCGGAACGCTGGAACATAGAAATCATGGATCACGTCTTCCGACGTCATTGTGAGCTTGATGGGCACGTTCACGGGTACGTGAAGTTCGTTAATCTCGCGCGGCCCCTCCGGATGCTGCAGGTGCCACATCCATTGCTTGCCGATGACGAAAATTTCCGTCGAAGCAGCAGGCGGGCGTGAATTTCGAAAGTAGAGGCTTGAGGCCCAGACAAAGATCACCGCGCAGATGATTCCCGGAATCACGGTCCAGGCAATCTCGAGCTTGAGATTGCCTTCGATGTCGGCTGGCCGGTCGTTTTCCGAGCGGCGCCGGTACTTGATCATGAAATAGAAAATCGTGGCGAAAATAGCGCCGGTGAAGAAGAGAGTGATGGCCGTCAGGGTGAAGTGGAGCTTGTCGACATCGTCAGCAATGGTGGAAGCGGCGGTTGGACGAACTGGAATTGCCGCCAGTACCGTTGCAACGCAATTCAAGCCGGATTGAATAACGCCCGTCATCACCGGTCCTTAGAGAATTCTCCGCAAGACTCGCAATCCATTCGCGCCGCCTCGCCTAAGCGCGCCGCTCCGGCAACGCGTAGTGCTCATGCCGGCAGAGAAGCAGAATCAAAAGCGCAATTCCCAGTACGGTAAGCAATCCTACTAGTTTGACCATGCGGGAAATCAGCAGGCCGTACTTCCCGGTTACTGGATCGTAGTGATAACAGAACAAAAGCACTTGATCCGTCAGCGTGCCTATTTTCCCCGCGGACGCATCCACTAACCCGAGCCGCAGGTCGCGTTCGTGATAGGTGATGCCGTAAAAATAGCGAGAAATCTTTCCGTCAGGAGTAAGGATAATGATTCCACTGGCGTGCGCGAATTGCTTCGATTCCGGGTCGTATGCGTAGCGGAACCCTACAGCGCTCGCCAGCTGCTTGATGTTCTGTGCATCGCCAGTTAGGAAATGCCAACCCTCGGCGGCACCCGGCCGTCCATAAAATCCCGCGTAGAGCGCCTGTTTCGCTTCAGCGAGCACCGGCCGCTCGGTTGGATCGATGCTGAGGGTCACAACGTTGAACTGCTTGCCGATGTCCATCGGAACATCGCGAAGGCTGCGCATCAGGCCGTTGAGAACCTGCGTGCAAAGCATCGGGCAACTGTAATAAACCAGCGACAGAATCACTGGTTTCTGGCCAAAGTATTGACGCAGCTCTACCGGGTTGCCATGCTCGTCCTTAAACGTGAGACCTGGCGGAATCGAATCGTTCAGCTTTTGATCGATGCCGACATCTTTCAGCAATTCGGGGCGAATGCCAATATCCTGGACTGGCCCCTGAAGCTGCGCTGCGGTGGCTGGTGCATGCGCGGAAAGCAGAAACAGGACGGTCGCGGCAGCGAACAACGCCCGCCGCGAAATCCGTCCGATTCCCACCGATTCGGTCACCTGAACTCTCACGTCCATTCTTTCCTTGATTCCAACTTCTACTTCGACAATGGCTTTGCGCCACCGACAGGTTTCTCGGCGGCCAGTCCGCGCTCGAGCACCAAATCCATGGCGCGCTCAATTGGAATTCGCACCACGCCACCTTCTTTATCCACCCAACCGTAGGTTTCCAGCTGCTCCCACTGACTGTCGCGATAATTTTTCAAGTCAAGTACGGGAGTCACCTGCAGCCGGGGCGCGGGCGGCAACACGCGCACATCCGCGGACTCGAACGGCGACGCAGGCGGCCCAAGCTTTTGCGTCTTGCCGAACACCGAGAACATGCCCCACATCGCCAACATCACCACAACTAGAATCACACCCAGCCAGAAGCCAAACTTCAGTAGTGTCGAAACATCCGCATCGCGGCGCTCGTAACCTTCGCTTCGCGCGAGGTCGATCTCTTGCTGCGATCGGCGGTTAGTCTCCATGCTCATGCTGGAGCGCTCCTTCAAACCGGGGATCGTGCTGCGGCAACATCGGCCACTTCCTTAACTGCCAGAAAAATGTCCCGACCCAAAGACCGCCAATTCCGATCAACGCCAGGAAATCCGTGGCGTGTAGGTGGGGGCCGTCGCTGTCGAACGATGGCATGATCAGCCAATAAACGTCGAGCGAGCTCAACACGATCAACATTCCAGAAATCATCGACAGCGCGCCGAGGTTTCGCTTCATCGGCCGCTGCAGCAACAGAAGAAACGGCACTGCGAAGTGCAAAAGGATAAGGAACACCGCCACCAACGCCCATCCTCCGAACGCCCTCGTCATATACCAGGGCGCCTCATTCTTCAGGTTGCCGGCCCAGATGATGATGAATTGCGAGAACGAGAGATAGGCCCACAACATGACGAAAGCAAGCAGCAGGTTTCCAAGGTCATTGAACTGAGAGGCCGTCACAATCGATTTAACCGGTTCGTGCCCTGAAAGCATCCGCAGGACGAAAATGACGAACGACATTCCGCCGAGAGCTCCCACGATCATGAAAATCATTCCGTACATCGTCGAGAACCAGTGCGGATCGAGCGACATTGCCCAATCGATAGAGGCATAAGTCACCGCGATGCCCCACAGGATCAAGCCGGGCGCGCTGATGGTTTCCAAACTAGTTAAAAGCTTGGGGTCTCCGGTCTTATCCTGCTCGCTGGACCATTTGTTCAAAAAATGGGAGAGCGTGAGCCAGATCGCAAAATAAATCACAGCCCGCACCGTGAAAAATCTCGTGTTCAAATACCACGTTTTGATCGGTGTCTGAACCCAGGGATATAAATGCGACATACCGAGCCACACCGGGACGAACAGAATCGCCATCAGCGAGAACGTCCGCGTTCCGGCTTCCAGCAACCTGCGAATCGGGTAGCCCCACCACCCTCCCGTCATGTTATGCAGCATCAAGATCGCCGTGCAGCCAAGCGGAATCGTCAGCCAGTAGATGTAGGCGAATAGATACGATCGTAGTAATTGCTCTTTGTTCAAGAATCCAAAAATCACACACAGCACAATGGCAATTGCGCCGGCCATGAAGGCGCGCTTCTGGACCCGCTCGAGCTGCGGCTGTATGGATTCCAATGAATTCAGGGTTGCGCTCATCGTAACTGACCCGCCAACTTCTGGCGCTCTGCCTCGGGTACGCTCTGCACGGTTGCGTGCTGGCTCAACTGCAGAGCACGAATATATGCTGTGATTCTCCAACGGTCCTGCGCTTCCACACGCGCGGCGTAACTGTACATGGCGCCGAATCCGTTAGTAATTACGTCCACAAAGTGTCCAGCGGATTCCTGGCGTAGCCGGTCAATGTGAAACGATGGCGGCGCCGGTAAACCGCGTTGCACGATCATCCCGCGTCCGCTCCCCGTGTAGTCGTGGCAAGGCGAGCAGTAAATGTTGTAGCGTTCGCGTCCACGCTCGAGGTCCGCGCGAGTAATCTTGAACGGAAACTTGTCCGCGACCACTCCATTCTCTTTTCCCGTGTACAGAAGCTCATCCAGCCGCAAGTGGCCCCGCGCCACCGTCCCTGGAACAGGTTGCCGCTCCGAACGTCCGTCGCCGAAGAAGTCGGTGGCCTGCTCAGGCAAGTATTTCGGTTGCAGGTGCATGTCCAGCCGGCAACCAGCGAGGAGGGTTCCCACGAGCGTCGCAGCCGCGACCAGACGTGCGATTCCGCGTCCCCGAGCCGGCGAGCCAATACGATTCGCCCTTCCGCGCTCCGAGATTGACCGTGTGAGATCAGGCTTCAACTTCGAATACTCCGTTCGGCTTCAGGCTTTCAAGAAACGCCTTCGTTCGTACGAGGTCGAACTTTTTGTCTCGAGCCTTGATACAAAGGAAAAATCGGTCCGTCGAGGCAAGCGCGAATCGCGCCGCGTTAAAGACCGGGTGATAAGGAGTTGGCATGCCGTTCAACGCAAGCATCCCGAATACAGCAGAGAGCGCCGCGCCAAGAATCGTCAGTTCGAACGTGATCGGGATCCACATCGGCCAGCTATTGAACGGTTTTCCGCCGATGATCAGAGGAAAACTAATCACGTTTGCGTACCAGCACATCGTGAAGCCGGTTATGCAGCCGAGCACGCCGCCGATTAGAACAACCACAGGCAGAAGTGTTCGCTCGAACCCGACGGCCTCCGCCAAACCTTCCACCGGAATCGGCGTAAACGCGTCGATGCTCTTGAAGCCGGCGGCATGGGTGCGCCGCGCCGCTTCCAGCACCGCTTCGGGCGACTCGAACTCCGCTAGCAATCCGTAAATGCGTTGGCGTTTCATGCAGTCGCTTCGTGAATCTCCGGGTTCGGGTTGCGCACGCGCGCCAAATACGTGGTGCGTGGGCGCGTGTTCAAATCTTCGACCAAGGCATAGTTTCGAGATTGCGCCTTCAGCTTCGAGACGCGGCTGTTCGGATCGTTCACGTTCCCGAAAACGATCGCTTCCGCCGGGCACGACTGCTGGCAGGCTGTTTGAATCTCACCGTCGCGCACGGGCCGGTCTTCTTCCTCGGATAAGATCTTGGCCGCATTGATGCGCTGCACGCAGTAGGTGCACTTTTCCATTACGCCGCGGCTGCGCACACTCACGTTCGGATTGCGCGAACCGAAAAGGCTCGGGGTCTTCCAGTCGGAGTAGAGAAGGAAATTGAAACGCCGAACCTTGTACGGACAATTGTTCGAGCAATAGCGCGTGCCTACGCACCGGTTGTAGGTCATGTCGTTGAGCCCTTCGGGTGTGTGCGTGGTTGCGCCCACCGGGCAAACGTACTCGCACGGCGCGTTCTCGCACTGCATGCAGGGCAAGGGCTCGTAGTACATTTCAGGATTTTCGAGGCCACCACGGAAATAGGTGTCGATGCGGATCCAATGCATGGCGCGCCCTCGCGCCACTTGGTCCTTTCCTACAATCGCGATGTTGTTTTCCGACTGGCACGCAACGACGCACGCATTGCAGCCCACGCAGCGGTTCAAGTCGATCGACATCCCCCATGCGTAGCCGTCGTTTTTGAACACGGGATAGAGCGACAGTCCCTTGGTCTTCAGGTCTTCGGGAGGTTGAGCGAAATTCGGATCTCTCTTAAACTCATCGAGCGTCGCGACTTGAATTAGGTCTCGACGGAACGCGTTTACGCTTTCCTGGTCCGCCGGATGACCCTCAAGATCAATTGTGTAATGGTGCTGGGTTGATGCGAATTCGTACTTCGATCCTGTCTTTTCGACACGCAAGCCTCGCGCCATTGAGACGGCCGAAGAAGTCCGCAGGAAATAAGCGTTGAAGCCCGCGCCCGTGCCTGTATTTCCGGCGCGTCGGCGGCCATAGCCAAGGTGAAGCGTCACAGAATTATCCGCATGCGCGGGAACGACAAAAACGCCAGCTTTCACCTCGCGACCTGCAAGCTGCAGCGAAACATAGTCGCCGGTAGCGAGGCTCAGCGCCCCGGCTGTCGCCAAACTCATCATCGCCGCGTTGTCCCATGTAATTCTGGTGTTCGGTTTTGGCAGCTCCTGCAACCACCCATTGTTTGAGAATCGCCCATCGTAGATGCTCGGATCGGGACGGAAAACAATCTCGAGCGCATTCACATCGCCCGACGCCACGGACGTTTGCTTTGCGGCATCCGACCGCGCCGCGACGGAAATTGCCGGCAAAGCCGTTTTCGCCATTACGCCATCGTGGAGCGATTGCTCCCAGAACGTTTCGAACGCTTTGTCTTTTTCCGGGCGCTGACCCTTCCAGTAGTCGCGAACAATGTCGTGTCCCGATTTACCCGCTTCGCCGGAAATCACTGCAATCATCTCGTGCGCGGATCGTCCCTCATAAAGCGGCGCGATGAGTGGCTGGACGATTCCGATCGTACCGTCGTAGGCCCGCGAATCGCCCCAGGCTTCCAGGTAATGTGTCGCGGGGACGTGCCAGTGGCAAAGTTCGGCAGTTTCGTCGTAGTAAAGGCCGGAATGAACGCGCAACTTCGCCTTCAAAAGCAGCGGGCCAAAATCGAAATCCGCCGGTGCGTCGTAAACAGGATTGCCGCCGAGAATGACGAGGAAATCAACCTTGCCTGCATCCAAATCGTTCTTGAAGTCGCGCAAGGATTCAATTTCGTTTACGGGATTCGCTTCAAGCGGCTCGGTGTAATAAACCGTTGTCCCCGCATTACCGAGGGCGGCATTTATCGCGTGCGCTAGAGCGTGGACGGCGGGTGTCTGTTCCTCTCCCGCGATTACGAGACTTGTCCCGCGATGGCGCTGTAGATCGCGCGCAACAGCGTTCATCCACTCGTGCTGTGCTTTGCTCGCAGAGGAATCCGCTCCTGTCGTCCCACCAATCGCAACTGCCAATTGCCGCGCAAACCCTTCCACTTCGGTTGCCCGAATTGGGAGGCGGTGATCCGCCATCGCTCCCGTACTCGTCGGCATACTCTCAATCACGTAAAGGCGGTTCAGCGTTGATCCAGGCTCATCGATTGCCCTCCGGCGCGAAAATTCGCGTGCGTAACGCACATGTCCTGGTCCTGCAACGAGGAAATTCGAATCGAGCGACAGAATCACGTCCGCCTTCTCAATTCGATAAACCGGATTCACCGGCTTGCCGAACGCTAGACGCGTGCCTTCGCGTTCGTTGTCCCGGCCGCATGGCTCGTATTGATGCCACTTCGCCTCGGGGAACTGTTTCAGTAGCGCTTGAATTTGCGCGGCAAGAGTTGGAGACGTCACCGTCTCCGTCAAAAGCCGCATACCCGCGCCCTTCGGCCCGAGTTGGCCGCGGGCGTTTCCCATCGCCGCAAGAAATTCGCCCCAGCCGCCGATCCGTCCTTCGTGAATTACTGTCTGCGACCTGTCGGGATCGTAAAGGCCGAGCATGGAAGCCTGTAGATAAACGTCCGTTCCGCCGAGGCTGCCCGGGTGATCCGGATTGCCTTCGACCTTAGTGGGACGGCCCATGTGGCTTTCAATCAGCAACCCGGTCGCAACGCCCGATAGCGGCATGGATGTCGCATAGAACAGCGGCTTGCCTGGGATGATTTCTTCAGGAGGCTTCACGTAGGGAACGATTTTTTCCGTCGGCAGCTTTGTGCAAGCGCTAAGCCCAGCCATTGCTGCGGAGGCAGCCATCAGCTTCAAAATGTCCCGGCGATTGAATTCACCGTTTGCCTTTTCGTCGTTGGCAGGGAATTCATTTTCGAGAAACGTGCGGTATTCCTTGGTCTCCGACAATTCTTCGAAACTCTGCCAGAAGCGCTTGCCTCCAGTTTCGGCGAGCTTCGCGCCTAGAGCCGCTGGGTCGATCGAGTGGTTCGGTTTGGGCTCGGGGTTCATCGTTTCGCTCTCGTCGTCATTCTCGATCATCGGTGGCATGTCGAACAATGCTGCAAGCTTTGGATTTTGTATTCCTTTACGAGTTTTCGCCCCATTTCAAGTTGGTTCGCGGGCGGCTCGTAGCGTGGATTGAAGACTTCACTTTTCGGCCGCACATATTTCTCAGGCTGCCGGTGGCATTCCAGGCACCAGGACATGTAGAGTGATCCCGCTCGCCAGGTCAGCGGCATCTCCGCGATCGCTCCGTGACAGGTCGTGCAGCCAATCCCTTTCGAGACGTGAATGCTGTGATCGAAGTAAACGAAGTCGGGCAGCGCGTTCACTCGCGTCCACGAAATCGACTTGTCGTCGCGATAGCTTGCTCGAACCGGTTCAAGCATCGCAGCGTTCGTCCAGATCTGCGAATGGCAGCTCATGCACGTTTGCGTCGGCGGAATTCCTGCAAACGACGACTTCTCGACCGACGTATGACAGTAGCGGCAGTCAATCCCCAGTTCCCCCGCATGGTGTTTATGGCTGAAAGGCACGGGCTGCTCTCTCGCGACGTTCACATCCGTGTACCAGGGCGAGAGAGCGATCTCGTAAAGCGCGTATCCGAGAAACGCGATAAAGAACACACTCCCGTAAATGCTCAGGCGCGAGATCAGGTTCGTGCTGCGATGAAATATCTGCGGCATCGAATTCTTTAGCAGCGCCCTCTCAGCGCGGTTTCTCTTCCTGGGTTTCCTTCACCAACGACCGCATTTCGACGATCGAAATCATGGGCAGGAACCGGATGAACAAGTAGAACAGTGTTGTGAACAAGCCCATTGTCCCGATGAACGTCATCCAGTCCCATCGCGTCGGGTAGTACATTCCCCATGAAGACGGTATGAAATCGCGATGCAGGCTGATTACCACGATCACGAAACGCTCGAGCCACATTCCGATATTGACGACGATTGCTATCGTGAACAGTGCCGGCACGCTCCTCCGAACCTTCGGAGACCACAGAAACTGCGGAATGGCGATGTTGCACAAAATCAATGACCAGTACAGCACCGCGTAGGGGCCGCTGAACCGGTTGATGAACGCGAAGCGATCGAATTGATCTCCGCTATAAAACGCCGTAAACGTTTCCATCATGTAGCCGTACGCCACGATTAAACCGGTCGCCAGCATCACTTTCGCCATGTTGTCGAGGTGGCGCATAGTGATGAAATCTTCGAGGTGATAATACTTGCGGATGGGAATCGATAGCGTCATTACCATCGCGAAGCCCGAGTAAATCGCGCCTGCCACGAAATACGGCGGGAAAATCGTTGCGTGCCAGCCGGGCACTATCGCGGCGGAGAAGTCCAGGCTTACGACCGTATGCACCGAAACTACCAGCGGCGTCGCAAGTCCTGCCAGCAGCAGCGAAGCGGTTTCGTAGCGCGACCAGTGGACTGCGGACCCACGCCACCCCATCGCGAATATCCCGTAGACAATTTGCGCCGCGCGGTTTTTAGCTCGATCCCTCAATGTGGCCAGGTCTGGGATCAGCCCCACGAACCAAAAGAGCAACGACACTGTTGCGTAGGTAGACACCGCGAACACGTCCCAAACCAGCGGGCTGCGGAACTGCGGCCACATCCACATCGGATTTGGATACGGCATCATGTAATAGGCCAGCCACGGCCGGCCCATGTGCAGCAGCGGGAACATTCCTGCACAAGCCACGGCGAACAGCGTCATCGCCTCAGCAAATCGATTGATCGAAGTGCGCCATTTTTGGTGCAGAAGAAGGAGAATTGCGGAGATCAGCGTGCCCGCATGGCCGATTCCAATCCACCAGACGAAGTTGACGATTGCAAACGCCCAGCCGATCGGAATGTTGATGCCCCATATTCCCACGCCCTTCACGAGCAGGTACGTGACGGCTACGAAGAACATCATCAGAAGGCAAAAGCCGATTCCGAAGCCGATCATCCAGCCCTTGCTGGTTCCGCGGCCGAGCACGATCGAGCTGATTTTCTCGGTTACGCTTCCAAAAGTCTGGCCAGGCTCGAGGAACGGATGAGCCTCACTTGCTTGGTTTGGACTACTTGGGCTTTCAGGAGCCACTCAGCGTCCCCAGCACTTCTTTAGGGTGAATAGCGAAACGCCAGAAGGGGCATCGATGGCGCGCATCGCCGTCCCCAGAACGACAGCGGCGATCCGCGATCCGAAGTGCACCGGGCGTGAACCTAACGCTAGACCGCCGCGTTCACTGACGCGAAGTGATTTCGGGTCTTCCCAGCTACTTTGGAAGGCGATAGCATAAGACTCCAAGGCCCACGACGCAAGCCCCAGTCCAAGATTTTCTCGTTGGGAATTATGAACGAAACGTAACCGCACAAATCTTAGTCTGTGCGGCAAAGCACCGTGAGGTGGGGATCGATCAATAGGCGCGTCGGGCGCACTCCGAAGACGAAATGAAAACGCGTCTCAGGTCCCGTCGTCACCACTACTCCCAAGCGCTCGGACTTTCCCGCCGGGCGCGCCACATAGATCGGTATTGGCGCGGTGAACTCGTCTTCGACTCGAGTCTGGAGCAACTTGCCCGTCACCATAAATTGCTGCCCGTGCGGTTTCACTTGGAATTCAATCTTATAATGCGGAATTCCTGTTTCCCGCACCCATTGTGCGAAGAACCAGTCGATTTTGTGTGTGCCTTCTAAATCCATCGCCGGCGTTATTCGCCTTTCGATGGCCCGTTCGAAATCATCCGTCGAAAGTGAATGGAAGCGATTTTCCGTCAGAACGGAGCGCAGCAGGTCCCGGAATCGACCGTCAGGATCCTTTGCCGTCGGATCGCGCATCATCTCGCGCAGCATGTGCATTACCCAAGTCCCCTTGCCGTAGACGATGGTTTCGTACGCGCTGGGAGTTTTTGACGAGTTCAACCGGAAGCCCAGACTCAGTGGCCCTGCCTCATCCACCGTTTCGGCCATTCCCGGCGCCTTCGCTGTCAATTGATCGCGGAATTGCTCGAGCCATGCGGACAGCCGGTGTCCGTTCGGCTTTTTCGAATCCGAGTAAAGAATCGAGAGGTAGTTCGCCATGCCCTCTTCAATCCATGCATCGCGGTACGAGGCCGAAACCACCACGTTCCCCCACCATTGATGCGCGACTTCATGAAACGGCATCAGTTCGCGCGCTTCCTCCCGAGCGATATCGCCAATTCCCGCCCGGGCCTCTGCTTCGGACGGCAGGAATGCGAGCGTCGAGAGGTAAACCAACTCAGGCCACCCTTGTCCGAAGGAACCGGGAATTTGCGAGATATCCAGATGATCGAAAGGAAACGGCCCATTCAGTTTTTCGAAAAATTGAATGGAATCGGAAACCTGCCTACCCAGACGCTTTAGTACTTCGGCGGGACTCGGTACAGGAGGCGTGGCAGGGGGTGCCAGCATCGGATCGTTGCTCACAGAAGGAAATAGCACGGGCGGGCCGAGTGACCGGGGCGGCGCAGCGTTCACGTTATTGCTTAGGCGTTCCAGGATCGCGTCTTCGAGCTGCCGATTCGCGTAGAGCTGAATTTTCGGCGCTCCGTTTCCGGCCGTTTCCGTTTTGTACTCGCCGAGATTGAATCCCGCTACGGCGAATGCCACCCCGGATTGCCAGCGCCCGGACTTTCCGTCGCCGTCCTCATGTGATTCCGTCTCAGTTCCCGTTGCCACCAGTGTGAACCGCTTCGGCCATCGAAAGCTTAGATCGAACGGCACGAAGCGGCTGCCTCCGGCATTCGCGTACCACGTCCCGTGCTCGCCCACGAATTCAACGCCGTTTCCTGCATCGCTGATCACGCCGCCGTGGTACGACACCTGCAACTGGAAATCCTCTCCGGCCTTTGGAGCGACGGGAAGCACGACCAGGAGTGAATCATTTCCGCGCCGCAGAATATCGCGACGGCTCAAGTCCTCGTTTTGGAAGTAGACAAGAGGCTGCCCGTCGCTGAATTGGATTTGTTCCACTGCGAGGTTGCGGGAAAGTTCGAGTGAAACGATGCGTTCGCCCGTCCGCATCGTTTTCAAGTGCAGAATTGTCTTGCCTTCAAGAGAGAGGTCGTCCGCAATCATCGTGTCCACGTGATAATCAACGGGCGCAAACAATTCAATCGGCTTCGCGGGTGTGTCCGCCGCCTTGAACGATGCCCATACGTCGTACACGCGTGTCCCGTTAACGAGGTGCGGCTGACCAAGCAAGACTTGTTCGTCTCGCCGGCTATCGACGAGGATGTCGAAGACTCCGGAGGAATCGCTGTCTACTCCCGCGTAAAAATAGGGAAGCGGATCCGTCGCAAGCCAGTCACACATCGTTCGCAGCGAGTGCCAGGGATTCAGCCCGGTTATCGCCGACGCCCAATTTTGCCCAAATTCAGGATCGCTTGTGGGTACAGAGGCAGAGGCCTCAAGTTCCTGTTGGATTTCCGATGACGTGTCGTCGGTGAATCGAAAGTAGGCGCGCGAAAATGTCTTGTCGAGAATAGGAACGCCAACGAACTGCGCGAGCGACCGTCGCTCGCCTCGATCGCGCGGAGTCGCAAAAACATGCCCGTGCCCGCTGAAAACTGCTCCGGCGATTCGCCCGCCCGGGGGCACGAGGAACGCGAGTTTACCCTCCGTCAATTCCAGGCTCACGATGTCTCGGCGCAGATGAATTTCGTGAACCGTGTACACGCGCTCCGCATCGGGATGCACTTGGTTAAGCGTTTGATACAGTGCGCGAGGTTCCGTCGTCTGCGCGACGTGCATACCGAGGCTTCCGGGCCTGCCTATCCGCATTGAAAATAGGCGGGGCGAGGCGCACAGCAATCCAACGAACGTCAGGGCGAGAATCGCGTACCGTGAAAGCCGCTCCGAAATCTGCATATTTTCGACTGTACAACTTAGGACATCGGGCTTCAAGGACCGCTGCTGGGCGTTGCGCACGGCTTGATAAAATTGAGAGGTGCGTGGCGCCGCGCTAACGATTCTGTCCCTACTCTCCGTGTCCTCTGCGGTAGCGGACACAATCGTCTTAAAAAATGGCCGGCGGATCATCGCTTCAAGCGTCGTCGAAAAGGGCGATCGCGTCACCTACGAAACTCGCGCCGGCCAGATGTCCATCCCAAAGTCCATCGTGGCCCGCATCGAGCACGATGATTTTGGCGCCGATCTATCGCCTAAGGCCGCTGCCGACCCGCCGGTTTCCGCGCCGCAGGTCCAAGTGGTTCGCGGGTACGAGGACGTTGCTCAACTAGCCGTCCACGATGGATCGATCGACCTCGCCTACGTCGCGCGACTCGAAATGGACGCAAGATCGAACTCCACCGTATCGATTGAAAAGGTTAGCGCGGCGCACTTCGCCGCTGCGCAGTTTCTCTCGGGCAAAGGCGAAACCGAATTGGCAATCGACCACTATCGCCGCGCCCTATCCTTCGCTCCAGAAAACGTCGGCCTGCTGCTGAATCTTTCCGTTCTCTATCTCGAAAAGAGCCAGTTCACCACCGCTCTCGACCCGCTCGAACGCGCCCGCCGCGTGGCGCCCGATTCGCCCGATGTTGCGAAGCTCATGGGTTGGGCTTACTACGGTGCAAACAAAATCGATCACGCAGTCGAGGAATGGGAGCGCGCTCAAAAACTTCGTCCGGATCCGGAAGTCGAGCACGCCCTCGAAAAGGCGAAGCGCGACAAAGCCGAAGAAGAAGGTTATCGCGAGGGCCTGACCGCCCACTTCTCCCTCAAGTACAACGGAAGTGCCACGCCGGCCCTTGCCCGCGGAATTCTTCGCGCGCTCGAACAGGATTTCAACGACATCGAATCGCAGCTCGATTACACGCCGCGCGAATCCATTGCCGTAATCCTTTATACAAACGAAAAATTCGCCGACATCACCCGCGCTCCAAGCTGGGCCGGTGCGCTCAACGACGGACGAATTCGCATTCCGGTGCAGGGCCTTGACGGCGTTTCACCGGACCTAGCTCGCGTTTTGCGTCATGAACTCACTCACAGTTTCGTGGGCCAGAAAACACAGGGGCGGGCGCCCACATGGGTGCAGGAGGGCGTCGCGCAATGGATGGAAGGCCGGCGCAGCATCGACTCTGCCGGAATGGTTCTCGATGTCTTAGGCCAACCCGGAGCGCCGCGCCTGCAAATGCTCGAAGGCTCGTGGATGGCTTTGCCGGGCGGCGCCGCATCGTTTGCGTATGCATGGTCGCTCGCCGTGATCGAATCCGTCGTTCAGTCGGGCGGCGTCAGCGACGTCAGCCGTTTCCTGGACGCCATCGCGACCTCCGTGTCCACCGAAGAAGCGTTGCGCCAGTCGCTCCACTCCGACTACGGCGATCTCGAGCAGCAAACTTTAGTCTTCCTCCGTCACGAATACGTCCGCTAGCAACTTGCGGCCGGCACCTAAAGCGCAGCTAGAAGCCCCGCGATCAGGGCAGCGCGTTCCGCCAGCGCGCGAATCGCAACATGTTCTCGAGGACTGTGTGCCCCGTCGCCAACCGCGCCTAGTCCATCGAGCGTGGGTACACCAAGCGCCGCGGTAAAATTTCCGTCTGATCCTCCACCAGTAGCCGCTTCACCGAGCGGCAATCCCATTTCGCGCATCAAGTTTTGCGCGCGATGAAACAACGCGCGCACGGCAGTCGTCCTCTCAAGCGGGGGCCGATTCGAACCGCGGCGCACTACGAGCCGTGCTCCCTTGATAATCGGCTTCAAACCTCGCAGCTTGCGATCGAGCACTCGCGCGTCGACCATCCTCGCGTAACGAATATCCAATTGCGCGCGCGAATGCTCGGGCACAACGTTCGTCACCGTCCCGCCCTCAATAACGGTTGCTTGCACGGTGATGCCGCGCTTCGGATCGTTGAGACGAATGAGCCGCTCGATTTGTAATGCAAGTTCGTGTACTGCGTTGACTCCCCTTTCCGGATCCACTCCCGCGTGTGCCGACCGTCCCGTCACGATAATTTCTGCTCCGCCCACGCCCTTGCGCGCCGTCTTAAGCCGCCCATCGCGGCCCAATGAGGGCTCAAGCACCAAAACCGCGTCGCTCTTTCGCGCCTCATTCTCAATCGCAGCGCGGGACGTCCCGCTCCCAATTTCTTCGTCCGAAGTCCACAGAAACACGATTCGCTTCTGCGGCTCGGCCACCACCGCTCGCAACGCATCTACGGCTGCCAGCGCGACCACGATTCCGCCCTTCATATCGAATGTTCCCGGCCCCCACGCGCGCCCGCCGGAAACTCGAAAGGGCATTTTGCGAATCGTTCCGAGTGGATACACCGTGTCAAGATGTCCGAGCACCATGATCTGTCCCGCAGGCCTTCCTTTTCCAAGGAACATCTCGGCCCGTACATGGTCGCCCCGCGCAGCTTGACGCAGAACTCTGACCGCGGCCCCGCGCTTCCGCCATTCGCTCGCAACGATTCTTCCCAGGCGATCCACCGCAGCCTTGTCGTGGCTAGGGGATTCGCTCTCCACGAATCGCTCGAGCAAATCAAGCATATGTTTCTCTCGGCCCTTCAGCTCGCGCAGAATCTTCCGCATTTCCAATCTCGTTTCGCTCATCGCGCGGCTATGCTATCAGCCGTTTCCAGCCCGGACAACGCCCGTTCCGGTCTGATTCCCACCTATGCGTGTTTCGTATAGAATTGTTCGATTGAGCGGCCACAAACAGAGACTCTAGCAGTCACGCTGAGGTCACAGATGATCCTCGACATCGCCGGGATCCAGAGCATCCTCCCGCACCGATATCCGTTTCTGCTCGTCGATAAGATCCTGGAAATGGAACCCAAGAAGCGCATTATTGGAATTAAGAACGTTTCCGTGAACGAGCCCTATTTTCAGGGGCATTTTCCGGGAAAGCCGATAATGCCGGGCGTCTTGATTCTCGAATCGATGGCGCAGACGGGCGGTCTTTTGCTATTGCAGGAGATTCCGGATCGCGAAAACAAGCTGCTCTACTTCGTCGCGATCGACAACGCGCGCTTTCGCCGGCCGGTAGTTCCCGGCGATCAGTTGCGCCTTGAGATGAATGTAGTCGCCTGGCGCGGGAATTTCTGCAAACTTGAGGGCCGCGCATCCGTCGATGGCGTTCTCGCCGCGGAAGCCACGCTCATGTGCATGATGGTGGACCGTGATGCCGAACCAAATGTGTCTGTTGAGCGTGACGAACCCGTCGAGAAGGCGCGATGAACGAAGCCGTGGCGAGTGTGAGCCGAGCGAATGAAATCGACTCGCGCGCGGTCATTTCGCCGAGCGCCAGGATTGGCAGCGGTGTGCGAATCGGAGCCTACGCCGTCGTCGGTGACGATGTCGAACTGGGCGACGGTTGCGTTCTCGATTCGCACGCGCTCGTCAAGGGGCCCACACGGCTAGGCCGCATGAATCATTTGTATTCGTTTTGCGCCATCGGCGG
>Ga0210399_10001602_pt1 | contig 17668 bp, 18 predicted proteins | sample IncBWC14MmetaG_FD_150865 | JGI IMG/M metagenome (GOLD analysis project Ga0210399, IMG submission 150865) | Forest soil microbial communities from Barre Woods Harvard Forest LTER site, Petersham, Massachusetts, United States - Inc-BW-C-14-M | ecosystem: Environmental > Terrestrial > Soil >...
GTGGGCGTCAAGGTGAAGGAGTTCGTGCAACTGATCGTTGCCGGCGACTTCCTGGGCGCAGCGGCCAAGATTCGCGAAGACAACGTGCTCCCCGCGATCACCGGCCGTGTCTGCCCGCAGGAGGATCACTGCGAGGGTGGATGCCTGATGGGTAAGAAGGTGCAGTCATTGGGCATCGGATATCTCGAACGCTTCGTTGCCGACTACGAGCAACAACACCTCGACTTCAAGAACATCAAGAGGGCAGCGGCCACAGGGAAGAAAGTTGCCATTGTGGGCAGCGGCCCTTCAGGACTCACAGCTGCCGGTGACCTCGTGCAGAAAGGGCACCAGGTCCATGTCTTCGAAGCACTGCACGAAATCGGCGGCGTACTCGTGTACGGAATTCCCGAGTTTCGCCTGCCCAAGCAGATCATCCGCGAGCAGGTCGACTACATGCGTGCGATGGGAGTGGAGTTCGAGACCGATGTCGTGGTCGGGCGCACCGTCACCATCGACGAACTGCTGGACGAAGAAGGTTACGATGCAGTGTTCATCGGAACGGGCGCGGGCCTGCCGCAATTCATGGGCATTCCGGGAGAGTACTTCAACGGAGTCTATTCTGCGAACGAATTCCTGACCCGCATCAACCTGATGCATGCCTACGAATTCCCGCGCTACGACGAGCCCATGGTGGAACTTGCGGGCAAAAATGTTGCCGTGATTGGCGGCGGAAATACCGCGCTGGACGCGATCCGGTCAGCGCTTCGCCTGGGAGCAGGCAAAGCCTATGTGCTGTATCGACGCAGTGAGGCCGAGATGCCGGCGCGTGCCGAGGAAGTGAAGCATGCCAAGCAGGAGGGCATCGATTTTCAGGTTCTGACTGCGCCGGTCGAGTTCTTGTCGGATGGCCAGGGCTGGCTGAAAGCGGCCCGCTGTGTGCGCATGGAATTGGGCGAGCCTGATGCCTCGGGCCGCCGGCGTCCGTTGCCGATTGCAGGCTCGGAGTTTGAACTTCCGCTGTCAGTGGCCATCATGGCGATCGGAACCAGCACAAACCCGATCGTGCAAAGCACGACCCCGGGACTTGAAACCAGCAAGCGCGGCTACATCAACGCGAATCCCGAGACGCAGCGCACATCGCGCAAAGGCGTGTTTGCGGGCGGAGACATCGTGACCGGCAGCGCGACCGTGATTCTGGCCATGGGTGCGGGACGCCGCGCGGCAAAGTCGATTCATGACTACTTAAGCACGGGCGCCTGGTAGGGTTCGCGGCCGGTGCGAACGATTTTGATGAAGACCTAATTTGTGAGGTGCAAGATGAGAAACGAACTGTGCTTTTCTACATTTGATCCCCTCTTTTCAGATGCTCCTTCTCTCTGTGATATCTGCGAGACGAAGCCATCCGTGTTTCAGTTCGAAAACGGCAGCACTGAAAGCGACGCCGCAGCCCGTCCCGTGAAGGGCTACTGTTGCGCGAGCTGTGCCGTCCAGTTGCTGAACAAGTTGCAGGACACAGAATCTCTGGCTTGGGCCGCAGAGGAAGTATCTGTGCAGAAGGATGGGATGGATGTATCGGATTTCCACACGCGTCGCCTGGCAACTTTTGGGACGCATGGGCACAACTGAAGAATGGAGAATTGATATTTAAAAAGAGGCGAACAGCTCTGTGCTGCCCGCCTCTTCCCATCAGGAGGTTCTGCTTCTCGTCACTGCCTCTATATCGATCGTACGAACGAATCCAGCTTGGACCAAGATCACATAGGGTCGCAGCAAAACCGCTGAGTCTGATGTAGCGCCGGCGTCTCGCCGGCTTTCGATTTTGGTTTTCGCGCAAGACAAATGCCGGCAGGATGCCGGCGCTACATCAAGGGCTTATTTGCGGTGAACGACCTTCACCGCCGCACTTACCTGCTGCCCCTTTTCCATGCCTCCCAGAAGCACAAGGCCCTCACGCGCGACCAGGAGACCGCGCAGATCCATGGTTGCGTCGGGAGTGTCTTCGTTGACCGTCTCCCATTGTCCGCTGTGCACATCGAAGGCGAATGTAACGGGCGATGGCTCGGCGGGATGGCCATCGTAGCCAATTCCGTTATAGTCGTAGACCGAATCGCTGCCTCCTGAGAAGTAGATCTTGTGCTCTTTCTCTGACGCCCCTGCACCAATACGAAAACGCGCCGTCCCAGGATGCTCCGGGAGCGGTGTCCACTGGATCTTGGTGATGTCCTTGTGATCGATTTTACCCATCCAGCACTCGTCAGAGGCAACGTAGGCGGGAGTGCCCGCCGGATTCCGGTGAGCACCGTCCACGAACACGATGGTGTCGTCTACGATGCCGCCGGCATGCCCGAATACAGCCGTGCCAGGTAGAGGGGTGGCTTGCTGCCATTTATCTTTGGCGATGTCGTACACCTGCACATTGGAAACGGCGTCCTTCTGTGCCCCACCTCCGATGACGTAGAGATAACGATCATGGTACAAGCCCACGACCGCGTCGTGAACAGCTACCGGCAAATCCGTGCCACGGTACCAGCGGTGCCGCTCTGGCTCGTACACGGAAACATCGGTGACCGTGGTCTCTCCGCTTCGGCCATCGACGGTGTAGCCGCCCAGCAGGAGAATTTGACCCCGGGCACTGATCGCCGAGGCCCCGATCCGGCCAGCGGGGCCTGGCACGGGGTGCAACTCGCTCCATTTCCAGGTGTGCAGGTCGAGAGCAAAGGCGCGGTTGGTGATCGAATCCCAAGTCTTTTTCGCGCCGATGCCCATGAAGGAATAGAAACCTTCATGCTTCCCGGTCTTCACACTCACCACAGCATTGTTCGAGCTGGGGAGCGGAAGTGGCGCGACCTGTGCGACTGAAAGATCGGCCAGAAACGCAACTGCAAGAATGAGGATTCGCTTGGCGAGATTTGACATGGTGGAACTGAGACTATCCTTCTTCGCGAAGCTCGAAAGGTGGCCTAAAACCATGTTTGTTTGCGGTACGCACGATATTCTTCCCCAAACCTTGCCTCAAGAACGCGCGCTTCCCTGCCCGCCCTGAAGATCTGGATCGCGACCAGCACGACCAGCAAAATCCATAATTTCGGAATCTGCAAGATCAGCAGCATGCCCGCGATGGCCACCGTACCAAAGGTGTAGATGGGATTGCGAATCCTTGAATACAAACCGCGTGTGACCAACTTCTTGGCTCGCGGCAGAATTGAGAATGAACCTCCTAACTGCATGCGGGCGAACAAAACAAAGACTGTGCCCACCACCAGCAGGCCCGTTCCAAGCATGCGTTGTGTGTTCCACCGCCCGGGCCAAAGCGCTGCCCAGATGAGCAAAACCAGAATCGCCAGCGCTTGGGAGCCCAGGAACAAATAGAACTTCAGATTGCTCATGCTTACTCGACCAGTCCCTGGCGCACGCCGTGAATGAAATCGGTGTAGGCCGGCACCGATCCCGCTTGCCGAATATCGCTGGCAATCTGTCCTCGATGATAGGCGGAGTGCATGAACACGTGGGTCAGGATGTCGCGGACCAGACTTTTGTAGGATTCACCCTTGCTGTTCTTGTATGCGATGGCCCGATCGAGCAGGTCCGAGGAGTCGTCGGCGAGGTATTCTCGCCATAGGACCGGAAGTTGCCGCACCTGTTCTTCGCATCGTTCCACGGTAAGCTCAGGCCAGACTGGAAACGGGGAGTCCACTCCCAGCAGGCGAGCCCGCCAGAGATGTTCCGCCGCTACGATGTGGGCAAGGAGCTTCAGAGGCCGGGCAGGAAGGTCTTCGATCCCACGAAATACCCGGATCACCTCAAGGTTTGCCCACTCGTCATAGCTGATTAATTGTTCATAATGCTGAAGCAGATTCACCGGACTTCCTCTTTGCAGGCGGCAGGTGGATCCCTGGCGTTCAGGATCGGGCCCCGTAAGTTGATCGGCTCTCGGTTTTCTAGCGCCGACCGGGCTTCGCGATTTTCTCGATCTGTTGCAGGTGATTCAGATCGTGCCCCGCAAACATCCGCACGATCTGCGCAATAGTTTCCTTTCCGCGCTCCGCGTGCATGCCATGGTTTTCCCAAAGCTTGCGGGGCACGGACTTGAGCAGCAGGAGGTTATTTTCCCTTAGCACGCGGAAAAGCCTGAGCGACTCCCTTGGATCTCGATCCTCATAGCGGAAGGTCTCCGCCCAAACATTCTGGTCGTAGGCCTGAATGGGCGTACCGTCGGCACCGAGAATCTGCCGAATGCGCCAGCTACCCACGACCTCCGCATCCGCAAGATGCGCCAAGATCTCCGCAACCGACCATTTCCCAGGCGCGGGTCGGCGCCGGATTTCTTTTTTGCCGAGGCGCTTCGTCAATTTATCCAGCTTCTTAGCCGTGCTCTTCTGGACCTTGAGAGGATCTTTCCCATCAATATGGCTCAGGATTCGCTTGGTGTACTGTTGTGCAGTTTCCTTCATGGATCGATTCGTCCTCGTTGGAATCTCGTCGCAAATGCCTCGTCAAATCTGGGCCGAGGGAGTCCTCAGCCGATCGGCTTCCAAAGAACCGAAAATTATACATGTGCCAGGGGACTGTTCGCTGGAAGTCATTCTCGGTAACGGCAAGCTTCCTTTAACCGGTTATTCACATTTGGCATTTAGAATTGGATAGTCCGAGTGTAGTTCCGCTCCATTCACCGATTCCCAAGGGCGCGATGATGTCTCCAAAATCAAGCAGCGCAGCAAAGGCACAGACTGAATTGGGCGGCGCGCGATCTAAGACTAAGACGAAGGTCGCGGAAGCACGGTCCCAAGCGAACAGCACGCAGGCGGAACTGATGCGCATGGCCCTGAAGGCTTGCCTGATCGCCCGCGACGCCACCTTTAACGTACAGGATTTGCTGACCAACTCATCCCGCATGGCTTTTCTGGCCATTCGGGATTGTGAGAAGGAACTGGACCAGATCGAGCGCCTGATCGACGAGCAACTTCCCGGCGCCATTACGCGCGTAAACGAGAGGAAAGCGCGCCAGCTTCTCTCATGTCTTAAATGCATTACCGATCTGGAGCGGATTGGGGACCTGGTGATGGGCGTGGCTCAGCGCGTGCAGGCCCGCAGCGGACAACTTCCCGACAGCGATGTGCGGCACCTGGTCCAGATGTCGGCCGTGCTGCACGACATGCTCGAGGATATTCACCGGGGCTTTGTGTCGCTCGATGTCGAAAATGCGCGCAAGGTGCTGCGTATGGACGCGGAGTTGGACCGTATCTGTCATGCCATGTTCCAAAGGCATCTGGCCGACAATACTCGCGCGAAAGACTCTTTGGGATTCGATGTTCTGTTGATGGCACAGGCTTTAGAACGCTGCGGCGATCACACCAAGAACCTGGCCGAGGAACTCTACGGTCTGATTGAAGGTCACACTCTGCGACATCCACCCAAACGGGTATCCGCTCCGTAGTACGCTCGACGTACTCTCCGGCATTCGGCTTCGATTTGCTTCTGCCGTTCTCGTTTCGCCTCACAAATTAACCAACGGTTAACAGTCACGAAACAATCGTGCAACATTCGATCTTTAGAGTCGCAACAGGGGCCGTGTCTCCGCCTGCTTGCGGCGCGCGCCGGAAATTCTGATTTTACGTCGACGGAGCATGATGCACTCATCCCCCCAAGCTTCCGAGCCGCAGGTCGAAGCCGCGCAACACCGCTATCGGATTTTCGTGGTCGAGGATGAGGAAGACATCGCGCGCTTAATCCGGCACAATCTGCAGGCTGCTGGTTACGATGTACAGACATTTCTCAACGGCTCGACGGTGGTTGCGCAGGCCCTGCGCGAGCAACCTTCCCTCTTCTTATTGGACGTGATGCTTCCCGGAATGGACGGCTTCGATCTTTGTCGTCAGATCCGGCTCACGACGGCCTTAGCAAAAACGCCCGTCATCTTTCTCACTGCCAAGACCGACGAATCGGACCGGGTGAAAGGGCTCGAGCTTGGAGGCGACGACTACATCACCAAACCCTTCAGCCCGCGCGAACTGGTCGCCCGGATCCGCACCGTGCTACGCACGCAGCGGGAAACTCCGCCACCCGAGATCTTGAAAATCGGTGACCTTGAGATCGATGCGTCCTCGATGACAGTGCGGGTCGAAGGCCGAACGGTTCTGACCACCGTGCGCGAATTCCGCCTGCTCGAATACCTCGCGGCACATCGAGGCCGCGTGTTCACCCGGGATCAACTGCTCGATGCAGTGTGGAAGGAAACGGCCTTCGTCACTCCCCGCTCGGTCGATGTCTACGTGCGCCGCTTGCGCGAGAAAATTGAAAGTGACCCACGCCATCCACGCTACTTGAAGACGTTGCGCGGGGTCGGCTACCGCCTGGACAGCACGAAATAGGAACGTTGGCCTGGGAGAAAAGTCTGCCGCGCGGGCTTTGCTATAATTTAGTTCTGCCCGGCGGCGCTATCGTCTAGGGGTTAGGACGGAAGATTCTCAATCTTCAAACCCGGGTTCGATTCCCGGTAGCGCTACCAAATCTTCGTTTTTTGTACATCTGCAACCCCTCGCTATTATCGACGCAGTCCTGATCGAGCTCGCTCCGGCAAAGCAGCCCGTCGAGCGGTCCACTGTGGTGCTGTGAGACGCACTTTACGAGGGTTTTTTTGACCTTCTGCAGCCGCGCGTCGGGTCGTTCTGCTTCCGCACTGCTTCTCGAACATCCTCTTCCCGCACTCCTCCAGCGCCGTGCAACGGCATTGCCCCTGTTGTTCCAGGATGGTACGCATGGTCTGGATGTGCTCCAACATCGCATCGAGTTCGACCATTTTCCGCTTCTTCAACTTCTGCCAACGGACTGAAGGGGGCGTCCCAGCGCGAAACCCAAAGAAGAGTTCTTTGATCTCATCCAGCGTAAAGCCAGTCTGCCGCGCCTTCTGAATCAGTATCAAGCGATGCAGTACCGTGACGTCGTAGCGCCGCTGTCCACTCACTCGCTGCGCTGGAGGGAGAATCCCGATCTGTTCGTAATACCGGATCGCAGACGGCCGAAGTCCAATCTGCTTCGCGACTACAGAAATGCTTAACGGCATGGAGCCAATCATAGACGAAGTCTCTGCCCTCTCTTAAACCTCGTTCTTGCCTGACAAAGAATTTACAAAATTCCGCTTGCCTTAAAGTCGACTTTAAGTCGTAGCTTTCTCAAGAAGCGAGTTTTGAAGGGGAGGAATTGGCGTGAGCGGAATAATCCGAAAGCTTGCCGTCGTTTTGCTGCTGTCTACCACGAGCGTCATTGCGCAAGTCGCCAGGCCTGCCGAACCACATACTGTCAGTCAGGTCATGGATTTCTGGGTCACGAACACCGAGCAATTACTCGTACCTGTTGCGGAAATCATGCCGGAGGCGAAATACGCTTTTGCCCCGGCCAATGGCGAGTTTTCGGGTGTTCGTACATTCGCAGAGCAAGTCAAACACCTGGCGGCTGCCAACTACCAACTCGCCGCTGCCGCGCTGGGCGAAGAGCCGCCGGCTGGCACCGACCACGAAACAGCACCCGGCACTGTGAAGACGAAGGCTCAGGTGATCGACTATCTCAAAGGCTCGTTCCTCAGCCTTCACCGGGCAGCGCTGGCACTGAATGAAAACAACATGGACGATCCGGTCCCATCCAAGGGCAACAGAACGCGTCTTCTGATGCTCATCGATGCTGTAGCTCACTCGTCCAATCATTACGGTCAGATGGTGGAGTACCTGCGGATGAACAACATCGTTCCGCCTGCGAGTCGCTAAATCTCACGAGAGCAGTTCTGAAAAGGAGAATAACTGTGAACAACACCTCGATGATACTGACCGCTGCAATGTTGTGCGCATTGCTTGCTACCGCTGTCATTAGTCTGTCTGAATCGGCGGGGGCACAAGGTAACTTGCCAGACGCCAAACGGCCCCAGTCAGCTTTTGCTTGTAACCGCTTGGCGCTCACTCCTGAGCAGAGGAAGCGTCACTTTGATGAACTCGGTCCCAAGTTGCACTCGCTCAAAAAGAACGTTCGGGAACTCCCGAATGGTTACGAATTTGAATTTCCAGCTGACTCCAACACGGTACAACTGGTCGCGGAGTGGGCAGTCGGCGAGCGTGCCTGTTGCCCGTTCTTCGATATTGACTTACGGTTAGAGCGGGAGGGTGGATCGCTCTGGCTAGCTCTCACGGGCAGGGAAGGTGTAAAGCAGTTCATCGAAGCAGACGGGGCCGCTTGGATGAAGCGATGAGCGCTGTTCACGGCTACACGCGAGGCAATACTTCTTTTACAAGCCTCTCCATCTGCTCCTCTTCGTCGAACACAGGATGCAGCAGGACAAGATTCACGCCGGCTTCTTTCAAGCGGATGATCTCGTCCGTAATGTGCTGTGGCGATCCCCACACTGCCACCTGGTCGGCCATTTCCGGCTTGTGGTAAAACGCCCCGAACCACTCTCGCAATCGCGCTAGATTGTCACCGAACGCCAGGTACAGTCGCTTGGCTTTGGGAAACTCCGGCGGCAATTGCTTGATGTCGTTGAGAAACACCTCCATGGGTGTCGATCCCGCGCCCATGTAGCCGTCACCCAGCTCGACTGCACGGCGGAGCGCGGCCTCAACATGTCCGCCAAACCAGATTGGCGGGCGCGGCTTCTGCACGGGCTTCGGCTGCATTGGAATATTGTCGAGCTGTGAAAAGCGCCCCTGGAACGTCACTCTGTCTTCGGTCCAGAGCCGCTTGATGATCTCCAGGTTTTCGCGGAAACGAGCGACCCGGCCTTCGGTCGCAAGTCCATATGCCGGATAGTGTCGGCTGCTTGCACCAAGGCCCACCCCAACCATGAGCCTCCCATTCGAAAGCACATCGACCGATGACAACGATTTCGCCAGATCGATGGGATTGCGCTGCGCGATTAAGAGAACTGCTATCCCAAGGCGCAGCCGTTTGGTAATTGCTGCCGCGTATGCAAGAGTGGTCACCGATTCTAGAACGGGAGCAGTCCCGATTACTTGTTCAATGCACCATGCGGCTGTGAAAGGCATCTCTTCGGCCCGGCGCAAGAAGCGCTGAATCCGGGCGGTATCTGGATACGTCTGTGGAATGGCGATTCCGAACTCCATCCTGATCTCCGATCATCGATACCGGTTTCAACCTGTCATTCGGATGCCGGAGCACAACGACTCGATGCAAGTAAGCTTCGCTACCGTCTGTTCGACTAAAATAGGGCTACGCCGGAAGCACACGGCGTAGCGCCGGCATCTTGCCGGCATGTGGCGGTTACCGTAACCGCCGGGGAGCCGGCGAGACGCCGGCGCTACCCAAATCAACACAGAAAGGAATCTCAGGCCTGACCTCACACTCGCATCGCAAGCATCGGATTTTTCTCCTCTCGCCCGCCAACCTTGCAGGCATCCGTGCCGGTTACGTCCTCAAAGCAAATGCTGCTTCAGATCTTGCTTGCCGTCTGCGGCAAAATGGCGTGACGCTGGGTGAGTTGTTCACTTTTGTCAGTGGTTTGTATTTTCGCGGCAAGCTCGCGTATGCGAGAGCCTTTTCCACGCCTCCGTTCGATGTATCAGGTTCATTCGTGATTACTGCGTCTGCGGGCTTGCTCGCTCCGGAAACAGTTGTGACCCTCGAGCGGTTACGCGAGATGGCAGCGAACGACATCGATGCCGGAGACCCGCGATATCGCGCTCCGCTCGAGCGGGACTGTCATTTGCTTTTGGAGAGGCTCGGAGGCGTGTGCGACATTGTTCTTCTGGGCAGCATTGCGACTTCCAAATACGTAGAACCTCTCCTTCAGATCTTCCAGGACCGTCTGCTCTTTCCTATGGAATTTGTGGGACGGGGCGATATGAGCCGTGGTGGACTCATGCTGCGTTCGGTCGAAGCTGGTAAAGAACTGGCATATGCACCAGTTCTCAATGCCATTCGTCGTGGTCCCAAACCTCCGAAACTCGTTCCTTCCGCGATTCGACGAAGCAAGAGCGCTTTCGAAGGCGCTGCCCGCGACCCCGAATAGGCCGCCTCGTAACATGCTATCGTTCCCTATTCGGAAAGAATCGCCCGCCGGATTCCTGTCATCCAAAAAGCAGGTTGAGGACGTCACATGACGTACTGGAAGCAATTCGAAACACAAGTATCGGGATGGCCGAACATCGCAACTCACCCGCATCGTTTTGGCGGTCGAGAATTCCGCCTGGGAAGTGCGGAAGTCGGCCATGTGCACACCGGCGGAATCGTGGACATACCATTCCCGCGCGCGATCCATGATGAACTCCTGACACAGGGTTTGGCCGAGAATCATCGCTGGGTTCCGAATTCTGGCTGGGTCACCTTTCAGATGCGCAGCCAGGAAGACCTCCATCACGCGTTGTGGCTGATGCGAATTTCGTACCTACGCTATGCGCTGAAATCGGCGCCGGATGCTCACCAATTACTGGAGCGCGAAAGCCGTGAATTGCACCTGAGCCCTCAGTTGCGATCTCTGCTGGGGCAGTTCGTGCCACGCGAGCAAGTTGCATCCTAACCAACTGACCGCAGATTTTCCGAGGAAGAGCCCATGACCTACCTGTGTGTCACTTGTGGAACGCAGTTCAGTCCAGCCGATCACCCGCCCGAGCGCTGTCCGATCTGCCAGGATGAGCGGCAGTTCGTCGGCTTACAAGGGCAACAGTGGACGACGCTCGAAAAACTGCAGAAATCGCATCGCAACACGATCTATCAGGAAGGTGAAGGAATCTGGGGCGTGTTGACGGTTCCGCAATTTGGCATCGGGCAACGCGCCCTGCTCATGCGCACTGCGCAAGGCAACATTCTTTGGGACTGCGTGAGCCTGATCAATCCTGACACGGTCGAGCTGATCAACGCGCTGGGCGGCATTTCCGCGATTGCCATCTCTCATCCGCATTACTACACGTCGATGGTCGAATGGAGCCGCGCCTTTGGGGGCGTGCCGATCTATGTGCATGAAGAAGACCGCGAATGGGTACAAAGTCCCGATCCCGTGATCCGTTTCTGGAAAGGTGAGACGTACTCGCCGGGACAAGGCCTGACGCTGATTCGTTTAGGCGGGCACTTCCCGGGCTTTCAGGTCCTGCACTCTGCGCAAGCGGAGAATGGACGAGGCGCCCTGTTCACGGGAGACCAGCCCCAGGTCTGTCCGGACAAACGATACGTGAGCTTCATGTACAGCTATCCGAATTTCGTTCCGCTCGACGCCGCCAGCGTCCGCCGCATCGTCTCCGCGCTGGAGCCGTTCTCATTCACGAAACTTTACGGGGCCTGGCCTGGCTTCGTGGTGCAAGGAGACGCCAAGGAGGCCGTGCGTCGATCGGCCGATCGCTACCTGCGGGCACTCGAAAGCGTTGCACTCGTCGAGAATCGAGTCACCCAATAGGAAGCTGCTATACGAACGCCAGCTTTCGCGGAGAGAAATTCCCAAGATTCGGAAACACCTTCGTCAGCGAATCGTCCGCCACTCCGAACCAGGACGCGAGGGCCGCGCCGTACTGATCCAGCGAAATAGTGGGCACCCAGACCCCGCGTCCGGTCACGTCTTCTGGCCCCTGCAGCGCAAGAACCGGAAACGCTCCGTACACATCCGCCGCTTTCACCGCGCCTCCCATCACCAGGTGATGGCTTCCCCAAGCGTGGTCCGTGCCCGCACCGCTGCTAGGCTGCAGGGTCCGGCCAAACTCCGATTCGGTGAAGGTCACAACCTGTCGCTCGATTTGCATCTCCAGCGTGGCGTCATAGAAAGCTGACATCGATGCCGCCATGTCAGCGAGCAGCACGTCCTGCCGGCGCATGGAGTCGGTGTGGGTATCGAAATCGCCGATGGCTACATAGAAAATCTGCCGCTGCGCGCCGAGTTCCTTGCGCACATTCATAACGCGCGCGACTTGCTGCAGTTGTTTGCCCAGGCTGGTGGACGGAAAGGGCGTTTTCAGCGAAGATCCCACCGATAGTGCGCCATTCAATTCTTTCGCCGCGTTTAATCCGTCAGCTGTGACCTGGTTGGCTTTCTGGATGAGCGCCATCCCGGTCGGAAATTTCACAATCTGCTGAAAGGCCGCATCACGGGCATTCTCTGCGATTGATCCGTCCGAGCCATCGAGTCCAAGCTGGCCGTTGATGATCGAAACCTCGGGCAACTCACCAGTCAGGAAAAGGCTGTTGCCTGCAGTGGACACGCCGACCGGAAATTTTGTCGGCGCACTGCGTATGGAGACGAGATCGGCCGCGCGCCCAGCCCAACCGTTATGCGGCGCACCGGGTATGGATGCCATTTGCCACTGTTGTTGTTGGTCGGAATGTGAGAACAGGTTCAGCGGCACAGCAGCGCCTTGCTGGTATTGCTCCCTGCTAATGGGCCGGACCAGCGTCCCGACGTTGGCCACAACTGCGAGTTTCCCGCGGCTGTACAGGTCGCGCAGTCGATCCAGCCGGGCATGGAGGCCATACATCTCTTTTCCATTCGCAGTCGCGATCACACCCAGAGAGTTCTGCGGCAACCCCGCGATCGTTCCTCGCACCCGGATGTAGTCGCTGTAGCTTTGCTTCTCCGTTTTGATGGGAACGATGAGATTGTTTCCGTCGTTGCCGCCCAACATGAAAATGCAAACCAGCGCGCGGTAGTCGTTCGTCTCGGATGCCGCTGCATAGAGACGGCTGAAGCGTCCCAGGCAACCGTCTGCGGCCAGGAAGCCCAGCGATTGCGCTCCCATTCGCAACAACTCTCTTCGAGTGATGTAACTCATCGCGATGGCTTCCCACTCAGTGCTGCACTTGATACAGCGCCGAACTTGCTACCAGGTATATCGCATTGCGGACGCGCAGGTTGTAATCGTGCGTCGCCGAAACCGCGGTGACAATTTCCGGCTTCAAAGACGCGGGCAAGCGCCCATAAAGGAACGCATGATCGACCGCATCCACCAGGTCCGGCGGCGACCCTGCGAGCGAGACCAGCGGCGTGAGGTCAAACTGCGCGTCCCCATTCAAACCTTTCTCGAGTAAATTACGAACCACGTTCGCCCGCATTAAAGCAGTGCCCGAGCTTAACAACTCAAACTCCGGCGCCAACAAACCGCTCGAGGTTCGGTAAAGCGGCGAATAGTCGTTGAATACACTCTCCGGATAAAAAAGCCTCTGGCCCAGGCTGGTAGAAAACCGTTCTACGCGATTATCGGTGCGCACGCTGACTCCCAGGCTTCTCATCATGGCGACGACCGCCAGCACCGGCTCACGCCAGTGACCGCTCTTTCCCGATACAGCCGTGTTCGGATCGTCCCCTGCACGCGCTTCCGGATCCATCAGGATCTCTCTGACCACGGCTTTCAAGTCTCCTCCACTCGACCCAAACACCTCACTCACGCGCCGCAGATAGTTGGGACTGGGATCGCTGGTTACCAGGTGCTGAATCAGCCTGAGCGAGATAAAAGTCGCGGTGTTCGGATGCATGCTCAGCACATGCAGCACGCCATCCAAGTCTTTTTCGGCGGATTGCCCCGCAGGCAGCTTGGTCCCGCCCACAATGACCTTTGCCGCCTCATCATGATTGCCCTCGACTGCGATCATGGGGCCTTCGAAACTCTCGGGATTGTGGCCCTGCGTGATTGCCTTGCCGGGAAATGTCCAACCGGTCAAGGCGCGCGCCATGTCGGTAATGGTGCTCTGATCATAGGTACGCCGCCCAGTTTCGCTGCCGTCAGAATTCAGGCCCACGGTTCCAATGCTGAACAACTGCATCAACTCCCGCGCATAGTTCTCATTCGGAGAAGTCCCGGCACTTCCTTTGTCATCATTCACCATGTCAAGGTAAACGCCCATGGTAGGGCTCAAGGTGACGTCGCGCAAAACATTGGCATAAGTCCCGAAGGCATCCTGCAGAAGCATGTTCTGGTAAGGAACCATCTGGCGCGGCTGCCCGGTCTTCAAACCGGACACTACAAAAATCTGCGCTAAGGCGAATGCAACTCGCTGCCGCAGCTGGTCCTTGCCCCCCACCGCATGGACAAAGAACTCGCTCTGCTCGTCGGTCAGATTGTCGGCGGTGTTGTTCGAAGACTTGTAGAGGGTCGCAGGCGTCGCGAACTGCTCCGCCAGCCATGCCTCAAAACCCACGTCCTGGAGGTGCGCAATGCTCTCGGCAGATGGACCCCAAGAGGCCTGTTCCAGAAAACGTCCGGCGGCGAGATAGCTGATTTTGGGATTCGCTGGGCCCGCCGTCGCGACCGCGGGACCCGAAGTCTCGTTGCCGGGATCTGGATTGAAAACGGTGAAGGCAATTCGACCACCGGTTGCGGGAGCCAGGGTCGCAGTAGTAGTCAGCCGCTTACTCGAAATGAACCTGGTGGGCAGCGCCACATTATTCATCTTCACCTGCGAACCCGATACGAACCCACTGCCCTCGATCGTGATTTCGTGTTCGCCGTAGGTAAGCGTTCTCGGGTTCAAGGACGCGATGACGGGCGTGGGATTCAGGATGGTGATCACGGCCTTGCCGGAAATATTGGGCCGTGATGCGCTGGTCGCTTCGATCTCGACAACGTTGTTGGCTGGAGGGAGTTCGGGTGCGATGAAAGTGCCGTCGGCATCGATCGTGCCGGTGGCGGCGCTCCCGCCCTTCACACCGTTCACACGCCACACAAATTTGGAAATGGATCCATCGCTGACCTGCGCAAAAAACTTCCGGCTCGTGCCGGCGCGCAGATTGATTTTCGAAGGGCTGACGGCCGCCGTCGGGAGCGCCGAAGCGGGAGCGCGGACAGCCGTACTTTGCTGGGCTGGATTTCGGATTGCAGTGCTTTGAGGAGCGGACGCAGACAGCCCTGAGGTGGGCATTGCCGAAGTTTGCGCGGCCGCCGTTTGGGATGGCATATCGTGCACAAGCCATCCTCCAAGGACGATACACGCCCACACCGTTGATCGTGCCATCACAGCGGTTTCGATTCTATGCGGGAGAACTAAGTCCATTCAATGTGCGAAAAAGTGAAAGGTTCATGGACAAAGGGTGGTGCGGGTCTTGTTATGCCGGATTATGCGATGACAATCCAGAAGTCGATTGTTGGCGGTACCAAAGAGGAAAGTGATTTTGATAAATCTTGCATTCCGAACGGAGCGAGGAATCTGCCGGAGCATATGAGCAGGCAGCCGTCGGTCCAAGCGAGGGATTCCTGCCCAATCGAGATTCCTCGCTTCGCCCGGAATGACAATTAGTTTGTTTTTATAAACTTACGGAGCATATTGACAACACGGCGCAAGCGGAGCAAAATTCATTAAAGGCGAATAAAAAGCGAACATACCTTATTCGCTCATACGGGATTCCCAGCTACGGCCTTCCCTGAATGTCGAGGATCTCATGTCTTCCCCGCTGCTCCAAGTCGAAGCCACCAGCCTGATTCCGTTGGTCGCCCGATCCAGCTCGACAAAGCTTTTAAAAGAATTTTCGGAAACACTGGCAGGTGTGACCCCGGCGTCCCGGCTGGAAGTTCGTCCTGCGCCGGAAACAGCGTCGAGCGGAATTGCGCAGATCGATGCCTTGACTGGCGGACTGCCGCGCGGATGTCTCACGGAAGTGTGTGGCACCGAGTCTTCCGGACGCACCACCGTGATGCTTGCCGCGATCGCTGCCGTTACGCGCCGCGAAGAAATCTGCGCGCTCATTGATGCCAGCGACGCCTTTGATCCCCATTCCGCCGCCGCGGCCGGCGTGAACCTGGAACGGCTCCTTTGGGTACGGTGCGGATCGCATGCCCAATCTTCTGCTTTATCGCGCAAGCGCCACCGGGCCTTCAGCCTGGAAGAGCGTGAGCGGCGCCGCATGGAAGATCCTGTCGAACAAGCTTTGCGCACAACGGACCTGCTGCTGCAAAGCAGCGGATTCGGCATGGTCGCGATTGATCTGGCCGGAGTGCCTTTGAAGATGGCGCGCCGCATTCCGCTGACCACCTGGTTCCGCTTCCGCCGCGCCGTGGAGAACACTCCCACACTTTTGCTGGTGACGGGGACGCAAGCCTGCGCGCAATCGTGCGCGACGTTGTCGTTGGAACTCAGTCGCCGGTCGTCAGTCAGTCGCCAGACGCCAGTCGTCAGTCGTCAGGAAAAAGTTCTCAGTTCCCGGTTCTCAGTTCTCAGTAAAAGGCAATCCTCGGAAGACCGGCAGGATTCTCGCGATGAAACATCTGCCAGCGAAAAACCATCGCATGCAGAACTGCTGACTGGAATCGAGGTTCAGGTAGAAGTTCTGCGCTCGCGCATGGAACGCAAGCCGGTGAAGTCGGTGGGCGATTTTACTGCGAAAGCAGCGTGGACAGCTGAGTCAACCTCAGCGGCTAAAGCCGCCGGGAGTTTTGACTTTTTCGGACCGGCTAAAGCCGGTCCCTTTCAAAGCAGGTAGGGGTTGGTAATTGGTGGCTGATAGCTGATGGCTGATAGCTGATAGCTGATGGCAGCTGACGACTGACGACTGATCCCATGCCTTTTGCCTGCATTTTCGTTCCTGACTTCCCCGCCGAAGCGATTCTGCGCGCGGAACCTGAATTACGTTCGCAGGCAATCGCCGTGCTTGAAGGCAAGCCGCCGTTGCAAAAAGTATTCGCCATTAATGAAAAGGCGCGCCGCATCGGCATCGAGCCTGGCATGACGAAGATTCAGGTCGAACCCTGGACTGATCTGACACTCCGCCCGCGGTCGCTTTTGCAGGAAACCGCAGCGCACACTGCCCTGCTCGACTGCGCGCAATCGTTCTCACCGCGCGTCGAAGACACGGCAGCGGACACGGTGATTCTCGATCTTTCCGGACTCGAATCCCTCTTCGGCTCGCTTCCCCAGATTGCACGCAACATCGCGCACCGCACGTCCGACCTCGGCCTCGAAGCCAACGTCGCCACGGCCTTCAATCCGGATACAGCCCGCTTTGCGGCCCGCGGTTTCCCGGGAGTCACGGTGGTTCCCGAAGGCAAGGAAGCCGAGCGGTTGGGCAATCTTCCACTGGACGTCTTGTTCTCCGGACTGACTGCTCCCAATACATCTGAGGCAGATGCTCGTATTCTTGAAACGTTTGATTTATGGGGAGTGCGCAATCTGCGCGCACTGTGCGCGCTTCCCGAAGTCGCTTTAAGCGAGCGCCTGGGCCAGACTGGACCTTATCTGCAACAACTCGCGCGCGGCGCGGTCGCGCGCACGCTGGTGCCTGTGGAACCACCATTGATTTTTGAAGAAGCCATGGAATTAGAGCACCCGCTGGTGTTGCTGGAGCCACTCGCATTCCTTCTGGCTCATATGCTCGATCAGCTCAGTGTCCGCCTGGGCGCCCGCGCCCTGGCCGCGCAGGAACTGCGCCTGCAGTTGACTCTCGACAACGGCTTTCATTTCGTCGAAGACGTGCCCGCGGAAGAATCAAGCCCATCGCAAAAGTCACAATCCACAACTCGCTCCTCTCAATTCACGAATTGTCATCCTTCGCGAAGCGAAGGACCTGCTTTTCCGACGCGCTCTGCACCGCTCCCAGCCAATCTGCAATCTGAAATCACAAATCAAAAATCCGCAGCGGAGCCTGGCCTCTACGCGCCCGAAGGCGGCCTCTGTGATGAGTACCTCCAATCGAAACTCGAAACCCGAAACTCGAAACTATTCACCCGCACCCTCGAACTTCCCGTCCCGATGCTCGATGCCAAGGTCTTCCTGAAACTTCTGC
>Ga0210399_10001603_pt1 | contig 17657 bp, 24 predicted proteins | sample IncBWC14MmetaG_FD_150865 | JGI IMG/M metagenome (GOLD analysis project Ga0210399, IMG submission 150865) | Forest soil microbial communities from Barre Woods Harvard Forest LTER site, Petersham, Massachusetts, United States - Inc-BW-C-14-M | ecosystem: Environmental > Terrestrial > Soil >...
GCGGTAGACCTTCTCCGCCGCCTGAGTTGTGACTGCGATCGAAGCGTTGTCCATCGCTGTCACGCTGGATTCAAGGCGGTCTCCTCCCGCAATGCCTCCGGAGGTATTTACAAGAACGGCCTCCTGCACTTGGGTGCCGGCCGTTCTTGGGAAGAGAACGCGAATCGGAGATCTTTGGTAAATGTCCATGACGCGAGTGCCTCTTTCGGAGCTCCCGAGTACGATTCGACAAGAGCCTTCTGCTCTCTGTAGATCCCTATCCGATGAATTATCCGACCGTCGCGCCCGTGCATCGAAAGCGCTCGTATCGTCATTAAAGTAAGTAAGCGACGCGGTATTGCACATTAGTTGTTCCAGGTCTCCTCCGTCGTCCACGCACAGTTGGCCGTCACCGTGCTTCGCCTATGATGCTCTTTTTTGTGAATACGGTGAAGCGTATTGCGGGCGATGCGGCCGCTTCCGGGATTGGGCTCGGTACACCGGAGCCATACGAATCATTTCGCAACTTTCGATGAAGGAGGCGCGGCTCAGCCCTACCTTACGAACCGCGGTTGTCGATTTTGCTATGGTTGCTGCTCGCAGCGAATCTGATGATGTCGGGAGTGGCCGTGCCGACGTGGTTGTGCCCGCACTACGCTATTGCTGCAGCTCCGCCGACGCAAGAATTCCGCCAGTGTTAATCTGATTGCCCTCCTAGACTCCGTGCCGCTCCAACCGTCTGCCGAATGTCTTGACCACGATTCCCACGGCAGCCCAGAGAACAGTTCCGTACAGGGCGTACCACGTCGCTTCTTGCACGGCTGTCACACGCGCTGCACTGAAAATGACAAGGGAGCCCGTCGAACTTACATGCATGAGTTGCGCCAACAGCACGCTTTTCGTGTTCGTATAAATCCACGCGATCAGCACTCGCATAGCCGTCATGGCCAAGCTGAAAGCGAGAAAAAACGGCAGCCAATAGACGCCATGTGGAGTAGCGGTCCCGAGATAGTTGATAACAGGTAAGTGCCAAAGGGCCCAGAACAGGCCGAGTAGGATGCTCGGGGTCAGCCCATTGCTTTGGGAACGCATTTTCGGGAATGCATAGCCCGTCCAGCCAATTTCTTCCAAGAAACCGGCTGGAATCCCAAATAGCATGCCCATGAAGAAGCGGTTAGGAGCATAAACCGGGGAGACGAATCTCTGCAGGAAGAGGAGAACGGTCAGGACCAGGACTGGGGGAATGAATAGCACCGCATACCATCCCGTCGGAACCCACGCCCGAAACATTTGGGAGAACAGGGCCCGTAGACCGCTCTTTCCGTCTACGATCCTGGTCAACACAATGCCAGCAAGACTTGGACCGAGAAGCATGACCGGAAACATCAAAATGCCGGTCATCTTCGGCAGAGGGTGGTGGCGAATGAGGTGCGGCGCAGCCACGGCAAGCGCACCCGTCCAAGAGATCAAAAACGTCAGCGCAAAGTACGCGACAACAGGATAGCGCCTTATTATTGCTTCCTGGCTGCCGAGGATACGAAACTCTGGTGGCATGTACGCACTAATTTACGCGCGAACCGCGACAGTTCGCAGTAGATTGTTGACGGACGGGCAACTCGGAAGTAAGGCCTCCGGGTTGGCAGATTGCTCCAAACGGCATCTCGTCAGTGCTTGATTTCCTGACGAGATGCCGACTTGACCTATCCGGCGGCCTTTCTGGTTGCCGAAGGCTCACTCCAGCACCTTGCCTTACGTTGTCCAAGGAGCGCCAGGATCGGATTGCGACACCTGATTCTCGGCCACCTGCGCAATATTGCACAGCAGCAACACGCCCGGAAGCAGACAGTTGTTGCGTGGGGGCTTCAGGATAATAGCCTCGGGCTAAGTGGAAAATTCAAACGAGCAGTCCTGATCTTTCGCAATTCGAAGAGTCAAGGTGAAAGGCCCAAGTGCGGAACCAATGGAAGTTCACGTGTGTATTTGTAGCGGTGGCACTGCTGGCGAGTGCCGCTGTCGCGCAGCAAGTACTGACGGAGTCCGGCACCATATTAGGGATGCGCGCAAATGGGTTGAGTGTATACAAAGGAATCCCTTTCGCTGCCCCGCCGGTGGGCGACTTGCGTTGGCGCCCACCGGTACATTCCGCACCTTGGACTGGCACGCGTAAAGCGGATGCGTTTGCTCCGGCGTGCATGCAAGTTGGAGTCTCCATGCCGGGCGAGACGCCTCCGGCCGTAAGCGAAGATTGCCTCTACCTCAACATCTGGACACCGGCCAATACCGCGCACGAGCACCTGCCCGTGATCGTTTGGATATACGGGGGCGGATACATCAACGGGTCGGCCTCGATGCCGTTGTACTGGGGCGACCGGCTCGCGCAAAAGGGTGTCATCGTTGTCACCATCGCTTATCGCCTTGGCCCGCTGGGTTTTCTTGCGCTTCCTGAGCTAACGCGCGAGTCCCCGCACCACTCGTCCGGAAACTACGGCCTGATGGATCAGATCGCCGCACTCGAATGGATTCAGCGGAATATTGCGGCCTTTGGCGGCGACCCGAAATGCGTGACCATCGCCGGTCAATCCTCCGGTTCTATATCGGTCAGCATCCTGATGGCTTCGCCCCTTGTGAAAGGCTTGTTTCAGCGCGCCATCGGAGAGAGCGGCGGCTTGTTTGAGCCGCTCCAGCTGGCGCCAAAGTTCCTGCTGGCCAATGCAGAACGCGACGGGGACAAGTACGCCGCTTCGCTGCGTGCGACCTCGCTCAAGGAATTACGCCAGCTTCCAGCGACCCTACTCACCGGCAATGCCGGTGGCATCGTCCACGCGGTGATCGAACCGTATGTACTTCCCCTTTCACCCTACGAGGCGTTTGCTTCAGGGCAACAGAACGACGTCCCGCTGCTGATCGGTTCGAACGCCGACGAGGCGCGGGCGATGGTGGATGTCACGCGCGAGACGGCCGCCACGTTCGACAGCGACCTGGAACGCAGCGTCGGCCCGCTTCCCCCTGCGCTGGTTGCGGCATATCCCCACGCGACCGACGAAGAGGCGCGGCAGGCGCAACTCGGCCTCGAGCGAGACCTCCGCTTCGGCTGGGACATGTGGGCCTGGGCGCGGCTGCAATCCGGAACCGGACAGAGCCCGGTCTTTTATTACTCGTTTCGACAGCAGCCGCCGTTCCCGGCCGGCTCGGTATACGCGGGTTGGGGCGCGAGCCACTTCGCCGAACTCTGGTATGTCTTCGACCACCTGGACCAGTCGCCCTGGAACTGGACTGCGGCAGATCGGAAGCTGGCTGAGGAGATGTCGAGCTACTGGGCTAATTTCGCGCGATCAGGCGATCCGAATAGCCGGGGTCTTCCTCAGTGGCCGGTGTTTACCAACGCGGAGAGCAAGGTTCGCTATCTAGGCGATCCGATCACCGTGGGCGACGTTGCAAGTATCCACGGCCTGAGCGCCTTCGATGCCGTCTACACGGCGGTGCGTGGCAAGCCCTTTGCCGCACGATAATCCTTTGCAGATTTGGTACTGCGAAACGCGCATCTCGTCACTTGAGTTCCTGACAGCTAGCCGACTTCCCATTACCAATCGCGGTAAGTCGGCATCCAGATGACTTCTGTGTGGCCGAGGATACGGGAAGTGGAGATCGGTCTACCCTCCGGCGTTGCTCAGGACCCTACGTATCTTGGCTGGCGTTTGGCCTTTGTCGTCTGGGCCTGCGTTTCGCGCGCGACACTGGGCCCAGGGCTTCGAGTACTGCTGTCGCGTAGGAAGACCAGTCGGTAGGTAGCACGGCCGGCGCCTCGTGCGCCAACTGTAGAAGGCCACGGTATGCGGCGTACGCGAACACTGCCTTCGCTTTAGCCTGCGGTCGGGCGAGCCCGAGGTCGCGGTAGCAGGCTTCAAGGTACTCAATTCGGGCCGACGCCACACGGTTCAGCACACGCCTTACGATTGGGTCCTCAGCGGCCTCGGCGAGCGCTGCGTACAATGTACGTGATTTTGGTGACCGCGTGGCCGCCTCGAGGATGAGATAGAGCCGCTGACGCGCATCGGTCACAGCCGACAGTCCTGCGAGGGCCTCCGTGGTGGCCCGTCGCTCCCAGCGGCCGAGCGCAGCGGCCAACAGCTCGGACCGCCCCTTGAAGTGCCAATAAAAGCTGCCTTTGGTGACGCCCAGCCGCACGGCGAGCGCTTCCACTGTGAGCGCCCCGAGACCGGCCTCCGCGATGAGGTGAAGCGCGGCTTCGGCCCAGTCGGCCGCTGTAAGCGTAGGCTCATCGAGTCGCGTCGCGCCGGTACCTTTACGCGCCATAGCATCTATTCTCCCATACTCTGAGGTATTGACAATCCCTATTTCCATACTCTAGAGTATGGAGTGTCCACGTAAGCACGTTTGAAATGCGAGAGTGGCCATGATGGATTCCCGCCTGGAAAAGTTGAAAGAAAATCTGGAGTCAGCGGTGGAAGGCATGTCCCGCGAGCAATTGAACTGGCATCCACTGGGCAAGTGGTGCGCGGCAGAGGTGTTGGAACATCTCTATCTCACCTACACCGGAACGATCACGGGATTCGAGAGAGTATTGAGAAAAGGAAAGCCGCTGGCCACGCGGGCCTCCATGGCGCAACGCGTGCTGACCTTGCTGGTCGTGGGGTTGGGCCACATGCTCGCCGGACTCAAAGCACCTGCGATAGTCCAGCCGAAAGGCTTGCCGCCGGAGCAGGTGCGAAACGAGATCGGGGCAAAGATTGCGGCAATGGATGCGATCATCGCACAGTGCGAAACGCGCTTCGGGCGCCCGGTCCCGCTGCTCGACCATCCGATTCTGGGCCCGTTGAGTGCGCCACAGTTTAGAAAGCTTCATCTGGTGCATGGACGACATCACCTGAAACAGCTTCTCCAGCTTCGCGAAAGTACGACGAGGCAAATGGGCTTAACGCGGGCAAGCGGGACCCTTTCTTCTAAACAGGACGCCAGTTAATAGCCGATCCATCTGGAATGGGGTTCCATGAGGCCGACTTCTCTTATCGCCGTCCTGGTTTTTCTCGCTGCCAGTTTCTTGGGATCAATCCGCGCCCAAACCCACGATAAGAAAGATGAAATTCCGATCGAACGCTGCGATCGCCTGCCAGTTGTCACCATGAAGGTCGCGGGAGAAAACCGGCGGTTCCTGCTCGATACAGCAGCCACCACGATCCTCAATCTGAAGTCTTTCACATCGGGTGAGTCCAAGCAGGTCCACATCTATTCGTGGAGCGGAAGCGCAGGCACCAGCGCCCGCGAAGTTTTTTTGCCGCAAGTAGAGCTGGGCACGCACACGCTGCGTGATCTGAAGCTCCCGGCCATTGACCTGAGCGCCATAGGCAAGGCGTGTGGAGGGCAGATCGACGGGATTCTAGGTGTGGATTTGCTCGATCAGATGGGGATGACCATCGATTTGAAGCGGCGATTTGCCGTTCCCGCGCCAGCCGGTGAGCCAGGAAATTCCGGAGACACATTTGCCGCTGCGGAACGGGACATGGGGGCCTGCATTGTCGCCTTCAATCACGGAGACGTGAAAGCGATGGAAGAGTGCTATGATCCGGAAATCGTTTTCTATACTCAGAATGGTGAGTACCGGGGGCGTGAGGAGGTCATGCGTTACCTGAGCCAGCGCTTCTTCAAGCTTGCTCCCCGAGTGCACTATGACGCGAGACCGCATGACGTGCGCATCTTCGGCGATGCCTTGTGGTACTCCTACGATTTCTGGATTGATACCCCGGAGGAGCACCTCACCGGACATGGGATGACCATGTGCCGAAAAAACGCCGAAGGCCGGTGGCGCATCCTGAGCATACATAATTCCGTGACGGAAGCGGCCGCCGCCCCTGAGTTGGTACACTGATCCTGTACCTTGAATTCTGCTATCCCACTCAACCGCCAGATTCGGACCTACTAATGGTTCACGTGAATGTGATCCGATTTACCTTTCGGATTGGTACCGACGAACGCGCATCTCGTCAGTGTTTGATTTCTTGACGACAAACCGACTTGCCCTTACTAATCGCAGTAAGCTTGCACCCAGAACACTTCCGTGTGGCTGAAGCGTCGATGACTGACCGTAGCTGGAGTATGGATTCAGTCTCCGCTGCTCATCTAAGCATTACCGCTCCGCCTGCAACGTCCAGCACGATGCCGGTGATCCAGCCCGCCTCATCTGACGCGAGAAAGACTGCGGCGCATGCGACATCCTCCGGAGTGCCCAGACGCTTGAGTGGGTGAGTATCCACCAACGATGCAAGTTGCTCCTTCGGAATTCGCTCGAGGTTTCGTTCGGTGAGAATCGTCTCGGGAGCAATGCAATTCACCCGAATACCGAACGGGCCGGCCTGCGCCGCGACATCTTGGGACATGAGTTCGATCCCAGCTTTCGCGACGGAGTAAGGGATCGGCGACCTGGGGTGCGGACGGCGCCCAGCAGCCGAGGAGATCGTGATGATGCTGCCCCGTCGGCGTTCTTTCATACCCGGCAGAAAGCTCTTAATAGTAAGGAACGTCGCCGTGAGGTTTCCGTCGACGGACGCACGCCATTCTTCTTCGGTCGTCTCTTCCAGCGGGCGGGGGGGAGTAAGGCTCCCTCCCGCGTTTGCGACAAGGATGTCTACAGGTCCGAACTCACCTTCGATCCGAAGACGAGCGGCCTCGACATCGGCAAAGTTCGTGACATCGCCACTGACCTGCATCGAACGGCCGCCTGCGAGCTCGATTTCTTTTCGGATGGAAGATTGCGCTGCGCCGTCCCTTCCGTGGACCACGACCTTGGCCCCGTGTTGCGCAAATGATTTGGCGATTGCTGCTCCGATGCCCCGTGAACTGCCCGTTACCAGCGCGACCTGATCTCGTAAAGAGCTCATGCTGTTGCCCCTTCTGGGGACGCTGCTTCTGTACGACGGGGTGTTTTTGGCAAGCGGCCGCCGACTAGCATCAGCCAGGCGAATCCAACGAACCTGGTTACAGGGATTGCCAGGTTTGCTGGATAGGCGACGAGGCTCAAAAAAGACAGCTCGCCGGCTACGGCGACGATCATTCCCAGTATGACCAACCAGCGCGGCAACAATCGAGCAAAGTGGCTTGTAACCGAGACTCCAGCAGCGAGAAGCCCGAAGGCCACCGCGAAAGCCGCGCCACCGAACAAGAACGACATGAAGAACAGAACGCGCGTAGCCACAAGCGATGCCGACACCTCGGGCACCGAAAGCACCCACGTGCACAAGCCGGAGATTGCGATCGCTCCCGACGCGGCGAAGCCGCCGAAGAGCGCGATGTTCGTTCCCGCGGCGCGCACGCCGAGATAACGCAGTCGGCTAACAACCGTGGCGGTGTAGATGGCAAGTGGCACTGCGGAGCCGAAGAAGAAGAGCGCGCTCACTTTGACTGCGAATGGGTTCGCGGCAAAGAAGGCACGTGCGGCCTCGGCATCGCCGAAGGGGGTAACGAACGACGGGCCATGGCGCAGCAGAACCGCAGAAGCGATACTGGCGACGAACAGCAGGGTGTGAACAATGGCGAGCGGCAAGAGTGAAGGCCCGGCAAATCGTGTTGGAGAAGTTGGTTTCATAATGTAATCGTTTATAGACTAAACGATTGTAAAATGCAACTATAATATTATGCAAAGGGCAAAAGCTCCATTGGCCTTCCTGCTGGCCCAAGTAGGTGCGCATGCAGCCATGCGATTCGGCGAGCGGATCTCCCGCCTCAATCTCACACCGCCTGACGCCGGGATCCTGCGCATGCTGAGCGCCTCCGGCGGGCTCAGTCAGCAGGATCTGTCGACCAGACTCGGCATCCATCCCAGTCGTTTGGTGGCGATACTCGATGCGCTCGAGGAACGACGGTTGGTCGAACGCCGACCACATACAGATGATCGCCGACAATATGCACTGCATCTGACCGAGAAAGGCCAGGGGATGCTCGGCGAGATAGGCCGCATCGGTCGCGAACACACAGAATCGTTATGCGCCTCGTTGACCGCTGCCGAACGTGAACAGCTCGGCGAACTCCTTCAGAAGATCGCGACCGAGCAGGGACTTTCTCCCGGCATTCACCCCGGATTTCGGCGCATGAGACCCGGCACGAAGGAAGCCAAAGCCTAATTATTCGGCCCTTGCTCATAAGAATTGCGCCCGAGTATCGGGCAATCCGGAATGTAATGCCTACTGATCGGTCCCGACAAACGCTAGTGCTTTACCGGATGCGCGTTCTCGGTGAGGGAGTGAACGGAGGCGGGGATCTCCGCGCGCGTCCGGTAAAGCCGTTTGGACGTGGCCGCCCGTGGTTGCGGTGGACGCGGGCGCTATGCAAATTGAATTGCGGGGACGAGCGGTACTAAGCCGTGCCGAGACTGTGCTGCAGGGCACGAGACATGACACCGTGCGCGCGGAAATTGGCTACGGCGAAAAAGTATCGCAAAGACTGTGTTTGAAGAAGCTGGACGGAGGGTCGATTGGGCGACCAGGCGCAGCGGTACGGGGCGCCCGGAAGGATGCAGAGTGTTCGAGTTGGAGAGAGTGGTTTCATGCCGCAGCGCTGATCTGTGGTGGAGAACGAAGTTGGATTTCAGCAGCGGAGAGCCTTTCGATGACCTTCATCGCTCCACCGCATTTAGGGCAGCGCCAAAGACCAAGCGCGTTTTCAGTGGAAGCAACGTGTTGTCCAGCTTGCGGCTCTTGGGCTGAGCCCAGCAATTGAAAGCAGAGAGGCAGGAGCGTGGCGCGTTTGCGGTTGGCCAAAAAGCCGAAGTTACGGATGCGCACAAAGCCTTGCGGAAGGATGTGCAGTAAGAAGCGGCACAGGAACTCGTCGAGCGATAGAGGCAGCAACTTCTGTTGGTTGTGGTCAGCGGAATCACGCCAGCGAAAGGTGACTTGGCCATCAGCGAGGGAGACCAGGCGATGGTTGGAGATGGCCACACGATGAGTGTAGCGGCCCAGATATTGCAACACATATGCGGGACCACCAAAGGGACGTTTCAAATAGACCACCCAGTCTTGCCGGTACAGTGGCCGCAACCAGGCGGCAAAGATCTTGGGTTGCGCAAGAAGCTTCAGGTCTCCCTGGAAGTTGAGCTGGCCATTGTGGAAAGCCTGCTCAAGAGCGTCGACGAACTTGCCGCGAAAAACTTCACGCAGCACTTCCTTGGGAAGAAAGTAGTTATCTCGTGAGCGAACCCAGCGGGTGTGATCGGGCGAGAGGCCGCCGGCAGGAACGACACAATGAACGTGCGGATGAATATTGAGTTTTTGGCTCCAGGTATGTATCACGCTGAAGAAGCCAATCTCTGCGCCGAGGTGTCTCGGATTGCGAGCGACTTCGAGAAGGGTTTCGGCACTGGTGCAAGCACCAACACTCCACTACCTCACGCGAAGCGTCCGCCGCCGGGCGGCTACGTCCAAACACGCTTGTATTGACTGGGCAGGCCGCCTTCCGGGTGCTTGGCCACTCGAAAGTAATTGTCCGACCCACTTTGTCCCGGAGACATTGAGCGATCAAGTCATGAATCAATTCCCACACAACGTAACTTTGGCGACTGTCTTACATCCCGCTCGCTGCGCCGTTTTGGGTCTCAAATCCACGGCGAGTCGGCCGGGGTGAACCCCTTGCTGAGACAATTCGCAGCGTGACAGTTGGACATCAATACCCGTTCACTGGGAAATTAGCCTTCCTGTCAGTTAGATCGAGCTTCGCAGTGCTCGAAACGTCTCTCGGATTGCAGGGATTTTGCTCAACCTTTTTCCTCCAGTGATGCTCAACCGGTTTTCGCAGTTCAAGCTGTTGCCTAGTGTGCTTTGTTTCTTTGTTCTGGAAGCTTTCGCAAAGTGTAACAACTCCGATTTGTCTCACGTAAGGGTTCACTGCACGATGCGAAGAAGGAAGAAAAAATCGCAGTCGCTAAGTAATTGAAGAAGAAGCAGAATTTGGCTCGCCCTAGAGGACGATTTCAGAACTCTTGATTGGAGTCAGATTGCTGGAGAACTGGCGGCATTCAGCAAACTATGCGCGTTCCCCGATGGTAAAGCCTTGCCAAACTCCAAGAGCCAATCCTAATAAACGGTAGTTGGTAGCGATACCGGGATAATCTGGGCAACACGCACTAAGGATAGGGGTAAGGACTCTGCTGGTATTGTCAGCGATTATCGAGACCCGCCGTCTTTGCCAGTTTCCCCTGGCGGTCGTCGAAGGTCCAAAATTGCTTTGCGTTGAGTTCGAGAGCGCAGGCAACGTGCAGGCTGTCGAGCGTGCGGACTCCGAGTTTGGGTCCATACCGACGTCCGAGATCGACGCATAGCTCTAAGGCAGTTTCAGGAACCGAGATGGTTTGCCAGATTCGGGTAACGCAGTCGTCATGGAAGTCGCGATTGAGCCGGTCTGCTTCAGCAATGGTCATCTGCCGGCGAAACACCTGCTGCGCAATCGCATGTGTCCATTCGGCAATGTGAAGCGGGGTAATCGGCGGGCGTTCGCCACCGCCCAACATGCGGTCGGCCGCAATCGAGTGGGGGTCCTTCACATAAAGCGAGACGAAAAAGCTGGTATCGGCGTAAATGGTCAATAGCGGCTCCGCTCTTCGATCAAAAGATCGGCACCAGGTAGGACGCGGTCGCCAAAGATGTTCTTGCGCCGCGCAGCGAAATCCGGCAGCTCCCCGGTTGCTTCCTGCTGCGTCGCGGGGACGATACGGGCGATCACCTTGTCACGGTCTCGAAGTTCCACGGTTTTGCCAGCGCGCAGCCAAGCCTTGAGCTTGCGAGTGTTGCGAAGTTGACGCATGTTTACGTTGAGCATAACCGAAGTGTGGCACATCATGTGTCACATTGTCTAGCCCCATCGTGTTGCTCAGTGCGAGCGGCGAGCTAAGGCTCCCTCGGCGAGTTGTTGAATGCAAAGGGGCAGGAAGTGGCTCCCCGGGCTAGATTCGAACTAGCAACCCTTCGGTTAACAGCCAGCAGAGTATTTCAATCACAATTCGCCGGAGCTAGGATAAACCGAAGAGAGCTAACGAATTGCAGTGAAATCCGACGAGTCACTTCCTCAATTTTCATTCACCCTTTATTCGCTTCTTGCTGCCATTCGCCGCAATTGATACTACGTCTATACTACGTTTTCATCGCGGCCATCAGCCGTGGGAGACACCTCCAACAACCGGGCCAACTTCGCCGGAGTTGATTGGTTCGATCAACACAAGCGCGCGTTTCGTTATCTGGGCCAGGAGATTATCGCCCTCATGCAAACAGCGCGTAGTTTTGCTCCGAACGATTCACGGAGTGACTCTCACCCGGCTTTCCGCAAAAACGACGACAGAATCATCCCGTTGATGGTCTTGTCACGCACTCTGACGTACTCCGATTCGAGTACTGCCAGTGTCCTTGACGTTTGGGTCGATTGGCGCTCCTGATGCATCCACACCTCGATAGCACAGCAGAGTTGGGCCCGAATCTTGCGGGATTTTCCGAGGCCAGATGTGCAACCTGAGTACGAGAAATGCATCGAATCGAGTGCAATGCAAAGTGGCAAAAGTGATGGTCGCAGCGTGTTGTGCTTGGGTTCCGTCCGGGAGCTTCACACTTTTCGTATGCACGGCCAGATTTGTTTGAGGCGGGCTAACAGAGGAAATCTTTATGGTACCTAAGCCCAACAATCCATCTTCTCGCCTCGCTCATCTGACGTGTCCTTCTTCCGTTTTCAATTCGAGCGAAAGCTATTCGTGGAACGGCCTTCTTCTTGAGCACCACCGGATTCCGGAAGGCGAGCGAGTTGAAACTGTAGCCGATCGGCACATTCTGTGGCTTTGGACAACCTCTTATTCCGGCGAATACGCGGGACAGGGTGGACGCTTTGTCCGTTGTTCGAAAGGGCGCGGAGCAATTACTGTGACACCCATCGGACTTATCCCAACGTTGCAAACTTATGTGCGCTCGGAAGTCATCCTCTGTGCCTTGGGTTCAAATTTCGTAGGAAGCATCTTGTCGGAGTTGGATCGACAACCTAGAACTGAACCCATTATCCGTCCTAAGTTTCAGGACTCAGCGATTCGAAGACTCATGACACTTCTTTCGGAGGAAGTTCGAGCTGGGGGTCCTTCAGGCAAGTTATATTCGGATTCGCTCGCTCACGCGCTCGCAGTCCGATACCTTCTCCTGGGTGAACGTCCGCGGCATCAAAAAACGGATTCGACTGTATCTGCGCTGCCGCCCTACGCGTTGAAGCGTGTTCTAGACAGGATCGAGCATAGTTTCCAGTCCGAGATCAGCCTTGCCACGCTGGCAGAGGAGGCGGGTTACAGCCGCGGGCACTTTCTTAAAATGTTCCGCGCGTCTATGGGCATGACACCCCATCGATATCTGCTTAAGCGTCGGATCGACCACGCTCGGACCCTCTTGAAACGGCCGAAGATAAGCATTATCGACGTTGCTGCGGATTGTGGCTTTTCCAGCCAAGCGCACCTGAATCAGGTCTTCCGCAAGCATGTCGGAGTCACCCCAGGCGACTACCGCCGCAATCAGTAACACGATTCTGAAAAAACCTCCCTTCTCTGTAAGACGCACGACCTCACAACGTCTATTGTTGGTCTGTGGCCCCACTCGAGCATGCCGACGGACTGTTCACCTATGCGATGGCGCTCACTCGCAACTCTGTCGAAGCCGAGGACTTGGTACAGGAAACATATGTTCGTGCCATCGAAGCGATGGGACGGTTGCGCGAACACAGTAATGTGAAGGCATGGCTGTATACCATCCTGCGAAACATTTGGCTCAACCAAGTACGGCAACGACGCACCAGACCGAAGTTGGTCGAACTTGACGCGCACCAGAATGCCGCAGACCTCGTCATAGACTCTGGCAGAGACCCGCACGCGATCTATGTGAGCAAAGTGGAACGCGATCAGGTGCGACAAGCGATCCAGCGTCTTTGCGAGGAGTTTCGCGAGATCATCGTGCTGCGAGAGTTTGCTGATCTTTCCTATCAGGACATTGCCAACTTGTTGGACTGTCAACTTGGGACCGTAATGTCCCGCCTCGCAAGAGCCCGCTCCGAACTCGGATCCTTGCTTTTCGCTACCCAGACATCTCTGCCGACGTGCGGCAATGCGAAAAGAGGAAAGGAGAAGTCTAGAGCTGAGTGCCAACGGAGTACGACTTGACGGGTACGACGGTTAAGGGAACCCTTTCTCTTGGGTCACAAACACCGCCTTTAAAGCAGCTTTAGATCTGATGGTGTTGCATCGACCGCTTGAGCCCGCAGTCCGCAATTAGTCACCAGAAGCCACGGACATGGCTTTGGTGTATTCCGCAGCGAATAGCTCGCTATCCGGATATTGCTCTGTCAATTCGCGAAACAATCTTTGCGCCAGGCCATTCTGTTTCACCCACTTGGTAGCCCAAAAGTTGCGCAACTGACGGTTGGGATTCAGGTGTTCCGGGTCGTAAGCGACACCGAATAAGGCATTTAGAGTTTACAACCCCAGCTGTTAACCGAAGGGTTGCTAGTTCGAATCTAGCCCGGGGAGCCAAAAGTCTCCTCTATCATTGCCTAATGTGACCGCACTCCTTCGATGTCTTCGTTCAAGGAATAAGGAGTTGCTAGTCGAGATACGACCATGGTATGGTGACCATAGTGGTATTGGAGTCTTGAGATGAAGAAGATGGCAGCAGGTTCCTTCAAAACGAATTGCCTCGCGGTCATGGACGAGGTTCAAGCCAGGCACGAGACAGTTGTGATTACTAAACACGGCAAACCGGTGGCGAAACTCGTCCCGGTGAACACCGACACAGATGAAATCTATGATTTCCTCGCCGGTAAGGGCGTTGTAAATGGAGACATCGTTTCGCCGGCGGTTTCCCCTGATGAGTGGGGCGAGCTCGGGTGATTATTCTAGATACCCACGTAGTGATTTGGCTAGCGTTTGACCAAGCCCAGCTCTCCAGAAAGGCAAGGAGCGCAATCGACGATGCCCGCGGGAAAGCGGAAGGCTTAGCAATCTCCGATATTACACTCTTGGAATTGGCGACACTTACGAGAAAGGGCCGGCTCCGGCTCAACATTAGTCTCGAATCTTTCCTGCAGGAAATCGAAGCCCGGTTCGTCGTTCGGCCAATCACTGGCCGAGCGTGCGCGCTCGCCGTGGAACTTCCAGCGGCTTATCCCAAAGATCCTGCGGATCGCATTATCGGAGCGACAGCACTTGTCGAGGGGTTATCGTTGCTTACTGCCGACCGTGAGATCCGTCGGTCCAAAGCGGTTCACACGATTTGGTGAGGCGGGCCCCAACGCCGAGCGATGTGGCTATCACTGTTGACATCCTCGCCGGATTGCGGCAAGTGGATGTGAACGTGGTGGCCGAAAAGATTCGTTCAAATCTAAAAACAATGCTAAACGATTAGCCTGGAGGCAAATCCGCGTAAGAACATTAGGGCGTGGGCATGCAAATCCGGATTAAAGAGTTCCACCCTGAGGGTCGCGTCGCCGATGGCTATTTAGGTTTGAGATTAAGGCTTATGCCATTACAGTTGCACCGGAGCGTCTCAGGATCTGCTTTTTTAGGCGTAACGTACAACGCCGAGTCGCACTCCGCCTTTGAACATCGAAATTGCTGAAACACTGCCTTGAAGGCCGCGACGACAGATCGAAATTCCGCGGACGAAAAATCGTGCCATTCGTTCCAATGAACAGCTTTATTCACAATCCAGCTTTCGCCACCATAAGCGGCGAGCGCATCGGTTCTTGCCTGCTTCATCGCCTCGACTCTCGCCTTGGCATCCGCGTCTTTCCAATCGCTAGCCGCCTTGGCCGCAAGCTTGAGCAACTCGCCCTGGCGGCCGATCACAGCCGGCAACAGGTCGCCTAAGTCATAAGAAAAATCGCCTCGGTATGTCGGGGTTGCCCCGAGCTGATCCGCCAACTCGGCGGAAGTTCTCCCGCCTCTACGATGATGTACTTGATGATCTCCCGACGAGAGAGGATCAATTCGGGATGCCGGGCCGTCTCCTCGACAGCTGCTCTTATTTTGGGCTCGTCAGGGTTGAGAGTGAACGTCTTTGCTGTCTTGATGTTTCGCGTCAGAACCGCCGTCCTGTTAATTTCGGGAACGTAAATGGTCAAGGCTACCTCGGCCACGCTCGGATCGTCCCGCCGATCAACGTGTGGGCCGTGACGCAAGACGGTCAGTCCAACTGTTCCCTTGCCGGCGAGACGCGATATGCCACCGGTTGGCGCGAGATGGCATCAACGACCCCGCTCTTGCCAGACCCGTTCCCTCCGGAGATCACGAAGCTTTTTCGCTTCGGCTTGATTTTCAGCTCGCGGATGCCGCGCAGTTCGATGATTCGGATGGCCTCGATCTGAATCACAACGCGTCCTTTTTCCTTTCTCTCGAGAGAATCGTCACAAAGTCGTCAGCTTTCAATTTTTCACCGGAGGCAAAAAGCTTACGAAGTTCTTCGACCACTGCGGTCCAGTGTTTTCCGATGCGGAGAGTTTCGCGTAAAACGCGTCGAGGATTTCTTCCTGAATTCTGGCCATTGTCTTCCTTCTAGACCAAGGGGCGCACAAATTGCTTGTCTATTGAAGAGTGAATACGTGCTCGCGTTTATACTATCGCGCGGCTTCGACGGCGGCCAACGGTATTCTTTTTATGGTGTCTACCTTGACGCTATCGGAACGGGGCATTAAATACGTAACGGTCAACTCTTCGGAACCTCGGGCAGCGGCCCGCCGGCCAGTCCTTTCCTGACGAGGCCCGCGAGGAAATCCGCGAACGGCCTGATATCCTCACCCACGCTCGCCTTCTCCAGCGCATGCATATAGGCCGTCCGCTCGCCGACTGGTATCACCGTCCAGGGGTATCCGCCCGAGGCCATCATCGCGTTCATCAGAAACCGTCCTATGCGGCCGTTGCCGTCCATATAAGGATGGATGTAGACGAACACGAAATGCCCGAGGACGGCGCGGACGCCGGCGTGGGGTTCTTCGCGCAGCAGATCGAAGAAAGCCGGCATAGCGTCCCTTACCGCGTCGCGGTTCAGCGGCACATGCATCGACTTCCGGATATAGACCTGGCCATTGCGGTAACCGGCGAGATCGGCCGGGCGCAGCAGGCCCGAGGCGACGCTCGGGGCAAAGAGCTCCCTATACCATGTCCGGTGATCTTCATCGGCGACCAAACCTGGATTCTCGCCTTTAAGTATCCTGCCGAGACTGTTCTCGACGGCCTGAAACGCCTGCCAGTAACCGCGCGCCGCCATCGCGTTGCGCTGTTCGCGGTCGCCCTCGTTTTGTTTCGGATTCCAAGTGCCGCTGCGCACGCGCTCGATCAGCTCGGGCGTGACGCGGTAGCCCTCGATCGACAATGAGTGGTAGGCGTCCGTCACATACGCATCGTTGACGCGTTTCAAGTAGGTCTTGCCGTCCTGCGCCAGACCCGGTGCCTGCGGGAAGCGTTCGATGACAGGCTGCCGCATTCTCTGCCACAGCAGCCGTATCCGGTTGACGTAAGGAGATGCTTCGCGGACCGGCAACGCCAGAGGAGGCTTGTCCGCGAACGGATCGTTTTCGCGCACGGCATAGCTGGCGGCGGACATCGTCTTCACGATTTCGTCGGCCATACGGTCGCGGCCGCCGTTGCGGAAGGCGCCGGCCAGCCGGCCGGCAATTGTCGTGTGCCCGCCGTCCAGCAGGCGGCGCAGCAGGCCGGAGGCGTCGCGGATGGTCATCAGCGCGGCGCGGACATCCGTCGGCCTGTTTGAAAAATAAGCCGGTGAGCACTCGATCAGCGCCGATTCGAGCGAGAAAATCCGCAAGGCCTCTTTTTCCTCGCGGTCTGCGCGCGCCGGCAGGGCGGCGCGAACGTCGAGCAGTGATGTGTGGTGCGGCAGGTCCGTCACCTTGTTGCGCGCTTTGGGCGATCTAACCAGAAGCTGCCGGGGCACCGTCCAGTTGCCGGCATGGATGGAGAGCGACTGTTCCGGCGAAAGGCACCAGTCTTTGCCAAAACGGGCCTCGAGATAGACGACGCAAAAGCGCCAGAACGAGGCGTACCACATGGTGCTCTCGCCCTTCGCTTCGTCCGGTCGGCTCGGCATGTACCAGCCTTTTATGACTTCCTGCAGGAAGCCATTCTTCAGAAGCCGTTCGCGGTGCGTGCGCGTCAGGTCGCGCGCGCGTATCGCCGCTGCAGCGTTAGCCGCCTGGAGCTTGTGCAGAAGTTCCAGAGATTGAGCGAGTTTTTCGGATGGTGTGACCATTCTCTCGTGTCCTCAGCTTAGCTTATTGCGCTGTACTATTTTTAGCTTTTTATGTTGTACCACTATTAGCTTATTCCGTCGAGTGAATTTTAGCCTTTCCTGTCGGGAAGTCCCCTACCTTATTGCGGGCGCGTCCGGCTGTCGCCGGCCCTGGCCTAGTCGCTCCGCAAGTACGACGGCACGGCTCGCCGAGCCTTTGCGAACTTACGCGGTCTCAATCGCGCTTTTAGTTCGATCCCACCGCCCCTACCATAACTCCCGATGATTCTGTTGCCCTCGGGATCATCTGATGCTCTCTGAGCACGTTTACATACTCGCTGGAGGCGTATTGCAGCCCGCGGTCGGAATGGTGCACCAGGCCGGGCCCTGGTTTCCTCTCCACCAGAGCTTTGTTGAGCGCTG
>Ga0210399_10001605_pt1 | contig 17653 bp, 15 predicted proteins | sample IncBWC14MmetaG_FD_150865 | JGI IMG/M metagenome (GOLD analysis project Ga0210399, IMG submission 150865) | Forest soil microbial communities from Barre Woods Harvard Forest LTER site, Petersham, Massachusetts, United States - Inc-BW-C-14-M | ecosystem: Environmental > Terrestrial > Soil >...
TCGATCGTTTCTGTGGAAGCAGTGGAAACGTGGTTCGGTGCGATTCGCGGAGCTCACTCAACGGGGCGTGGACGCAAAGCTCGCCGCGCAAACGGCGGGCAGCGCGCACGGTCCGTGGCGGCTTGCCGAATCACCGGGCCTACACATCGCACTGCCCACTGCCTATTTCGTCTCGCTTGGCATTCCACAACTGTTCGGCACGCCATAGCTGAATCCGCCGAACCGCCGTATACGCGACCCGTACGTACGGTGGTGTGACAGGGAAAGCGGGCGACCGCCTACCTATGTTTAATTTGAGAGGAGCCCTGGTTACACAATTCAACGATTTCACGGGTATCCACTTGGGACGCATGCGAAAACAGGCACAGACAAGAGTGTCTGTGCTACCTCGACGGCTGCGTGTTCGTATCGCTCAACTGTGCGCGAGAGTGCCGGTGGTCTTGGTGCGGCGGAGAGCGCGGGAAAAAACGGCGATCGAAATGGGGAGCAATATCGCGGCGATGAGAAACAGTACCGCGACAGAGCGCCACACTTCGGCGAGGGCCGCGCCGGAGAGTAGCGCCGCCCGCATCCCGTTGAGCGCGTAGGTGACGGGATTGAGGCGCGCGGCGAATTGCAGCCAGTCAGGCAAGATGCTCGTTGGAAAGAGCATGCCGCCTGCTACGTTGGAGAATGAAAGCAGCAGCCACTTGGCCGGATTTCCGCGTTTGAACAGCAACACGTAGCTGGCAGAAAGAATGCCGAGGCCGGAAAAAGCGAGCAGCGTCGCCAGCAAAACGACGCAGACGGCGACCCAATTGGCGTTTCGCAACGGAAAGCCGAACAGCGCGGTACCCCAGGCTACGTAGACGGCGACTCGAAGGAGCGCGGCCAAGAATGGATAGAGCGCGGAGCCCGCGAGCATTACCGGCAACGACGTTTGCGTGATCAGGAGTTGCTCGAGGGTGCCGCTGTCTCGCGCTTCTTGAATGCTCTCGTCGAACGTGTCGATGGCGGTGTGCAGGTATTCGAAAAATATCCAGCCAACCAGCGCGAAAGCGAAATAGCTGGTGCCTTGGGGCAGCGAATTGCGAAGCTGCGGGCTGTCGACGAATCGCGACATGTAGTAAAACATCGCCGCGCCGAAGAGGGCTTCAATGGCTTCGAGAATGAATGGCGCGCGATAAGTCCGCGCGATGGTCAGGTCGCGCCAGAAGAAGAGCCAGAGATCGCGAGCGACGCGCATCATTGGTGGGAGCCTTCGTCGATGTGGGCGGCATTGCGGCCGGTCAGCCGAAGAAAAACATCCTCGAGAGTTGACGAGTTGGTGCGTTTCTTCAATGCAGTTGGCGTGTCGCAGGCCAGCAAGCGGCCCTGGTCGATGACCGCGACGCGGTCCGCCAGCATCTCGACTTCGGGTAGCGTGTGGGAGGCAAAGAGCAGGGAAGTTCCCGCACCTTGCACGATTTCTTTTTTCAGGAAGCGTCGGAATTCCATGGCGGCGATGGCGTCCAGACTTCGGGTAGGTTCGTCCAGCAACAGCACGCTCGGTCGGTGAACCAGTGCGCGTGCCAGACTCAGACGCTGGACGGTGCCTGAAGAAAGTGTACGTACCTGGCGATCGAGGGCTTCGGTCAGGCGAAATTGCTCGGCGAGCTGCGAGATACGTTGCTTCGTGGAGGCAGAGGAGAGATGGTTGAGGCGGCCGAAGAATCTTAGATTTTCGCGGCCGGTCAGGCGGGCGTAAAACCCGTGGTCGGTCCCGGCGTGATACCCCAGCTTTCGCCGAACCTCTTTTGGTTGGCGAACGGCATCATATCCGCCGAGGCGAGCGGTGCCGCGCGTGGGGAGCAGGAGCGTGGCCAATATGCGCAGGAGCGTCGATTTGCCGGCGCCATTCGCGCCGAGGAGCGCCAAGGCCTCACCCTCGCGCACCTCGAAGGAAACGCCGGCTAAGGCTAGGGCAGTCGGCTTCTCGAACGGCTGCAAGAAAGTGCGCCAGCCGCTGCGCGTCGGCGGGAAGAATTTTTCGAGGGACTCGATGGCAATGGCAGCTTCGGACACGCAAGGATTTATAGCGTGTCTTCTTTCTGAAGACAAATGCGGCCATGGTGCGCGAGCAAACCTGTGGACCACCTCGAGAACGGACGGCGCATCCAACCGTCTTTAGAATTTCGGGGCTCGATGGTATGGTGGAGCATCCCGAGTAGGTTGGAGCGCTCTATTGGACGTTGGCCAAGGAGAAATGTTGTGACGATTTCGTTTGCAGATTGCGTCGCGGTGCCGCCGGACGTGATGGTGCGTCTGCTCGATAGTGAAGCGGTGCTCTTGAATCTGGAAACGGAAAAATATTTTGGCCTGGACCAGACCGGCACGCGGATGTGGCAACTCCTGACGTCGACGCCGGCGATCGATATCGCGTTTCAGCGGCTCCTTGAGGAATACGACGTTGCTCCGGAATTACTGCGGTCGAATCTCTCCGAATTGCTGAGCCGGCTGGTTGAGAACGGCTTGCTCCAGGTTCTCCCCTCGAATGTGGAAACTCCTTCAGCGATTTAGCGCGTTGGACAGGGCGGCGCAGAGCCTCTTCCTGCGTGCCGCCGCCCTGCTGCCGGTGATTGCCATTAGCCTTCGACTTCGCGGCCTTCGCGCAACGCAGGCGACGCTCGAGCGCTTTCTTTCGACTCCCGCTCATCCCGCGCGCCAAGCCAAAGGGAACATGGCCAAAGAGGCGTCGCGTACGGCACGGATGGTCCACGCGGCTGGGCGTTACGGGCTTATCCAGCCCACGTGCCTGGAAAAATCCTTGGTACTGTGGTGGTTTCTCGGGCGCCAAGGTATTCCGTCGAGCTTGCGCATTGGGACGCGGAAAGCCGCCGGTCGACTGGAAGCGCACGCCTGGGTCGAATTTGGCGGCAGTGCACTGGATGAAATTGGCGGGGCACATCGCAACTATGCTCCCTTCGACGCTCCCGTCCCCGCAATGTCACGGAAGTAGGCGTCGCTTTCAACGGGCTTCGCCCTCGAAGGCATTCGTCGCGATTGACAGTTACTCGCCCCATCTATCCTCAGCCACTAGTGTGCGTTGATTGGCTCGCGTATGCTTCGTGGAGCAGCCAAGAGTTACGGAGATTCCTTGCGGCTTAATTTTGCAGATCAATTGAACGCACTGTCAGTGGAATGGCTGGCGATGTTGCAGTGCGCGAATCCACAAGTCACTACGGATGGCCTCAACGAAGTCTTTCGCAAACCGTTGGATTGGACTCGATTACTGAGACTCGCGGAGGAGCAGGGCGTGTTGCCGCTTGTCACGAAGCGGCTTGGCGAATTAGACGAGGGCACGGTGCCGACTGAAATTCGTCGCGAACTGCGTGATGCGGCTCGCGCACAAACACTTTTCACATTGAGTTTGACCGCGGAACTGTTCCGCGTGCTCGCGCGTTTCGCTGCGCTGGGTATCGAGGTGCTGCTGACGAAGGGACCCGTTCTCTCCGCGCGATGCTATGGCGATCCTGGCTTGCGGCAATATACCGATCTCGACCTGGTTCTGCGTGACGCCGACATCGAACGGGCGACCGAAACGATGATTGCGCTCGGCTACGATCCCAAAGTTTCGCTCAAGGCCATTCAAGCGAGGAAAATTCCGGGAGAATATGTGTTTTCGCAGCGAGGCACGAACCTGCTCGTCGAACTTCACACGGAGCGCACATTCCGGTATCACCCCAGGCCGTTGTCGGTAGAAAAGCTGTTTCAGCGGCGGGCTCGAGTGCGCTTCGATGGCCGCGACGTTCCCGCGCTATCCACTGAAGATGAGTTGATTCTGATCTGCATTCACGGCGCGAAACATTTTTGGGAGCGCCTGATGTGGATCGCGGACGTCGCGGCGCTGGTTTCACAGCAGCCTGTTGATTGGGAGACCGCGACTTCGGCAGTTCGCGAAGTACGCGCGGAGCGCATGTTGCGGGTGGGACTGCTGCTCGCAAGGAATCTCACCGGCGCAAGTTTGCCTGGAAAAGTTGTCGACGAAATTGGTTCCGATGCGCCAGCCGTGCGGATTGCTGCGCGAATCGCACGACGGTTGCCGGTTGTCGATGACGAGCCGTTTGGCTTGTTGGAGCGAGCGGCCTTTCGCATCCGGATGCGGGGCGGATTTCCGCCGGGTGTGGCCTATTTGTGGCGTCTTTCGGTTTCACCGACGGAAGAGGATTGGGTGGCGGGCGCTGAGGAAAAGAGAGCCGGAATGCTGGATGCGATCAGCCGGCCGTTCCGACTGGCGCGGAAATATGGACGGAGCGGAAAGGGATAGCGAGCGAGTGCGGCATCGTCGGGTTGGCGCCGGGGAGGCGGAACTCGCTCGGTTGGGCGGCGGGTTAGGAGCGGGTGTGCGGTGAATGGTGAATGGGCCCGGCTCCTTCGCTCGCAGGGACGCGCTCAAGCGCGCCCCTACATTTGATTCGCGCGAGTTCGGTTGTGTCCGAGGGAGAGCGGCTGGCGCTACTCAGAATCAAATGTTTGTGCTGCGGGCGACCTTTTGCTTCAGTTTCTGGGCTGGCGCGGGCAGATTTACCGTCAGGGTAACTTCGCTTTTGTTGCGCAGGACGCTCAGTTGCGCTGGCTTGCCGTCATTCTTCGCTGCAAGCTTTTCGCGCAGATCCCCCAGCGACCGGATGCGCTCGCCGTTGACCTTGGTGATCACGTCGCCGGCCTTCAGGCCTGCCTTCTCTGCGACGGAGCCGGCATTCACGCTACGCACCAATACGCCTTCGCCATCGGGCGCGCCAAAGTAGCTGCCAAGCTGGCCGTTGATGTCTTCGGCATCGATTCCCAAACGCGGATGGTTGCCCGGCAAAACCATCATGTCACCGTTGTCCCATTCGATCGTCGGGATTTCCGGCATTTCGGGAATTTCCACTACTTCGGGCATGCGAAATGCGAATGATCCTGGCGCCGCCTTCAGCATCGCACGGTGATTCTCCTCTGCCTTTCCGAGCGTTGCGCTGATCGACTGCGTGCGCCCATCGCGCCAGATCGTAAGCTGTACGGTTCGCCCTGCCGGAATCTCGCGAATCATGCGGCGAAATTGCGCGGCGCCTTCCACGCGTTGGCCATCAACTTCGGTGATGACATCGGTTTCCTTGAGCCCGGATTTCGACGCAGGACTCTCGGGTGCGACGCGACCCACGACCACCCCACGTTCGGCGGGGAGCTTGTACTCTTTCACGTTCTCCGGCGTGACTTCGCGCGCCTCTACGCCCAGCCAACTCGGCCCCTCGCTGTCCAGCAGAACTTCGACGTTGCCGGGATCTTGCTCCAGCAGGTCTTGAAAGTCCTCAATGCTGGGTCGCACTTTCTGACTGGCAGGCTCCACCTTGTCCGGCTCCTGGCCTGCCGATGATCGCCCGGGAAGCGCCATCAGCACGGGTGCCAGCGCAACAATTCCCGCTGCCGCAATCCAACCATTGCTCTTCATCGTCATCCCTCCGACCTGTTTAGACGCAGCAAACGCTAAACCGTCGACCGCAGAGCGACGACTCGAATTCCGCCATTGATCGTGTTCAGGTGTATGGAAGCTCCGCCCTTCCCGAGCTTGCCGTGCGTTTCGCGCGGGCGTTGCGTGCTTGCCAGCGCCAGTGGCAGCTCGGAGTAAAAGCTTCCGTTCAAGCACCGAGCTTCCAGATTTGCCTGAGTGTTTGCTGGGAGAGCCAACAGAACGGAACCGTTCGTGGTCTCCGCGACTGCCCCGTTCTTATCCTGCAGGTGTAGCAACTCCAAATGCACGTTCCCATTTGTCGTATGCGCGTGGACTGCGCCGCCACTCTCGTAGACCTCGATGTTGCCGTTCACCGTGCGCAAATCCTCTACATCTTCGACGCCGGCGACCCGCAGCGTTCCGTTGACGGTGCCGAGGTGCTCGACGTGCGCGAAGTGCGGCACGTGGACCGTATACTCGACAGCAACCTCAACGCCTTCATTCTGCGGATAATGCGTGGTGACCGAGACCCCATCTGGCTTGGCATCGACGTCGATCGACACAAGGTCCAGATCCGACTCCTGATGCTTCGCCGTTTTTAACGCGCGCACCTCGACCTCATCGCGATCCCAAGTCTGCACGTCCACCGTGCCATTTACGTTTTGCAGTTCGAACGAACCGCCTTGTTGCAGGGGATAGGTCTGATTGAACTCTTTGCTGATTGCGAAGCACGGCACGGCCGAGGCTGTTGCCAGGACCAACGTGAGGAATGCAGCGATACCAAGAGCGCGGCGAGCCATAAAAGTTCCCCCTTCGATGATCTTTCCGAATGACCCGAAGACCCGAACCAAAACTCGTGCGCATTCCGCGCCAGCGCAACCGCTTGCGTCAATGCAGGATAAAATTAAACGTTACCGTCGAAATGACATCTCCTCGTTTGGCAAGCACCCATGTCGGGTTCACTCGCCACTGCTTCACCGCATCGATCGCCGCATCTGCCAGACTCGGCGCACCGTCAATCAATTTCTCCACCTCTACGTGGCCATCCCGCGTTGCCCGCACCTGCAGCTTCACCAGCCCTTGCACTCCCGCGCGCATGGCGATCTCGGGATACACCGCCGAGGGCTGAGCGATCAGATGCTTCATGAATTCGTCCGAATCCTCGCGCACGCCACCGACGAACGCAATCTGCAGCCGGTCCAGCCAACTGTCGAGCCAATCGCCCTTGTCGGGCGCTGCCGATCCGGGCTGCACCTGCGCTGAATCGGACGCGTCGAATCCCGTGGCCATCAGTTGGACTCCATGCTCGCTGAGGCGCTCTTTTTGTTCGCGTATCAGCGAATCACGTAAAGCAACTTCCGAGTCTAGAAATCGCAGATGAATCGTTCCCGAAGTGGTGCGCAATTTCAGTGGCGCGCCACCGCCATTCAACGCACCCACGACGTGCACCGAACCAGAGGCGTGCGAGGCTTGCATCGTAAGCCCCAGGGCAGGGTCCGCCTCAATCCGGCGTTCGCCGCCGGACTCGACTGTGGCGTCGATGTCGGCCGCGAGATTTCGCGGAAGAAACACGATGATGTCGCCATTGCCTGAAGTCAGTTGTGACACACCCGCCAGATGAACGGTGCCGCCAGAAGAAGGCGTATCGGGATTGATCCAGGCGCGAATACTCCCGCCCGCGGTGGCTGCGCGCACAGTGCCTGCCACGCGCGTCAGGCAAATGCTTCCTGCGCTGGACTCCACTTCCATTGGCCCGGAAACATACATGATGCGGATTCCACCACCGCCGGTTTGCGCGCGAACCGAGCCGCGCACCTCGCCAAAATCAATCTGGCCTCCGCCAGTACGCACGCTCGCCAGGCTGCCTGCCTGGCCTACCGTGATGTTGCCGCCATCGGTTTGGAGATCGGCGCGCCCGCCGATCTGTTCGGCGCGAATGTGACCTCCGCCGCTATGCAGCAGCGCGTCGCCGGCGATATTTCCAGCATTGATGTGCCCGCCGGCAGTGAACGCGTTCAGATCCCCCGCGACATCGAGGACTTGAATGTGACCACCTTCGGTGGCGAGTTTCGCTGCCAGATGCCCCGCGCGCGCGTCGCGCGAATTGTTGACACCAATACGCCCGGTACGGATGTTTCCGCCTTGCGTGGAAAGATTGGCGGTGCCGCCAATGTCCTGCGTTTCGATGTCGCCGGCCTCGGTCTTCACTTCGAGGCTATAGCCGAGCGGCACTGCGATCTCGAACTGCACCCAAAATTGCGCTCCTGCGCCCGATGAGCGAGCGATCTGTGGCGGCAGCGTTCCATTGATCTCCACGCCTGCCTCGGTAGCCTGCGCGGTAAGCGAGTAGCGGGCTAGCAGGCGCTCCGCGAGTGATGCGCGCGCGTCGGTTTCAATATGGACGGTATAGCGGACTGCGGGAGGCGTGCCCGGCGGCAACGGAACGATCTTTACCGAACCGAGATCGGTCGTGAGCCGCAGCGTGAGGCGATCTTTCGTTGGAATAAATCCATTTCGATCGGCGGCCATACGTCCTGCGGATGGCTCGCCTGGCTTTGTGGGCTCCACTGGAGCGGGTTCGATCTCGCTCGTCGCGGCCACTCCCGCGCAAGCCAGCACTGCGCACAGCAATATCGCAAAAATTGTGCCGCGCGCTTTTGCTTTCGACGCCGCAGCCCAGGATGTTGGAATCGGTCGGAGGTTCACGAGTGGATTATCGATGGCGGATTTCTGAAATTCGACGGGAACCCGCTGGAGGCCGCACGTAATCGGTTCATTGCACATCGCGCGCGCCAATTTGCCGCAGCGCCGCCGCGCTGCGCAGACGGACATACCGGTTGGGGTCGCTCCGCTCCAGATCCTCCAACGCGCGAACTACACGCTCTACTGAAGAATCGCCGGAAAGCGAACTCACTTCCGTAGCGGGTAGTTCGCTCGCGGATCCCGGTCCATCCTGCGAATCGACTTCCAACGACCGGACCAGCAAATTCACGGCCTCCACGCGCACACCTGGATTCGCATCGTGCCGCAGCGCTTCCAGCAAAGTCTCGCGTACCGAAGCTTCCCTGGTTGAATCGCGAAGCGCATCCAGCGCTTTCAATCGCACCGCGGCGTTCTGGTCTTTCCGCGCCGCCACAACCAGCGCGCGCCGCACCTGCTCGTCATCACTGCGGGCTCTCAGGGCATCCAGACAATCCAGCCGCACGCCCGGATCGAAACGCTCGCCATTCGCCACGACGTAGGTCAGCACACGGCGAACGTCCGTATTGTCCACGCTTCCAATCACCATCAGTGGTTGTTCGGTGCGAACCTGGACTTGCAAAGTTCCCGGTGCCGCATCCGGCGTTGGAGCGAAATTGATACCGGCGACGGCCATCTTCGACAGATCTTCATCGGTAATCCGTGCGGCCATCACATTCACAGCTTGTCCAGCGCCATCGCCGGAGCCGTCTCCCCCGTTCAAGGCCAGCCACGACGTCACCTGTGTGCCGACGCCAATGCCAACCAAAATCAGGGCCGCGGCGCTCCACGCCGGACGCACCGCCATCCACCGACGCACCCAACTGAAGGGCACCCAATGCTCTTGCACCGGCGGAGCTTGCATATCGTCGAGATGCTCGGAAAGCTCGCTGCGGCATTGCGCCAGCAATGCCCCTGTCGGGTCCAATTCATCCGCGGGCTGCGATGCGGAGGAAAACGTCGTCTGAAAAACGGATTCTTCGCTAAGCTGCTGCGCGCACGTAGGGCAAATGGCCAGGTGCGCGTCGATCTCCTTACGCTCCTGGGGATCGACCTCGTCGCACGCATAGAAAACGAGCAACGGAGCTACATCTGCGCACCGCGTTAGTGGCCGCCCGCTCATCGCAGCTCTCCCAACTGGCCACGCAGTTTGCGGGTTGCGCGGAACAGGGAATTCTTAACGGTCTCTTCGGTGGTGCCCAGCGCGTCGCCGATCGCGCGCAGTTTCAATCCCTGGTAGTGCTTCATCTCAAAGACAACACGCTCCCGTGGTGACAGCAACTCCATCGCGGTGGCGATGCGTGCTTGAATCTCTTTGCCGAGCAGGCGCCGCTCGGGATCCTGCGTGGGACGGTGCTCGCGCTGTCGCTCGAAGAAGTCGGTGATCCCTTCTTCGTGATTTGCGGAATTCATTTCTGGGGCTTGATCTTCCGGTCGGGCCTGGCGGCGCCGGAGCTGATCGAGGCACACGTTAGTGACGATGCGATAGAGCCAGGTGTAAAAGCTGCATTCGAAGCGGAAGCGATGGAGGTTACGGTAGACCTTCAGGAAGGCTTCCTGATAAACGTCGCGCGCGTCCTCGGGACGCTTCATCAGGTTCAGGGCCAGCCGCAAAACATCGCGGTCGTAGCGGCGCACGAGTTCCTCGAAGGCAACGCGGCTACCCGCTTGCGCTTCGGCCACTAGACAGCGCTCGTCGAGCTGGGGCAAAGAAGCCACCGTGGCCAGAGCGGCCCCGGTACTGGCAGCCTGGCCGAGAACATTTGCCAAAGCCAATCGAGGAAGCGGCATGTTTCGCTTTCTATTCGCGCTGGTTCGGCGTTATGGCTTTGACCATAACACCTTAGCCCAATTCTAAACCTTCATCCCGGTGATGAGACCACAGAGTAGCACCCAATTTGGACGCACTCCAGCGCGGTGGGTAAGCAGCCGCTTCCCATAGTTATAACGAGCCAGCCCAACAGTTTGTTTCTCAGTTTGATGGTTGCGGAATCAAGTCCAGGGTTGCGTTTCGCGAGGGCTTCGCTCCAACTCTGGCGCCAGGAAGATGCGCCATGAGCAGGACTTCAGCTCTGAGGCCCTTTCGCCTGTTTCTACCGCACGGAGTTCAACGAAAGCCATGCCCTCATGCTGGACACGGTACGGAAGGTCTTCGAGTTCAGCTTGGCTCCGGTGGTTTCCCAGTAGACGGTGGCGCAGCCGGTCAGACTGTCGATGCACAGGCGCTTGTGGACCTTGGTCTCGGGGTCCGGCAGATCGTTCCTGAACCAGGCAATATTGGGGTCGTCGCTTTCCTCTACTTCGACAAAGCCATCTATGCGAGCCGCGGCTTGAAATTCCTGGAGTTTTTCCATGGCACTTTCAGCTTATGCCACTTCCTGTCTCGGAACCCGGAATTGAAGGCTAGAGATTCCCGGGAGCAACTATCGAGTCGTGTACTATCGAGCGTGCATCACTCAGTTGCCAGCATGTCCGGAGACTTGAGCTGCAATGGTAGGCATCCTGGTTCATGGAAACAACCACTTCATCCTGAGCGGGCCGCGGCCCGATGAAGCCGCCGCCCTCGCTCTGGCGCGACATTGGTCCGTGATCCAGATTGGCGCCTCAAAATCGCAAAGTCTCGATCAGTGGCAGATTCGCACGAGAGAATTTCGCGAAAATCTGGAGTGGGCGGTCATCGTACCCGGAGACCGCGAAATTTCGCCGGGCGTATCCGAATTGCTGGCGGAACTCTCCGCCCGCGGCGTAGCGATCGACCGGTGTATCCGAGCCTGGTAAGCTCAAGTCCGATACCGTCCCGCGCAGAACGGGTTCACAGCCGGCGCCACTTAGGTCGAATCTTCCCTCCCACGCACCTGCCACGAAAAAAACACCCATACCAGTAGCAGCAGAAGCGCAAAACTCACGCCATACCCGTTCAGTCGATAGAATCGATCCGGTTGCCCCGTCAGTCCGGCTCCGCTTGTCGTGAGTGCGGACATGGCCAACACCAGGAAGCAGCCGAGAATGTTAAATCTCATTACGTAGCGCACACCGAAAACAAGGACGCTGAGTAAGATCAACTCGGCTATCCACTGTTTGGCGAAATCCGCCGGGCTGCCCCAGTTACCGGGCATCAGTGCCAGCGTTGCCAGCAAAAAGACCAGAATCCGCATCCAAGGGGCGCGAAGCAGTGCCGCGACGAAGGAGGCGATCAGCGCGACGCCACCGGTATACAGCAAACTATGTAGCAGCGATGTTCCCAGAATGGATGCGGCCGGAACGAACGCATCGTAATTCGACCCAAACGAAGCTTCCGTCGAACGATGTGCCGTGACCAGGTGCGCCGAGATCGTCTGCAATAACGTCTGCAGACCGATCAAAGCGCCGGCTCCGCCGAGTCCGATGAACAGCGCATCGCGGTAGTAGGACGCGGGCATACCGGTCCAACCAGGGAAATTTTCTTCCGCGAACGCCCGCTTCGCGAAATACCACGCAGCTCCGAACACCAAGGCCAGAACCCCGTAATAGAACGGCCCTCCAAGAATTGCGCCGATGGCCAGAGTGCCGAGCATGACCTTAAAAGGGATTGCGGTATTGTACGCGCCCAAGAAAGCGGGAATGCGGTCACCCAGCGCGAACACCACGACATAAGCGGCGAGACCCCACAGTGCCCATAGCGATAGCCGCCTCCAGGGAATCGATCGCGCTTCCTCCGAGCGCAGATTCTTCAGGAAAATAATCAGCGCGGTGACCGCCAGGCCACCGAGAAATAAGATCGGAATCGCGATGGTAAACACCATCCGTGGAAGCGTTAGCTCTTCCTGTTTGCGGCGCCAATCGTCGGGGATTTTGACGTACGTACGGTAATCGGTGACCTCATCGCCCTGCACGACCAACTCGACCCGCGCGTAGGCGTGCCCGCCCGGCGGTGCTTCCGGGGCCGTTTGCACATCCAGTGATTCCGTTTGCTGCCATGTCAGCGTGTGATCGGTGCGCTTGGGCCGCTTGTCGGACTGCGCTTCGACGAGCGTCCACTTGCTCAAATCGATTTTCTTTTCGTCGTGCAGGAATTTCTCCGCGCGCGCCACCGCTTCATCCTTGGTCAGCGAAGCTCCAGGCGCCGCTTCCGCCAGCGTATGCCGTACGGAATGCAGTGAGCCGTCAGGCTTGAGGATCACGGCATACTCCTCGGGCTGGCTGTCACGGAAATAGCGTACGCGCCACAAAGCGCCGGGCACTTGCTTAGCGTATATTTCGTTGACGCGCGCGACTCCACCGCGCTGACGCAGAAATTCGTTCGCCACCAGATCGGTCACGTTCACAAACAGCGTGGTGTGAATATACGTGGCAGGATTGAGTCCTCGTTGCCTAAGGATTTCGTCGGCGTCAGCTCGCGCAGTACTGGCATTCACCGAGAGTTTCAAGTAGTCGCCGATAGACTCCGCCTTGAGTCGCCACGACAGCAATACGCCCGCCAGCACGCAAACCACGAGTGAGACGATCATCGTTTGGGTAAGCGCCTCATACCGCCGGGCCTGGACTGCGGCGGATGCGGTCGGCCTAACCCTCACCTCGCTTAGGTCGGGAGGCGGCGCCGCGCTGTTCAGCAAATCTTCGTCGGACTCGAATCGACCCCGCACTAGGTACGAAATCCCGGAGAACGCGAGTGGCGCCATCGCCGCCGCAGCCACAACCGCGCCGGAAATCTTGAAATAAAGACTGTTCGAGCGCACCAGAAACAATCCCACCAGTGACGCATCCACGGTGTAGTGCCAGATCAACGTCGCCAGAATGCCCCAGCGCAGCATCACCAAGCCGGCGACGATTCCGATCAGCCCGATCTCGATTCCGCGAATGTACGCAGGCTCTTGCGGATAGTTGCTGTGCAGAAAGCCCCACAGAAATGCCGGCACGATCACGGCGATCCATCGAGACTTCGTCAGCTTCGCGAAAAACGGAATTGCAAATAAACGAAACGTAAACTCTTCGTTCGTGGAAGCGAGCAAGCCGATCGCCGCGCCGGATATCCACGGAAACGCCGTGTTCACGGATTCTTCGTAGTTCAATTCCTGCGGAGCCCACGCACCGTAATGAGTCGCAACCACGTAGAATGCCACCACATAACCGATGTGCGCCGCCGCAAAGGAAAGTCCCACAACCGCCGCGGAGAAAAATTCCTTCGACCGTAATCCTCGAAGCGTAAAAGTCTTTGCCAGTTGCAACTGCCGTGGTTGCGACGCGCGATAAAGCGGTTCGGCGGCGGGAAGGACCAGCGTGATGGTCAGCGCGGTCAATACCGAAATCAGCAAAGCCGAGCCGATCTTCAGCGCGATGAAACTAGCGTATGCCGTGTTGGTGTCGTAGCTTGCGCTCCACAGCGGCCAGCCGTTCAGGTTTTGCAGAAAGAGCAAAGTGGCTGCAATCGCGCCCAGCAGAATCGCTCCGCGCCACGACGTCAGCCCTCGATTGGTCAGGCGAATCGCGAGCCAGACAGCCATTGCCAGGATCAGAATGTAAGGCACCGTGAAGGCCGCCGCGAGGGTGTCGTTGCCAGAGCGCAACCGCCGGAAGTCGCGCTTCCACGCGTCCGGCACCTGCAAAAACTCCTCGCTGCCGCTGACCTTGTCGCCACTCAAGGTGGCCTGCAGCCGGTAGGGCGCGTCTTTGGCGCGAAATCCGTGCTTTTCCCACGTAAAAGACCAATCCAAGCGGTTTGGCCGCTTATTCGAGTTCGCTTCTTCCGGCAGAAAATCCCATTTGCTCAGATCCACATTCAGCTTGGCACTCAGGAAGTTCTGCGCCTTCGCTTGCGCGTCGGCGCGTTCCAGTGACGCGCCCGCGCGCGCTTCTTCGATCTTGTGCTCGGATCCGACTATATTTCCCGCCGGGCTGACTTTGACGTCAAACTCTTCTTCCTGCTCCGGCCGGAAAAAACGCACATCCCAATACCAGATGTTGAGCTGCGACGACATCAGTTGGTTCGCTTGCTGCAAACCGAGTTCGCGCTCGAGGTAAGTCTTCGCGTTTTCGTCCACATCGAACACGATTGACGAACGATACCCGCTGATGTTCTCGCCAAGTCCGTCCACAAAACTTTGCGCGCGCTTCAACGCCTCTCCGCGCGAAACACGAAAGTCCACAGAAGCTTCCGGGAAGGCTCGAAAGAAGTAATGGTGCGCGAACCACACGCCCACGATGCCCGCCAACACCCAGAGCAGCAGTGCCCGTTTGTCGGAACCCGTCAGCCGATCGCTGGACACCAAACCCTCCTCAAGCAGCGGCGAAGGTCTTTCACTGTATAGACACGCCAGCCCAGGGCGCAAGCGTGGAACGCGAGCCAACGGTTCGGATTTCCTGTAGCCGCCGTCTCCTGACGGCGGGGTTTAGACGCAACCGGAGCACCATGGATAGGCCGAATTTCCGGGACAATGGGCGCCCACCGGTTGCCGTTGACCTAGACCCCGCGGTCTCGCAGACCGCGGCTACAGGCGGTATAGCCCGGAATAGGGCCGCGATGCAGGCGCCGCACCCCTGCGATGGTATAAAAGATGTAGCGATGAACACCGCCGCTGCCCCACGACGAATGCCGCCTCTAACGCTCCGGACTGAAGTGCGCATGATCAAAGGCGTAGGCCCGCAACGCGCCGAACTTCTCGCCAAGCGCGGCCTGCACACGCTGGAAGACCTCCTCACGTATTTGCCGTTCCGCTACGAAGACCGCATTCATTTTTCAAATATCAAGGACATCCAGCCCAACGGCACTTACACCATTCGCGCCAAGGTGATGAGCGGCCAGGCGATCCGGGGGATGCGCCGCGGCGACGCTATTTATCATCTGCTGGTGCAAGACGCGGCGGGCGGTTTGCTGCCTTGCAAATTTTTTCACGGCGGCTACCTCGAAGGTCGGCTAAAGCCCGGACAATGGCTGGTGCTGCACGGAAAAGCGGAGATCGACAAATTGCGGCCAGCGCGGCTCGAAATGGTCAATCCGCAAATGGAAATGCTTGGCAGCGGCGAAGCGGACTCCACCGAAGTCGGCCGCATCGTTCCCATCTACGAAGCGATCGGCACGTTCGGGTCGCGCTCGATTCGACGCGCAATTTATGCCGCGCTGCAACTCATCGATCCGCGCATGCCGGAAGTCTTGCCGGAACAATTGCGCGCGCGATTGGGATTCCCTTCGCGGTGCCAGGCGATCGCCCATACGCATTTTCCGCCGCCCGGCGAATCGATCGAAGCGCTCAATGCCTATCGCTCACTAGCGCAGCAGCGGCTCATCTTCGAGGAATTTTTCCTGTACCAGTTGAGCCTCGCGCTGGACCGGCGAACGACGCGAAAAGAAAGCGCCATAGCATTCAGGTTGCGCGAAGAAGGCGTGCGGGAAGCCATCAAGCGCATCCTGCCGTTTAAGCCCACGGCCGCTCAGAAGCGTGTGCTCGGCGAAATCGCAGGCGACCTGGAGAAGTCCACCCCGATGAATCGCCTGCTGCAAGGCGATGTTGGCAGCGGCAAGACGATTGTTGCGCTACAGGCGGCGGTCATCGCCATCGCCAACGGCTGCCAGGCAGTGCTGATGGCGCCAACCGAAATTCTCGCCGTGCAACATTATCTTTCCGCTCGCCGCATTCTGGAGCACGCCGGCTATAAAGTGGAACTCCTGATCAGCGGAATGAAATGGAAAGAAAAGGCAGCCGCTCTCGAGCGCATCCGCGGTGGTGAAGCGCAGCTTGCTGTCGGCACGCACGCCTTGATCGAAGACGATGTGGAATTCGCGAAGCTGGGCTTTGTGGCCATCGATGAACAGCATCGCTTCGGCGTGCTGCAACGCAAGCGCCTGATGGATAAAGCCGCGTCACACGGCCACGCGCCGCACGTGCTGGTGCTGACTGCCACGCCGATTCCACGCACTCTCTCGCTGACCTTGTATGGCGATCTCGACGTTTCCATTCTCGACGAACTGCCACCAGGGCGCACGCCGATCGAAACGCATCTCACCAGCGAGCCGCACCTCAACGGCGTATGGGGCGGTGTCCGCCGCGAAGTCGAAGCCGGGCACCAGGCCTACATCGTCTATCCGGTGATCGAGGAATCGAAGCTCGAGCTCAAGGCAGCGATGAGGGAATTCGAACGCTTGTCGAAAGAAGTGTTCCCGAAGTTCAAGGTTGGCCTGCTGCATGGTCGTCTTTCCAGTGAGGAAAAAGACGACGTGATGCAGCGCTTCCGCAGAAACGAAGTGCAAATCCTCGTCGCGACCACCGTGGTCGAAGTCGGTGTGGACGTTCCCAACGCAACGGTGATGGTGATCGAACACGCCGAGCGCTTCGGGCTCTCGCAGTTGCACCAGCTTCGTGGCCGCATCGGCCGTGGCGCAGCAAAGTCGCACTGCGTGCTGGTCGGACCGGTGCGCATGACCGACGAAGCCCGCGCGCGACTGGAAGCGATGGTGCGCACGAGTGATGGATTCGAGATCGCCGAGACCGATCTGTATCTGCGCGGCCCTGGCGAATTCTTTGGCACCCGCCAATCCGGCGCGCTGGGCTTCCAGATTGCCAACCCTCTACGCGACCGCGAAGTTCTGGAGCTTGCCCGCCGCGAAGCCTTCGCCATCGTCGAAGATTCCGCCCAGGGTCGCGAGCTCGATCGCATTCTTCGTCACCTGCCGGGTGAATGGCAGCGGAGATACCACCTGGCCCGCGTTGGCTGAGGCACTCTCACAATTCCATGCGCGTCATCGCCGGAACCTACCGCAGCCGCATCCTCAAGAGCTTGAAAGGTCTCGCGCTGCGCCCCACCAGCGACCGCTTACGCGAAACGCTCTTCAATGTTCTGAGCCTACGTGTGGAAGGCGCACGCTTCATCGACCTCTTTGCGGGAACCGGCGCCGTGGGCATCGAGGCACTGAGCCGCGGTGCAAGCGAAGTCGTTTTCATCGAAAATCACGCGCCCGCCGTGGCGCTGATTCGTCGGAACCTGGAATCCCTCGATATTCGCTCGGGCGCAACCGTGCTCTCCATGGATGCGGTGCGTGGTCTGGAAAAATTGGCGGCGAAGGTCACACCCGGCAAACCAGGCTACGATCTTGTTTTCGTTGATCCGCCCTATGCGGGGGCCGAGGAATACGTCCGCGCACTTCGCTATCTAAGCGGGTCGCCGCTCCTGCGGCCGGGGGCGATCGTGATCGTGGAACACCGCTGGGATTTCGCCTTGCCGGAATCGGGTCAGTTGAGACGCACCCGCATGCTGAAGCAAGGAGACGCAGCGCTCAGCTTTCTTGCTATCCAGAGCCAGCCAACCTGAGAATTCGCGCATAGCCTATAGAGGTCATCTCATAAATGCATCTCAGGGGGTCGGAGCTTTAGCTCCGACATTTAAAGACGCGCAAAATCGGGCTTTAGCCCCTGAGGAAATTCTTCTCTTCCTGTCTCGGCCATTTATGAGATGGCCTCTAGTCTCCTGAGTCATAAATAGATTGTATAAATTGAG
>Ga0210399_10001606_pt1 | contig 17651 bp, 10 predicted proteins | sample IncBWC14MmetaG_FD_150865 | JGI IMG/M metagenome (GOLD analysis project Ga0210399, IMG submission 150865) | Forest soil microbial communities from Barre Woods Harvard Forest LTER site, Petersham, Massachusetts, United States - Inc-BW-C-14-M | ecosystem: Environmental > Terrestrial > Soil >...
ACCCCGACCCCGAATACTCCGATGAAGCTCGCAGGGCCAAGTACCAGGGAAGCGTCGTGCTGGTGGCCGTGATTGGTCCCGACGGCCGTCCCCGAGACCTGCGCGTAATGCGCTCGCTCGGCATGGGCCTCGACCAGAAAGCGCTGGACGCCGTCTGGAAATGGCGCTTCGCCCCTGCCATGAAAGACAACCGCCCAGTCTCCGTACAGGTCAGCATCGAAGTAGTCTTTCACCTGTACTGAATCGGCGTCATTACCGTCCAGGCACTGGGCCAACAGATATCGGTGGGTGCCCGTTTTTCGTGGGTGGGGACTTTCGACCGCATGCGCACAGCAATCCTCTCAGGCCCATCCTGCAAACAAATTATTCAACCCTTCCGCCAATGTCGGATGCGCAAAAATCCCGTCCCGCAGCGCCGTAAATTTCAATTTCCCCAGAATCGCCATTTCAAAGACCGCCATCACCTCACCACCCTCAATCCCCAACACGGTTGCGCCCAGGATCTCCCCCGTGTCCGCATCCACAATGGCCTTCATGAACCCGCGGCTCTCATCCATCTCCAATGCTCGCGCGACGTAATTCATCGGCATCTTGGCCACGCGAACCTTGCGCCCCTGCTGCCGTGTTTCCTCCTCGGTCAACCCTACATGCCCCAATTGCGGATCAATAAAGCACGTATACGGCACCAGTCGTCCATCGATGGTGACATTCTTCTTCTCAATTACGTTGGCGCGCAGAATCCGAAAATCATCGTAAGAAATATGTGTAAACGCCGGCCCTCCCTTGATGTCTCCCAGCGCAAACACCCCGTCAACATTCGTCTCCAATCGATTGTTGGTCCGAATAAACCCCTGGGCGTCCGTCTCGATCCCGGCTGCGCCGAGATTCAGAGTGTCGGAGTTCGGTGTTCGACCGATCGCCACCAGCAGATGCGATCCTTCAATCGTGCGGCCCTGCGATCCATCGCGAACCTCCACCCGGATGCGGCTGCTTGCGCAACTCACCCTCTCCGTGTTCACGTTCAGCATCACCTCCACTCCATCCTCCCGCAAAATTTCCGCCACCTCTTCCGCGACATCCGCGTCCTCGCGAGTGAGCAGCTGCTTTCCCCTGTGCACGATCGTCACCCGGCTCCCAAAACGCCGGAACATCTGCCCGAACTCCAGGCCGATGTACCCTCCACCCAGAATCACCAAATGCTCCGGCACCGACTCCAATTCCATGATGGACGCGTTATCGAGAAACGGAACGCTCTTGAGCCCTTCCAGTGCAGGCACTGCCGCCCGCGTCCCCGCATTAATGAAGATGCGCTCCGCGCTCAATAGCCGCTCCCCATCCTTCACTCGAACCATCAGGGTTTTCGTCTCCGTGAAGCTCGCAGTCCCGAAAATCAGATCAAGATTCTCCGTCTTCTCAAGCCGTGCCTGACTGCCATTCCGAAATTTGTCCACGATCGCTCGCTTCCGCTGCCGCACCCGCTTCAAATCGACACCCACTGACCCAGTCTGTACTCCATAATCCGCGCCACGCCGCGCCAAATATGCCACCCGCGCGCTTGCGACCATCGTCTTGGTGGGCGTGCAGCCTTCATTTATGCACGTTCCGCCCACATGCACCCGTTCCACGAGTGCGGTACGCATGCCTGCCTCGGCCAGCGCCCGGCACAAAGGTGTTCCCCCTTGTCCCGATCCCACCACGATCGCGTCATATCGCTCTGGAATCACAAATGCCTCCTCGCGCTGCTCGCCTGATTTGATGACAACCGAAATGCGTCAGAGTATGTAGAATGATCGCCGATTGCTGCAACCGTTGAGCCGCAAAAGTCGTCATACCACACGATCTCAGCGGCTAGAGCCGCCTTGGTTTTGCGGCTTTTCACGGCTCGGCCGAAGCCGGCCTTTTCACAACGTAACTATTTTTTCAGCAAACTATATTAGGCGTGCCGTAGAACCGCATCAATCCGAGCGCCTTCAGGCGGGTCCCGAGGTCATCTCATGCCGAAGAAATTCGCGGTGCTATTAATCGTAACTGCTTTCGTCCTTTCCGCCGTCTCGCAAACATCCAACTCCTTCGACGGCCACACCTGGTGGGACCACGTCAAGGTCCTCGCCGACGACAATATGGAAGGCCGCGACACTGGCAGCCAGGGCCTGCGCAAAGCCGAAGGCTACGTCGTCGACCAACTCAAGAAAAACGGCGTCCTGCCCGCGGGCAAAGATGGCTACTATCAGGCCGTCAAGTTCGTATCCCACCAGATCGTCGAAAAAGAATCCAGCGCCGCCCTCCTCCGTGACGGCAAAGTCGAGCCTCTCACCTTGGGCGACGATGTGATCTTCAATACCCGGATCGATCTTGCTCCCGAAGTCGAAGCTCCCCTGGTCTTCGTCGGTTACGGTCTCACCGTGCCCGAGAAAAATTACGATGACCTCGCCGGCCTCGACGTGAAAGGGAAAGTGGTCGTCATCCTGAGTGGCTCACCCGCGGAAATCCCGGGCGCGCTCGCCTCTCACTATCAGACTCCCGCGGAGCGCTGGAAAGCTTTGCAGAAAGCGGGCGTAATCGGAGTTATTTCGATTCCGAACCCCGCCTCCATGGATGTGCCCTGGTCCCGCATCGCCCTGAACCGTACTCACCCCAGCATGGATCTTGCTGATCCCGTCTTCAACGAGACTGCTGGCGAGAAAGTGTCCATGCTCATGAATCCCGCAAAGGCCGACGTCCTCTTTGCTGGCACGGGCCACACTTTCAACGAACTCGCCGCCCTCGGCAAAGACCGCAAGCCTCTCCCGCACTTCCCGCTCAATGTCTCCATTCGCAGCAAGGCAAAGCTCGAAAAGAAAGACGTCGACTCCGCCAACATCATTGCCAAGCTCCCCGGCTCCGATCCCGCCCTCAAAAATGGATACGTCGTCCTCTCCGCTCACATCGACCACATCGGCATCGGCGAGCCCATTAACGGCGACCGCATCTACAACGGCGCTATGGACAACGCTTCCGGCAGCGCCGTTCTCCTCGACGTCGCCGCCAATCTCAAGAGATCTCCTGAGAAGCTGAAGCGCTCATTGCTCTTTGTTTTCGTTACTGGCGAAGAGAAAGGACTGCTCGGCTCGAAATACTTCACCCAATATCCGACGGTCGACCCCAAGTCGATGGTCGCCGATATCAATATCGACATGTTCCTGCCCATCATTCCTCTGAAGACGCTGGTGGTGTTCGGTCTCGCCGAATCCGATCTCGGCGATCTCGCCACCCAGGTCGCCGAGGCTCGCGGCGTGCACGTCGAAGCCGACCCCGAGCCGCAGCGCAACATCTTCATCCGCAGCGATCAGTACAACTTCATTCGCCATGGAGTTCCCGCTCTCGCGATGGGTGTGGCTCCCGATCCCAACTCGCCCGAGCAGAAAAAAATCTTCAAAGACTGGCTCACCAACCGCTATCACGCTCCCTCCGACGATCTCGCTCAGCCCATCGATTTCTCCGCCGCTGCCCAGTACGAAGAAATCATTCGAGGCCTCATGCTCAAAGTCGCCAATGACCCGCAACGCCCCGAATGGAAAGCCAACAGCTTCTTCCGCCGCTACGCCACCTCTCAATTAACCAGCAAAAATGGAACTACGAATCCCTGAATCTTCCGAGTTGCCAAACATCGTTGTCATCGTGCGCGCAGCGAGGCGGCAGCCGAGCGGAGTCGAAGGAGCCCCTGCCCGAGGGCACCACCAACGTCCCATCAAGGCATTTTCACGCCGAACTCCTTGATCAACTCTCGCTGCAATGCAATCTCCCATGGCGTGAAACTTTTGAAACGATGAAACCTTGAAACCTGTCACCTGAGACCTGAATCCAAGCCTTCCCGTTGTTACTGACGTAACCAACTCCTGCACCTTTCACTGCAGGCCCCTCCGCTTGCCAATCTAGACTCACCACATACGCGCCCTCAGCAACATTCACCCGCACCTAGGGTTTGTACATATCGTAGAGATCTCCCGATCAAGGTAGACACTTTATGCCCACATCCCCTCGCATCTGCCTGGCCGCATGCAAAAGCGAAGACGCCAGGGACAAATGGGCAGGAGGATCCGCAATGCGTACTCTGCGTTTCGTTTGGCTTGCTCTTCTTATCCTGATCATTCCCGCTTCTTGCTTCGCGGGAGTGTTGATCTCCGTGAACATCGCCCCGCCTGTGCTGCCCGTGTACACGCAGCCCCCGTGCCCCGGCGACGGCTATATCTGGACGCCCGGCTATTGGGCCTACGGTCCCGACGGCTACTACTGGGTGCCGGGCACCTGGGTCACGCCGCCAACCGTGGGTGTGCTCTGGACTCCCGGCTATTGGGGTTGGGGTAGCGGTGTGTATGTCTGGCATTCGGGATACTGGGGCCCACACATCGGCTTTTATGGCGGAGTCAATTATGGCTTCGGATACGTCGGCAACGGCTATGAAGGCGGATACTGGCGGGACCGCCATTTCTACTACAACCGCACCGTGAACAACATCAACATCACCAACGTTCACATCTACAACAAGACCGTCATCAATAACGTCACCGTGAATCGCATCAGCTACAACGGCGGCCGCGGCGGAATCAATTCCCGTCCAACGCGCGAGCAGGAAAATTGGTCCCGCGAGCATCATTTCGAAGCGACCAACCTGCAGCGCGACCATGAGCACGCAGCCGGCGGTAATCGCGCTCTTTGGGCGTCCGAGAATCACGGACGGCCCTCCATCGCCGCCACCGCGCGCCCGGGAGAATTTCATGGACCCACAGTCGTTCCGGCCCGATCAGGCGGAGGCTCGTACGATCGTCCGGCAACCCGCCCGATCCCGCGTCCGCAATCCCCGGACCGCAACAGCGCTCGTCCGATGCACTCGGACAATAGCGCTCGCAACAACGATCGTTCCATGCCGCGCGCAGAAATGCGCGGAGGGCATGCACCCCAACCCGACTATAACGCCCATCGTGATCAAGGCCCACGCCCCGGCAACAATCGGGCCGATAACTCCGGTCCCCGCGATAACGGACGTGGTCGTGAGAACGTTGCACCGCACGGCAACGGAGGCCAGCACGACAGCGCGCCTCGTGAAGGAAGAGAACAGCACTCCGACCGAGGCCACGACGAAAAGCATCGTTAGTCGAAAAATCAATAATTTGAAATCTAAAATCTGAAATTCGAAGCAAAAATGGGCTGGCGAGAGCCAGCCCAGCCCGTTTCTCCTGTGCGCAAAGGGCAGCATGAGTGCAATGGGCATTCGTCATTAATAACGAGCCAGTCGCTATTTCCTGGTACCCCCGCCATTCCATTTCCAAGCTGACCGAACTGGGTGCTGCGAGGCTGCGCGAGATGCTCAGCGCCTGACACGAATCGCTTTACGAAGGTTTTACAACTTCTTGATCGCGCGGAGACACACTCGCGTGTCATTTCGCGTTATGGATGTTCTGCTGCAGCGGGCGCCCCCCACCTGTTCTGCGAAATTCCCTTGTTCATCAAGATCGTCGAAAGCCAAATTCCTCACGACACCTGGAAAGGATAGGTTTATGAAGAGAACGAGACTCCCCGGATGGCTAGGTTTGTTTCTGCTGTTTCTCGCTGCGAGCCTGAACGTGCAAGCGCAAACTTGGACCGTAACCGGCAGTATGGGTGCCCAACGCGCTTTTTTCACCGCAACCGTGCTGAATAATGGGCAGGTCCTGGCCGCGGGTGGGAGAAATCGGCTGCAATATGGCCTCCCCAGCGCGATCCTGTACAACCCTGGAACCGGAACATTCGCCGCTACCGGCAACTTGAACACCGGGCGAGCAAACTTCACGGCAACGCTCCTGAACAACGGACAAGTGTTGATTGTGGGTGGGGACGAATATGTCTTCATGGCATCTGGCACCCAACATATCTGCCTCGCCAGCGCGGAGATATACAATCCCTCGACCAGAACATTCACCTCCACCGGGAGCATGCATACGCAGCACTGCGCCTATCTGGCCCCGGGATTCACGGCAACGCTGCTGCAGAATGGCAAGGTATTGATTGCTGGCGGCTCGAACCCCAACGGTTTCGTTCCCGCTGCAGAACTGTACGACCCTTCGACCGGAACTTTCAGCGTCACTGGAACCTTGAATACGCCCCGGATCTATCATTCGGCGGCGCTACTTCCGAACGGGCAGGTGTTGATTGCGGGCGGCGGCAACGCCACTAGTTCACTGGCCAGCGCAGAGCTCTACAACCCCTCGACTGGCACGTTCGCGCCTACGGGGAGCATGAATACAACCCGCGAACTTTTCACGGCAACTCTGCTGAGCACCGGAGAGGTGCTGGCCGCCGCCGGCGAGAATACCAATGCAATCGCCCCTTTTCTTACCAGCGCCGAACTGTATAACCCAGCGACCGGGAAATGGAGCCCGACCGGTAGTTTGAACACCGGACGCTATAACCACACGGCCACCCTGCTCAGCAACGGACAGGTGCTGATCGTTGGCGGCGGCGCTCACTTGGCGAGTACGGAGCTGTACAACCCGTCGCGCGGAAAATTCAGCAACGCCGCGAACCTGAACACGGGCCGCACCGACCACTCCACGGTCTTGCTGACCAATGGAGATGCACTCACCATGGGAGGGTATGACGGGAGTGGCGGCAACATCGGCTATCTCTCGAGCGCCGAGCTCTTCCCCTGAATCCGAGCATCCGTTGCGAGGGCCGTTCTGCGCTCTTTCGATTCGATCCTGGCGGTCCTCGCAACGGACCGCCTCCCGCTCACCCCGCAAGTAACTGATGTAATCAATGTGATCACAACTTATGGATCTGCTCTAAACCTCTGCCGGGCTCGCGTTCCCCGAATCCCCGCCCCATCTTCCCGAATCTGATCTGGGATGAAACTCATTTCCATCAACGTCGGTCGACCCCGCATCGTCCTCTGGAAGGGAACTCAGGTTTCTACAGCCATCTTCAAGAGTCCCGTCGAAGGCGCAATCGATGTCAAGCAACTTAACCTCTGCGGAGACCGTCAGGCCGACCTCTCCGTCCACGGCGGCCCCTACAAAGCTGTCTACGGCTATCCCTCCGAGCACTATCCCTACTGGCGCCAGCAACTGCCGCAACCGGAACTCCCCTGGGGGGCATTCGGTGAAAACCTCACCACCGAAGGATTATTCGAAGACTCTCTCTACATCGGCGACCAAGTTCGCATCGGCACGGCTCTTCTGCAAGTCACGCAACCACGCGTCCCCTGCTACAAGATCACCATCCGCTTCGAGCGCGACGACATGATCAAACTCTTCATCGAGAGCAACACCAGCGGGTTCTACTTCTCGGTGATCGAGGAAGGCCAAGTCGCTGCCGGAGACACGATCGAAATAATCCACCGCGACCCGGCCAAAGTATCGGTCGCCGATATCAATCATCTTTATTACAGAACCTCGCGCGACCAGGTCCTGCTCACCCGCGCCGTCAACCTCGAAACCCTTCCCGAAAGCTGGCGAGACCATCTCCGCCAGCGTGCCGGCTAGACCACAACTCGATGAACGTTATCTCTGTCGAATTTATCTGTGTCATCGAATTTATCTGTCGTCTAATTGTCTCTGTCTCCTAATTTCATCTCCGTGATCTGATTCCATGCTTGTCATCTAATTCCATCTCTGTCTTCCTGAGCGAAGTGAGGCGCCAGCCGAGCGAAGTCGAAGGAACCCGCTTCAGTCGGCAAATCCCCCGGCCTCTGAGATATTTTTCACGAAAATTTCTCTCCCAGATATTTGCTCCACCACTCTCGTTCTCTCGTCCGCCTCCGTGATCGTCTGTCCCTCCTGGTTATCTTTAACTTACCTTGAGGCGCGGTTGACTCTACCCACTTCAAGGCGTAACCCTGTGTACTGACACATGCACCCGCGCCGCCCTTCGACGAATTCCGTCCACACCATCAACCTTGAGGCGGGCATGCCACTCGTCCACGAGGCCCTGGCGCACCTCGAACGCGAGCTAACGTTGGCCCGCCAGCAGCGCCGTAGTGTCGTCAAGCTGATCCACGGCTACGGTTCTACTGGCATCGGCGGCGACATCCGCATCGCTGTCCAGAAACGTTTGCGCGAACTCCAGGACCAAGGCTCCATCCGCGGCTGCTTCTTCGGAGAAGACTGGTCCACCTCCAACGCTGAATGCTGGACGCTGCTCAAACGACATCCCGCCCTCAAATCCGACCCGCACTTAGGAAAACAAAATCGCGGCATCACCATCGTCGTCCTGTAGTACCGTTTCTCTGAGTGGCTCCAACGACGTCGGGGAGTTCTGGGCTCTGGCCTCAGGGTGTCGCCCCTGAAGGGGACTCGGCTTCTTTTTGCGCTTCATTCCCCGCACTTACGTGCGGGGCTAATCTCTGACGTCGCTGCGCGACTCATTCTCTCCCGACGTCGGTGGTGCAACTGTAGAGTCCTAGAGCCTAGAGCCTGGAGCCTGGAGCCTGCCTCCCCCCAATTGACTTCCCGCCAAACTCGCCCATAAGATTGCTCCGCACCAAATCCCCCCTCTCAAACCAATGATCGGCCAAACGATCTCCCACTACCGTGTTGTCGAAAAACTGGGTGGCGGCGGCATGGGCGTGGTATACAAGGCCGAAGACACGCGCCTCCATCGCTTCGTGGCCCTCAAATTCCTGCCCGACGAAGTCGCCCGCAATCCCCAAGCCCTAAGCCGCTTCCAGCGCGAAGCCCAGGCCGCCTCCGCACTCAACCACCCGAACATCTGCACCATTTACGACATCGGCGAGCAGGACGGCCGCGCCTACATCGTCATGGAGTTCCTCGACGGCGCTACGCTGAAGCACCTCATCGCCGGCCGCCCCATGGAACTCGAGACGCTGCTCTCGCTCGGCATCGAGATCGCCGATGCGCTCGACGCCGCCCACGTCAAGGGCATCGTCCATCGCGACATCAAGCCTGCCAACATCTTCGTCACCAGCCGTGGCCACCCGAAAATCCTCGACTTCGGGCTCGCCAAGCTTTCTCCACTCAGCAACACCTACGAGCCGGGCGGACTTACCGCGCAAGAAACCGCGATGACCGAGCAGCACCTCACCAGCCCCGGCTCAACTCTCGGCACCGTCGCGTACATGTCGCCCGAACAGGCCAAGGGCAAGGAACTCGACGGCCGCTCCGACCTTTTCTCCTTCGGCGCCGTCCTCTACGAGATGGCTACCGGCGCGTTGCCTTTCCGCGGTGATACTTCCGCGCTGATCTTTCAGGCAATCCTCGACCGCGCTCCCACGCCACCCATCCGCCTGAATCCGGACCTTCCGCCCAAACTCGAAGACATCATTTCGAAGGCGCTCGAGAAAGATCGCAACCTGCGTTACCAGCATGCCGCCGACATCCGTACCGATCTGCAGCGTCTCAAGCGCGACACCGACACCGGTCGGGCTGCCGCAATCAGCTCAGGCTCGATTCCCATCGCGCAAGAAGCTTCCGCGCCGCACCAATCGCCCTCGGGTTCTTCGGCAACGCGGGTCGCCGCCTCATCTCCATCCTCCCCCGCAGCAGCTGCAGCCTCGGCCTCAGCGGTCAGCGCGGCGGTATCAACCCAAGCTCCCCGAAAATCGCGCACTCCGCTGTGGATCGCGACCGCCGGAGTGATCGCTGTCCTCATAGCTGGTGCTCTCTATTTCCGCTCGTCCCACGCCGCCAAGCTCTCGGAAAAAGACAGCGTTCTCCTCACCGACTTCGTCAACACGACCGGCGACAGCGTCTTCGACGGCACACTGAAGCAGGCCCTCGCCACTCAACTCGAGCAGTCTCCCTATCTCAACATTTTGCCCGAGTCCCGCATTCGGGAAGCCCTGCGCTTCATGGGACGCCCCGAAGATCAGCGCATCACCCGCGATGTCGCGCACGAAATCTGCGTCCGCGAGGGCGCCACTGCCATGCTGACCGGCTCCATCGCTCCGCTCGGCACTCACTACGTGGTATCCCTGGCCGCCATCAACGCGCAAACCGGAGACACCATCGCCAGTGAACAAGCCGAATCCGAAAGCAAGGAGCAGGTCCTCAAGTCCCTCGACAAAGCCGCCACCAGTCTCCGAGGCAAGCTGGGCGAGTCTCTTCCTTCCATTCAGAAGTTCGCCACGCCGCTGGAGCAGGCCACCACCTCGTCCCTCGAAGCTCTCCAGGCCTATAGCCTCGGCCACGCAGCCCACCAGCACTTCGATGACGAGGCCGCCATTCCCCATTACAAGCGCGCTGTCGAACTTGATCCAAATTTTGCCGTCGCGTGGGCTGAACTGGGCGTCGCCTCCGGCAACACCGGTCAGACCCGGCAGATGGACGAATGCATCAAGAAGGCTTTTGAACTGAAGGATCGTGCCAGCGAGCACGAGAAGCTCTATATCGCTGGCCACTACTACGACGAAGTCACCGACGAGGCCCCAAAGGTCGTCGAGGTCTACGAGCAGTGGAAGCGCACCTACCCGCACGAAAGCCTACCCTGGGATAACCTCGCGCTTACCTACGAAGGCCTCGGTCAACCCGAAAAGTCCCTCGAGAACGCCTCCCAGTCCATGCGCATTGACCCGAAAGGCAACTACGCCTACCAGAATCTGTCCGACGCCTACATGAGCCTGGGTCGTTTTGATGAAGCGAAGGCGGTCGTCGATCAGGCCATCGCCCAGAAGATCTCACCTCGCACCACGCGCTTCATGCGCTTCCAACTTGCTTATCTTCACGGCGACGAAGCGGCGGAGAAGCGCATCGTAGAAGAAGGTCTCGGCGGTCTCGACGAGCCGCTTATCCTCTTTCAGAAAGCCCGTGGCGATTTGGCTCGCGGCCGCATCCAGGACGCGCGTGCTGCCTTCGATCGGGCCGTTCGATTCTGCAAAGAACATCAGAACGTGGAGTTCGCCGCCGAAGTTCGCAGCATTCAGGCCACTTTTGAGGCCGAACTCGGTTTCGTGAATGAACCGCGCCAGCAGCTCTCCGAGGCGCTTAGCCTTGCCCTGAACAAAGACACGAAAGCCCTTGCCGCCGTTCCGCTGGCCCGACTCGGCGATATCGCTCGTGCGCAAAAATTCCACGACGAACTTGCCGCCGAATTTCCCACCAACACTCTCCTCACCAAAGTTCAGCTGGCCGTTTCTCAGGCCGCCATTGAACTCCAGCGCAATCAGCCCCAAAAAGCGATTGCCGCCCTCGAATCGTCTTTACCCTATGACTTGGGAAGCGGACCCAACGGCACCAATTACTCTTCCATCTATCTGCGTGGAGCCGCCTACCTCAAAGTGGAAGACGGTGCCAAAGCCCTGGCTGAATACCAGAAAATTCTCGACCATCGCGGCATCGACGTCTTGAGCGCCTTCTATCCGCTGGCTCACCTCGGCAGCGCCCGCGCCTACGCTCTCCAGAAAGACACCGCCCACGCCCGCACTGCGTATCAAGACTTCTTCGCCGCTTGGAAAGACGCCGAACCCGACATCCCTATCCTCAAACAAGCCCGGGCCGAGTACGCAGCCCTCCAATAATCCGAAAAAGTGATCCAAAGAATTAAGGGTGCCCCGCAGCTCCGCTTGGCCGGGGGTTGCAGGGTCCTTTATCAAGAACCAACTCGCTGACAAGGATCGCACTCTCGAGAACTGTCATTTGCACTCGAGGTTTGCCTTCACGAGAACTGCCATTCTGAGCGAAGTGAGGCGGCCGAACGGAGTCGAAGAACCCCCATTAGCCTGCAGAACCACGCACTTTGGACGCTAACCTGGGGATCCTCGAACTTGCCAATCTCGCCGTCCTCTGCGGCTGCTTCTTAGCGCCCTCTGCGGTTAAAAGACATTCTCCGCCTGCCGAAAGAAGCCGACGGTGCCCATACCTCGCTCTTTGCGAGCGCACGCCTTCAATGACAACTCCCGCTCCCCGAATCCCTAAACGTCTTCCCCGCCTCGGGCACAAATTCCCAATCGTACCTATGAGAATGCAACGTCAACTTCAAAACTCCATACGTATCATCGTTGCGTATTTCGCTGTTCGGCTGAACCGATCCGAGCCTGCGATGCGAATTCTTCCCGCCCGTGCCTACGACAAATTCCCGGATCCCCCGGTTCTCGTCCAAATGCCCCTGTGCATCCTGTGGCGCGAAGCGTTCGTAATCGTGATCGTGTCCGTTGATGACGACATCCGCTCCCGCCGCGTACAGCATCTCCCACAACGGCCTCACCAGCGGATTGTTCCCATGCTTGCCTCCCGAACTAAAGAGCGGCTCATGAAAATAGGCCAGCTTGCAACCCTGCGAATGCTGCGCCAAATCCTGGCGCAACCACCTCCCCTGCGCGGAATTTGTATCGCACCCTCCCACCTCCGCGCACTCACTGTTCAGCACCACGATGTGCCATGCCCCGAGTGCATAGCTGTAATACTCTTTCGCCGGATCGCCCGCTGCCGCCCCAAAGTATCGTGCGTAGGCCGACGCCTCTCGCTGGTGATACTCGTGGTTGCCTGGAGCCGGCCGAGTTCTCTCCCGAAACCGTCCCCAGGTCGGTTCATAGCAGTTCGCAAAATCCGCCTCCGACCCATCCGGATACGCCGGATCGCCCGCCGCGAACACCGTCCCGCTGATTTTCTCGATCAGCTTTGCGGTCGCTTCGGCTCCCTTCAGGTCATCACAACTGGCAATGTCCCCCGCCCCCACCAGCACGGCATCCCCCGGCGCAACACTTCCGCCTCTGCCACTGGCATCCTGCGGCTTTCCGGCCTGCGCTAAGATCACACCCGCCAGCACGCACCCGGCTGCCACTATCCAGACCCAAATCGATTTGCGCACAAATCCCATTAGCATTCAGTACAAAAAATAAAATAAATGTGGGAGTCACCTCTGATATTTTTTGGCCACCAGCCACTCACTCGCTCGCCAGCGTATACCTGAGCCCAAACATGTAGCTCGGCTTGTAGTACTCGCGCTGGATCGGATATTGCTGGCTCCCGTTATAGAACCCGAACACTTCGTTCGTGAGGTTCAATCCCGCCACAATGAAATGCAGCCCGCGATACATCCGGATGCTCGCTTGCGCATCCACCTGCGTATGCGCGAACAGATACGTGTCTCCATTCGGCCCCTTGACGCCAAGACGCACAGTGCTCGAAGTCCCGTCCGGATTCAGGTTCTGGTAGTTGTAGCTGAAGATATTTTCGTCGTTGTGCGAAATTCCCAGCCGCGCCGATACCCGCCAGCGATCGTACGTCGGGCTGATATTCCAGGTATTCGGCGCCTGCCTCTGCAGCGCCGGCGTGTCCGTGCGCAGCGGCACGCCCGTTGTCGAAGAATGGGTATAGCCATAGTTCGCCGCCAGCCCGAATCCGCTCAGCGGCCCCGGCAGAAACGACAGGTGCTGCTGATAGTTGATCTCGAATCCGTATACCGTCGCGCTCTTGCCGTTCAGCGGTCGTGCCAGATTCCACCCGTTGACTACATACACTGACGTTGGACTGATTCCGAATCCCGCCGCATTCTCAGCTGTCAGCTGCGTCTTCACACTCTCGTAGATCGGGTTCGACAGCTGCTTGAAAAAGAATCCCCCTTGCAACAATCCCAGCGGCTTCAGCGACTGCTCGTACAGCAGGTCATAGTTGTTTGCCCGCGACGGCTTTAGATTAATATTCCCCACATCGACTTCGTTGTTGTTTCCCTGGTAGTTGAAGGTTGGCGGCAGGTCGCTATAGTTCGGCCGCGAAATGCCTCTGCCATAAGACGCGCGTATGGCCGCATCATGCGGCAGGCGGAAGCGCAGTTGCACACTTGGCAGCGCATCCAGATACGATGACGTCCTGCGCACCGGCAGCACTGGATTTGTCGCCCCCTGGCAGACCGGATCCGCGTCTCCCGGCCCGCACAGATTTCCATTCGAGTCGAACAGTACCTGGTATCCCAGCACGTTCTCGCTCGTGCCTTCGAATCGAACTCCCGTCTGCAGCCGCACGCGGCCCAGATCGATGCTGTTCATCACGTATCCCGCCGCAATCCGCTCCACCAGGTTGTAGTTGTTCGGATACGAGTTCTGCGCCGTCGAAGCCACATCCTGAGTGAAGAAATTCGTATCGCTGCGATGACTCGCAAAATACGCCGTCACTTTGCTGTAATCCACCGTCGGCCCGAACTTGTAGTCGTTGGCGTAATAATTCGAGTTTGTGAACGTCCCCAGGAACGACGTCATCGCCGGATTGTTCGCCGAGTCAAATACCGGATCCCGCGCATCCTCGAACTTGTGCGCATTTCGCACCTTCGCACCAAACTCGAAAGTCGAAAAGTGGCTGCCCAGTTCGTAGTTTCTTGCCACCGAGAAACTTCCTTGCAAATTGAGCTGCGGACTATACGTTTGGCCGACATCTAGATTCTGCAGCGTGTAGGTCGTGGGGTCGAAGACTGTGCTATAGCCGGCGACCGGAATGAACTTGGGAGTGTGCGGATTGCTGGTGTCAATCGCAAACTGAAGTCCGCTCGGCCCGTTGAACGACGCCGTCGCATACCCGTGGTCTTCCGAACTCGACCGCGACACCGATGCATCGTATGCCAGCACCCACCGGTTCCATGCGTGCTTTCCGCCCGCCACCAGGCTGCCAATGACTTCGACCGGCCGCCGGATCTGCGCATTGAACGACATGCTCGCATTGGTGTCCGTGAGACTCGGCGTGAGCCATCCACTCGTGAGCTGATTCCCTTGCGCGTCGCTCGTCGAATTGACCTGGGGGGTGTACGCCCAGCGATCCCCAAAATTGTCGAAGTGCGAATATAAGAAGCGCACGTAGACGCCCGAGACGTCACCCAGCTTGTAATCGACTGCCCCGGTGAATCCATATCGCGTGCGGTAGTAGCGGTATTCACGCCAGTCTTGCGTCGAGTAGGAAGAAACAAACGGTGCGCCCCCACTCGGACTCACGCACCCCGTGGGTCCCGCGTCGCACTGGATCGCCGTCGGTACCGGCTCCACATCATCAATTCCGCGCCCATTCCAGTCATAGCTTGCGCCGAAAATGACCCCCAGCCGCTTCCTTTCTCCAAACCGTTTCCCCACCGTGCCGTCCACTTCGTATAGCGAACGACCGCCCACGATCGGCGTATATCCCCCGATTCCATTCAAGTAGAGGGTCGGTTTCTCCCCCGCCGTCTTCGTGACCAGGTTCACCGACCCTGCGACCGCATCGCCGTCCTGGTTCGCCGAAAGCGTCTTATTGATCTCCACCGAATCCACAAGGTTCGCGGGAATCACGTCCAGCTTGATCTGCCGCACGCCCGACTCCGGCGAGGGAACATTCACGCCATCGATGGTCACGTTCGCGAGCCGCGGCTCCAGCCCGCGAATCTGCACATACTTGCCTTCGCCCTCATCGCGCTCCAACGTCACGCTCGGCATCCTCCCCAGCGCGTCGGCGATGTTCGTGTTCGGCAAACTAGTGATCACCTCCACCGGCAATACCTGCAGAATGTTGTCCGACTCCAGCGTGCGGTTGATCGCTTCCGCCTCTCCGCGCCCGCGCGCCGCCGTCACCAGAACCTCCTCCGTCGTCGTCGCGACCTTCAGCGTCGCATCGACCCGCGCCGTCTGCCCGGCCACAATCTGTGCGTTGGCCTTGAATGGCGCGAATCCTGCGTACGTCACCGTGACGCTGTCTTCGCCCGGCACGAGATCTCCGATCGCGTATTGCCCTTGATCATCGCTGATCGCAACTTGCCCGCCCGGATATAGTTCCACGCGCGCCGCCCGCAACACCGCGCCCCCGGAGTCCGTCACGCGTCCACTGATCCCGCCTCGGCCTGTCTGCCCCAACGCTGACCACGCGGTCATCAGGATTCCCGCCATGATCGCGAATCGCGCAACTCGAACCCGCACACGACACTTGTGATTGCCCCGCATAAGACCTCCTCAGAAATCTGTTTCGGACACGTCGCCTCTCGCGACGACGGATTGTGGAGACCGGTTGAAATGGGTGCAATTCTAGGAAGGTTTTGTTACGCGATTATCAACGCCACATGAATCTTGTGTTGCAGAAATGTCACGTGTGAGGACCTCCAAGCGTACAGCGGCCGCACCGTATCGAGTCGCGTAGAAACGACGGTGCCCCAGATTCTCGTCCGCAGTTTGGACGCTAATCTGGGGGATGGCCACGGATGCGTCGCCTTGAGATAGAGGCCTGCGACTGGTTACGACCAACGACTACTTTTCAAACCCCGGGAGCCTTTCGCCCCCGGGGTCAAGGTGAATGGTCAGGAGGTCACGCCGCAGCACCATTCACCATCCACCTAGGCTGCGGTGAATTCTTGGGCAGAATATCCAGATAAATCACAGCATAGCGGAATGCCAGCACCACCGCCGTGATGACCATCAATGTCGCTGCAAACTCAGTCCATTTTGGAACGTAATAAATCCCCGCGCTGGCCTGCAGCCCAGTGATGGAGACGTTTAGCCGGTTCGCCATGAATCCCATCACCACCAGGCTGCAAGTCCAGTACAGGAACTGAGGATGGTTGCGTACTTTCTCCAGGCTCAGCAGCACCAGAGGCGCCAGCACGAACAATCCGATTTCCACCCAGAACGACAGCGTCTCCTCGCGCCACTTAAAGAGGTAGGGCAGCGCGCCGTGCGTCGCCAGGTCGACGCCGCGAAAAATTCCGTACAGCGCCAGCATGGGCGCGATCACCTGGCTCAACTCACTCAGGATTCTGGTGTCGAGCCGCACGTTCAGCGAGCGCACGCACAGATAAAGCGCCATCACCGTCACCGCCAGCCCAGCCGGGATGGCCGAGAGATAAAACAGTGTGGTGAGATAAGGCGTGTACCAGAGCGGATCGAGCTTGCCTTTGGTCAGCAGATAGAGCCCGCCGAGAAACGACTGGTGCAGCGAAGAGAGTACGCACCCGACCAGCACCAGACCGATAAGGATGCGATGGTGCTGTTTCAAGTACCAGTTGCGCAGACCGGCAAACGGAATTTTTTCGACCAGCGCGGGCGAGAACTCGAGCGCGAGTACCGTCGAGTACAGCATCACGCACCAGGAGACTTCAAACAGCATCGAGTGACGGTTCCACATCACGATCGGATGCCAGATTCGCCAGGGCAATCCCAGCTCATACATCATGCCGGCAATCACGCTCATGTAGCCGAGGAACGACACCAGCACCGCCGTGCGCAGCACGGGCCGATAACGCTCGAAGCCTAGCAGGTATACGGCCGCCGCAATTCCAAAACCACCCGCCGAGAGCCCGACGCCGCACAGCGTCCCCAGGCCCACCCAAAGTCCCCAAGGTTGCGGATCGGTCAAATGCGTCGACTGGCTGAGCCCCAGCGCAAAGCGCGCGTACGTGGCGTAGAGACCAGCGGCAAAAATCACCGCCACAATTACCCGCCACAAAGTGATTTTAGGAACCAGTGTCGTCGTCATAATCCACATCCTTCCTGTTTCGCGTTCCTTCGTGTGCTTGGCGCAACCTTCATGCCCTTCGTGGTGATCCTTGGATCTTGTTTTTTTTAGTGTCCCTTTGCCATTCATGGGTTAAGGTTTTTTCTCCAACTGCTCCCGCGCCTCGGCCACCGCCACTGCATTGCGCCGCTCGGCAATCCAATAAATCCCCGCCAGCAACGATCCGCCGACCAGTACCACGGTGGGCACATCGGCGAGCGCCGCCGCGCTCAAGGTGGGCATCGGTTG
>Ga0210399_10001607_pt1 | contig 17645 bp, 9 predicted proteins | sample IncBWC14MmetaG_FD_150865 | JGI IMG/M metagenome (GOLD analysis project Ga0210399, IMG submission 150865) | Forest soil microbial communities from Barre Woods Harvard Forest LTER site, Petersham, Massachusetts, United States - Inc-BW-C-14-M | ecosystem: Environmental > Terrestrial > Soil >...
TAAGTTCTGGTCTTCGTCGGTGGAAGGAGCAGAAGGTGAACGCTCGATGGATTGGTCGTATTTTGCGAGCTGTCCGCGCAGGGGAACGCTACTCCGCTTCGAACCACGCGGCATTGCTCGGCGTTGAGGTGATTTCCTTGAAGAGCGCATGGTTTCTCAATGGAAAACAGATGCCACTTCGCTCCGCGGGAATGGGGGTCGGAGTGAATATCTCTCCTCCATTAAGTTGGAGTGGCGCCCCGGCGGGAACGGTCGAACTGGCCATCATCATGAAGGATCCTGATGCCGCATTACCATGGCCATTCGTGCACATGATCGCCTATCGGATATTCCTGACAAATCCGGCTCGCGGAAGGAGCTCTCGCTCCTGAAGCCACTGGCGTGGCTTTTGGCAGGAGCACCGCTGGAGCGCAAGGTCATATGGGACCACGGCTAGTCCCTGGACATGGGCCACATCGCTATATTTTCCAGATACTCGCGTTGTGCCGTTGCACCGCATTTTCCTCTGCTCCGAAACTCAAAGCGTTCTTGGATGGCATCTCGGGTACGGTAATAGGCTGGGGGATGTTAATCGGAATTTACGAGCGGCGCTGATCATAGCGGTCTGATTTATTGGTAATCGCCTGGTCGGCTGTGGGAGATGTACGGGCACTTCAGAACTTATCGATCAGCAGGATTTTGCTTGCCGAATTTTATCCTTCAGTGGACCAGAAACTTTGCCACCAGGGATCCGACGGCGCGAACGGATTCAGCAAGGCGAAGTCAGATCCCAGGCGACAAAACATTCAGAAACGATGGGTTCAGGCGCCAGCTCACGCTTCTCGAACCGCCGAGCGTAAGACAGCAAGAACACGCCAGGCGGCTAAGGCGTTGCGAGCGCTAGCGTGGGGTCATTGGAATCCAGGCGCAAGAAAATCGGCGTATGCGCTGGGAGTTCTACGTTTGAACCTTTAGTGAGGAACGCATCGCAGAGTTTCTTTGCGGCGCCAAAGTATCCAAACCCGATTGCCGTGCCCACAGATGCCTGCGCTGCACCGGCCCCGAGCAAGCCGAAGCCTTTCCGGCCTTCGCCGGACCGAGACCATGCGGTTTTCTGCAAGGTCGAGTCTGAAACTGCTCTCGATGGGCCGATAAGTGAAACGGGAGCCAGAATTCGCGCGAAAGTCGAAGTCGTAGCTTTAATTTCGCCTTCCTTACCTACGTCCAAACCTTCCGAACTCTCGGCTTGAATCCCGCCGACGGTTGAATGGATATCTTTCGTGGTGCCGTCCGGCATCTGGACTGAGCGGAACGTGAACACGATGCTTCCGTTTTTCTTCATCCATCCTGCAGAAGAGGCTTTCTGCACCGTCCCGGTGACTATGGTCCCGGCGGGATAGAGCAATTGGTGATCGGCCTGGTAGTACGGTTGCGAAACAACGGCCTCTATTTGCGTGCCCGCCTGCGACGTGCCCGAGTTGATTGGGGTCAGGAGGTGAAGATTGAGATAGTCGCTCGCAATTTGCGTAGACGCCGGAGTAGGCCGAGCCTCAGTAAGTAGCGACACCGGTTCAAGCAGGGCGGTGTCAAAAACGGTTCCCTGATCGATGTATTCCGGGTGGTATGGCAAGCTGGTTACGACGGCTTCACCCAATCGCTGCAGCTTATTCGGTTCTCGCAACGGAGCAACAGCGCTCTTGAGTTTTTGCCGGACTCCGGGACGCTGTGACTTGGGAAGATATCGAGAATTCGCCACACGACCGATGCCCACAGTGGAATCACTGTGAACCGGCACCACACTTCCGTCGGAAAGCACCAGTTGATCGAATGTCACGTACGCGATCTTCGGCGGAGTAAAGTCGCCATCCAGGAGTCTTCCCACCCGCTTGCGCATCGGAGCCTTGCTAATTGAGGAGACATGGCCCTTGACCGTTGAACCTGCCGGGATCGCGAGAGTTTCTCCGGCGTACACCGGTTCCAGCAACTTTGCGGTAATGGGCTGCCCTACTTTCTTAAGACGTACTCCTTTTTGGAGCGAGGCCCGGAAATCATTGCCGGGCTCCACAACTAAGTTTTCCCGTTCGGGTTTTGTCTCTTGTGCGTGTACTGAAATGCCCGTGAGGCCAAAGACTGAAAAAGAAAGTAAAATCCATGCACCGTTGCGTTTCATAGTGTTCCTCGTCTCGTATTAAATTTCGGGCGCTTTGCCTGCAAGCGACCGCCACATTCGAGGAACTTTCCCAGAGGTTACTTGGACTGAATGGAGAGTGCGGTGAGGAAATGTGGACGTTATGTAAGGAATTGAGGGGAACGCAATTTCTGTTTGAGCGATATCCCCTGCCGTGCAGGAAGGACATCAGCTTATATTTATTGCGCTTGCCGCGACCAGTCACGGCCGTTTCGCCTGGACCTGCCGTTCTGTTGGGAGTTGGGTAACGTCCCATCCGCCGCCTAAAGATTCGATCAACTGCACGCTGCTCGTCATTTGTTGTGCACGGAGCGTTATTAGGGTTTGTTGATTTGCGAGCAAGATAGCTTGTGCCGTAAAGACATTCAAATAGGGATCAAGCCCAGTTTTGTAACGCACAGACGCGACATTGACAAAGCGTTGCGCGGACGCGACGGTCTCTTGTTCCTGCTCAATTTCTTGGGCGAGGAGGCGCAAGGCCGCGAGGCTGTCCTCGGTTTGTTGGAAGGCGGCCAACACCACCTGCTTGTAATTTGCGACATCAGCATCGTAGAGTGCCGTGAACTGAGCCATTGTCGACTTTCTTAGGCCGCCATCGAATACTGCCTCCGAAGCCGTCGGTCCGAGGGACCAGTAACGGCTCGGAGAAGTCAGCCATTTTGAAAAAGTTGACGCTTCAAATCCTGCCGTACCAGTGATGCTCACAGTGGGATAATATGCCGCCTTTTGAACGCCGATTAGCGCATTTGCTTCGGCCATGGTTCGCTCTGCGGACGCGATGTCCGGACGCCTTTCAAGAAGATCGGACGGCAGACCAACCGGGATGCCGGGTACCTGAGTTGTTAATGGCTTAACCGGGATGGAAAAGCTGGAAGCAGGTTCGCCTACCATCAGCGCGATCGCGTGCTCAAACTGCGCACGAGCAATACCGACGTTCGTCAGGGCGGCTTGGGAACTCTTCAGAGTGATCTCGGCCTGGGCGACCGCCTCATCGTTATCGAGGCCCGTTTTGTACAAGACGCGTGTCAGTTCAAGCGACTGACGATCTACCTCCACGGTTTTCCGTAGAAGATCTTCCAGAGCATCCTGGCCGCGCAATTCGAAATAGAAGATTGCGAGGTTCGCCTGTTCGGTCAGCTTCTGATTTTCAAGGTCCGCGGCGCTCACTTGCGCCGCGTTGGCAGTTTGACGCACAGTGTTGCGAACACGACCCCAGAGATCCGGCTCCCAGGCGACATCGAATGGCAGATTGAACGCATTACCATTCGGATTGGCTTTCGAAAGACCAGGGGCGCTTGTTTGCGACTGGGAAGAGCGGTTGCGTGCGTAGGAAACCCCTACACTGACGGTTGGGTAGTATGCGGATCGCGCCTGCTGAACTTGCGCTCGCGCGGCCATGAAATTTTCAAATGCTCGAGCAATGTTCTGGTTCGAAATGTTCAATTTCTCTTCGAGGGAGTTCAATTCGGGTTCCTGATAGATCTCCCACCATTTCCCACGGACTATCGCATCTTGCGGTTGCGCGGGCTTCCAGATGGTGCCATCCGGCGCTTGCTGGGGACCCAACTCCTTGAAAGCGGATGGAGCGGGAACTGTCGGACGTATATATTTCGGACCAACATTGCATCCCAGCAGTCCGGGGAGGGCGAAAACAAAAAGTGCGGTTAATGCGATGCGGTCTGGCCTGTTGACTTCTTGGCTTTCCTCAGGTGAAGAGCTGTTTCGCAAAAACTGTTTCATCAGATCATGCCTCCCTGAGCGGCCATAGCAGCGACGTCACTGCCGCTGCGGAGCCGCAACCGAACCCGATCCAGAATTAAATAAATGACCGGTGTCGTGTAGAGCGTGAGTATCTGGCTAAGGACCAAGCCACCGGCCACAGCGATACCCAAAGGGCGCCGAAGTTCAGATCCAGTTCCATGACCCAGCGCTAGCGGAAGAGCACCGAAGAGAGCGGCCATCGTGGTCATCATGATGGGGCGAAACCGCAGCAGACATGCTTCGAATATGGCATCGGCTGAGTTCTTACCCTCCATTCGCTCCGCCAAGAGCGCGAAGTCAATCATCATGATCGCGTTCTTTTTGACAATTCCGATAAGCAAGACGATGCCGATGATGGAGATCACGTCCAGTTCGCTCATGAAGAGAATCAGGGCGAAGACGGCTCCGACACTCGCGGGCGGCAAAGTGGAGAGAATCGTAATTGGGTGCACCAGGCTCTCATACAAAACCCCTAACACGATGTAGACCGCAAACAATGCCATCACGATGAGAACGATCTGGTCGATGAGCGACTTCTTGAAATCTCCAGCAGTGCCGGCAAAGCTGCCACGGACGGTTCGAGGCATCGCCAGCCTCTGCTGCAACTTCTCGATGGCGATAGTAGCCTGTTCAAGTGGGACCCCCGGCGCCAGATTGAAGGACACAGTCACCGCGGGGAAAAGCCCGTCGTGGTTGACCGAGAGTGGCGAAGTCGAGTTTGCTTTTCGGACGAAGGCGTCCAGAGGAACGCTGTTTCCGCCGGCGGGATGAACATAAATCGATTCCATCCCCAAGGGGCTTTGCGTATATTGCGGCGCTGCCTCCATCACGACGTGATACTGGTTCAACGACGTATAGATCGTGGAGACTTGCGCTTGGCCAAATGCGCCATAAAGCGATTGATCGATGAGCTGTGGCGTGATGCCCAAACGAACCGCCGTGCGACGGTCATAGTTGAGCGAGGTTTGCAGCCCTCCGTTTTGCTGATCGGTGTTGACATCCTTGATTTGGGGTAGTTTCTTCATCTCCTGGTAAAGGATCGGACCCCATTTTTTTAGGTCGGCGACGTTGTCCGATGACAGTTCATATTGGTAGCTGGTGTTGGTGCTTTTTCCAACGGATGGAATATCCTGGAACGGCTTGAGCAGTGTCGAAGCTCCAGGAATTGCGTCCAGCTTCGGACGCATGCGATCCAGCACTTCGGCAGCGCTCAATTGTCTTTGTGCCAAGGGTTTCAACGTAATAAAAAGAAATCCGGAGTTGCTCCCGTCTTCGCTCCCCGGACCAGAGGTGCTTCCCGTAAATCCGGTGACGACATCTACTGCGGGGTCGGCCTGGATCACATTTTCGATTGAGATCAACGCGGACTGCATCGCATGAAAGGACGCATCCTGCGGTCCCTGAATCCCGCCAAGGAGTGAACCGGTATCCTGTATCGGGAAAAAGCCCTTTGTGACGTGTCCCATCAAAACAACGTTGAGTGCCAGAGTACCGAGGAAGGCAAGCACGACGGGGGCGGGGTGCTTCAGCACCCACGTCAAACTTTGGCGATACCCAGACAGCAGATGATTGAAGAGGCATTCACTGAACTGATAGAGGCGTCCACGTGGTACTCCCGTTTTCGGTCGAAGGACGTATGCACACATCATCGGCGTTAGCGTGAGTGACACGACCATCGAGATTGCAATCGAGACCGCGAGGGTAACTGCAAACTCGTGAAAGAGGCGGCCGGGAATTCCTCCCATGAATAAAATTGGAATGAAGGCCGCGATGAGCGACAAACTCATGGACAGGACCGTGGGCCCAGTTTCTTCGGAACCCCTCAGGGCCGCGGCCATCGGCGGGACACCCATCTCCATCAGCCGGACAACGTTTTCCATGACTACAATTGCGTCGTCCACGACGAACCCCGTGGAGATGGCAAGGGCCATGAGTGACAGGTTGTCCAGCGTGTAGCCACAGAGGTACATCACAGCAAATGTGCCGATCACAGACACCGTTACAGCGACGCCGGGGATTAGAGTGGCTCGCGCATCACGTAGGAAGAGGAAGACAACTAAGACCACCAAGCCGATTGACAGAACCAGCGCTCCTTCCACGTCCTTTACGGATGCGCGGATTGTGGTGGTAAGGTCGCCCGTGACGAGGAGCTGCTGGTTCGATGAGATGGAAGACCGAATGGACGGCAACTGGCGCTTGATCTCATCGACCGTACTGATGACGTTGGCGCCAGGCGAGCAATAGACGAGGAGGCTGACTGACTCCTTGCCGTTGACGTAAGCCACCGAGCGAACGTTCTCGACCGAGTCGGTGATCGTCGCAACATCACTAAGCCTTACGACGGAATGATCTTTCGAACCAACCACGAGGGGCGCATAGTCGCGAGCCTTCGAGATTTGATCGTTTGCCGTAATGTCGGCGATGGTGTTCTCATCGGAAATCTGGCCCTTGGGACGGTTCGCATTTTGCGCGCTGATTACACTGGCGACATCCTGCAAGCCCAGACCATAGTGACTCAGCTGTTGCGGATTCAGATCAATGCGTACGGCGGGCAATGCTCCGCCAAGAATCGTCACTTGCCCAACCCCGCTGATTTGAGCGATTTTTTGCTGGATGACGGAAGATGCGGTGTCATAGAGGACGCCTGAGGCGGCTGTCTTCGATGCCAGGTTGAGCACGAGCACAGGCGCCCGCGCGGAATCTATCTTGCGGTAAGTTGGATTCGCGGGAAGGTTCGAGGGCAGATAGCTGCGAGCAGCGTTGATTGCCGCTTCCACATCCCGCGCTGCACCATCCACGTCTCTGCTCATATCGAAAGTCAGTCTGATCGACGTGACGCCAAGAGAGTTCTTGGAACTCATTGACGTGATGCCAGCGATATGACTGAACTGCTTCTCCAGCGGAGTAGCCACGGAGGACGCCATATTCTCGGGACTCGCACCGGGAAGCGCGGCTGAAACTTGAATCGCTGAGAGATCGACCAGTGGCAAGGAGGCAACAGGTAGAAACCGGAACGCAATCATGCCCGCCAATGCGACGCTTATCGCCAGCAGTGTGGTAGCGACGGGTCTTTTTATGAATAAGGCGGAGAAGTTCATCGCAGTTCTGCAGCGTCAAGGGTTGCCGCCGGCCTCTTGTGGCGAGCCAATCGTTTTCCCAGCCGATCGAAGAATATATAGATGACCGGAGTTGTATAGAGCGTCAGGACCTGGCTGAGAAGCAAACCGCCCATCATTGCGATGCCCAGTGGACGCCGGAGTTCTGAGCCGATACCAGAGCCGAAGGCGAGGGGTATGCCCGCAAATAGCGCCGCTAGAGTTGTCATCATGATGGGACGGAAACGCAAGAGCGAAGCTTCGTAGATCGCCTCCGTAGAGGTGAGGCCGCGAGTCCTTTCAGCCTCTAAAGCAAAGTCGACGATCATGATGCCGTTCTTCTTGACGATACCGATCAGCAGAATGATGCCGATGACGGCAACAATCCCGAGATCTTGCCGGAAGAGCATAAGTGCCAACAACGCGCCGACTCCAGCCGAAGGAAGCGTAGAGAGGATGGTGATCGGATGGATGAAGCTCTCGTAAAGAATTCCGAGCACAAGATAGACCGCCACCAAAGCGGCGAGAATCAGCAGGGCCTCGTTGGAGCCGATTGCTTTGTAGGCTTCGGCTGTGCCTTGAAAGCTGGCCACAACACTGGCGGGCATCCCCAACCGACGCTGTGCTTTCTCGACCGCAGCAACAGCCTGGCTTAAAGAGGCATTTGGCGCCAAATCAAAAGAGATTGTGACGACTGGGAACTGACCTTGATGCGCGATGGTCAAGGGGCTGAATCTCTTTTCAAAGTGCGCGATCGCCGAGAGCGGTATCGGAGCCGAAGCCGATGTTGTACTTGAGCCGCCGGTAGCCAAAGGCGCGGCAGAGGGCTGACTCGATGAGGCTGACAGGCCGGACGCTCCACCTGCCGAAAGGACTGAACTTGTCGACTTCGATGAACTGGCGAGCGCGCCGGACGTGTTGGAAGAGAGGGTAGATGCGCCGGCGAAGCCTGATAGACCCGACCGCTGCGCTCCCGATATCCCGCTGGTGGAAGAAACCGCAAGTGTCCTTACCGAAGTAGTCACGCTGTTGGCAGACGACCTGCCAGAGGTAGAGGTGGAACTGGGGCTAGTGCCGTTTTGCGAAGAGGAATTCTGCATATAGATGTCCTGCAGTTTTTGCGGATTCCTCTGAAATTCAGAGGATGCTTCCAGGATGACGTGGTACTGGTTGAATTGCGTATAGAGGGTACTGATCTGTCGCTGACCGAACGCATCGTACAGAGTAGAGTCAATCTGATCCGGAGTAATATTCATGCGCGACGACGTGGCCCGGTCGATGACAAGATTCTCGGCTAGCCCTCGAGGTTGTTGATCGGTGGCAACCTCCCGGAACTGCGGTTGCTTTCTGAGCTCGGCAACCATCCTTTGTGTCCATGTGTCGAGTTCCGCCTGATCGGCATCTTCCAGCGTGTATTGAAACTGGTTACGGCTGGCGCGGTCATCGACTGTCAGGTCCTGTACGGGTTGCAGGTAGAGATGTATGCCTTCCACTTGCTGCAGTTTGGATTGGAGCCGGCCGATTACCGTTGTAGCGTCGACGTGACGCTCGGCAAATGGCTTTAGGTTGATTTGGATGCGTCCGCTATTCAGCGTTGTATTTGTCCCATCCACCCCAATGAAAGCGGACAGGCTCGCTACTGCCGGGTCCTGAAGAATGACTTTCGCCAGTTCCTGTTGCTTTACCGACATGGCGCGAAAGGATATCGACTCAGGAGCTTGCGAAATGCCTTGAATAATCCCGACATCCTGCGTTGGAAAAAGGCCTTTCGGTATGACAACGTAAAGGTAGATGGCAAGCACCAGAGTCGCGGCCGCTACCAGGAGTGTCGAGATTTCATGACGAAGAATCCACTGCAAGGTTCGACTGTATTGGGCGATGAGAGTTTCGAACGTGCGCTCGGACCACCGGTAGAACCGCCCCCGCTCCGATTCTGTTTTGTGGCGGAGGAGACGAACACTCATCATGGGCGTCAGCGAGAGAGAGACCGCGGCAGAGATGAGGATCGTAACGGCGAGCGTGATGGCGAACTCGCGGAACAGTCTTCCTACGATATCCCCCATCAGAAGCAGCGGGATCAGAACGGCAATTAGGGAGATCGTGAGAGAGATGATGGTGAAGCCGATCTGTGCTGCTCCCTTGAGTGCGGCTTCAAGAGGCGCGAGTCCTTGCTCGAGATAGCGCGAAATGTTCTCGATCATCACGATCGCATCGTCGACGACAAAACCGGTCGAAATCGTCAGGGCCATCAAGGTGAGATTGTTTAGGCTATATCCCAGTAAATACATCACTGCCAGCGCTCCGACGAGAGAGATGGGAATGGCAATGGCGGGAATAATCGTTGCGTAGAGATTGCGCAAAAAGACGAAGATGACCATCACGACAAGGCCGATCGTAAGGACCAATTCGAACTCCACATCCTTGACCGACGCCCGAATCGTGGTCGTCCGATCGGTTAACACGGTCAGCTTCACAGAGGCGGGAAGATTTGCCTGCAACTGAGGCAAAAGATCTTCAATGCTCTTCACGACCGCAATCGTGTTTGCGCCTGGCTGGCGTTGGATATTCAGGATCACAGCGGGGGTCTGATTCATCCAGCCTGCAAGGCGTGTGTTCTCGACACCATCGCTGATCTTGGCGACGTCTGAAAGTGTCACCGGGGCGCCATTCTTATAGGCAACGATTACATCGCGATAGTCATCGCCCGTGAGCAATTGGTCGTTCGAATTTATTTGATAGTTCTGTGCCTCTCCGTCGAGCGTCCCCTTCGCGGCGTTGACGCTCGTGCTCGCAAGCGCAGTTCGCAGCTCTTCGAGACTGATGCCATAGGTCGCCAAGGTCGCCGGATTGACCTGAATGCGGACGGCGGGCTTCTGGCCGCCACCGATTGCTACCAGTCCAACTCCACTGAGCTGCGAAATCTTCGGGGCCAGCCGCGAGTCGGCCAGATCCTCCACCTTTGATAGCGGAAGGATTTTTGAAGTCAGGGCGAGCGTCAATACAGGCGCGTCCGCGGGATTCGACTTGCTATACACAGGAGGTACTGGAAGATCCGTGGGTAAGAAGCTTTGCGCTGCGTTGATGGCGGCCTGTACCTCCTGTTCGGCCACATCGATATTCAGACGCAACGAGAACTGCAAAACAATTGATGAACTACCGTCTGAACTGGTGGAAGTCATCTGCGTCAAACCGGGGATCTGTCCAAACTGCCGCTCAAGTGGCGCTGTGACGGCGGACGACATCACATCCGGGCTGGCTCCCGGATAAAAGGTCCTAACCTGGATCGTGGGATACTCCACCTCGGGCAGTGCCGAAATCGGCAGCTTGATGTAGGCAGCAGCTCCGACGATCAGGATCGCCACCATAAGCAAAGCAGTCGTGACGGGCCGAAGAATGAAGGGGCGTGAGGGACTCACAATGCGGGTCCCCTATCGACGGCTGTCGTTTGAGGTGAGGGTTCGACTTGAACCGACGTTCCTTCTTGCAGCTTGTCGAAGCTCGAGAGAGCTACCATTTCTCCGGCCCGCAGACCTTCGACTGCGGTCGTATTGCCGTCAGTACTCTGCTCGGTAACATTCCTGACCGACACTGCATTCTTCTCGATAACGAAGACAAAGGCTTGTGTTCCATTGCGCTGGATCGCGGCGCTTGGAATGAGGACCGAATTTTTTAGTGTTTTAACCAACAGGCGCGCATTGACGAACTGGTTTGGAAACAGGGCGAGGTCGCGATTGCTGAATTCACCCCGGAATCGAACGGTACCGGTCGACGTGTCAATCTGGTTGTCGACACTCAGCAAGGTGCCGACTGCCACTTTCGTTTCAGCAGACCGGTCAAAGGCTTCCACAAGAAGAGGTTTCTGCTGCCGCAGTTGCGCTTGGACCTCTCCGAGATGATCTTCCGCTACGTTGAACACCACCGTCATCGGCTGGAGTTCGGTAATCACCACGAGCGCGTTCGAACTTCCCGCAAAAACGGTATTACCGGAATCGACGAGCCGCAAACCAACCCTGCCAGAAGTGGGAGCTGTGATGTGACAGTAGCTAAGCTGGACCTCGGCAAACTGCACTTGACCAAGGTCGAATTTGACGGCTCCTTGGTCCTGAATCGCAACCTGCTCCTGGTCGTCGAGAATCTGTTTGGCAACGGCATTCGAAGCGAAGGCCTCCCTGTAGCGGGCAAGATCAATCTCCGCCTGCTGCAAAACCCCGCGGTCGTGATCGAGTAGGCCTTCGGCCTGTTGCAATTGTGCTCGGTAGGGAGTCGGATCAATGTCGATGAGCGGATCGCCCTTGTTTACGATTTGTCCCTCGCGATAATGCACCGCAAGGACTTGACCACTCACTTGGCTGAAGATGTTTATCGTAGAAACTGGCGTTACCGTACCGAGAGCGTTGATATAGACGCCCATATCCCCTCGATGTGCAGTGCCGGCGTGAATGATTACTGAATGGTTTGCTTCACCGGCGGCGTCGGGATCATCCTTTGGCTTTTGGGATCGCAGGGCAATGAAGACGCCTAAAACCGGGATGGCAACCAGACAAATAACCCACATTCGCTTGCCTTTGGAAACGCCCTTCTGAACCACGGCCGACTGCGCAATTCCACCTTCCGAGATCTCTTCTTCGGTCTCTTCGAGACAACCAGTCAATTTGCTGACCTTCATTAGGCCCCCGTAACGTCTATTGTGCGGAGGGCAACTACACTCTGCTGTTTGAAACGTCCAGTTACATGTAAGGAATTGTATGGAAAGCAATGCACACGCGGAATGAACCGGGGAAAGATTCAATGCGATCGATCAGAGAGCCTTATAGCGGGCTGCTATTTTCAGGCTTTGAGAGCTCATCTCCGTGAGGAGCCGCATCGCATACGACAGGCAACCGGATAATAATTTGGAGGCCCGTAGGCCAGAGGTTTTCGGCGCGTATCGTACCGCGGTGCAAACGAATGGCTTCGGAGGCAATGGCGAGCCCCAGGCCATTTCCTCCCGTTGCTTGTCCATCTCCACTTATTCGATAGAACGGCTGAAATATCGCCTGGAGAGAATCTTCGGGAACCCCGGGACCATGATCCCGGACTGAGAGCAATGCCAACGGCTCCGGAGCAGTCCGATCGACCTCCAAAACGATCCGGACATCGCTTCCCGGCCGTGTGAAGCGGACTGCGTTGCGAATGATGTTTTCACAAGCGCTTCGAAGGGCATGCGGATCGGCATTCCGGAGAATGCCCGAACCCGTCGTCTGAAGACTCACCGATTTACCCAGGGCTTGCGCCTCGAAATTCGCATCCGCTGCCACTTCCTCGACGAGTTGGGCGAAATTCACATCTTCTCTCTCCCCAGACGAAAAACCGGCTTCCAGGCGTGAGAGCGTCAAAAGCTGCCCCATTAATAGATCGATTCTCTCGATATCGCGGTCCAGACGTTGAAACAGGTCATCTGAATCCGCGGAGACGCCATTTCTCAGAAGTCCCAGAGAGAGATTAATGCGAGCTAGAGGAGAGCGCAGTTCATGAGATACCGAGTTCAGAAGTTTCTTTTGCGCTTGAATCAGTGAGTCCAGGCGACCAACCATCGAATCGAAGTCTTTTGCGAGAGCCGCCAACTCGTCAAAGCGCCGGGAAACGGAGGACGGCACTCGCGCCTTCAGGTCTCCTTGCGCGACTTTCCTGGCGGTCGCCTGAATGCTGTGGATCGGGGAGGCAATATGGTACGCAAGCCAGAGGCAAAGCAAGGTGACCAAAAGGAGCATGGAAAGGGTAAATGGGAGGCCCTCACCCCACAGCAATTCTCCTATCTGGCGCAAATTGGACTTTAGGAAGAGCATCAATATATAAGGGTGCCCTGAGGAGGAGACAAATTTGTAGGCTGCGATACGGGCACGAAATACGACGAGCTGGCCGTCTTTCGCCGCGTGCGCGACTCGAAGACCATCACTTGATAGCGGCCGCGACAGCACGTCTTTATAGGACCCGTCGAGCAAGAAGAGTTGCCGTTCGTTCTCGTGGCCATCGCCCTGCGAAAAGCGGGCAAAGGCCTCCGGGCCGCCCGATTCATAGGCCTTAACGGCTTCTTCCGCCAGGATTGGCGCAACCGTCGCATACATGTTTGGAGCTGAGACTTGCCTCATGCCCGTCAGGCGAACGCCTAGAAGCAGGATTGCGATGATGGCCCAGGCCGTCAGCCAATACCAAAAAAAGATCTTCAGGAAGAGCCGATGCATGGGCACTCTGGCTCTCACCTTGAGGAGTCTTGCTTGAAGATTGAGAGGCAAAAGCTTTTCCTTCCGGCTCAACGGTTCTCGTTCGATGTATACAACACAACCCCGCTTCCGAACAGCCCTCCAGCCAAGGCCTAACAAATCCTCACACAGGCTCTACGCTTCCTGACCGCACTGCCCGCCACCTCCCAATATCCTGCATGCAGGAACACTTTTCCTGCTTGGAGAGTCATGGCTTACTGGCGTATCAGTTTCGGGCGTTCATCCGCCATCATCTTGTTAGTGTCTGCGACCACCATTTTTTGTCTAAATCCGCGCTCTACCGCTGCACAGGCTTCCGGGGCCAAGCCGGCGCCGACTGATCATGAAGCCGTTTCTCCTTCCTTCATGCCCCCAGGAGATAAACTCCAAACTACTCGGCGAGACTTGAACATCGATTCTTTGCCCGATGCACCACTGCCCGCAGAGCAGGCGCAAGAGGAAGTCCAGTCCCCCACGACGCCCTTGGCTCAGCAACCGAACCAACTGCTGGGACTGCCTCCGGCACTGACCAGAACCCCTTTATCGGGGAGCGACAAGCTTCGGTTCTATATCCATAAATCTTTTGGCCCCCCCGCCGTCATTCTGCCGGCGTTAGGGACCGGCTTCCAAATGCTTAATCCGCCAAGCCACTATCCAAGAGAATGGAAGGACGGCAGCGATGCATTTGGCAGACTCTACGGATACAAGATGGCCGATCGCACCTCGCGGGAGACTGCACAATTCCTCACGGGGTTCCTTCTGCATGAAGATCCTCGGTACCAACGCTCCACCAGCAGCAACGCGTTGCGCCGAACCTTTCACGCGCTCGCCTTTACCGTTTTCGACAAGACAGACTCTGGCAGAACTACTTTCGCGGCAAGTAACTTCGCTTCGGCTGCCGCCGGGGGTTTTGTGGGCATGGGCATTCTTCCGGACGGGTATAACGATTTAACGCATGCGGAACAGCGCATGGCCAGTGAGTTCCTGCAGATCGCTATCGGGAATATAGCGACTGAGTTCGAGCCCCAGTGGGGACCGTGGGCCAAGAAATTGCGCCTTCCGAAGATCCTTCCTGCCTGGTGGGTTCCGCAGCATCCGCACCAGCCTTAGGGTCGTCTATTAGCCGCAGGGCGCTCGGATAATTGTTTTGCGCCTCCCGAATGTAATGTTGACGAACGGATTAAAGGTGGCCGGTCTGGTCTATGTTGCATCGAATTGTTGACAGGAAACGCGGCATAATACGGCCGGGAAAAGCGATTTCTTCTTTAGGTTTTGGTTGGGCAGGCCTCCCCCCGGGTTGAGAAGGGATTCGTCGGAGCCTTCATGAACGATAAAAGCACAGCCAGTGCAAACGAAAAGGAACTTGCGGGCAGGAGGACGCAGCAGCTCAGGCCGCATCTGCTAGTAGTGGATGACGATCTCGAACTCTGCGAAGTCCTGAAGCGCTATCTGGAGGGGGAGGATTTCCGGGTTTCCTTTGCGCATACCGGTGAAGCCGGCACAAAAGCGGGAATTGAAGGGAGTTTCGAACTAATCGTGTTGGACGTCATGTTGCCGGACAAGAAAGGATTTAACGTTCTCAAAGACATTCGACAGCGCGCGCGGACTCCGGTTCTGATGCTGACTGCCAAGGGCGATGAGTTTGATCGTATCCTCGGGTTGGAGCTCGGGGCTGACGACTACCTGCCGAAGCCATTCAATCCGCGTGAATTGATCGCGCGCATCTCGGCCATTCTTCGGAGATCGGGCTGGCAAGCCGACAATAAGAACGGGCTCCGGCCTCCCAAAATCAAGTTTGGAGACTTGGAGCTCGATTTGGGTGCGCGCGTCGTCTCAAGAGCCGGCGAGCCTTTGAATTTAACATCGGCGGAATTTGAACTCTTGCACATGTTTTTCGAATTTCCAGGCCAGGTGCTCACACGGGATAAACTGGTGGAACGTGTCCTGGATCGGAAATTCTCGCCGTTCGATCGAAGCATCGATTTTCACATTACCAATCTTCGACGCAAGCTTGGGCCACCGCCCGACGGTGGCGAGAGGATTCGCAGTGTCCGTGCCATTGGCTATCTGTATGCGTGGCCCGGAAAAAAGTAAGTCCGATTCATCCTCAACCAAGTACAACCTCTGAAATCGTCTCATACCGACATAAGGGCTCGGCCGGCGCCACTGTTTTTTCTCGCCTTCCGCGTTTGAACTAGCCAAGTAGTAGCAAACTACGCCTCGACACGATTTGCGAGGGTAACCAGCCGGGAGGACGGGCCGTGCCCCGCCGCCTAATCGGTTCCGCTGCAGGCCGGCTCGCCTACAAACACTAACAGGAGAAACACTCTTCCTAGCGGCACTGCTCGTCACAGTTCGCCAGAATCAGAAAGTGAGGAGATCTCTTGATGAAATTCTGGATTCAAAGGATCTGTGCGACAGTTCTGTTCCTCTTACAAATGTTGGGATATTAGGAATTTAATGCATCGAAATTCAAACCGGGCCCAAGATACCCGCTTCCATCAGCTTCCACATCACGGTTGCTGCCGAGCGAGCATGTTTCAGGATCGCTCTCGGTTCCGGAGAGCGAGTTGCGATCGAAATCGAAGAGACTGGGTCTTCCGATAGAGCGTGTCGTTCTCACCCCAGATCATCTGGCGGCAAACGTCAAAAGCGGGACGATGAAGTTGCCCTCTTTTGTCGAGGCGACCTATGGCGCCAGCATTCTTGAATGGGTGCGTCAGACCTACGACGGACATCTTAATTTTGGCGGAGTGACGACCAGCGTGGAGGAACTTACCCGGGAAAAACCGCAATCGCTAGAAGACTGGGTCCGAACGAACCGCCAAGCCGTGTTGTCTGTTAGTTCATAGCAGCGTTCGATTGGGAGTTCTGCTGGAACGCATCATGTTTCGCCTCAATTGCCTTGAACCGGGGCAAATCCTGCCTCCGCCAGGCCGCTATGCGGATTCGATTGCTTAGCGGCCCTTCTACGAGGATCTGGCTTCGTCAAGAGACGGGAGACCCAATGGTGTCAATCGAAGTGTTCTCGACGGGAACCGGCTTCTTCACTTCCTCCCCCGTCGTTCGAGCCGGGGTCTTAAGCTCTCCGCCAGCATGTATCGAGCACGATGCATCCGCCCTTTCATTGCTGTCACTGTGATACCCAGTCGCCCTGCGGCTTCTTCCAGCGAGTGCTCTTCTATACTGCAGAGTACAAATGCCGTGAATAATGAGGGAGGTAGCTGGCCCACATTCGTTTGAATCATTTCCTTCAACTCCGTGTGGGCGAAGATCTGCTCAGGATTTGGATCGCTATCTTGCACGCACTCTGACATCGGAACTTCGTCTTCTGAGGGTGTGGCATCGAGCGAGGTCAACCGTATCCGGTTTGCACTGCGTCGCCGCATGAGGGCCGCATTGACCACGATGCGGGTCAGCCACGTCGAAAATTTGCAGCGTCGCTCAAAGCGGGCCACATTGCGATACGCCGAGAGAAGCCCATCCTGCAAAGCTTCTTCCGCGTCTTCGGTGTTCCCCAAAATACGTCGGGCGGTTCCGAGTAACTGTCGCTGGTACCGGCGGAACAGTGTCTCGATTGCGTGGTGGTTTCCACGCTGGCTCGCCCGAACGAGCGCCTCTTCCCATTGCGTTTCAGCTGTAATAGATCGGCTTCTCATTTCCCACCTCCAAAGGTTTTTTGCATCACATTGTTGTCACGGCTACAGCGTGGTGCCGTAGGGAAATGAAATTTCCGCGTGAGGAATTGATTGCCGAAGGGGTCTCCGGTGGAGCGAGTATTCACAAGAATTATCCCAGCGAGGGAGCAAGTAGAATTTTGGGCGGACTTGTACAACAGGGGAAATTACGCGGGCAATTGTTTTATACGTGGGAGGTAATATTCATACCGAGCATGAAGACCGTGCCAGTGGCTTCCGGTGCGGTGTGCTTACCAACTCGGGGAAATTGGTCCTCGGACTGGAAATTCCGGAAGAGCATCCTGATCGAAGCCGGCATTTCTCCACGCATCTTCGTCAGCGGCGAGCGAACTCTTCTGACGCATTGGAATTCATCAACGGTGGCCCTCACTACACTCACTTGGCGATGGAGCTGGGAGCTATCACGTTTTCCAACGCAACCGTCGTGCCCCGCAGATGATGTGCGAGCGCAGTACGATCAAGCTCGTTTTCCCACCGGGCGATCACCAACGTGGCGACTGCATTGCCGATCATATTGACGACAGCCCGGCACATGCTCAGGAACCGATCAATGCCTAAGATCAGCGCCATACCGGCGACGGGAATGGTCGGGATAACCATCATGGTGGCAACAAGCGCGATGAACGCGGCGCCTTGCACGCCGCTTGCGCCCTTTGAGGTGAGCAGCGCGACTCCCAGAATCGTG
>Ga0210399_10001608_pt1 | contig 17645 bp, 12 predicted proteins | sample IncBWC14MmetaG_FD_150865 | JGI IMG/M metagenome (GOLD analysis project Ga0210399, IMG submission 150865) | Forest soil microbial communities from Barre Woods Harvard Forest LTER site, Petersham, Massachusetts, United States - Inc-BW-C-14-M | ecosystem: Environmental > Terrestrial > Soil >...
GTCGCGAATCCCAGGTTTCCGGCCATGCGTGCGGTGGTCGAGACGCAGTGATTCGTCGTGAGCCCCACGATCACCAACCCGCTACACCCGGCGCGCCGCAGATCGGTCTCGAGGGGCGTCCCGATGAAGGCGCTGTTGACGCGCTTTTCGATCACCGCTTCGCCCGCAAGGGGAGCCCCCTCGGGCTTGAACTCGTTCCCGGGCTGACCGGGGCGCAGCGGCGACAACGGTTTGGTCGACATGTGCCGCACGTGTACGACAGGGCGCCCGGTCGGGCGCCACGCGCGCAGCAACTCGGAGGTTCGCTGCTCCAGGCAGGGGTTGTTGCGCCGACCCCAGCACGGCTCGTCGAATCCGACCTGGAGGTCGACGACCAGCAGGGTGACCGCGTGCGGCTCGAGTGAGAGCATGGCGCCACCGTACCGGCGCGCGGCCCCCGCACCAAAACGCCGATGCTGCCTATCGGCGAGGTCGATGATAATGTCGTGCGGTGAAGACCGACTTGGAACTGCGGCACCTGCGGGTCTTCGCGGCGGTGGTCGACGCCGGGACCCACACGCGCGCGGCCCGGGCGCTCGGCATCTCGCAGTCGACGGTTTCCGAAACGCTAAGCGCGCTGGAGCGCACGTTGGGCGTCGAGCTGTTTCGCAAGGCGGCCAAAGGCATGCCGGCGCTGACCCCGTCGGGCGTGGTCCTCCTCGGGTACGCGCGCCGCATGTTCGCACTGAGCAGCGAGCTCGTCGGGGCGCTCGCCGACGCATCGACCCGCGTCAACGCCACGCTGGTGGTCTCAGCCGTCGAGTCGATCGGCGCCTATGTGCTCCCGTCGCGACTGGCCGCCCTTCGCGCTCGGTGGCCGTCGGTGCGCGTGGAGGTGCTCACCGGCAGTTGCGGCGAGATCCGCGAGCGCGTCGGCGCGGGCGAGAGCGACCTCGGCTTGGTGCTCGAGCCTGAGACCGGGCCCGAGGCCGGCGCAATCCTGGCGAAGGCGCGCCTGCTGATCCTCGGCGCCCCAACCCACCCGCTGACGCGTGGCGTCGCCGCGGCGGACGAGCTTCGCCGCTGCGACTTCTACATGTGCGACGCGGGGGGGAACTACCATCAGACGCTGCGGCAGCACTTCGAGGCGGCCGGGGTTCCGGCTCCGCGCATCCAGGCGATGGGCACCATCGAGGGTGTGAAGCGAGGGATCCTGGCCGGCGGGACCGCGCTCGGCCTCTTGCCGCAGCACGCCGTCGAGCCGGAGCTGCGCGACGGCGTGCTCGCCGAGGTGCGCGTCAGTCCGGCGTTGCCATGCGTGGTGCTGCGAGCCGTGCTCGCGACTGGCGGGCTGCGCTCACCGGTGGTCGACGACCTGATGGACGCTTTGCACGGCTCGCCTCAGCGCGGGCTGCTGCTCACGGCCGCCGCGGAGACTGGCGGCCGCCTACCGAGCCCAAGCTAACTTTGTTCAAGAGTGGCGGTGTGGAGAGAACTCGAACCCGCGATCTCCCAGGTGACAGGCGAAAGGGTAGCACGGGAGCTGAACCGCCGACCATCTACGCCCAAGGGCAACCCATCCGGACCCCGGGCCGGCCCCCGCAGACGAAGCCGACGACCATAGCTTGTTAAAGAATAGCGGTGGACGGGACTCGGAGTCGGTCAACGACTCCCTGTGACGCCTCAACGCGTTCCGGTATGCAGGATGGCCATCCGATCCGTTCTCCGCTCGAGGTCGGTGGTACACTCGGCCGCGATTTTCTGGGGGATGGGAGGTGGCGATGGTGAAGGCAACCCAATTGACCCTCGGGCTTGCGGTCTTGATGAGCGCGACGCTCGGTGCGGCGGAGAGGCCGCCGGGCGCAGCGAAGCCCGCGGCGACCTCGTCGCCGAAGGCCTCGCCGTCCCCGGCCGCTCCTGCTAGCGGCCCCTTCGGGGCCCTGAAGTTCCGTTACATCGGCCCCGAGGGCAATCGTGTCTCCGCCATTGCGGGCATTCCCGGCGATCCGAGCGTCTACTACGCGGGTGCCGCCTCCGGCGGGATCTTCAAGTCTAGCGACGGCGGCGTTCACTGGCAGGCCATCTTCGACGACCAATCGGTGTCGTCAATCGGCGCGCTGGCCGTAGCTCCGTCCGATTCCAACGTGGTGTGGGCGGGAACGGGGGAGGCCTTCATCCGCAGCAACATCTCGATCGGCTGGGGCGTCTACCGGTCAGTCGACGCCGGCCGCACCTGGGCGCGCGCCGGGCTCGAGGCGACGGGACGAATCAGCCGTATCCTCGTCGACCCGCGCGATGCCGACATCGCGCTCGCCTGCGCGCTCGGTACGGCGTACGGCCCCCAACCCGACCGCGGCGTCTTCCGGACGAGCGACGGCGGCAAGACGTGGGCGAAAACGCTGTTCGTCGACGAGAGGACCGGCTGCTCCGACCTCGTGATGGATCCCAACAACCCGCGAGTACTCTTCGCCGGGATGTGGCAGCTCGAGATCCACACCTGGGGCCGCGAGAGCGGCGGGCCGGGCAGCGGCATGTATCGATCGAGCGACGGCGGCCTGACCTGGAAGCCGGTCGAAGGCACCGGCCTCCCGCCCAAGCCGTGGGGCAAGGTGGGCCTCGCCATGACGCGTGCCAACTCGGGCCGCGTCTACGCGCTGCTCGAAGTGGGCGACGGCCAGCCGTGGAAGGGGAACGACACCCCTACGGGGCGCCTCTGGCGCTCGGACGACGGCGGTGAGAAGTGGGCGCTCATGACCCCCGACCGCCAGGTCGCTGGTCGCACACACTACTACAACAGGATGGGCGTCGAGCCCGACGATCCAGACGAGGCGTACTTCCTCACGGCAGCGTGGGCGAAGACGCGCGACGGGGGCAAGACAATCATCGATCCGCCGCCGCTCGATGCGCCCGGCGGTGACCACCACGACATCTGGATCGATCCGACCAACGGCAACCGGATCGCGGTGAGCCATGACGGCGGGGTCTCGATCAGCACCAACCGCGCGAAGACGTGGCTCCAAGTCCAGCTCCCGATCGCGCAGATCTATCACGTGGCCGTAGACGACCGGATCCCGTACTGGGTCTACGGCAACCGCCAGGACGGGCCGTCGAGCCGTGGTCCGAGCAACAGCAAGCTCGGCGTCAAGGATGATCAGCCCAACATCACGCGCGGCATGTGGATGGGCGTCGGCGGTGGCGAGAGCGGCTGGGCGACCCCCGACCCCGAAGAACCGTCTATCGTCTGGTCGAGCGCGTCGGGCTTCGGCAGCGTCGGCGGGATCGTCACCCGTTACGACGCGCGCACCAACACAGCCCGTAGCGTAGAGGTCTGGCCGCGCGCTACTATCGGCTGGCCGGCTGCGGATCTGAAGTACCGTTTCGTATGGACGTTCCCGCTGACGATCTCGCCTCACGACCACAACCGGATCTACGTCGGCAGTCAGCACGTCCATCAGACGACCGACGGCGGCACCACCTGGCAGGTGATCAGCCCGGACCTCACGCTGAACGACAAGGCGCGGCAGCAGAGTTCGGGCGGCCTCACCCCCGACAACATCGGCGTCGAGTACGCGGGCGTCGTGTTCGCGATCGCCGAGTCGCGGTCGAAGGCGGGGCTGATCTGGGCCGGGACCAACGACGGGCAGCTCCATGTAACGCAGGACGGCGGCAAGAACTGGACGAACGTCACCGCTCATGTGCCCGGCGTGCCCGCGTGGGGCACCGTGAGCTGGATCGAGCCCTCGCGGTTCGACGCAGGTACAGCCTACGTCGTCTACGACCTGCACCAGGTCGACAACCGCGAGCCGTGGGTCTTCAAGACTTCTGACTACGGCCGCACCTTCAAGCCGATCGTCGCCGGGATCCCACACAGCCCGCTCTCCTACGCCCACGTACTACGCGAGGATCCGTCGCGCCGCGGCCTGCTATACCTAGGAACCGAAAATGGCGTTTATGTGTCATTCGACGACGGCGCGCAGTGGCAGCAGCTTCAGTCGGGCCTGCCGCACGCGCCCGTCTACGGCCTCGCCGTTCAGGAGCGCTTCGGTGACCTCGTGGTCGCCACCTACGGCCGCGGCTTCTGGATCCTGGACGACCTGACCGCGTTGCGGCAGTTCGCCGGCAGCGCGCCGAAAGAGGCGCAGCTCCTGCCGCCGCGGCCGACCTACCGCTTCCGCGGCGCCGAAGCTCCGTATGCGGCTTTCTACGATCCGGTTGCCGGCTTTAATCCGCAAGACGGCGTGCCGATTCACTACTGGCTGCCGTCGGCGATCAAGGGCGAAAAGGACAAGGAGAGCGGCGAGCAGAGGGACGAGATCGAGATCAAGGTCGAGGACGTGTCGGGAACCGTCGTGCGGACGTTCAAGGGGCCGGCGAAGGCGGGCTTGAACCGCGCGTACTGGGATCTCGCCTTCGACAAGACGCTCGAGGCGCGGCTGCGTACGAGCCCGCTCAGCGCGAAGTACATCACGGTGGGCGTCGAGGGGGTCCCCGCGCCGGGCGTCCAGCGGCTAGCCGTCCTCGCGCCGATCGGTGAGTACAAGCTCAAGATCAGGGTCGGCGACCGCGAGTTGGCCCAGCCCGTCACACTCCTCAAGGATCCGGGTGCAGGCGGCAGCGAGGTTGAAGTCCGCGCTCAGGGAGACCTGGTCAAGGACCTGCTCGACGACGTGAAGCAGACGATCGAAGCCATCAACCAGGCCGAGAACGCGCGCGGGCAGCTCGCGGGGCTCCAGGTGCGGCTCGGGGAGAAGAAGGACGGGAAGGAGCCGCTTCACAAGAACGTGAAGGACGCGGCCGAGGCGCTCGACAAGAAGATCGTGGCCGTCGAGGAGACGCTGTTCCAAATGCGCGTCACCGGCCGCGGCCAGGACATCCTGCGCTGGCCGATGAAGATGGCGGAGCAGCTGCTCTACCTGCTAGGCCGTGTCGCCGAGAGCGATTTCGCTCCGACCGCGGCGCAGCGCGAGGTGCACCAGCTCCTGCACGACGAGGCGGCGAAATCCCGCAAGGCGCTGGACGAAGTCTTCTCGACTGACCTCGTGAAGTTCAACGAGCTGCTGACGGAGAAGCAGCTCGCGGGCGTCGTTCCGAACCTGCCGGCGACCGCAGGCCCGTAGCGGCTATACGAAAGACGGGACTTACGGCCCTCGGCCGTAGCCGGTCAGGGGCGCAAAGCGAGAGGCTAGGTGTCGGTACCCATAACGCCGCCTAGCTCGCGACTGACCGGCTCCTCTGGACTCGAGCGAAGTCGTCTACCCCCCTGCAAGTGGTCCGGGTTCCCAATTGGCACGGTGTCGACAGACTGGACAGGGGGTCCCTAGGTCCTTTGAGGTAGCGTAGTAGTATGGACTAGACCGCCTCAGCAGATTCGACTCCCACCCGCTTCTGCCACTTCGAGAGGGTCCAAGCCTTTGAGCGACTTCTAACGAGCCTTCCGGTCGGGGGCCCGCGTGTGAGTGTCTTGTGATGTTCGATTGTCGCCACGTTGCGTTGCGGAGACGGGCGATGCGAGAAGCGGAGGAATGGAGTTGGTGCAGGAAGACGGATGAACCGGTCCCGGGAGAGAGTGACTTAGTAGGAAACCTGATTAAGGGGCATCCGCACTCCCACAGGGTCCCTTGCTCCCACAGGCGGACAAGGTAACCGTTCCGTTTGCTGAACGGGACACCAGCACATTGTAGGGCTGCGAGGGATCAACAGTAATATCAGCTGGACCGGACACGGTCCAAGTGGGAGGACCACCGAATAGTTCGTCATCGCACGTCGCGTAGGAAGTAGGAACGTCAATCACTCCGATGTAGCAACAACGGGTCCCACAATGTCCCAAGGGCATGTCATTGGGAGGGGAATTCACACACAACTGAGTGCTCTCCGTGTAGTGACCACCACCAAAGCTGGCGACTATTACTTTCACATAATGGTTTCCATCCACCTTGAGGGGGCAAGAAGAGGTCACAGGTGCTGGTGTGGGAGAAGGTAGGGGAGTGTTTGGTGTCGGGGTGGGCGCGAGCGCCGGAGCGGGGGCGGGGGTCGGCTTCGCTGACGGCACAGGGTTGATCGTGATTGGGGTTGTGCCCGGAAGGGGCGCGACCACAGGGGGGTTCGGCCTTGTGGGGACCACCTCGGTAAGAAGCGTCTGGTTGCAGCCCCAGAGGCACAGAGCGCAAAGTCCGGCGAAACCCGTTTTCCACATTGATCGCCCTTCCCACCTAGAAAATACTTCATATTTTCGACAATAACTACAATCCTTGTCAACCTTTTTTCGCTATTTTTCCACTATTTTCCCAAGGGTAGAAATGAGGCCTAGGAGCCAATTGACTTCTGCTGAAATCGGCACCGGTGATCCCGAGGGGTCGCGCGAGGTCCTGTGGGCTGAGAGCCAGCTCTCACTGGTTCTGGGCCGGCCTCAGGCGTCCCCTAAATGGACCCCTCAGCGGGTTCCGGAGACAAGCGCCGACAAAGGGCGACACGAATGGACCGCTCAAGGATGGCGGGGTGGACGGGACTCGAACCCGCGACCTCCGACGTGACAGGCGAGAAGAGTAGGCGAGCCCCTCAACGACTTGCTGAGATTCCTCAGCGAGTTCCGGCGGCACGCCCCGACACGCGCCGACACGAAAAGACCCCTTTAGACGGCCCGAAGTGACACGCGTAGTGCACAGTCCTGACCTCGGGCCAGCACGTCAGAACGTCCGTTCGCCCACGGCACACCTACTCCATTGTCGGTGCTTGGTTTCCTGCGCAATGGCAATGTCTCTCTACTTCGGATACCAGCGCTCGATGCGGCCAGCCGCGCCTGCGCTCTCGGCGAGCTGCGCTGGAGTTGCCCGGTAGACCTTTGCGATGACCGGCGCAGGTGCGTCCTCGAGAAAGGCCTCGATGCGTTCTCTGGTCGCCACGAACGACGCGGCCAGGTCTGGGAACGGGGCTTTGCCGACGATCACCAAGAGTCGCACTTGGTGCCGGATAACCGCCGCGAGCTCGTTCGGCTTGTACCGGATCCGGGTGTCGTGGCTCAGAGCGACCCATTCACGCTTGCCGACCTCCGCCAACCAGTCCTCGTCGGGACAGTCGGGCGGGAAGTGTTCGCGGTGTCGCTCGACGGCAAACCCCGCGCGCTTCAGGATCTCCGGAAAGGCGTTGCCGAGGTCGCGATCGGTGAAGAAGACGAGTGTCAAGCCGCCCGCTCGAAGACGACGGCCTCCTCAACCGCCGCGTTCGTGAGGTCGTAGTCGCGCGCGACATTCTCGACTTTCTCCCCTGCATCGATCCGGTCGAGGATGATACGTGTGGAAATGAACGCCTTGCCGACCACCGGACGGCCGAAGGAGATCTGCGGGTCGATCATGATAGGCTTGGCGTCGACACCCTCTGAAACCACGAACGGGTAGAGGCGAACTGCGGACCGGAGCTTCCCCCATTCGACACGCGTGAGGTGAGCTTCGAAGACCTTGCGCATCGCGAGCTGGCTTGAGGCGGAGAGGTTCACTAGTTCTCCATATCGGTCGAGAAATAACTTCCCGCCGGCCGTCCGGAGCTCCTCCCGCAACAGTAGCTGGTCGATGTTCAGCTTCTGCTGAGCGTACGCGAGCGCCTGGCGAACCTCGACGAGCGGAACGCCGTGCTCGGTCCGGAGCGCTCGCAGGACGTGAGCCTCGATCAGGTTCGAGAAGGAAAGCGTCGCCGGGTCCCTCTTCGCCAGCCTCAAGACCGGGGCGAACTGGCTGAGCCCCTTGGCCGTCGGGTAGGGCCGTCCCAAGAACCAGGACCGCAACGTGGCGGGCGACAGCCTCAAGTAGCGGCCGGCTTCGGTGATCGAGTAGGCGGGCTCGTTACGTGAATCCAGCTTAGGCAGGGGCTCCTCCAGCCCGTATTGTGCCTCAAGTTCGCGGTCCAGGTGCCTCCTGACCGCAGAAAGCATCAGCCGGCGCTACTTGCTGCGATCCGGCTGTACCCACCCAGATCCTCGGGCCCTCGCCCGCACGCCACCAAGGCATTCTCAGGAGAAATCGAGAAAGTCCCCGGTGGGACGACGGCCGCCGGCGTCCTCGACCCGCTCTTCTTGCGTTGCCTCGACAAGGCCCAGCGGTGCGTCTTCTCGAGCGTACCCGATAGCCCGGTAACCACGCAGCCGACGTTCGAACATTCGAAGCAGCATCGGCACCTCGCGGTCCACGTAGTCGAAGATGCGAACCTCTGTCTTTCCTGGGTGCAGCCGATGAAGCCGGCCCGTATACTGAACGAGCGTCCCCTTCCACGAAACGGGTAGGGCCAGAAGGAGCGTGTCGAGCCGAGGGTCGTCAAACCCCTCTCCGATGTATCGCCCGGTCGCCAGGACGAGTCGCTCTTGCTCGGGCGGGATAGCTGAAAGCTGATCCTTGACTGCCTTTCTTGCGCCCGACGTCATGCCACCGTGAAGAACGACGAGATGCCGAGCGAACTTCCGTAACTTCTCGGCGAAGTAGTCGAGATGGTCCCGCCTCTCAGTCAGCAGAATCGGTGACCGCCCTTCCTCCAGGCAAGCGATCGCATCGTTGAGCACCAGCTCGTTGCGCCTTTCGTTCCTCGCCAGCGCAGCGTAGAGCTCCTGGATACTTGGAGCTCTGTCGCGGAGCGGAACCTTGAAGCGCGTCTCTCGCACGATGAGGCGGTGCTCGAACGGCCGCCGCGCAGCTTGGCCCTTCGGGTCGACCGTGAAGCGAGCGGGGCCGATCTGCATCTCGATGATTGGATCGTGGCCGTCTCGTCGCTGCGGCGTTGCTGTCAGCCCGACGACATATCGGGCTTTCACCTCCGCCAACACACGTTCGAAGGAGACCGCGGGCACGTGGTGGCACTCGTCCACGATCACCTGTCCGTAATTGGCGACGAGGTCGGCAACCTTGCCGCTGCGGACGAGACTCTGGATCATGGCGACGTCCAAGTGGCCGTTCGCCGATCGCTTCCCCGCCCCAATCTGTCCGATCTCCTTGACGTCGATTCCCAGGAAGAGAGAGAGCTGAGCGAGCCACTGATCGAGCAGAGGTTGGCGGTGCACGAGGATGAGTGTGCTACAACCGCGCTCCGCGACGAGGTACGTCCCGACCACCGTCTTGCCGACTCCAGGTGGTGCGACGAAGGCCCCGATGTCGTGCGCGAGAAGGGCTCCCACCGCCTTTTTCTGCACTCCCGCCAGACTGCCCTGGAAATGGAACCTGACAGCCTTTCCGCTCTCGCGTTGGTCCTCAACCTCCAGCGCGACCGAGTGCTGACGAAGCAGATCCTTGAGCTCGGGCCCAAGCCCTCGTGGTAGACCGATGTGCTGTGGAAATTCCTCGGCGCAGCCGACCACCCGCGGCGTCATTGCGGTCGATAACCGCATGCTCTGCTTCTTGTAGAACTCCGGGTTCTGGAACGCGGCGAGCCGCTTGATTTGGTTGAGCAATGGCGACGGTAGACCGACCTTTTCCACGAACAACCGCTGAGCGAGAACCGCGCGGACTCGCGAGGGCAGCGGCCCTAGGATCGGAACGAATTCTGCCCGGCCGGAAGGGGGACATGTCCACGGGGCTAACTCGTCCTCTTCCACTGGCTCGGCAGCCCGAACACCGATGACCGAGCCGCGCCGGGTCGCTTCGCCGGCGATGGTTTCGACGGTACGTCGGTCGATCCGCGGCACCCCGGCCAGGTGTGCCCACTGCCGGTCGTCGGGGTACGGCTGGAGGTGGTCGTCGAGGAAGACCGAGTTCCCGTGCTGCCGTGGTCCATGCTGGAGCGGTAGCGCGATCAGGTTGCCGAAGCCACCCCTGGGCATCGTGTCCTGGCTCGGAAACAGGCGGTCGTAGGAGTCCAAGCTGAGCTCATGACGGCGAGACATCGTCTCCGTGATGAGGTAACAGCCCATCTTTCGGGCGGCTGCCGCGGCGATGGGCTCGCTGAAGAAGAACCATACGTGCGCTCCGTTGCCCGAACGTGAGCGTTCGACCGAAGCAGGAAGGCCGACCTCCCGACAGGTGGCAATGAACGCGGCGACGTCCTCGGCCCAGTTCCTCTTGTCGAAGTCGACAGCCAAGAACCAGCAGGCCTCGTCTTCCAGAAGGGGGTACACGCCCATGACATGCTGGCCTCGCAGGTGCGCCAGGATGGCCGCGTCATCCACCGGGACGAACGCCTGGTTCGGGCACTCGCCGCACTTTATCTTCGGAAGCTCGCACACTCCCCGCACGAACTTGTTCCGGCAGGCCGGTGCGTACCCCGGCTTGCTGGTCCGTTTGTTGACGAAGCGCGTGGGAAAGACATCCTGTCGACCGCGGAAAAGCTGCCGGAACAGCTTCACCTTCTGCTCAGCCGTCGTGGGTGTGGCCAATGCGCTGCTGGCGGGGAGACGCACCCGGATTCTTGTTTGCGTAGCATCGACGGAAGCCAACTCGGCCCTCAGGGCGGCGAGCCGGCCACGAGCTTGACTCTCCTCGCCGGCCAGTCGTGCGAGCACGGCCTCGACCGCCTCGATCTCATTGATCAGTTGCTCTCGCCGTGACACTGGAACTCTCCCCTTGTCGGGCCGACCCCCAGCGCGATCGCTCACCGTAGGATCGCTCGGAGTGATCTCGGTATTATTGGCCCACCGAGAGGAAATGCGGTGGACTTGATCGCCCAGGTGCTCCTCAGTGACACAGCTGCTGACACACCGGCGCCCGAGGACGACGGCGATGAACAGGAGGGACCGGAAACGCTTGTGTCTAAAGGAATTGGCGGGGTGGACGGGACTCGAACCCGCGACCTCCGACGTGACAGGCGAAAAGAGTAGGTGAGCCCCTCAACGACTTCCCGAGATTCTTCAGCGAGTTCCGGCGACAAGCGCCGACACAGGGCGACACGAAGAGACCCGCTTGGACGGCCTCTAGTGACACACCCAGTGCACAGTGAAAAGGGCGTCGTCGCACCCCTCATCGACCGTGGACGGATGCGTGCAGTGTTTCGAAGTCGGGGCTCGCGAGCGGACGAAACCCCTGGGGCCAGGACGCGTCCAAGGCGCAGAGTGCACGAAATTGTGCCGGCGTCGGGGGGGCGTTGACGCGCTGCACCCGAGCCTGCGGCTGTTCGCCGGCTGCCGCGAGGAGTTCATGCACCTCCTGGCAAAGATAGCGCGGCACGAACCCGATATGGACGCCATCACCTGCTATCCTGGCGCCACGGCGGCGAGCCCCTGGACGCGGGCCGCGCCTGGCGGACAGGGAGGTCTGAGGTGGTCGTGGGACGCCTGGGCACCACAAACATGCGTGCACCCTGGGCTCTGGCCTGGAGCCAGCTCGTGCGCGAGCGGGCCCGGTTCGCGATGGCCCTGGCCGGAGTCGGCTTCGCGGTCATCCTCATGCTCGTGCAGCTCGGGTTCCGGAGCGCTGCCTTCGACGGCGCCGTCCGGCTGCACCGTGTCCTCGCCGCGGAGGTGGTGATTGTGCATCCGCGGACCAACGTCCTGGCGGACGTCGCCGGCTTCCCGCGCCGCCGGCTGGACCAGGCGCGGGCGGTCCCGGGCGTCCGCGCGGTGACCGGGGTCAACGCGCGACTCCTGCCCTGGACCAACCTGGACGAGGGGGGGAGCCGATACATCTTTGTCGTGGGCATCGACCCCAGCGCGCACGCCCTCGACCTGCCCGAGGTGAACGCACAATTGGACCGGTTGAAGCTGCCCGAAACGGTCCTCTTCGACCTCAGCTCCCGGCCCGAGTTTGGGATCTCCGGCGACCAGCCCCCCAGGCGGCAGGCGCCGGGAATGAACGGGGGCACCTCCCCCGCCGTGGAGATCAACGGCTACCGCGTGCAGGTGGCGGGGTTCTACCGGCTGGGCATCTCGTTCGCCATCGACGGCACGGTGGTGACCAGCGACCTGAACTTCCTCCGTCTCGTACCCGGGCACCCGCCGGGCCTGATCGAGATCGGCCTCGTGCAGCTGACTCCCGGCGCCGACCCCCTCCTCGTCCGGGACGACCTGGTGCGGACGCTTCCGCCGGATGTGCGCGTGCTCACCAGGAAGGAGTACATGGACCGCGAGGTACACTACTGGGACACGTCGATGTCGATCGGCATCGTCTTTGGGTTCGGCGTGCTGGTGGGGTTCGGAGTGGGGGCGGTGGTCGTGGCGCAGATCCTGTTCTCCGACGTCACGGACCACCTCGACGAGTACGCGACGCTGAAGGCCATCGGCTTCGGTAACCGCTATCTCTACGGGGTCGTGCTCTGGGAGGCCTTCTTCATGGCGTGTCTCGGCTTCGTACCGGGCGTGGGCGCCTCGGCCCTGCTTTACCGGCTGGTGGTGGCGATGACGGGCCTGCCCATGGTCTTCGACCCGACGAGGGCGGGCCTCGTCCTGGGCCTCACCGTGCTCATGTGCTTCGCCGCGGGGCTTCTGGCGCTACGCAAGCTGGAGACCGCCGATCCGGCGGAGATGTTCCGCTGAGCTCCCCGGCCCCGCCCATTATCCGGGCCGAAGGCGTGTGCCATGCGTACGACGCGGACACCCGGAGAGTGCTCGACGACATCACGCTCGAGGTCTCGCCTGGCGAGATCGTGATCATGACCGGCCCCTCGGGGTCGGGGAAGACGACGCTGCTCTCGTTGATCGGCGCGCTGCGTTCCACCCAGGACGGCAGCTTGCGCGTGCTCGGTCGCGAGCTGCGGGGGGCGGCTCGGGGCGACCTCCTCGAGGTGCGGAGGCGCATCGGCTACATTTTCCAGGCCCACAACCTGCTCGACTCGCTCTCCGCCCGGCGGAATGTGGAGATGTCCCTGGTGCACCAGCACGCCTGTCCCTCCCAGGAGATGGCGGGCCGGGCATCCGCCATGCTGCGCGCGGTGGGCCTGGAGGCGCACGTGGAGAAACGCCCGGCCCAGCTCTCGGGCGGGCAGAGACAGCGGGTGGCCATCGCCCGAGCCCTGGTGGGAGAGCCGCGGATCGTGCTGGCGGACGAGCCCACCGCGTCCCTCGACAAGGAGTCGGGGCGCCAGGTCGTGCAGCTGATCCACGATCTGGCGCGGGGGAACGGTTGCGCCGTCCTGCTGGTGACCCACGACAACCGCATCCTGGACGTCGCCGACCGCGTCGTACACATGGAGGACGGCCGCCTGTCGTCGTTCACGGCGGCTGTCACAACGGACGCCCAGCGCATGTTGGAGGCGCTCGCTCGCAACACCCGCAAGGGCGACCTCGTGCAGCGCGTGGAGGACATGCCGCTGGCCTCGTTCTCGGCCCTGCTCGAGCAAGTCACCGCGGAGTCCGAGCAGCTCCTGCGCGTGCTGTCCCTGAGCCAGAACCACGCCTTCGAGAGCATGCTCGACCAAGTGCTGAACGCGTTCACGCTCAAGATCGGCAGGCTCATGTCGGCGGACAGGGCGACGCTCTTCGTGGTCGACGCCGCCTCCTCCGAGCTGTGGTCGAGGTCGGGAGAAGAGCACGTGGAGATCCGCGTCCCCCTGGCCGCCGGGATCGCCGGCTTCGTGGCACGGACAGGGCAGCCTCGGAACGTCCCCGACGCCTACGCGGAGCCACTGTTCAATCGGCGTGTCGACGAGGAGACAGGCTACCGGACGCGCTCGCTGCTCTCCATCCCGATCGTGAACGCAGCCGGCGGCGTGTTCGCGGTGCTGCAGCTCCTGAACAAGATCGGCGGGCAGCCCTTCGGGGAGGCCGACGAGCGCCTGTCGCGCGAGCTCACCGGCCGGCTGGGCGTGATCCTGGAGACGTGGACGACCATGAAACGCACCCAGCGCGACGTCGCGACGTGATGACATGTGTCTCCGGGACCTACCTCGCCTATGAGGACGACGCCCCGGCACGGCCAGACGTGACGCCGCCGCAGGCCGGTCGGACCATGCTGCTCGGCCGAGAAAAGCGGTAGTATCTGCTATGAGTTCTGCGCCGTCCCCCACCTCGCGTCCCCTGTTCTGCTACTCCCGAGAATCGTCGCCCGACGCGGCGATCCTCGGGCCGACCGACGGGACACGTTCACGTGCACGGCAGGGCGTCGCCGTTCTCTCGACTCTGGAGTCTCGACTGAGGGCGGCGGCTCTTCGGTTGTTCGGGAGCGCCGCTCTGTGGCTCCTCGCCGTCCTCGGTGCGGCCGGCTGCGGCGCCCACGGGGACGCCCGGGCCGAGGCGCATCCGTCCTTGCCGGCTCCCGCCGCGCGCGTGGCCGCGCGCGGGCGCCTGCAGCCGCGAGGCGGCCTTCAGCGGATCGCCGGGTCCTCCGACCCCGTCACCGTGGTCGCTCGCCTGCGCGTCGCGGAGGGCCAGTCCGTGCGCGCCGGGCAGGTCCTGGCCGAGCTCGACACCCTGCCCGCGCGGCAGTCCGCGGTGGAGCGCGGCGGGGCGGGCATCGCCGTGCGGCGGGCCACCATCGATCGCCTGCGGGCCGAGTTGGCGATGACCGAGGCCGAGGAGCGACGGCAGGCACGCCTGCACGCAGAGGGAGTGACCGCCGCCGCTGTCCGCGAGGACGCAGCCAGCCGGGTCGAAGCCGGCCGGGCGGCGCTCAAAGAGGCCGAGGCGGCGCTGGCCCTGGCCGAAGCGGACCTCCGCGGCGCACAGGGCGAGCTCGCCCGGGCCGTCGTCCGAGCCCCCGTCGGCGGTCTGGTGGTCAAGGTGATCGCCCATGCCGGCGAGCAGGTCGGCCCCGCCGGGATCCTGGAGCTGGCTGAGACCGGGCTCATGTACGCGGTGGCGGAGGTCTACGAGACCGATGTCGCCCGCGTCCGTCCCGGCCAGCAGGCGATCGTCCGCAGCGCGGCGCTCAGGGACGCGCTGGCGGGCGTCGTCGAGCGCGTGGGCATGAAGGTCGCTAGGCTGGACGCGCTCGGAACCGATCCCGCGGCGAGGAGCGACGCCCGCGTGGTGGAGGTGTGGATCTCCCTCGCGGACCCCGCGCGCGTAGCCGGCCTCACCGATCTCGAGGTCCAAGTCGAGATCACACCCTGAGCCACGGCTGTGGCTTGCGAGGCAGGGCAGGTCGGGAGCAAATCAGCCCGGTGCGAAGGGCGCCCATCCCATGATCTCCAGGACCGACCGTGAGGTGGGCGACGTCGTCGTGACTGCCAGTGACGATCACGCGGCGAGGGTGCTGGAGATGCATGCGGTCGACTACCTGGTGAAGCCGGGGGAGCCCGAGCGGCTGGAGGCGGGCGCGAAGAGCGCCGGCCCGGAGCGCGTGCTCGTCCGCCAGGGGAGCCGCGTCCGCCTGCTGGGAGTGGACGACATCGACTACATCTCGGCCCAGGAGGACCGGGTCCTGCTGCGCCAGGGCGCCGAAGAGTACCTGAAGGACCGGAGCCTGGCCGACAAGGAGGCGCCCCTGGGTCCCGCCCGCTTCGTGAGCATCCACGAGGACTGCTTGGTCAACGTCCAGCGGCTCCCGGAGATCGAGCAGGACGACGCGGCGGCAGCATGGCCGTCCTGACAGATGGTACCCGTCTGTCCATGAGCGCGGCGGGGCTCGTGCGCCTGCAGCGGCTCCTGTAGCTACCATGGCCCGGGCGCGCGCGGCGGGACGGAGGCGCGTGATGACCCTCCGCGACATCGTCTCCATCGTCGAGCACGATCTGGCCGCGGTGGAGGTCCTCCTGGAGGAGCAGCTCCGTTCCGGCCTGCTCCCCCGAGAGGACGTCGGGCACCTCTTCCGGGAACGTGGGGAAAGGCGCCTCCACCCCGCCCTGTTGCTGCTGGGCTGCGGTTTGACCGGGTACAACGGCGACCGGGCGGCCCCGCTCGGAGTGGCGGTGGAGCTCATCCACACCGCCACCCGCCTGCACGACGGCATCATCGGCGAGGTCCCGCTGCGCGCGGCCTGCCGCCTCGGCCACCGTTGGGGCAAAGATCTCACCGTGCTCCTCGGCGACTTCCTCCAGGTGAAGTGGGTGTCGATGGCGCTCTCGCAGGACGACCTGCGTATCCCGCGCCTGCTCCTGGACGTCACCCTGCGCATCGTCGAGGGCCAGATTCTGGACCGGGAGCGCTACGGCGACCCCGATGTACCCGAGGCCGACCACCTGGACATCGTCCGGCGCAAGTCCGCGGACCTGTTCTCGGCCTGCCTGCGCATCGGCGGCATCCTCGGCAACGTTGGGGAGGAGCGGGAGCACGCGCTGGCGAGCTACGGTCTGAATGTCGGGATGTGCCTGCAGGTCGTCGACGACATCCTCGACTTCACGGCTCACGGGAGGGAAGAGGGCAGGGCGGCCGCCTCCAGCCTCGGGGACGGCAGGGTCACCCTGCCAGCGATCTACCTCATGCGACGCGCGGGAGCGCGCGGGATCGAGGCGGTCTCGACCATCCTCCGGGACCGTGCCTTCGACCACGTCTCGCGCGAGGAGATCGTGTCCCTCGTGCGTGAGCACGGCGCCCTCGACCAGGCCACAGCCGCCGCGGAGCGCTACGCGGAGTCCGCACGCCAGGACCTCGGCGCCTTCGGGCCGTCGAGCTACCGGGAAGCCCTGGAGAGGGTCCCCCACTACATCCTCTCGCGCCACCACTGAGAGCGCTCCCGCGGACGTTTTTATCGTGCCGCGAGGGGCTCGGCAGATCGTTGATGTCGGTGCCCTCACCGTCGGCTCGATCCACGAGGACTTACAGGATCCACCGTTGCCGTTTGGACTATCTGCCGCAGAGCAGGGCTCCGCCTCGAGCGGCCCAGGTGGGGGGCGGACGTTATCGGAGCAACAAAAAATACTGCGAGCACTCTTGAGCTGTCAACATTTCACTCTTGGTGTGTCAACTAAGTCTCGTCCCGAAGCTGCCCTATTCTGGCGCGCAACTGGGGTTTCGAGAGTGCAGGTACGCTCGTTCGGTAGGTGCGGCCGATGAACCAGACTCTCAGTCCAGATCGCCCGGATCAGGTTCGCACACGCGCCCTAGCTATCCTACAGAGCGCGCGGGACTCGGCGTGGCTGGTGACGAGGGCGTCCATCTAAGGTCGTGCGTCAACGTCTTCAGCCCTCGACTTGGGTGAATGGCGGGGTGGACGGGACTCGAACCCGCGACCTCCGACGTGACAGGCCGGCGTTCTAACCAACTGAACTACCACCCCGCTGGTGGTGACACGACCGGGCAGAGGCGGTCGTCATACGGAAACTCTGGTGGGCGATGCAGGATTCGAACCTGCGACCCCCGGTTTGTAAGACCAGTGCTCTACCGCTGAGCTAACCGCCCGGCGGGACAAACTGAGAGACTACTGGAAACCCGGTTTTTCGTCAAACCTCCACGCTGAACTCACCATCCGCGGGGGCGGCGGCCGCGCTCCCGCTCGGCCCACCAGAGGTCACGGGAGGCAGGGCGTCGGGTCGGCTTCTGGAAGAAGCCCACTAGGGCGAGCCCCAACAGGAACCCGCCGACGTGGGCCCCCCAGGCAACCCCTCCGGTTCCCCCCGGCCCGGAGAGAAGGCTGAGACTCCCGAGGATGAACTGCTGCAGGAACCAGAAGCCGAGGACAATGACGGCCGGAACCTGAAAGAGCGGGAAGAAGAAGAGCAGGGGAGGCGGCAACGCGACCACGACCCGGGCCCGCGGGTAGAGCACGCAGTAGGCCCCCAGAACGCCAGCGATCGCACCCGAAGCGCCAATAGAGGGGATCTGGGAGGCGGGCTCCACAAGAATGTGGGTGTAGGTAGCGCCCCACCCGGCGATCAGGTAGAAAACGAGA
>Ga0210399_10001610_pt1 | contig 17635 bp, 12 predicted proteins | sample IncBWC14MmetaG_FD_150865 | JGI IMG/M metagenome (GOLD analysis project Ga0210399, IMG submission 150865) | Forest soil microbial communities from Barre Woods Harvard Forest LTER site, Petersham, Massachusetts, United States - Inc-BW-C-14-M | ecosystem: Environmental > Terrestrial > Soil >...
CGAGCGCGGCGGGGTTCTCGCCGGCGATCACTTTCTCTACGCCTTTTTTAACGAGCTGGAACGCTTGCCAGTATCCCCACGCCGCGAGCGCGTCGCGATTTCTGCGATCGCCAGCGTCATGCTCGGGGTCCCAGCCGCCTTGCCGCACTCTTTCAACCAGGGCAGGCGTGACTGAGTAGCCTTCAATGGACAACGAGTGGTAGGCATCGGTCCGGTAGATTTCGTTGACGTAGCGAAGATACTCTTCATTGTCTGCCGGAAGGCCCGGCGCTTTGGGGAACACCGCGACGACCTTGCCACGCATCGCTTCCCACAGCATCTCAATGCGACCCACGATCGGAGCGGCGGGACGGCGCGCCTTGCCGAAGATGTGTCCGGCTTCAAATGGACTGCTCTCTCGCACATCGTATCCGGCGCCCTTCATCGCGCGGACAATCTCGTCCGCCAGGTCGCCGCGCCCCGTTTGACGGAAGGCTTTGGCAAGATAACCGGCTTTCGCGGAATGGCCGCCGTTCAGGAGAAACCGAAGCAGGTCCGAGGCGTCCGCAAGGCTCGCCATCACCACTTGCGCCTCGACGGGATACATCTGAAAAAACGATTCCGGCACGCCTACCAACGCCGCCGCCGGCGAAAACAGGCGCAATCCGTCCCTCACCGTGAGAGCCGCGGTCGCGGGCATCTCCGCAACTTTCAGGTCGTAAAGCGTTGTGCCGAACAGGAGCTTGATATCGTTATTCATGGCTTTCGGACTGTGCACAACCAGTTGATCCGGAATAATTGTTCTCTCGCCATGCAAGAAAATGGATTGCTCCGGCGACAGGTGCCATTGTTCTCCAAAGCGCTCGTCGCAATAGCGTGCGCAGAATTCCCAGAAAGACGCATGCCACGGGGTGCTCTCGCCGACCTGCGAGTCGGGGCTTGAAGAGATCAGCCAACCCTTCATGACTTCTTGCAGGAAGCCGTTTTCCACCAGGCGTTCGCGGTGCACCCTGCTCAGGTCGTCGGAGCGGAACACACGTCGGTTGCCTTGCTGGAGTGCCTTGAGCTCGTCGAGGGATTCAGCCAGTTTTTCGTTTGGCGAGGACATGAAGCCTCCCATCCTTCAAGGGTCATTATAAGTTTATTGTGGCGCGTTAATGCAAGTATATAATGCCGTGCTAATACAAGTCAATTGTGCCGTGTAAACGCAAGTATATAGTGTTTTTGTACAGCTAAACTATTGTTTTTCAATTAGTTGAGGGTGATTTCTCTTCGCTCCTTTCAAATCAATTGTTCAAAATGGTGGGCATAACTGGGGGCTTTCGTCCGAGGGTTTTCAGATTGTCGGCCCTCGGAAGTGATCTTCGGACGCGGGTTAGCTGGCATAAGTGACAATTCTCTAACTACCTTTAGAATTAACATTTACAAAAGTGTATCAAAACAAAGCACTTTAACTACCTTTAGAATCAATACTTGTGAGAAAAGGGGGGAGGGGGGCCCACGTCGGCCGCTCGTGTGGCGAAACGTTCTGATGGCCCTCGCCGTTATCTCCGGTAGACCCTTACCTATAGGTCCCCTTGCAACAAGGGAGTGAACATGAGTTCCACCAAGAATCCAGGCAGATTCGCAGGTTTGCTATATTTGCTCTTCTCGATGCCGGGATTCTTCGCTATGGTTTACGTCCCTGGAAAGCTGATCGTCCACGGAAACGCCGCCGCGACGGCCAACAACATCGCAGCTTCCGAGACGCTCTTTCGCCTCGGCATCGCGGCCCAACTCATCGGCCAGGCCGGTTTTATCTTCGTGGCTCTGGCCTTGTACGACCTGCTCAAGGGCGTCAACCGGCGGTACGCCTCGCTCATGGTGACATTGATCGTGGTCTCCATCCCCATAGCGTTTCTGAATGAGCTGAACTCCATCGCCGCCCTCCTCCTCGTGCGCGGGCCTGATTTTCTATCCATATTCGAGAAGCCTCAGCGGGAGGCTGTGGCGATGCTGTTCCTGAATCTGCACGGTCACGGATTTGTGGTCGCCGAAATATTTTGGGGTCTGTGGCTTTTTCCACTCGGACTGCTGGTGTACCGGTCCCGATTCCTGCCGCGCTTCCTGGGTGTCTGGCTCGCCCTCGCCGGCTTCGCTTGGGTGATCCTGAGCCTCACGGGCATATTGTTGCCGCAATATCAGGACCAGGTGTTTACCTACGCTCAGCCCGCCTCTATCGGGGAGGTGGCGTTCATGCTGTGGCTCCTCATCAAGGGCGCCAAGCCGCCAGCGCCGGATGCCGTAGCCCTGTCGCCGGCCCCTGCCTAGCGCCCGATACGGTTGGGTTACCGGCAAATAGCGGGCCAGCTTCACCTATCTCGGGCTACGCACGATGCACCTCGAGCTGCTCGACGACGCTGTCGAGATCGGGATAGCCGGCGCCAAACCTCCGCGTGAACCAGTTCCCACCGCGCTCGGCAATCCTCTCGCCGTCCGCGATCACCTCGAACTGACCGGTCTTGCCGGGTGTAATCACAGCTTCAATGCCCAGCCGCTTCTTGATGAGGGTCACGAGACTCGTGACCTTGGCCTTGTTATTCTGTCACGTAGGGCAGTGGACGATTTCTATCCTCATTCCGGTCCCCTATCTGCTGAATGCAAGATTTGAAGCATACACCCATGCTCGGACCGATTTCTAGGATTGCAGATTGTAGCCACCAGCCTCCAATCGGCACGCCATCGGCCTCTGACTAACTACCTTTAGAATGAACACTTCCAAAAGTGTATCAAAACAAAGCACTTTAACTACCTTTAGAATCAACACTTATGCAAAAAGGGGGGAGGGGGGCTCGCGGTTTCCGTTAGCGCTTTAATCAATCGTTCGTTGAGATCCAATCGTCATGACTCGCAGCCTGGAGGGCAGAAGTCGCTCGCCGCGTGCCCACACCAGCCGCTCGTAGGGCGAAACGTTTGGATAGCGCTTGCCGTTATCTTAGTAGACCCCTACCTCCGAGGTCCATTAGGCCCCTTACAACGAGGGAGCGAACATGAGTTCCGCCAAGAATCCAGGCAGATTCGCAGGTTTGCTATATGTACTCTTCTCAATGCCAGGATTCTTCGCCATGGTCTATGTCCCCGGCAAGTTGATCGTCCACGGAAACACCCCAGCGACGGCCAACAACATCGCAGCCTCCGAGACGCTCTTTCGCCTCGGCGTCGCGGGCCAACTTATCTGCCAGGTTGGTTTTATCTTCGTGGCCCTGGCTTTGTACGAACTCCTTAAGGGGGTCAATCAGCGGCACGCCTCCCTCTGGGTGATATTGGTTGTGGTCGCGATCCCCATAGCGTTTCTGAATGAGTTGAACTCCATCGCTGCCCTTATCCTCGTGCGCGGCGCTGACTTCCTATCTGTATTTGAGAAGCCGCAGCGGGATGCTTTGGCTATGCTGTTCCTCAATCTGCACAACGAGGGAATCGGTGTCGTCGAGATGCTTTGGGGTCTTGCCTTCTTTCCCCTCGGGCTGCTAGTGTACCGGTCGCGATTCCTGCCGCGCTTCCTGGGCGTCTGGCTCGCCATCGACGGCTCCGCCTACGTGATCCTGAGCCTTACGACCGTACTGTTGCCGCAATATCAGGACAAGGTGTTTACGTACGGCCAGCCCGCCTTCTTCGGGGAGGTGGCGTTCATGCTTTGGCTCCTCATCAGGGGCGCCAAGCCGCAACCCCTGGACGCCACAGCCTTATCGCCAGCGGCTGCCTAGCGCCCGCCTGGTTTTACGCTACCCTTCCAGGTTGGCGATCATCTAAACTAGCAGCCGGCTGGTGTTGGCTTCAGGGGGTCGTTATGGGTACGCGTGACAGCAAGTTTCGGGAACTCCTGGGATCGCTCTCGTTGGTATTACGGCCTTCGGCGATCTCCATGATAATGTTTATGGCGCTCGCTTTTGCCGCGCCTGCACTGTCGCAGCAACCGTCCCCATCCGTAGCTCAGGCTGCGCGAAACGCTCGCGAACATAAAGCTCACTCCGCGAAAGCTGCAAAGATCTTCACAAACGAGGACGTTGACGCGGAGCGTTCCCTGGCAGGCGACTCCGCCCTTGAACCGCCGCCGTCGACAAACGCGCCCCCAATCTCGAATCCATCGTCGAAAGATTGTGACAACCCCAAAGCCGAGGGCCTCAAGTTGGAGTTGCAGGCCGCCCAGCAGGACCTCGATCAGGTTCGCCGCGAGCTTTCCTACCAGCCCACGGTCATCTCCGGCAACAATCTCGATTTGCAGTACTTCAAACCTGGCAGCTCCGGGCTCAGCGTTGGCGCTCCGCCGCTGTCGAATGTGACGCCTCCGATCCCTGCGCGAGTGACCGCAGTCGAGCTTGAGCAGAAAATTGAGAATCTTAAGAACGCGTTGAGTTCGGCCTGTGACCCTCCTGAAGCCGCGAGCATTCAGCGCAAACTCGATTTGGCGAAACAGCAGCTAGGCCTTCTGCAGCGCGCGTATGCCTTAGACGAAAACACGTACTACTCCAGAACCGGCTACGCTCAGGACGCCGCAGGCAAAGCCAGGCTCGATGCCGAGCAGCAGCAGATCCAGTCCTTGCAGTCGGAGATCGACCGTCTGAGTAGCGAGCTAGCTGCCCTAACACCGCCTCAAGTCGCAACGTAAGCTTTTGTCTGTGTCTTTTCGTGCTCGCGCAAAGAGCAACGCCTCGCGGGTGATATGCTGCGCCGGGAGGCCTCCGCGTGTTCCGTAAAATCCAGCTGGGCCTGCTTTCTCTTCTTTCTATCTTCTACGTTGTTTCTGCATTCGGCGCGCAATCCTCGCAAGACCAAATGGCTGCCGCCCTCGACGGCATTTTCTCCCCGCTCGCCAATACAAACTCCCCCGGCGTCGCTGTCCTGGTCCGCAAAGACGGCCACACACTCTTCGAGCATGGCTACGGCGCGCGCGAACTCCACTCCTTCGCGAAAATCGACCCGCAAACCGATTTTCGCCTCGCCTCTTGCTCCAAGCAATTCACCGCCATGTCCATCATGCTGCTCGTCCATGATGGCAAGCTCCGCTACGACGACAAGCTCACCGATGTCTTCCCCGATTTTCCCGCGTACGGCAAAGCCATCAGCATTCGCAATCTTCTGAACCACACGTCCGGCCTGCCCGACTACGAAGACCTGATGGCCGCAGCCGAAAAACGCAAAGGCGCCACGATCTGGACGCCCATGCACCAGATTCAAGACGCAGAAGTCCTCGATCTCCTCAAGCACGAAGCCGCTGGCAAATTCGCGCCCGGGACGCGATGGAGCTACAGCAATTCCGGCTACGTGGTCCTCGGATTGGTGGTGGCAAAAATCTCCGGCAAGCCCTTTGCGCAATTTCTGCGCGAGCGCATTTTCGCTTCGCTGGGAATGAGCCAAACTCTCGCCTACGAAAAGGGGAAAAGCGAAGTTTCGCAGCGCGCTTACGGCCACTCGAAAGACGGCAAGGCGTGGAAAGAGACGGATCAGAGCTCGACTTCGGCGACGCTGGGCGATGGCGGGATTTATTCGTCGCTGGAGGATCTTGCGAAGTGGGACGAGGCGCTGGCGCAACGCACGCTGCTCAGCGAAAACGAAATGCGGCCGGCGCTAATTCCAGTGAAACTGGCTGACGGCGCGCAACCGAAGTGGCCGGCAGATTCGGACCGGATGGAAGGGACGCCAGCATTTTACGGGTTCGGCTGGTTCCTCGATCCGTATCGCGGCCATCAGCGCATGTGGCATTACGGCGATACCATGGGCTTTCACAGCTACATCGCGCGCTTCCCCGCCGACCGCCTCACCATCATCATTCTCTGCAATCGAACCGATCTCGACCCCGAATCCCTTGCCCTGAAGGTCGCGGATCGCGTTTTGCGGTGACATCGGGTTTTCAGCAGTTTCCTATCGCACCAGGTTAAGCGACATTCCTCATCCCAATCCTGCCAGCTTCCCGAGGCCTTTCATCTTCGCGCGCGCCGCCATCGTCCCGTACTGCTTCATCATCTGGCGCATCTGCAGGTACTGCTTCAAGACTTGGTTCACTTCCTGCACGCTCGTCCCACTGCCTTTCGCGATCCGTTTCCGCCGCTTGCCGTCGATCACGTTGTGGTCGCGGCGCTCCTGGTTGGTCATGGAGTTGATGATGGCCTCCACGCGCTTCAGCATGCTCTCATCCACCTTGGCGTCCTTCGGCAAGTTTGCCAACGGGCCGAGCTTCGGCAGCATGTCCACAATCTGCTCCAGCGGCCCCATTTTGCGTACCTGTTTCAGCTGATCGCGGAAATCCTCGAGCGTGAATCCTTCCTTCCGAAGCCTCTGTTCCAGCTCCGCGGCCGCTTTTTTGTCGACCGCCTGCTCCGCCCGCTCGATCAGCGACATGATGTCGCCCATGCCCAACACGCGCGAAACGATGCGCTCCGGGTAGAATCCCTCCAACGCATCGTATTTCTCGCCCAGGCCCACAAACTTCACCGGCGCCCCGGAAACTTTCGCGATCGAAAGGGCCGCGCCGCCGCGTGCGTCGCCGTCCAGCTTCGTTAAAATCACGCCGGTCAGCCCCAGCCGCTTGTGAAACTCACCCGCAGAACGCACCGCGTCCTGCCCGATCATGGCATCGGCGATAAACAGCATCTCCGCGGGTTGTAATTCCTTCTTTAGCGTGCTCAGCTCGTTCATCAATTCGTCATCGATGTGCAAGCGCCCCGCGGTGTCCACCAGAATCACGTCGCTCGCCGAAAGCTTCGCCTCCCGGATCGCCCCGCGCACAATCTCCAGCGGCTTGTCCGTCCCCGCCCCTGGCCACACCTGTGTGCCCACGGCCTTGGCCACCTGCGCCAACTGTTCGCGTGCCGCCGGCCGGTACACGTCGGTGGAAACCACAATCGGCCGGTGCCCATGCTGCGCCAGCCATTTCGCCAGCTTGCCCGTGGTCGTCGTTTTGCCCGACCCCTGCAAGCCCACAATCATCCACACAGAAGGCGGTCGCGAAGCGAACAGCGGCTTCGCATGCTTTCCCAGCATGGCGGTCAATTCGTCGCGCACGGTCTTGACCACTTGCTGGTCCGGCGAAAGCTGCAGCATCACCTCGCTGCCAATGGCCTTCTGCCGGATGTTGGCCAGCAGCTCGTCGGCCACGCCCACGTTGACGTCGCCTTCGAGCAGCGCCTCGCGAATCTCCGCCAGCGCCGCGTCCAGGTGCTCCTCGGTCAGCTTTCCCTGCCCGCGCAGGTTCTTAAACGTCCGTTGCAGCTTTTCCGTCAAATTCTCGAACATATCCGCCTTATCTCAGCTACGACCCTCCATTGTATCGGAACTCCAGTAGACCTGTCTGAGATGGACCATTCCGGTGATAAACTTTCGCTACTGATGGGGATCAAACCGCTAGCGGTAGTTGCGCTGTTGGAAGACGTACCGACGCGCGGACTAGTGCGCGGTCAGGTGGGCACTGTTGTTGAAACGCTCGCCCCAGGCGTGTTCGAGGTGGAGTTCAGCGACAACAATGGGCGGACATACGCCACATTGGCCGCACCCGCGGATAAACTTCTAGTCTTACGCCACGAAGCCATCGAAGCCGCCTAACCTTTCAGCTTTGGCTGGCCGATTCTGCTGCTGTTACGGGTTGACCTTATCCGCGGAGGCGTTCGGATTCGGCGGGGGTAGCTCGCAATGTTCCACGCACTTGGAGGCGAAGAACTCGATCTCCACTTTCTTGTGCTTAACCTTTCCGACGTCTTCCGGGGCCACAATCAGGGACTGCGGTCCATCCGCCGCGTTAAAGGTGCACTGAAAGGTCTGTGACTGCACGCCGCGTTGCTGGCAGGAATTCTTTTCCAGCGCGGGCTCCAACATTTCTGGCTTGCCGTGCAACTGGTTGGCGACCGAGGACGGCACTACTGCTACCAGCATGGGCATTGGGGCCTTAATCTTGATGCTGATTACCTCGCCATCGCGATCCGGAGCGTAGCCACCATACACCTTCAAGAACTCGGTCAATTCGTACTTTTCCTTGGCCTGCTCGATCCACCGAAATTCCGGAGGGAAGCAGTTGCTGATGCAGGTCCAGAGGAAATATTGGATGTGTACATCGTTCGGGGACACGAAATGGCGAGGGGCGGAGGAGCTTTCCGTCTTCAAGACTTTCGCCAAGCCCAGGCCCAGGCCGACAGCGCTACCGACAGCGCTACCGACAGGAGTATTCATCGCGGCGGGTTCGCGCTTGAGTACCTCGCCCAGTCCTGCGAACGCGGCTGACTCATGACTGCCGCGGTCATCGCGAATCACCAGCGTCAACGGCTCGGCCGGCAAATTGCAAACATACCTGGTCTTCACGACGTGCTCGTGCAAGCACAGCATTCTTAGCGTCGATATGGCTTCCGGATACTGCTGCGCGTGGTTCCACTCCGCTTCGCCTGTCAGGAAAATGGTCACCGGCTGCTGCGATTCAATATCCACCTGAATGCCGCCGCCCGCCGTATAGGTTTTGCCGGTGTGGTAGTTGGCGGGGTCCAGCCGGACGGCTTCGTCGATCCCCGGCCGCCACTCGAATTGTCTTTGCGCGGAAGCCGTTCCCGCGAAAGCGAGGATCCCCAGGAGTGCGAATACAAGTGTGGGTTTCATAGTAATGACAGTATTTGAGCGGAGGAAAACCGGCGCAATTGCCCGAAAGGGCAGGTCGTCTCTAGCAGTATCGTACCTAAATGGGCACAGCCGCTTCCACCGCCTGCGCCTTAGTTTCGTTTACGTTCGTTCCCGCACCCATGTGTCCGGTGATGCCTGCGGGCTCAACAATGTGATGCGCGATTACCAACCCGCTTGGCGCATCCGCTCCAGGATGAGTTCGCTGTAGTGATTCATGTGATCGGGCCGTCGCTTCAGGGGCAACGGCAGAATTGCAGCGAGTCGGGCGGACTGTTCCCGGTCGATATTCCAGGCCGAGGTTCGGTAGTGGTAACGGCACGCCGACTCCGCACCATAAACACCAGGGCCCCATTCGGCCACATTGAGGTAGAGTTCCAAAATGCGCTGCTTGCCGAGGACCAATTCGGCCACCGGGACAAGTGTGAACTCGGCGGCCTTGCGGAGGATGGAGCGGCCCGTTCCGAAGAACAGGTTTTTTACCAGTTGCTGCGTAAGGGTGGACCCACCGCGAATGCGGCCGCCTTCCATATCGTCTTCCGCAGCGATTTCCATCGCGTCCCAATCGAATCCATGATGCTGGTAGAAGCGCGCGTCTTCCGCGGCGATGACAGCATGCTGGAAATCGGGCGAGATTTGGCTCAGCGGAACGAATTCGTATCGTTCGTGATACGGCGTGTGGTGAATCCATGCCTGCAAGCGGCGCTCCATGTGTACCACGGTGGTCGGCGGGTCGATCCACCGGGCAGCCACAAGGATCAGCACAGCAAGCGACCAAAGAAGCGCCACTCCGATGAGAAACCATCGAACGAAGGATTGGAGAGTGCCTTTCCGAAGCGGCGTATTCGGGAGTGTGTCTGGATTTTCAATCACACTTCAGAATAATCATTTGGGCTGGATTGACATAGCGCCTGATTCGTCGTGCCATTCCGCTAGTCCGGTTTACGCATTTAGCTCCCACGGCCTCAGTCCTGTGTGTATCTTTGGGAACGGCAGGCGGACGTTCTGAATGATTGCGGGCAATGATTTTTGGGCTTGGTCTACACTGAAGTTGTTGGGAAACAGATGACGATTGACCATCCACCTGTCGCTAACGAACCGGCACCTCGCGGAACTCGAGGAAATTCGAGGAGCATGTACTCCTGGGTTCTGGGAGCCTTCCTGGGCGCGGTTCTTACGGTTGTTTTGATGGGAGCGCTGGTGTGGATGTCGACCGGGCTCGGGCTATTGCACTTGATGGGCATTTTGCGCGGAGGACGAACGCAGCTCAATGTGGATCAGCCGACCGTGGTACGTCAAATTCAACAACTTCAACGACTGGAAACCGTGAGCTATACGATGGATAAGATTATTTCAGGTGAGCACGGCAATGATTACCTGCCGAAATTTCTCGCGGGTGACCGTCTGCTGCTGGTGGTGCACGGAGAAGTGGTTGGGGGCATCAATCTGGCGCGTTTGCAGCCGGGCGACGTCCTAATACAAGGGCAGAAAGTGTCGATTCACCTGCCGCCAGCGGAAGTCTTGAGCACACGAATCGATAATGCGAGGACGAGAGTATATTCACGTGACACCGGCCTTTTCTCTTCCCCAGACCCCAACCTCGAAAGCGAAGTCCGCGAAGAAGCGGAGCGCCAGCTCCTGCAAGCCGCGCTGCAAGATGGCATCCTCAAGATCGCCGCCGACAACGCGCGAAGCACGGTCTCCGGCATGTTAAAGGGCTTCGGGTTCCGCGAAGTGGACATCCGCTGACGGTTTCTAACCCGGGTCTAGTGTTTGCGGCCTTTGATGTCGTCATAGACAATTATGGAGAGGACCACAAGGACCCACACGGGGAAAACGCCCATTCCAGGGATGGCTTCCGCAATGAAGCCCGGCAAAATCGCCCATCGACGGCCGAGGATTAGAAACAGGAGTAACGCCGTTCCCAGGTCAATCAACCATTGCATGGGTGGGGCAAGCACCGTCCAGAAGGATAGAAAGTCCGAGACAGCAGCGATCAGGAACGCGACGGCCTGCCGTTTGCGTGAGGGACGCCGAGCGGGAGCCATCACCTCTGTAGGTGTCAAAATAACTGGATGATCGGTCGGCGTTGTCATGGCCGCGGTTGCGGTGCTCGAGCCTTCCTCAAATTATCCTGTCATGGGTGCGAACCGCAAGCCATGACGGCCAGAGTTAAGTTGCGCGAAGGTCGCTGCGGCAGGGCCTAGCTATGGATTGGCCATCCGTGGCATGCTATTGGCTATGGGAAACAAAGACAGGCGAAGCCGCGAAGCGAAAAAGCCGAAGAAAAAGATTCCGAAGTTCGCTCCCCCGAGACGTGACTCGAGTCAGCCCTCGCATGTGATCTCAACGGTCACCAATCCCGAGAAACCGCCGACAGGATCGCAATAAGACTTTTGCGTGGCTTTCCGCGGGCCTCCAATTCTTCTTTCGTCAGAAGCTGAGTCGAATCCCCAACTGCGCGGCAAACGGAATCCCGACCGTAGTTCCCGCTCCGAAGAAATCGCCCAATGCTCCCGACGGCACGCGAAGCTGATTCAAGCTGGTGATTGGTTGCGTCTGCGTGCAAGTTGCATTCAGGCAGAACGCAGTAGCGTTGGCAATGTCATTTACTCGTGCGGGCAGCGCGGAAATATCGGGAACGAAATTGTTGCCCGGATTTTGCCGGTTGAACAGATTAAAAAATTCCGCGAACGGCCGCAGCGTCACGCGCTCTCCTAACGCAATATTCCTGCTGACTCGCAAATCCACTTGATAGAAAGGCGTCCCACGAAACTGGTCCAAGCTTGTCTGCACCCCGTTCACAACCGCCCGGTCATTCCCGACCACACCGTCGCCATTGACATCGGCCGGTGTGCTCATGGTAAACGGCCGCGCGCTCTCAAATTGGGAGAGGGTCGAGACTTCAAATTTCCACGGCAGTTGCAGCACTCCCACCAACACAAACCTGTGCCGAATATCTTCGCCTGAGGGCCCATGGTCGCCGGGACCAAACGGATCGAGCACGTTCGAAACTCCATTCACATAGTCGAACAGCTCCCCAACCGTCGCGCCCCAGGTTGTGGCGTGCGACAGCACATAATTCGCGGTCACTTCAAAGCGCTCCGAGAATTTGTGCTGCAGCTGCACCGCCAGACCGTTATAGATGGAGCGATTGTCCGTGCGGAACAGAGAAACCGCCGGCGCATCGGCGGGGATTCCATAGCCGGGCGAATATTCGTACCGCCGGTATTGGTGCACTCCCTGCTGGTGTTCATAGGTGATATTCACTCGCCAGTTGTTTGCAAAAGCGTGCTCGAAGCCGGCGCTGGCGGTCAACGCATAGGGAGTGTGATAGTTAGGATCAATCAGCGCGCTCGGCCCGGTGCCATTCTGCAGATTGAAATTGTTGATCGCGGTAAAAGCATCCACCCATCCGTTCTGCGCGAGATCGTTGTAATAAAGGCCCGCTCCGGCGCGAAACACGGTCGTCGCGGAAGCGTTCGGCGCATACGCGATTCCAAGCCGCGGACCAAAAGCCTTCCGGTAATCGTGAGGAATCCCCGAAACCAGTGTGCTGCCGGAGGCCTGCAGCGCCGCCAAAGCCGGAGTCGACGTCTGATCATGACCTGCGGCCACAAACAAGCCAAACGTCGTGTCGTAGCGCAGCCCGGCATTGACGGTGAGTGACGGCGTCACCCGCCAGGCATCTTCCGCGTATAAACCCAGCCGCCGGATGCTTTGCGAAAACGCGCCGTCACTGGCGCCGGAAGCATTTTCCGTCGGGCAATCCGGGAAACCCGGATCGGGTTTGGCGGGCAGCGGATTCGGGCAATTCGCGAGAACCGCCGGATTCGCCACGTAGAAACTCGGATCCTGCGGATACGAAAATAGCGTCTCGGCATTGCCGGCGAGCGCGCCGCGCAAAACGGGCTCATGAATGAGATTTACGCCGAAACGCATTGCGTGCGTCCCGCGCGAGTGCGAAACGTCATAGCGAAACTGATATTTCTGCTGATCGCGCTCGACGGGGAACGCGGTAATCGCCGTCGCGAATTGGTTGTCGCCAAACGTCTCAAGCCCCGAGGTGGTGAGAAAATTAGCGGTAAAGGGAAAATCGAAGGCTTCCCCAATCGTTGCATTGCGCACCTTGGCGTGATGGAAGCTGCTGGCCTCCAGGGTAAGCACACCCAAAGTCGATGGCGCAAATTGGAATTGCTCGCTCAGCAGCACGCTGTAGTAGTTCGAATTCGTCGTCGCCCCCGTGGAAGGCAACGCGCCCTGCTGCAAAAGATCGTTCTTCGTATCATTGCGGTCCAGCGAACCGCGAACAAACCATTGCGAGCTGGCGGACTGCCTCCAATCGATGCGCGACGTGAAAAGAGTCTCGCGATACGGCTGCAAAACGGAAGAAGGAATCGCGCCGAGCGTACTTACACTTGGGAGAAAGCCGCCGGTGGCGAGTTGCTGCAGCGCATTGAACTCGGAAAGCGAATTGGCACTATAGGCGACGCTGGCATTTTCGTGGACGTATTCGTAGGAAGAAAAAAACCATAGCTTCCCGCGCTGGATCGGCCCTCCGAGCGTGCCCACCAAATTCTGCCGCGAAAACGGCTGTTTCGGATTCGGTTCCGGATTGTCGAGCGTATTGCGCGCGTTCAGCGTATTCCCGCGATAGTAGTACGCTCCGCTGCCATGCCAATCGTCCGACCCGCGGCGCGTCGAAATTATGACGCTGCCGCCATTGGTGTGCGAGGTATCCGCGGCGAACTGCGAGGTCCGCACGACGAACTCCTGCATCGCCTCCGGCGAATAATTCTGCAGAAACCCCCCGATGTAATCGTCGTTGTTGTCTCCGCCGTCCACCGACAGGTCCACATTGAGTCCGGAACTTCCGCCGAAGGACACCGCGGTGATACGCGCCTTAGTGGGGTCCGATGGCTCGACCGGCGCGGTAAACGGCGCGAGCAACGCGATGTTGGCGAAGCTCCGCGCCGACAACGGAATTTCATCCAAATCTTCCGCAGTGACCACGGTGTTGATCGTGCTGCTAGTCGTCTCCACCGGCTGGCTCGCCAGCGAGGGTCCCCGGTCGCGCACCTGAATGGTCTGCTTCAGGGCCTGCGGTCCCAGGATCACAGCAAAGGTCGCCTGGCTGCTTACCGAGACGCCCACGCGCGAGGTTTTTTCTCCAAATCCGCTGGCGCGCACTGCGATTGAGTACGTCCCGGGCGGCAGGGATTCGAATCGCGCCTCTCCTCGTTGATCCGTATTCGCGGACCGCGAGACGCCCAACTTTTCCAGGGTTATCGTGACGCCCGCCCCGGCGATGCGCCCGCCCTCCGAGTCTTCCACCGCGACCAGGAGCGTACCCTGCACACTCTGCCCCATGGCCGCGAGAGGCAGCAGCAGCGCACAGGCCAACATCGCAAGGAAACGCTTACCAGGTAGCATGGGTCATCTGAAATCGAATTCCCGGCAAAGCACCCCGGGGTAAATTGAATTGTAGCCCGAAATGCAGCAAATGCTGGCGCGTTGCTCGCTAGAAAAAGTGAGCGGCCGGTGGGGGGACCGGCCGCTCGGGCGTTGGGGATGGAGGGAACCGTGGTCGAGCCCGGTTGGGCCGGTCCCGATCACATTCGCGATTTTGCGCTTCACATTACTGCGCGTCGATAGTCCGCCCGGTTCATTCGTGCCAGTACTCGACTCGGCGTTTCGCGTACCACTTCTTTGGTACCGCCGTACTCCTACTGCCTCCAATTTCCCAGCATTTCCGCCAATTCCTTATGCCCTCGTTCCGCGGCCATCTCGCCGGCCGTCTTGCCGTCGTCCGTCTTCGCGTCGGCACGCGCGCCATGCTTCAGCAGCAACTCCACCAACGCGGCGTTCCCGTTCGCTGCCGCGTCATGCAGGGGCACGAACCCGCGCTCTTGGCGCGCATTCGGGTCCGCCCCGGCCTCCAGCAGCATCTTCGCAATTTCCACGTCGCGCCGAGCCACCGCGCCATGCAGCGCGGTCACCTTTTGTGCGTTGCGCGCCGCGGTCTTCACATCCGCGCCATTCTTCAGCAAGAACTCGACAATCGCGCGATGGCCAAAAAACGCCGCCAATCCCAGCGGGAAAAACCCATCCTCCGCGAACCCATTGGCCAATGCCCGGTCGCTGCCAACCAGCTTCCGCACAGTCTCCAGATCCCCCAGCGCGCTGGCCTCAAAGACGTCGGGCTTCGCGCCATGGCGCACAAACACCTCGGCCAATTCTGCGTGACCGTAATATGCCGTCAGCAACAGCACGGAAGAGCCGTTCGGCGCTGTGAACCGCAGCAATCCCGGCTCGGCATTCAGCAGCACGTCTACCGCCGCCTTGTCCCCTGCGCGAATCGCCTCCATCAATTTCCTTGTCGTCTCTTCCGGCATTGCAATCATCCTCCGTTGTTCTGCCGCCGCGTGCCCTACATTCGATCTCGCCATCGACCGGGAGGATAACATGCTCGGCTCGCGCACGGCTTTCGCCCCAGGCTCCGCGCCCCTTTTACCAGGGCTTCCTCGACCTGTGCGTCTCTGTCACCCAATTCTCATGAAAACCGCGATCAATCCCTCCGCACAAGAGTTTCCGCACTTTGCCACTTCCCTGCACAGCTTTGCCACCCTCGTGTTTTCCTGTTCTATTTGCCCCACTTAACCTATTTAATTCCAGTCACTTAGTCGCAAACCCTCCCAGCGAAATGGCAGCCAGATTGCCCTCAATCTACCAAGTTTCCTTCTTGTGAGGACCCACAATGACTTGCTTGTCCAGCCGTTTTCTTGCGCCAACCCTACTCTGTTTGTTCTCGGTCGTACATCTCGCCCCGGTCGCTCAGGGTCAGTCCGGCCAAGGCCAGTGGCAGACCCTGCCCTACACCATGCCCATCAATCCCGTCCACGCGGCGCTGCTTTATAACGGCAAGGTTCTGATCGTCTCGGGTTCGGGCAACGTCGCCGGCAATCTAAATTTTCAGGCCGCCCTTTGGAATCCCCAGGCAGGTACGATCACCACACAGCCCGTAGGTTGGGACATGTTTTGTAACGGCATGGTCGTTCTCCCCGACGGCCGCCCCTTTGTCATGGGTGGCACCATTCAGTACGATCCCTTCCACGGCGAACTGCGCACCTCCACTTACGACCCTGCCACTAACACCTTCACCGACCAGCAATCCATGGCGCATGGCCGCTGGTATCCGACCGGCACCGTTCTCGGCGACGGTCGCCTCATGATTTTCTCGGGCCTTAACGAAACCGGCGGCACGAACACGTCTGTCGAGTTCTACAGTGCCAGTTCCGGCTGGAGCGCAGCCTTCGCCGCTCCCTGGACTCCGCCTCTCTATCCGCGGATGCATGTGCTTCCCAACGGAAACGTTTTTTATTCCGGGGCTACCACTGGCTCCAGCCTCTTCAATCCCGCCACTCACACGTGGACCACAAACGTCGCGTTCACGAATTACAGCGGCACGCGCACTTACGGCTCGTCCGTTCTCCTCCCTTTGACTCCTTCAAACAACTACACGCCGCGAGTGCTGATCATGGGCGGCGGGAATCCTTCCACCGCCACTTCCGAACTTATCGACCTCTCCGCCTCCACGCCAAAGTGGGTCTACGGCCCGAGCATGTTGGCACCGCGCATTGAGATGAACGCGACGATTCTCCCCAATGGTCAAGTACTCGCTCTTGGCGGCTCGCTAAAGGACGAAGACACCGCCTCAGCCAGTCTCAACGCCGACCTTTACACCGATAATCCTGATGTCACCAAGAGCACCTTTACCCCTGCAGGCGTCGAGCAGTTCGCGCGTCTTTATCACTCCGTCAGTTTGCTTCTCCCCGACGCAACCGTCTGGGTAGCCGGCGGCAATCCCCAGCGTGGCACCTACGAAACCCACATGGAGATCTACTCTCCGCCGTATCTTTTCAACGCCGACGGCACTCCTGCCACCCGCCCGACAATCACGGGTACTTCGTCTTCGACGATCGGCTACAACGGCGCTTTCCAGGTGCAAACTCCAGACGCGGCGAACATTTCCTCTGTCGTCCTCATGCGCAATGGCGCAGTTACGCATGCCTTTGACATGGATCAGCGCAACGTCGGTCTTAGTTTCACCGTTGGTGCTGGCGTCCTCAATATCACCGGCCCGCCAAACAGCAATATCGCACCTGCGGGCTACTACATGCTCTTCCTGCTTAACAACGCCGGCGTGCCCTCCATCGCTTCGATTGTGCAAGTCTCGGCCGCCGCGAATGATATTCCGCCAACGGGAACAATAACCAGCCCTGCTTCCAACGTCACCATTAGCACCGGCCAAGCCGTAAACTATTCCGGCACCGGGTCCGATCCCGACGGCACCATTAGCGGCTATTCCTGGTCTTTCCCCGGTGGCAATCCAAACTCCAGCACTCTTGCGAATCCAGGGAACGTGATTTATTCCACGCCTGGCACCTACACGACTACCTTCACCGTTACCGACAATGTTGGCGTGACCGATCCCAATCCTCCGACTCGCACCGTCACCGTGCAGCCTGACTTCTCTCTCTCCGCTTCTCCATCTACTTCCACTGTTACGCAAGGCGGCGGCACGACCTATACAGCGACGGTTACTGGCGGCAGCGGCTTTAGCGGCACAGTCTCGCTCAGCGTCAGCGGACTTCCTGCGGGTGCCTCAGCGTCATTCAACCCTGCGTCAATCTCCACTTCCGGCTCCAGCACTCTGAGCGTTTCCACTGCCTCCAACACTCCTACTGGCAGTTATCCGCTGACCGTTACCGCAAGCAGCGGCACGCTTGTCCACTCCGTTGTAGTCACGCTGGTAGTCAGCGGCGACTTCTCCGTCTCCGTTTCTCCGTCCAGCGCGACCCTCACACGCAACTCCAGCGTGAACTACACTGTCACCATCACGTCTGGCTCGGGCTTCAACGGCACGGTCAACCTCAGCGTCACCGGTCTGCCGCGCCGCACCAACGCTAGCTTCAGCCCGCCATCTATCGCGACATCCGGCTCCTCTACGTTGACAGTGAGCGCC
>Ga0210399_10001611_pt1 | contig 17634 bp, 19 predicted proteins | sample IncBWC14MmetaG_FD_150865 | JGI IMG/M metagenome (GOLD analysis project Ga0210399, IMG submission 150865) | Forest soil microbial communities from Barre Woods Harvard Forest LTER site, Petersham, Massachusetts, United States - Inc-BW-C-14-M | ecosystem: Environmental > Terrestrial > Soil >...
CACCTCCAGGGCAGCGAAGAGGCGCAGGGCGCGGCGGGGATCGACGCGGGCGCTCAGGAGGCCCCCGAGGTGGCTGCCGAGGCCGAGGCCGGCCCCATGAACGCGGCCACGATCAAGGCCCTGTGCAGGGCCAGGATCCGCTGCCAGACCACCCGGTAGACGAGGGCGGCGGCCCCGCTCAACAAGAAGGCCAGGCCGACGAGGGCCGTGCGCAAGGGTCCTAACCCACCGCGGGCGGGGACCATCCGTTGGGCCCAGTCATGCGTGCCTCCCGCCTCCCGGAGAGACGGTGATTCAGGCAATCATGCCCGCTAGGGCCACCTCCGCCTCGCGCCCCTTGTAGCTGGCCGGCGGCTCCAGGGGGGGATGGGTGAGGAAGGCGGTCACGATCTTGTCGAGGTAGTGGCGGAGGGGCTCGTGGCGGAAGCCCAACTCCTCCTTGGCCCGCGAGGGATCCAGGAAGGACATCCAGCGGCCGCTGAAAGGGGAGATCTCCACGGGGTCGAGGCCGGCCTCGCGTAGCCGGCCGGAGGAGACGGCGACCAGGCGGGCGGGCGCCCCGAGGACCTCCGCCGTCGTACCCACGAGTTCGGCCAGGGTCGGCGTCTCGTCCTGGGCCAGATTGAAGGCCCGGCCGAAGGTTGCCGGGTTGCCGAGCAGACGGAGGGTCTCGCGGGCGACGGCATCCCCGTAGACATGGCGGGTGGGCGTCTGGCCGCCGTCGGGGAGGAGCAGGGGGCCCCCGTCCAGGAGCCGCCAGAGGTAGCTCTCCAGGCGGCGGAAGTGGTCGCGCTCGCCATTCACCATGGGAATGCGCAGGCGCGTGGCCGGGAACCGGGAGCGGGCCCAGGCCTCGGCCAGCACCTCCTCCGCCCCCCGCTTCCCCATCCCATAGTCCCATTCCTTCCACTCCTCGGGGTCGGGGGGAGCGGGCATCGTGGGGCCGTCGTAGTCGCTCTCCCGCGCGGGGCGGGGGCAGGAGTCACGCACCAGGTAGACCTGGCCGGTGCTGATCATCACGTAGTGGCCCACGCGGCTCCCGCCCAGGACGTCCACCGCCTGCCGCGTGTCCTCCGCGCGATAGGCGGTGAAGTCGACCGCGGCGTCGAACTCGCGGCCGGCCAAGAGTCGCGCGAAATCGCCCGTGGTGCGGTCGCCGCGCAGCCGCTCCACGCGCGCCTGGAAGGGATCTCCGCGCTGGCCCCGGTTGAAAAGGGTGACCCGGCAGCCCGCGGCCAGGAGCCGCCACGTCAGCTGGTAGCCGACGAAGCGGGTCCCTCCCACCACCAAGACCTTCAGGGCAGCGTCTCCTGCTCAATGGCCCGGGTTTGTTCGCTTCGGAACTTCCGCAGGGCCCTCCTGAGCTCCGGCCGCCCGTTGGCAAGGATCGCCACCGCGAAGAGCGCCGCGTTGATCGCTCCCGCCTTGCCGATGGCCAGGGTCCCCACGGGAATGCCCCCCGGCATCTGCACCGTGGAGAGGAGGGAGTCGAGCCCCTTCAAGGCCGGGCTCTCCATGGGCACGCCTAGGACGGGGAGCAGGGTGTGGGCGGCCACCACTCCCGCCAGGTGAGCGGCGCCGCCCGCGGCGGCGATGATCACCTCCAGGCCCCGCTCCTCCGCTTTTCCTGCGTACTCCTGGGTCGCGGCGGGGGTGCGATGGGCGGAGAGAACCCGGCATTCGTGGGGGATGTCGAAGCGGGACAGGGTCTCGTCCGTGTGGCGCATGGTCTCCCAGTCGGACCGGCTCCCCATGATGACGCCGACCAGGGGCCCGCTCCCGGCGCTCTTCTTTCTCATGCTTCCTTTCTCATGCTTCCTTCCGTTTGCGGTTGATGTTGTAGACGCCCCGGCCCTCCGCCACCAGCACGCCTTCCTGGGTGAGGGTGACGCGAACGTGGCAGACGCGGTTGCCCTTGCGGACGAGCTCGGCCTCCGCGCGCAGGGGTCCGGAAAGACCGGCCGGTTCTAGGTAGTCGACCCGCAGATCCACGGTGGAGACGGACTCCCCCGGGCCGAGGGCGGACCAGGCGGCCACGCCGCCCGCGGTGTCGATGAGGCTGGAGAGCACGCCGCCGTGGAGCGCGGGCCGCCGGAAGTCCCCCACGAACTCCGGGCGTACGGGGAGAACAAGAACCGCCCGGCCCCGCTCCACCCGCTCCCCGCGGATGCCCAGGAACCTGTTGAAGGGGACCTGCTCCTCCATGATCTTGAGCACGTCGCGGGGGCCGAAGCTCATGGCCCCGCCACTCTAGAGGCCCGGCGGCGGTGGGTCAAACCGCGCCCGCACCCATGGCGTCGGGAGGGTCCTCCGGCATCTCCGCGCTGGTCAAGGCGTGTTGAACCGCCGCTGGATGGTTCAGGGTGTCGCGGTGGGCGAGGGCCTGGGACCCTCCGCATCCTTGATCTTCCGCTCGAGGGCCGCCTTCTGCCCCGGCCACCGCAGGTCGCCCAAGGCCGGTCGGGCCAGAGCGCTCCTCCAGTAGTCCAGGGCCTCGTCTCGCCGCCCACGCCGGGAGAGGACGTCGCCCATGTGATCGAGGATGGTCGCGCCCTCGTAGGTGGTGAGGGCCTTTGCGATGGCCCGCTCCGCCTCCTCCAAGCGGCCCAGGCGGAACAGGGCCCATCCCTGGCTGTCCAGGTAGGCGGGCGAGTCCGGCCGCGTCGAGAGGGCCCTGTTGATGAGCGCGAGCCCTTCCTCCACGCGTACGCCGCGGTCCGCATAGAGGTAGCCGAGATGGTTCTGGAGCACGGAGGAGTCTCCATGGCTCTTCAGTCCCGCGCGTAGCACCCCCTCCGCCTCCTCGAAGCGATCACGCGCATCGAGAAAACCCGCGAGGGAGGCGTAAGCCTCGGGGGCGTCCGGGCGGGTCGCGACCGCATCGCGCAGCACGGCCTCCGCCTTGTCCCAGCCTTGGTGCCGCTCGAAAAACCGCGCCGCCTCGACGCTGACCCGGAGGTTCTTGGGATTGGCCTGCCGGGCGGCCAGGATCGCCCGCTCTGCATCCGGCAGCCGCTCGTCCTTCTCGTAGAACTCAAGGAGCGCCCGCAATGCGTCCGGGTCGCTGCGAGTCCAGCCGAGGACCGCGTCCTCCGTCCGGCGGGCGTCGTCGGGCCGGCCCAGCTTCACCAGGACGCGGGCCTGGAGGAGGGCATGGGCGGGGCTCGAGAGGGTGAGGTCCGCCGCCTTCTTTGCGAGATCGAGCGCCTCCGGCAGGTCCTTGCCCGAGTTCAGGTCCATCCAGGCCAGATGCGCCAGCGCGGGGGGCCAGGCCGGGTTGATCGCGATGGCCCGCCGGAGCTCCTGCCGATGACGCTCGACGACCGCTTCTCCCTCCTCGGCCTCGGACGTGGCGTGATAGTAAAGGGCCAGGTAGTTTTGCGGAGAGAGCTCGGCCGCGCGGGCGAAGCAGGCCGTCGCCTCCCTCGAGCGCCGCTGGTGCCTCCGGAGGTGGCCCATCGCCTCCGGGGCCAGGCCCAAGCTCGGATCCAGGCGCTGCGCCTCGTCCAGGAGCGCTTCCGCTTCACGGCTTCGGCCCGTGCGCATGAGGAAGTCCCCCTTGAGGGCCGCCGATTCTGCCTCCGACATGGTCCAGACCTTGAAGGTGGCGGGAAGCAGGATGGCCTGGGTCCTCAGAGACGGAAACCGGAGCTGGCTTACGTAGGAGTAGAGGGCCGACTCGAGCGCGCCCAGATCACCGAAGGCCTCGCGGGTTGCGGTCTGCTCGTCCTCGCCCGCCTGCAGCCGTTTCACGAAGTCACTGAGGACGAACTTCTTCTGCTGCCGCTGCTCGATCATCATGTAGTGGGTGAGCGCCCAGGCCTGGGCGTAGAAAATCGACGTACGACTTGCCTCGTTGAAGTAATACGACGTCTTGTCGACGTCCAGGAACTCGCGGAGCGGGAGCAGCTTGGTCGCCCGCAGGCGCTGGATGTGGGCGGGCAGCGGCAGACCAAAGCGGATCTCCTTGTCATCTATCCGCGCGCTGCCGTAGAACTCGGCCAAGCCCTCGTTGAGCCAGACGGGCAGGTGCCGGAAGTTGAGCCGGGTCAACAGGTGCACGTATTCGTGGTAGATCACGTGGTAGGGTTGCGTCTCACCCACGCCCACCGCTCCCGCCCCCAGTTGGAGCGCGATGTAGTGCTTGTCCTCCTGGCTCACGAAGATGCCCGCGGGGTGCGGTCCACCCTTCCGCTCCCACGCACCGGGGACCAGCTGCCTCATCCCCCCTTCGTCCCTGACGGCGAGGATCAGGATGGGCTCGCCGGGGTCCACCCGGGCCTGGAAAACGGTCTGGAACAACCCCCGGATCTGCTCGAACTGGTGCGCCACCTCCAGGCCCTGCTTCTGACTCCCGTCGGTGGCTACGATGAAGTGCGGGCTCCTCACGCCCAGCCAGGGTGGGGGGCCCGACCATACCGGCGCCGCGCTGGCTAGAAGGGTGGCGGCGGCTATGGCTGTCGTTCGCATGGAGGCCTCTCGGGCGCGGGGTACCCCCAGGGCACGAGCGCGGAGCCGTATGCTTTGTGGAACCGAGGTTCAGTTGAACATAGGCAGGCCGCCGCACCCTGTCAAGGCCGCGCCTGGCTCCGTCCAGAGCCCGATCAGGCACCGCGTCCGGGCGCCGTATTGAGTCCCAGGTTTGCGAGCCGCGCCGGGTTAACGGGCACCGGCGGGAGCTCGGCCACGCCCATCGCCCGCTCGGCTTGACCCTAGTCCGCCCCCTCCAGTCTAATAGCGGACTACCTCGCCGCCCGCGCGGCGAGGATGAGGAAGGAGCCGATGAGCCAGAGACGGGCCTGCATCACCGCCCTCGGACTCTACGTCCCCGAGCGGGTCATGACCAACGCGGACTTCGAGAAGATCGTGGACACCTCCGACGAATGGATCCGCTCCCGCACCGGGATCCAGGAGCGGCACGTGGTGGAGCCGGGCACCCCCACCAGCCACCTCGCCCTCCGCGCCGCCCGCGACGCTCTGGCCCGGCGGGGCGTTGAGCCGGGCGAGGTGGACCTCATCATCGTGGCCACCGTCACCCCCGACATGATCTTTCCCGCCACCGCCTGTCTGATCCAGGACAAGCTCAAGGCCACCCACGCCTGGGGCTTCGACGTCTCCGGAGCCTGCTCGGGCTTCCTCTACGCCCTCACCATGGGCGCCCAGTTCATCGAGACGGGGGCCCACAAGAAGGTCCTCGTCATCGGGGCGGATGTGATGACCTCCATCCTGAACTACCAGGACCGGGCCACGTGCGTGCTCTTCGGGGACGGGGCGGGGGCGGTGCTCCTGGAGGCGGGCGAGGACGGGTCCGGAATCCTCGACTTCCAGCACGAGGTCGACGGTTCCGGGGGCTGCTTCCTCTACATGCCCGCGGGGGGGAGCGCCCATCCCGCTTCGCACGAGACAGTGGACAAGAAGATGCACACCGTCCACCAGGAGGGCCAGCAGGTCTACAAGTACGCGGTGCGGAAGTTCCCCGAGGCCAGCCGGCGGGTGCTGGAGCGGAATGGCCTCACCGTGGACCAGGTGGACCTCTTCGTGGCCCACCAGGCCAACGCCCGTATCATCGAAGCCGCCCGGGAGCGGCTGGGCCTGCCGGAGGCGAAAGTGGTGAGGAACATCCACAAGTACGGCAACACCACCGCCGCCACCATCCCCCTGGCCCTGGGCACCGCCCTCGACGAGCGGCGCCTGCACCAGGGCGACCTGGTCCTGCTGGCCGCGGTGGGGGCGGGCTTCACGGTGGGGTCGGTTCTGCTGCGCTGGTCGGGAGTGGACTGGCCCTAGACCTTCCCGCCGCATGCCCACGATACTGATCACGGGAGCAAACCGCGGGCTGGGCTTGGAGTTCGTCCGCCAGTACGCGGCCGAGGGCTGGGAGGTGCACGCCTGCTGCCGGAGTCCGCAGGGGGCGGACGAGTTGCGCGCGCTTGCGGCGACGAGGGCTCGCTTCCGCGTGCATGCCCTGGACGTGGCCGACTTCCCCCAGATCGACGCGCTGGCCCACGACCTTGCCGGGACCGCCCTCGACGTCCTCCTTAACAACGCCGGGATCTTCGGGCCCCGGCTCCGGGCCGGGGGAGATCGGGGCCAGTTCTTCGGGGCCGTCGACTTTGAGGCCTGGGCCCAGGTGATGCGCGTGAACACCATGGCCCCCTTGAAGATGGCGGAGGCCTTCGTCGAGCACGTGTCGGCGAGCGAGCAGCAAAAGATCATCACCCTTGGAAGCTCGATGGGCTCCATCGCGGAGACCAGCGGAGGCTTCTACGCCTACCGCTCCAGCAAGGCGGCCGTGAACATGGTCATGGCCTCCCTGGCCCGGGACCTCGCGGGCCGGGGCATCAAGGTGGCGGTCCTCTGTCCGGGGTGGGTGCGAACGGACATGGGCGGCCCCGATGCCCCCGTGAACAAGGAGGACAGCGTCCGGGGCTTGCGTCGCCTCATCGCCGGCCTGACCGCGCAGCGGTCGGGGACCTTCACCCACTACGACGGCAGCGCGGTCGCTTGGTAGGCCTACTCTTCGACGAACTCGTGCTCGGACAGGCGCACGGTGAGGACGGGGCAGGGGGCCTTGCGCAGCACCCGCTCGGCGGTGGACCCGAAGAGGGCCTGGTCGAGGAGACCCTTGCCATGGGTACCGAGCACGATCATGTCCACCGTCTCCTCGCGCGCGATGCGCAGGATCTCGGCGGAGGGCTTGCCCTGGATCACGCGCTCCCGGACCTCCGCCATCTTGGAGCGGACCTCGGCCGCCAGCTTGCCGAGCTCGATCTTGGCGTAGCCGGAGATCTCTTCGAAGACCTCGGCCATGGGCACGGGAAAGAGGTCGCTCGCGTAGCCCACGGTCAGGTTCTCCACCACGTGAAGGAGGATGATCTCCGCTTTGTACTCGCGGGCGAAGGAGACGGCGTAGGTCAGGGCGTGGCGCGCGCTCTCCGAGAAGTCGGTGGGAACCAGGATCCGTTTGAGGTTGATCATCCTTGGGGGGACTCCAACAAACGAGATTCTAGACCTCCGGGTTCTGGCGGTCGAGCCTTTTTTCCCCGCCTCCGCACCCACCTTGACCTGGCGCGCCCGGGGACGGAATAATCCCCCTAAAGGGGCGCGGGGCATGGCGGAGACGGAGAAACCGGCGGGCGGGCTCCGCAACGTGGTGGTGAGCGAGAGCCGCATCTCGTCCATCGACGGCGAGCGCGGGATCCTGGCCTACCGGGGCATCGACATCCACGCCCTCGCCGAGAGCTCCACCTTCGAAGAGGTGGTGTTTCTCCTCCACCGGGGCGTCCTCCCCCGCCCGGCCGAGCTCAAGGCCTTCACGGAGGCATTGGCCGCGGAGCGGGAGGTGCCTCCGCCCGTGGTCCGGGTCCTGCGCGACCTGCCCGCGGGAACCCATCCCATGACCGCCCTCCGCACCCTGGTCTCCGCCTTGGGCGCCCTCGACCCTGCGGCCGAGGACGACGGCGTGGCCGCGAGCGAGGCCAAGGCCCGGCGCCTCACCGCCCAGATGAGCACCCTGGTGGCCCTCATCGACCGCGTCCGCCGGGGCTCGGACCCCGTGGCCCCCGACCCCGCCCTCCCCCACGCCAGCAACTTCCTTTACATGCTCACCGGCCAGCGGCCCACCGCGACCGCGGCCCGCGCCCTGGACTTGGCCCTCGTCCTGCATGCCGACCACGAGTTCAACGCCTCCACGTTTGCCGCCCGGGTGGCGGCCTCGACCCTGGCCGACATGCATGGCGCCATCACCGCCGCCCTAGCCACCCTCAAGGGCCCGCTCCACGGGGGAGCCAACGAAGCGGTCATGCACATGCTGGAGACGGTGGGGACCCCCGATCGGGCGGAGGCCTTCCTGGCCGAGGCCTTCGCGGCCAAGCGGAAGATCATGGGGTTCGGCCACGCGGTCTACCGCACCGAGGACCCGCGGGCCACCCACCTCCGTCCCCTCGCCCGCGCCCTGGGCGAGGAGGCGGGGGACGGCCGCTGGTACGCCCTCTCCGAGAGGATCGAAGCGATCGTGCGCGCCCGCAAGGGGCTCAACACCAACGTGGACTTCTACTCCGCCTCCGCCTACCGCTCCCTCGGCATCCCCACCGACCTCTTCACCCCCGTCTTCGCGGTCTCGCGCATCTCGGGCTGGACCGCCCACGTGCTCGAGCAGCTCTCCAACAACAAGCTGATCCGCCCGGAGAGCGCCTACACCGGCCCCCGCAACGTCCCCTACCTCCCCCTCGACCAGCGGGGGTAGGCGGGAGGGGCCCGCGTTGACGCCCTCCGCGGGACGACCTATTCTTGATCTTCTGCGCTCTCATCCGGTCTGGGCATGAAACGCGAACCAATGGTCTTTGCGGTGGGGGGAATGCTCTTCGGCTTCGTTCTGGGCTACATGGTGGCGAACCTGGGGAGCAGCCCTGGCGACCCCCGGCCGGTCGCTCCTTCCATGGCCGGAGCGGCGGACCGCTCCCGCCCCCCCGCGAGCCCCCCCGCTCTCGATCCCCACGAGCTCAAGGCCGTGGAGTCCCCGGCCGCGCGCGAGAAGGGCAACTCCCAGGTGCGGGTGGAGCTCGGCAACCTGCTCATGGACCACTCCCGCTTCGATGAAGCCGCGCGCTACTACCGGGAGGCCCTGGCCCTGAACCCGGACCAGCCGGACGTCCGCGTGGACCTGGGGGCTTGCCTCGTCAACGGGGGCAAGCCAGCCGAGGGGCTCATGGAGTTCGAGAAGGCCCTCCAGAAGGACCCCGGCCACAAGAAAGCCCTCTTCAACAAGGGCATCGCCCTCATGGAGACGGGCCGGCCCCAGGAGGCGGTGGCCGTCTGGGAGGGCCTCTTGAAGCGCTTCCCCGACGACCCCCAGCTCCAGGGTCTGCGCAAGCAGATCGACCAGGTCCGGGCCGCCCGGAGGTCCTCTTGATCCGACTCTTGGCCATTCTGTTCCGCTTCCTGATGGCCCTTCTCTTGGTGCGGCTGGGCATGCGGGCGCTCTCCTCCTGGCTCGGTCCCCGGGGGGCCGCTCCCGGGCCCGGGAAACCCCCGCCCCCCGAGGATCTGGTGCGGGACCGGATCTGCAACACCTTCCTGCCCCGGAGCCGCGCGCTGCGGGCGGTGGTGGGCGGGCACGAGGAGTATTTCTGCTCGGCCGCCTGCCGCGACCGGGCCCTCCTCGGCGTCTCCCAAGCCTCGTGAGCGAGGGGGCGCGCATCCGGGCCGAGATCGTGGAGGTGGGGCGCCGGCTCTATGCGCGGGGGCTGATCTCGGGCAACGAGGGGAACATCTCCGTCCGCGAGGGGGACCATCTCTTCATCACCCCCGCCGGCGCCTGCAAGGGCTTCCTCACCCCCGAGGCCATCGTGCGGACCGACCTCGAGGGGCGGGCCGAGGGCAGAGGCCGCGCCTCCACCGAGGTCCTGATGCACACCGCCATCTACCGGCGCCGGGCCGACGCGGGAGCGGTGGTCCACGCCCACCCCCCGACCGCCACCGGCTTTGCGGTGGCGGGGATCCCCCTGGACCGCCCCCTGATCGCGGAGGCGGTCGTGACCCTGGGTCCGGTGCGGGTGATCCCCTACGCCACCCCCTCCACCCCGGAGCTGGCCGACAACGTGGGCCGGGCGGCCTGCGAGGGCCACGGCTTGCTCCTCGCCAACCACGGGGCGCTCACGGTGGGGGAGCACGTGTTCCGGGCCTGGGAGCGGATGGAGACCCTGGAGCAGCTGGCGCGGGTGGCCCTGGTGGCGCGCACCCTAGGCCAAGACAACCTGCTCCCCCCCGCCGACGTGGAGCGGCTGCGGGACCTTCGGGTGGCGGCCGGCTACCCGCCGCCCTCCTGCGTGGACTGCCCGTCCTGCGGCCACCCCGTGCCGGTGGGCACCGGCGAGAGCGTGGTCCTGTCGCGGGAGGCCCTGGTGCGGCTGGTGGCGGAGGCGGTGGAACGGTTCGCGGGCGCTTGACTTTTGAGGTGGGGCGCGGGAAAGCTTAGGCCGTCCGAGGGGAGGCAGCATGGGTGAAGCGCTGGGGATGATCGAAACGCGGGGCTTGGTGGCCATGATCGAGGCCGCCGACGCCATGGTGAAAGCGGCCAAGGTCACCCTCGTGGGCTACGAGAAGATCGGATCGGGATACGTCACCGCCCTCGTCCGCGGGGACGTGGCCGCGGTGAAGGCCGCCACCGACGCGGGGGCGGCGGCCGCCCGGCGGGTGGGCGAGCTCGTCTCCGTGCACGTGATCCCCCGGCCCCACACCAACCTGGAAGACGTCCTCCCCATCGGCAAGGCCGCCAAGTAAGCCCGGAGGCCCGGCATGATTCTGGCCCGGGTCGTCGGCACCGTCGTCGCCACGAGGAAGGACGAGCGCCTCTTGGGGGCGAAGCTTCTGGTGGTGCGTGCCCAAGACCCGCACGGCAAGGACGAAGCATCGTACCTGGTGGCGGTGGACACCGTGGACGCGGGCTTTAGGGACCGGGTCCTGATCGTGACTGGCTCCTCCGCCCGCATGGCCTCCGGCCTCAAGGACTGCCCCGTGGACGCCGCCATCGTGGGGGTGGTGGACGCGGTCGAGGTCAAGGAGTAGCGCGCGCATGTTCCTGGCCCGGGTTGTGGGCACGGTGGTGGCCAGCCGCAAAGACGAGGGCCTCCTCGGCACCAAACTGCTCGTGATCCAGCCCCTGCGCCCCGACCGCGCGGTCGCGGGCCCGCCCCTGGTGGCGGTGGACTCCGTGGGGGCGGGGGTCAGCGAGGAGGTCTTCTACGTGCGCGGCCGCGAGGCCTCCTTCCCCTTCCTGCCCGCGGAGGTCCCCACCGACGCCGCCATCATCGGCATCGTGGACCATTGGAACGTGGGCTGACATGCTCATCGCCCGGGTGTTGGGGAACGTGGTCTCGACCCAGAAGAACGGCAAGCTCGAGGGCTCCAAGCTGCTGCTCGTGCAGCCGCTCGACCTCGAAGGCCAGCCCCGCGGGACCCCCGTGCTGGCCATCGATGGGGTGGACGCCGGCCCCGGGGATCGTGTTCTCCTCGTGCAGGAGGGCCGGGCGGCGCAGCTCGTGCTCGGCCAGGGCACCGCCCCGGTGGACGCGGCCGTGGTCGGGGTCGTGGACACGGTGGAGCACCTGGACTAGGCCATGGACGACGAACGCATCCGACAACTCGCGGAGGAGGTGCTCCTCGACGTCCGGGGCGCGGTGCCCGGGCCGGGAGATGCCCCCAGCCTAGAGGCCCGGGTGGCGGCCTTGGAGGCGGCGGTGCGCGAGGGGGGAGCCGGCCGCGCGGCCGTGGTCGTGGCCCTGGTTCACCCCAGCCACTCCCTCCTCGGCGTCTCCGCCGGTGGGGACCGGTGCGTGATGGAGCCGGACAAACCCTGCGTGCAGAGCGGCATGTGCCGGACCCTCGGCCACTAGAGAAGCTCCCCCGCACCATCCTCCACGTCGACATGGACGCGTTCTATGCCGCGGTGGAGCAGCGGGACCGCCCCGAGCTGCGGGGGTTGCCCGTCATCGTGGGGGCCGACCCCATGGGAGGTCGGGGTCGCGGGGTCGTGTCCACCGCCTCCTACGAGGCGCGGCCCTTCGGGGTCGCGAGCGCCATGCCCATCTCCCAGGCCTACCGTCTCTGCCCCCGGGGCGTCTACCTTCCCGTAGACATGGAGAAGTACGCGCGCGTTTCCACAGAGATCATGGAGGTCCTCCGCCGATTCACGGATTGCGTGGAGCCGATCTCCATCGACGAGGCCTTCCTGGATGTGAGCCAGAGCCGGCGCGCCCTGGGCCCGGGGGAGGAGATCGCGCGCAAGCTCAAGGACGCGGTGCGACGGGAGACGGAGCTGACCGCGTCGGTGGGGGTGGCCTCCTCCAAGCTCGTGGCCAAGATCGCCTCCGACATGAGAAAGCCGGACGGCCTGGTGGTCGTGCCCCCCGCCCGAGAGGCGGAGTTCCTGGCCCCCCTCCCCGTCCGCAAGCTCTGGGGGGTTGGCCCCAAGATGGAGGAGCAGCTGCAGAAGGTGGGTATCGTCACCATCGGGGACCTTGCCGCCGCCGAAGCCCGCCTCTTGCAGCGGCGCCTGGGCACGCACGGCCACGACCTGCGCCTGCTGGCCCGGGGGATTGACGACCGCCCGGTGGTGGCTGACCCGGGCGAGGCCAAGAGTCTCGGCCAGGAGCACACCTTCGCCACCGACACCGCCGACCGTGAGGTCCTGCGGCGGACCCTCCTGGACCTGGCCGACGGCGTGGCCCGGCGGCTGCGGGGCCAGGGACTCCGCGGACGGACCCTCACCCTCAAGTACCGAGATGAGACCTTCCGGACCCTGACCCGGGCGGAAACGCTGGCCGAACCGACTGATTCGGGAAACGAGCTCTTCCGGGTGATCCGCCGGCTCTTCGATGGTGTCCACGGCTCCCGCAAGGTGCGCCTGCTCGGAGTCTACGCCTCCGGGTTCGGGGGCACCGCCTCCCAGCTCGACCTCTTCGCGCCGCCCGTTCTCCCCTCCGCCGCCGACCAGATCCGCGACCGCGTGGCCAACCGCTTCGGGGAGGGGACCCTCACCCGGGCCAGCCTGCTCCGCCCGAGCCCGCCCCTGCCCAAGCCGCCCCGCGGGCGCTGATCAGGCGAGATTAGAGAGCAGTGCCGCGGACGCTCGTCCCCACCCCTACGCCAGAATCAGGCGGTCACCGCGGTTCCATCGAACCTTGTGATCCTGAAGCCTGAGAACGTCTCGCCGTAGACCTCCTTTTGATCCCGGAGGATGCTCAGGGCGATGGCTTCTCCGAGTTTCAGACCATCAGAGTAGTCGGTTCGCCAGTGAACGCCCGCATGGTTGCGGGCAACTCCGACATTGGAGGCGAGTTTGTTGATTTCGCCGGTGACGTTGATCTGGTTCGCATCCGAACCCGCGTACGGAACCAGAGAGAGGCCGTCCTCGCTGGCCATCTGGATGGTGCCGCCGGTCAGGGTGTTGAATTGGACGTCCCCGTCTATTGCCACTTTCAGAATGGTTGCGCAGGCACCCGCGACAGAGCCATGGCCCTGTGCGTAGGAGGGATGCTGCGGGCATCCTTCCGGATAAGCCTGGGCAAGAAAGTACGTGCCGTACTGCGCGAGGGTCCGGGCAAGCGCGTTCGATTTGAGCACGTCGGTGTGTAGTGGATAGCTGGCCTGGCCGGTCTTATGGACGTGCACGAGCCCACCGTAGTCTTCCGGCCTTAGAGTGCGGTGCACAAACCACTTCGCGTACCACACCGCCTTGAGCGCGCGGTTTGCGGCTTCGGCCAGCAGGGTCAAGAAATGGGGCCCGCCAAAGGTCGCAAAGGACGACTGCTTCGAAAGGCCCGAGTAGGGATTGCCCAGGTTCGCGGGCGCCCCGTGGGTGAAGAGCCAAATTCCGGCGTTGTAGAACGCCTCGAAAACCTGGTCGGCGTGAACATACGCACTCAGATCACGCCCGTTCCGAATGTACCGGAGATCGGGATCGTTCTGGTTTTTGGCGAATGGTCCCTGGCCGTTGCGTGCCGCTAGCCACGCCGCCTGGGTAGTTAAGTAGTCTATTCCCGGAAGATAAGTCGTGATCTGCCCCCTGATGGGGATTTGCCCATAGTTAAAGGGCTTCAGGAGGAATTGTGAGACATAGGGCCCAATCACGTCGTCCCCAGTAAAACCCCGGAAAAGCGACTGCGCGGTGACGTCGCCGCCAGATCTCGGCCCCGCGAAGGCAGCAAGAGAGGACAGCTCGGCAGAGGCTGCCTGCGCCGTTGGATCACTGCCGTAATCGGTGAAATTCACGTCCCGACACAGGGCCATCCAGTAGAGTTCCACCATATCGTCGGCACGGGTCTGGCTGGCGACGGCGGGCGGGGGTCCGATGGCTAGTTGGTGGGAGTCCGTCCCTTCCAAGTCGAAGGCCAGGCCGGCCATAGGATTTACAAGCTTGACGTTTCCACCGAGGGGAACCTTCTCAAAGGCAGCCGCCGTACCATCGCCCGCCGCATCGAGGAGCTGCTCATAGGATTCCCGGTCTACTTCGCCGATCGAGTTGTGGGGCAATCCCTTGGAAAAATTCCCTAGGAAGTTGCGATAGCGCTTTTCATCTCCGTTTGGAACCTGGGGGGGAATCGGAAGTTCCCGTTCTTCCTCTGCGGCGCGCTCCCGAACCTCAAAGGATTCTCGGGCGCGCTCGTCCCCCCCCCGCGTCCTTTCTTGGGCGCCGACTGGTCTCGTTAAGGGGCCCAGTTCTACTGCGCTCGCGGCAAGAGTGGCCGCGGCCGCTCCCCGGATCTGGCCCAGAAACGCACGCCGGCTGGAGCCCGCGCAAGACTCAGCGGTGGAGACTTGGCCTTGATTCTTCGCGGCCCCGTTTCCGATTCTGAGATTGCTTGTCTTGTCCATGGAAGACGACTCCTTGAAAAGTGGAGGACCATCCCGCCGAGAGTGATTCATCGAGCCCTATCTGCGAGTGGGGTGGCCCCGCCAGCAACTCTCGACGACCTCGTTTCGCGCAGGAGTGTGACCGCATCGCCCGCCCCCGTCGGTGGCGTGCGTCACGTTCGGGTCCGAGAAGAGTCCGATGAGCCGCCCGGCAGGCTACCTTGAGGCCGGCCCGGCGCGGACCCGCCCCTCGTTTCCGCACCGGCCGACCGCCCGTATCGTGGGGAGCTCCAGCGAGTGATACCCTTGGCGCGCTCCATGAGGTGGCTGGCGCTACGACCCGGGCGTCCCCCGGTCGCTCGTCCCCTGTCCGGAGACGACCCTCCTGGAGCTCTTGGCGGAGACCGCCCTTCGGCGGCCCGACCACCCGTTCGTCGTCCTCAAGAGCGCTCGGCTGGGGCGGGCACGCTGGAGGGCCTCTCCGACGCCTTCGCGACCGCCCTTCTTAGCCTCGGGGTTCGCAAGGGCGATCGGGTGGCGGTCACCCCTTCAAAGCTTCCTCCCGGGGGGGTCGAGTTCCGGAAGGACCTTCCAAGGCGATGGCGGGCAAGGTGCTGAGGTGCTCCTCCAGGAGGAGCGCGCGGGCCATTGACGGGAGGGGGTTGCCGGGCCCGGGCAAGGGCAACGATATACTGCTGACCCGTAGAAAGGAGCCTTGGTCTTGAAGCTCAAGAAATGGACCCACCCCGGGGGGGTGGCCCTGGCCCTGAGCGGCCTCGCCGCCCTCGCCCAGGCGCAGAACCCCAAAGCCGACCTCGTCCTCAAGAACGGCACCGTCTACACCCTGGATGCGCAGAGGCCCAAGGCCCGGGCGGTGGCGATCGCCGGCAACCTCATTCGCGCCGTGGGCACGGACAAGGAGGTGGCGGCTCTGGTGGGCCCCACTACCCGGGTCATCGACCTCAAGGGCCAGACCGTGATCCCCGGCTTCAGCGACAGCCACGTCCACCTTCTCTCCGTCGGGGCCGCGCGCCTAGGCGTGGACCTCCAGGGGACCCGGAACTATCGGGAGGTCGTGGAGAGCGTAGCCGGGGCCGTGAAGGGCAAGAAGGCGGGGGACTGGATCCGCGGCCGGGGCTGGAACGAGGGCAAATGGACGGAGCCCAGCGTCCCCACCGTTCGCGGCTTTCCCACCCAAGACGCGCTCTCCGCCATCTCTCCCGACAACCCGGTCGTGCTCACGCGCGTCGACGGCCACGCAATGCTCGTGAACCGGAGAGTCCTGGAGCTGATGGGGATCACGCGGGAGACCCCCGCCCCGAAAGGGGGGGAGATCATCAAGGACGAGGCCGGCCGGCCCACTGGCATCTTGGTGGACCGGGCGCAGGAGCTGGTGCACATCCCCAAGCCCCCGCCGGAGGAGATGCGACGGGCCCTGCAGATTGCCCTCGAGGACTGCGTGAGGAAGGGGATCACCAGCCTGGCCGATGCCGGCGTGGACCTGGACACGGTAGCCCTCTACAAGGAAGCCGTGCAGCAGGGCAAGCTGCCCGTGCGCATCTACGTGATGTTGTCCGGCCTCGAGACCCTGCGCCGCGTCACGAAGCCCGAGATCAACTTGGGAGAGGGGCTGCTCACGATCCGGGCCGTCAAGCTCTACGCGGATGGGGCCATGGGCTCGCGCGGGGCAGCCCTCCTCGCCCCCTACAACGACGACCCCGGGAACTCCGGGTTCTTCACGACCCCCCCAGAGACCATCCTGGAGGCCTCGCGTTACGCCCTGGCCCACGGCTTCCAGGTCTGCACCCACGCCATCGGAGACCGAGCCAACCGGATGGTCCTCGACGTCTACGAGAAGGCCCTCAAAGAATTCCCCCAGGTCAAGGATCCGCGCTTCCGCGTCGAGCATGCGGAGATCCTGGACGCGGCCGAGGTCCCGCGCTTTGGTCGTCTGGGCGTGATCGCCTCCGTCCAGGGAATTTTCTGCCCGTCGGACGGGCCCTGGGCGGAGAGCCGCCTGGGCCGCGCCCGGGTCCAGGACGAGCTCTACGTCTGGCGGAAGCTCCTCAAGGCGGGGGCCCGCCTCATCAACGGCACCGACGCCCCCGTGGAGGACCTGAGCGCGATCCAGAACTTCCACGCCTCCGTCACCCGCCAGGACGCGACCGGGAACCCGCCCGGGGGGTTCAACCCGGAACAGCGCATGACCCGCGAGGAGGCGCTCCGCTCCTACACCCTGGACGCGGCCTACGGCGCCTTTGCGGAGGAGACGCGGGGCTCCATCCAGCCCGGGAAGCTCGCCGACCTCGTGGTGCTGTCGAAGGACATCATGACCGTCCCCGACGGGGAGATCATGAAGACCGAGGTCATCTATACGATCGTGGACGGGAAAATACGTCTCGAGAAGACCACCCCCGCCCGTTGAGGGCTAGCGGGCTCGCGGCCGACTCACGAGGTTGGCCAGGATCCGGTAGGCCCCGGGCGTCCCCGCCGTGAGCTGCCGGAAGAGGCCGAGGCCCACGTAGGTCCAGGTCCCCCGGCCGACCCTCGCCTCCACCAGGATGCCCTTCTTCTCCCCCGGGTTCAGAGGGAAGGGATCGGTGGCGGCCAGGAGCTCGAGGTAGCGGGGATCGCGGGCCTCCAGGAACTGGATGCCGCGCTCCTGCACCCAGCCCTCCCAGTCCCGCGCCCCGATGCGGTTGGGAGTGGTGAGGAGCCAGTGCTCGGGGACCAGGACCTTCATCGGTGCCGTCTCGTCCGTGATCCGATTGGACGTGACGTGGGCGGGATAGGGCACGTAGGGGCTGTCCGCCACCGGCTGGCCCGCGGCCGGGGGCCGCGCGCCGGGAAGGGAGTTGAAGGAAGCGCGGTTGTACTGCACGACCAGGTGCCCTCCCCCCTCCACATAGGCCATCAGCCGATGGTTGTAGGCCTTGAGGTCCTCGCGCACCTCGTAGGCCCGGATGCCGGCCACGATCGTGGTGTAGGTCGAGAGGTCGGCATAGGCCAGGTCGTCGGGGCCGAGGAGGCTCACGGGCACGCCGAGCTGGCGCAGGGCGTCGGGCCCGGCATCGCCAGGGCCCAGCACGTACCCCACGCTCGCGCCGGGCAGGGTGCGGACGTCGAGGCCCAGGACCCGGGCGGCCGCGGGACGCACGAGGTGCCGCTCCTGGATGTGGTCGTAGGCCACGACCTGGATGCCCTCCCGGAACTCCTGCCCCCCCCGGACGGCCACCGCCTTGAGCGCGACCTCGCCCTCTTTGAGGCCGGGGGGGGACTCAC
>Ga0210399_10001612_pt1 | contig 17630 bp, 14 predicted proteins | sample IncBWC14MmetaG_FD_150865 | JGI IMG/M metagenome (GOLD analysis project Ga0210399, IMG submission 150865) | Forest soil microbial communities from Barre Woods Harvard Forest LTER site, Petersham, Massachusetts, United States - Inc-BW-C-14-M | ecosystem: Environmental > Terrestrial > Soil >...
CGTACGGCCTCATTCAGATTCCTCGCGCCTGCCACTCCGTAAAACACGTTCCGCTATCGACGGATCGGGGCCACTAAGCTAGTGCCAGATTCAGATTCTCGATGGCCTCGTCGATCTCCGCAGTGTTCTTGTAGCCGACGGTAACGCAATCGACGCCGGCGTTCTTAAACGCGAATCTCATGGCCGTCTGGCGGTCTTCACGGTTGAACGTACCCTCTCCCACCAGTTTCATGCTGATTACTCCCATTCCTTCTTGGCGCACCTGTTTGACGCGGGTAACCACTTCGGGGACGTTGCCCAGTCCGCCGGTGCTGTAATCTTCGGCGTCCATGCTGGTGCCTTTGTGATTCATGCGGATCATGGCGATGTCGAGCCACTTGTTTCCGGGCACCTGGCGCAACGCAGGAAGCCCGTGGACCGACGCACCATGACTCACAATAGCTTTCTTCGCCTGCGCCTCCAGGATTCCATCCTGCCACCGGCGCGTGTCCACGGGCCATGTCGCGGTGTGCTGCCAGTGCAACAGCATAATGTCGAAATATTCGATGTTCGCCAGTTTACGCAGCTCGTCAAACTTCTCCTGGGGATTCACGCCTTCGTGCGTGGTCACCTTCGACATGATGCGATAGCTGTCGCGTGGAATGCCCTTCAGGGCCACTCCGAGCATCCTGTGCATCTCGCCGTACGACTCGGCAGTCTCGAAGAAGCGAATGCCCCTGTCGTAGGCGTAGCGCACCAGCCTGGTGAACCGGTCTTGTCCCAGGTCGCGCTGTACCTTTCCGCTGAAGCTGCCGGTGCCAAACGCCAGCCGCGTCACCTTCACTCCGGATTTTCCTAGCGTTACCCAATCTGTCGCGGTCTGGGGCGTGGCGCTCAGCAGAGGGCTTGCGGTGACCGCAAGGGTGCCGACGGCAATTCCGGTTTTCAGGAATTCACGTCTGGTGTAATGAGACACGGTTGCACCTCGAATCAAACGATAGGTAGCGGGGGTGTAACAGAGCGGAGAGGCCGCTACGCCTAGCGAGCAATGGGGCATCCTCCAAAGGCCATGACAAGACCATCCTATTACGAATGCCGAGTATCTGGTAGACCGAAGGCGATATGAATTGGCCGACCCATCGGGTACGCTGAGTCAGACGGCCCGAATGGCAATTTCGGTTCTGAATACATCTGGTTCTCATCTGTCATGATGTCTTAGGTTCCCGATGAGTTCCAGAATTGAAGGTGAGCGTCGGCGAGTAGCCGACTAATCGCTTCTCGGTCCACCTCATCTGGAAGTGTCGACTTCGCCTGAGCTGCCAGCGCTTCTGATTCAAGTTGTTCGCCGAGCTGCCGAATTTCGGTAAGAGAATACTTGCCCTTGCGGATTTCGATCAACTCGTCCCGGTTTGGTCTCGGTAACGTGATGCGTCCGTGCTCCATCAACTCTTTCGCTTCTCCGTACAGTCGGATTACATGCATGGCGTACTTCGTGTCGTATCCATGTTTATCCTCGAGTTCAGCGCGGTGAACGTTTTCCTGGCCCTTCTGCCCGAGCAATCGTTTCATCTGGTCGTCGGCGAATCCGAGGAATGGCTTCACATGGTTCTTCGAGAGGAAAAGCTCGGGCCGGGCAGAAAAGTGGCCCCACGTTTCAGTCGTGAACTCAAGTGGCGCGAACAAGAAATGCAAAGCGGATGGGTTGCCTTTGGCGGCGAGCCCTGCCCACTTCATCAGGGTGTACAGGCAGACGTCCACATCTAGCGGCCCGTTGCCGCCTGGTTTGCCTCCGGTCGTGAAAACAAAATGCTCCTCGCGTTCGAGGCCGAGAAGTTTGGTCGGTGGCGGAATGTAGAGCCCATACCAATCCGTATCGTCAGTCGCGCCCAGTTTTGCGCCGTGCGCTTGCGAGCCGCCAATACACGCCATGATTAGGTTTTCCGGATGTAAGAATCGTATGGGGCGAAGTTGGCCTTCATCTTAGGGTTGCTTTGCCTAGCGACATGGCGATGAAACCGTCGGGCGGGAGATCGGGCTGCAAAAATTCTAGGGCTGTGCCCTCGGCGCGGAGGAGAGCTTCGGCGGCCAGATAGCCGCTGCGGACGGCGCCTTCCATGGTGGCGGGCCAGCCGGTGGCGGTCCAATCGCCGGCTAAGAATAAACGAGGAATGGCGGTTTGTTGCTTCGGGCGCCAGCGATCGACTCCGGGCTCAGGGGAAAAAGTGGCGGCGGCTTCCTTGATTACGGTGGCTTTCACAAGTTGTGCTTCGCGAGCAGCGGGGAGAGCTTGGCGGACTTCCGCTAGACAGAGGTCGATAATTTCCTGCCGCGGCTTCTGAAGCAAATCGTACGAGGCGCTGACGACCAGTTGAAGATATTGGCCCGGTATCGAGCTTTTCACTGCATCGTTTGAATCCGCGTAGAGCGCGGTCTTGTTGAAGATCCACTGAGTAGTGGTGTCCAGGAGCGTCACGAAGGGTTCACGCATAACGGTGCGGTCAAACCAGAAGTGGACGCCGGTGATAGGGGAGACTTTGATTTTGTCCAGATTCGCGAGCGAGGGATCACTTTGCTTCACGCTTTCGGGCAAAAGCTCCGCCAACGCGGTGTGCGGTACGGCGAAGACGTAGGCATCGGCCTTTTCTTCGCGGCCTTCGTCGAAGCGGATCCCGGCGAGCTCGCCATTTTCCATTTTCAGGCCGCGCACCGGCGCGCGCAGAATCACTTCCCCGCCCCTTCGCTCGATTTCGGATTTGCAGCCGTCGTAGAGATTGGCAAGCGGGACGGCGGGAACTCCCATGCGGTAACCGGTGCTGTTCGAAAGGAAAGCCTTCCAGAAAACGTCGACGCCGAAGCGCGCGTCAGTGCGGTCGAGTTCTTCATCAAGAGCGCTGACAAGGACGACGCGCCAGAAGCGTTCGATGGCGCGCTGCGTTTGGCCGCGGCGGCGCAGCCATTCGAGCATGGAGATGCCGCTATCAATTTGGATGTCAGCAGGCTTCCCTTGGGTCTTGAGAATATCGAGCATGGCGCGCGCAATGGAAAGCTTATCCAGCAGGGTAAGCGGTGCAAAATTGGCAAACGATCCGGTCATGTGAAAAGGCGCCGGGAGGAAACCTGCCCGCATTTCGCCTTGGCGACCTTGCGGATCCAGGAAAAGGAGGCGGTCGAAGAACTTTATTTTGCCGGCGGCCCCGACACGCTTGTAAAAATCCTCAAGGTTGGTGCAGCAACCCAGGGTAACGTGCTGGCAATTGTCTACGTGCTCGCCGTCGGGCAGCACATAGGACGTTGCCCGGCCACCTAGGAAGGGACGCTGTTCGAACAGACGCACGCGCCAGCCGGAATCAGCCAGCGCGACGCCGGCTGCCAGTCCCGCCAGCCCGCCGCCGATCACGATCACGCTTTTCAAGGATATTCTCTTCCGTGTGGCGGCCGAAGCGCGCCTTGGCGATGAACATCATTTTTTCCGCTTTAGAAAGACGAATGCGCTCGCCGAACACCGCGAAGTCCAGAAACTCCACGCGACCGAGAAGCGCACTGTAAGTATGCACCAGCAGCCACAATGCGCCGCGGCTGTCTCGATGGATAAGCCCAAGCAAAGCGGAACCCTCTTCATAGAGTTGCCAGGCACGTTCGGATTCGAAGCGGAGCAATTCGCGAACGCCGAGAGTGACTTCGCTGCGGCCGAAATCTTCCGGCGAGACGCCGTAGCGCTGGAGATCTTCTTCGGGAAGATAGACGCGGCCGAGTTTATAGTCTTCGTGAACGTCGCGAATGATATTTGTCAGTTGGAAAGCGAGGCCGAGCTTTTCCGCGAGATCGAGTGCGCGGGCGTCGTTGAAACCGAAGACGTGCGTGCAGGTGAGGCCGACCGTGCCGGCTACGCGATAACAATATTCGCGAAGGCGGTCGTAGGTCGGATAGGTTTGGATCGTGAGGTCCATCTCGGCACCACTGATGAGGTCGTGAAGATAGCGAGCGGGCATTTTGTAGCGCTGCATGGTGTCTACGAGCGCGGGAAGGACTTCGGCCTCTCCATACAAGGGCTCAGCAGGGAGAGGGATCGCGGCGGTACCATCGAATGCCTGCGAGTGCCCGGTAACGGCTTCATCGAAGGCGGCGCGCCACTTTGCCAAGCCGCGCTGCTTAGCGAGGAGGCCTTGATCTTCATCGGAGACATCGTCTACCAGACGCATGAAGGCGTAAAGAGCAGCGAGGCCGTCGCGTTTCGGCTTGGGAAGCAGAAAAAACGCGTAGTAGAAATTGCTGTGGGAGGCACGGGCGATGCGGTGGCATTGTTCGTAAGACTGAGCCAAGTTCAATTGACCGTCGGGCGCGGCAAGCCGTGCCTCAGCCTCTTCTGGCGGGCTGGTTTCGTTGGACCGCGGTTTGCCGCCTACTAGATGCGCCACGAGAGCGCGGCCCAGCAGCGCCGCTTGCTTCACTTTGCTGACGGCGGGGCGGCGGTTGAGAGTGTCGTAGCCCATCGCCTCAATGGCATCGAGGACGGCCAGACCGCCGCGGGTGAACATCTCGAGGTCTACGCTCAGGCGTCCGTCCACCATTCTTCCGAGCGGCTGCCCTTCAGCGAAGAGGGCGCGAGTCCGGGTGATCAGATCTTTCATCAAGCGAACGTAGCGCTCATCGAAGCGCCGTTCGACGATATCGCTCTGGGACAGCCCGTGCGCTGCGGCCACATCGAGCGGAATATAAATTCGCCCGATTTCCAAGTCGCGAGAAACATCCTGCCAAAAGTTTGCGAGTTGCAGCGCCGCACAGGTAGCGTCGGACAGACGCTGGCGCTCTTCATCCCGGTAGCCGCAGAGATACAACACCAACCGGCCAACCGGATTTGCGGAATAGAGGCAATAGCCAAGTACCGCGTCCCAGTTTGGATAGCGCTTTACGCTCTGATCTTGGCGGAAAGCTTTCAGGAGATCGGCGAACGGCAGCTTGGGAATATCTTTCGCGACGATCGTTTCATGCAGCGCCACGAAGACGGGATGAGACGGTTTTCCCTCGTAACACGCATCCAGTTCATGCTCCCACCAAACCAGCAATTCTAGGGCGCGCGCGGGGTCGGGAACCTCGTCTCCCAGATCATCGGCCCAACGGCAGTAGGCATAAACGTTGTAGAAATGCTGGTGCAGCGCTTTGGGCAAAAGCCAGGACACCACGTTGAAATTCTCGTAGTGATGGGTCGCCAACCACTTGGTATATTTCTGCGCCTCTTCCGGCGAACAGCCAGGATTGGGCGCGTGCCGCGTGATGTCGATTTCGTCGGGGAGCAGCATCAAAAGAGTTGATCCTCGTTCCGCAAAACCGTCCGGAGAGCTGCATGCGGGCTTCGTTCGGTCCCGCAGAACCATCCGGGATAGCGAGAACGCAGATGACAGGTGGGTTTGCTTTGCACCGGAGAACTACGGCCGCACGGCCAGCTTGATTTCGCCGCTGCGCGACTTCATACGCGCAAAAGCTTGCGGGAGGTCCGCCAGCCGGATCTCTTCCGTGACGAAATCGCGAGCCGAAATATCCCCGCGGCGGATGGCTTCGAGCGCTTCCCGGAAAAAGCGCGGGGTGTGATGAAAAGGCGAAATCAGCTTGATTTCCGAGTAGTGGATCGCCGCCGGGTCGATTTCCACGCGCGTACCGGAGGGCAGGCCGCTAAAGAAATTCACGACACCGCCACGACGCACCATGGAAAGCGCCTGCTTCCAAGTGGCCGGATTGCCGGCCGCTTCGACCACGGAATCGGGGCCCAGGCTATTTTCGGTTAGCGCTTTCACGGCAGCAACGACATCTTCGGTCTCCGTGACGTTGAAGGCGGCTACCGCGCCCAGCCGCTTGGCAACATCAAGCGGCGCCGCGCGACGAGCCAATGCGATAACACGAACTCCGCGACGCGAAAGCATGCGGACAAATTTCAAGCCGATGGGGCCGCAGCCGATCACCACGGTGGTGTCGCCGGTGCGCACTTCCATCTCGTGAATTCCGCGAAGCACGCAGGCCAGCGGTTCGGCCAGCGCGGCGCTCTGATCGTCCACGGAGTGCGGTACTTCCAGCATGTTTTCCACGACGATGCGGCCGGGGATGCGCATGTAATCGGCGTAGGCGCCGTTATTGAACAACAGGTCGTCGCAAAGGTTTTCCTGGCCGCGGCGGCAATGATAGCAGCGCAAGCACGGCGCGGAATTCGCGGCGATGACGCGCACGCCAATCCGCCAGCGCGGGTCTACGCGCTTGCCTACAGCCACGATTTCGCCGACCAGTTCGTGGCCAAAGACTGCCGGAGGCTGAATCATCTTGGCGTGGTAGCCGCGCTTCCAGACTTTGAGGTCGGTGCCGTCAGTAAGCGCGAGCCGGACACGCACCAGGACTTCGTCGGCAGCTACCGTGGGCACGTCAATCTTTTCGATGCGAAGATCTTCGCTGCCATACAGCACGGCCGCGGTCATCTTTGAGGGCACCGTGACGTGGGTTACGGCAGCTTTCACTTCTTCGCCTACTTCCATCTTCTTTGGCGTCGTCGTGCTCATGCGTGTGTGATCAAAATCTTGAGTGATTCCTCTGTCGGTCTGGCAGCCAGATCCAATCCTTGTTGGATCCTAGCCAGCGGAAAACGGTGCGTCACAATTTCCATTACCGGCAGTTTTTTCTTCAGCACCAGATCGGCCCCTGCTTCTTGGATGTCCACGGCCGCGCTATAGCTGCCCAGGATTTCCTTTTCGTCGATCCCCACGGCCGCAGCAGGAAACTCAATCCGCGTTACCGGATCGTTCGCGGCGAACAACAGAACGCGCCCCCCGGGCCTGGCCGCCGCCAAAGCATCCACCACGACAGACGGGTGCGCCACCGCTACCAAGACCGCATCGGCGCCTCGACCCTCCGTCCGAGCCTTCATCTGTTCCACAAGCTTACCATCACTCGGGTTAAACGACTCTAATGCTCCTAGAGTTAGGCTCTTGGCGCGCCGGACGGCCATGGGGTCGCTGGTATAGAGCTGGGCGCCTTCCCGATTGGCCACCATCAGCAGTTGCAGGCCGATCGGGCCGCAGCCAGCGATCAGCACGGTTTCACCGGCGGCCACGCGAGCTTTTTGCACGGCTTTCAGAATCGTGTTGATTGGCTCGATGAACGTGGCTTCCTCGAAGCTGACATTGTCGGGCAAGGCGATGATCCCGCGTTCAGCCACCCAAGGCATAGCTTTCACATATTCGGCGAAGCCGCCGCCGTTGGGCGTGAATCCTGCAGTCAGGCCCGTCGCCTTGTACTGCTTGCATTGGGAGAACAGGCGCCGTTCGCAATAGAAACACTTGTCGCAGGGGATGTGATGAAAACTCATTACCCGGTCGCCGAGCTTCCATTTCGTTATACCGCGGCCAGTGGCGACAACTGTGCCGGCGACTTCGTGGCCCAGAATTTGCGGCGGGGCCACGTAGGCGTGATAAATCTTCTTGATGTCGGTGCCGCAGATGCCGCAAGCGGCGACTTTGATGAGCACTTCACCGTCGGCGACTTCAGGGACGGGGACTTCTTCGACACGGACGATTCCCTTTTCGCGGTAGACACCGGCGCGCATGGTTTTGGGGATGGGACCAAGCGTCTTCGCGGCTTCCAGAGTTATCCCGGTCCGGCTCATGTCGCGGTAACCTCTGCAATGCTCGACGCCCGGACGCAGTGCCACTTCGCCGCGACCATGGGAATGTACTGGTCGAGAAAATCCGCAAGCGACCACGCTGCTCGACGGCTCTGGCGCCCGAATCGCACCAGCAAAGGGAGGCGATGCGGCTCGAAAGCCAATTCCTTAAGCAACCGGCCAACTCGCAGGTGTCCACGAGAATCAAGGATTTGCTCGAAATCGACAGGCAAATCTTCATCCGCGGCATCACTGATAGCGCGAACGGCGAGCGCAGGTACTTGGCTCCGGAACGCGACCGCCAGGACGTGCGCTGATTCCATCTCCACGACACTCCCGGAGGTAGTCAAGGTCCGCTTTTCTTCGGCCGTGGACAGAATGGTTTCTGATGTCAGAAACACATCCATGGCGCGCGCGCCCGCGGCTACCGCGAAATCCACCAGCCCGGCATCACTCGCTATCTTCAGATCCTGAGAGAGTGCTTCGCAGCGTCTGCCGGCGACAATAGTCCCGGGTTTCAGGCTGGCGTCCAACGCCCCCGCCAATCCCGTAACGATGCAGACATCCATCAATTCGAGGGAAATCGTTCGCATCGCGTTAGTGGCGTTTTCTCCGCCCATGCCAGTCAGTAAGACGGTGACTTCATTCGAATTGACGTTTGCCCGGTACAAATCGAAATCCCTGCGCCTCCCATCATCATCGAATTCGTAGGGCACGAATGGGTGCCGGGAGCGCCAGGGGGCGAACTCGGCTTCGACGGCGAAAGTGACTAGGAAACGCATAGTTCTTACGCGGGGCCGCCGCAGTGCAGCGCCCTTAAAACCTGTGCCACCAAATCCTAGGCGGCGGCGCGGGCGATGCGCTTGGCGCGGCTCTTGGCAATGTAGCCGTTCGCATCGTACCAGCGCACGGCGCGCTCCAGCGCGGCGGCTACCGGCCCGGCCTGAAATCCCAATTCACGCTTAGCGCGCGAGCAATCCACAAACATCATGTGCCGGGCGATCTTGACGCCTTCAATAGGAATGCCCGGCTCGCGCCCGACCATCCGTGAGTACATCGTATTGGCATAGGCTACACCCAGCGCAAGTCCATGGGGAATCTTCAGCATGGGCGCGCGCAGCCCAGTTATCTTCGCGAGGGTGTCCAGCATGGCCTTGAGCGTCAGATTCTCCCCGCCCAGCAAATAGCGTTCGCCGACTTTCCCTTTTTCGGCGACAAGCAGGTGACCGGCGGCGCACTCTTCGACGCCTACAAAATTCAAGCCGGTCTCCACGTACCCGGGCATCTTACCATTCAAAAAATCCAGAACAATTTTTCCGGTAGGCGTCGGCTTCCAGTCCCACGGCCCGACCGGCGTCGTCGGCATGGCCACGATGACCGGCAATCCGCTCTTGGCAGCGTTAAGGGCTTCCCTTTCCGCCATCCATTTCGAGCGCTTGTAGTGGCCGACCATTTCTTCCAGCTTCGCGTCCGTGAATTCGTTGGGATGCTGCGGCCGGTCCACGGCAATGGTTGCGACCGTGCTCGTGTAGATCAACTGTTCGACACCGGCGCGCTTGGCGGCGTCCAAAAGATTCTTCGTTCCGCCGACATTCGAATCGTAGATGTCTTGCTTACGTTTGGCCCACAGGCGGTAATCCGCGGCCACGTGAAAGACGCGCTTGACTCCCTTCATGGCGCGGTCGAGCGAAACGGGGTCGCGCAAATCCCCAGTCACATACTCGAGGGACAAATCCGCAATCGCCCGATTGGTGCTCGACGCGCGCAGGAGCACGCGAACTTCGTCACCACGGGCCACCAGTTGGCGTGTTACGTGGCTGCCCAGGAAACCTGCCGCGCCGGTGACCAGCGTGGTCATGCGACTCTTACACCTTCCCCGCTGGCGGGTACTTCCGGCTCGACACGCGCCGCGCTCTCATCGGGACTTTCGAGCGCCCTCCGTTCGCCGTTCACTACGGGGTCAATAAGCCGCGAAAAGAATTCCCACCATTTGCTCCCAATCAGCTTTCGTGCTTCCGCCGTTTTCCGCTGCAGGGCCGCGGCGTCTGGAACCGTGCGGTGTGATCCGGCGCTCCCCGGCGAAACGACAATTCCATCCACGTCGAGAGAATGCGCATATTGGATCAACTCGGCTATCGCTGCCAGTTCGGTCTGCGCGTGAACGCGAGCATGAAAGCAGATCAAAAAACCGGACAGTTGCGCTGCACGGACACCCTCCTCGGCCAGTTCCGATGAGCTCGGCTGAAGGCTTTTCGACCTGGGCAGTCGCGGGCCAGCATCCCAACGAACTGTCAGAAAGAACCGCGGCAAGGGTTGAAATTCGTGGATGCGGCGGCGGAGTGTGGTTCCATCGGTTTCGAGAAAAACAAAACGGCCACTCCCCGTGATGGCACGGACCAGATGCGCAACGCCAGGATGATCGAGCGGCTCGCTTCCGCCAATCCAAACCACCGGAGAGCGGCTGGAAATGATTTCGCGAATCCGCTCGTGGGAAATCGGCTGATTGGCATGGTGATGCAGAAGTTCAGCGGCATCCACAAACCGAACGGCGCTTAGGGCTGGGTGCGATTTCTGAGCAAGCCGGGCTCTGGTGAGTTCTGCTGTAAGCCGCAGGGGAAACCGCAGCATGCGCGCTAAAACCCGCTGCGCAGCCGGAATTCGCTGGGCTGGAACTTCAGCGCCGCGTACTCCTCCGCTCTGCGCGACTGGTTGGAATACCGCGCCAGCGCATAGACCGGAAAGGAATTCCGGTAGAGATGATATTTCAAGTAAAACACGCCCGGGAAACCCGTCCCGGTGAAGTCCGGCTCGCTCCAGGAGCCGTCGTCCTTCTGCTGGTGCACCAAGTAAGAAACCGCCTTGACGATGGCAGGGTCGCTGAGTTCCGCGCCGGCCAGCAGACCGATCAAACCCCAAGCCGTCTGCGAGGGTGTGCTGGGGCCCTTTCCTTTTGTTGAGGGCGTCTCATAGCTGGCAAGTGACTCGCCGAAGCTGCCGTCGGCCTTCTGAACGGTGCGAAGCCAGACCACCGCGCGCTGGCAATATTCGCGCGCTGTCAGCGAAACGGTCTCCAAGGCGCGCAATACGCCGCTGGTTCCATAAATGTAGTTGACGCCCCATCGGCCGAACCAGGAGCCATCATCGGACTGATCCTGCAGCAAAAACTTTACGGCGCGTTGCATCGCGGGATGTTCCGCGGGCCAGCCAAATCTCCCGAGGCATTCGACCACGCGGGCGGTGACATCGGCGGTGGAAGGATCGATCATGGCGTTGTGATCAGCAAAAGGAATGTTGCACAACGTCTTTCGGTCATTGTCGCGGTCGAAGGCCGCCCAGCCGCCATCGCGGTTCTGCATGCTCAGCAACCACTGGATGCCGCGGCGGATCGCGCCTTCCATACGCTTAGGATCGGGATACTTCACACGCTGGAGCGCCATCAGCACGAAGGCTGTGTCGTCGACGTCAGGATAAAAGTCATTACGAAATTCAAATGCCCATCCGCCGGGCTCCGCGTCTTTGTTCTTGATTTGCCAGTCGCCGGGGCCGAGCACTTGCTTCGAGAGCATCCATTCCGCGGCCTTCACCAGCGCGGGGTGCTCCGCGGGCAAACCGGCTTCTTCGAGCGAGACCATGGCGATGCAGGTGTCCCAAACGGGCGAGACGCAAGGCTGCATTCGAATGGTGTCGCCGTCTTCAATTTCAAAGCGCGCAAACTCTTTGATTTCCCGCCATGTCAGTGGATCGTCCGGGCCGTGTCCCAAAGCCATCAACGCGAAAATGGAATTCATCATCGCCGGATAAATCGCAGCGAGGCCTTCGGTGCGCTCGATGTGATTCAGCATCCAGGACTTCGCGTCGCGGAGCGCGCGCTCGCGCAGTGGCTTCCAGGGCAATTTCTCATAAAGCTTGAACCCGCGATCGAGTGCCAGGAAGACGTTCTTCCAAGAAAGAAGCTGCTCGCTCCAGTCAAACGCCGCTGTCTTGTGCGTGGGATCCTTGAATAGTTCATCGACACGCGCGCGCTCCGGCAAGTGCCACTGAGGCCGTAATGTGGACAAGATGGCCATAGGTATCACGATGCCGCGGGTCCAGGAAGACATCTCGTAAATATTGAAATAGAACCAGGTTGGCAGGAGCACCAGCTCCGGCGGAATGGAAGGAACAAGCTCCCAGCCGACAGCACCGACCAGCGCCAGGTAGAACCGCACGTAGGAATTGGTGTGCTCGAGGCCGCCAAGGCGATGAATGGTCTCGCGCGCCTGTGCCAGGTGGCGCGCATCCGGGGAATCGCCCGCCAGCTTCAAAGCGAAATACGCTTTGCTCGTCGCGTTCAGCTCCGAAGGGCCGCCAGGATAAATAGGCCAGCCGCCATCGGGGAGCTGCCGGCGGCGCACGTAGTTCGCTAGTTTGGCAATGCGCTCTGTGTCAGCTTTGCCGAGAACATGCAAATAGTAGATGTAATCGGATTCGAGGGTGGTGTCCGCTTCGAGCTCACCCTGCCAGAATCCTTCTTCAGCTTGCAGGGAAAGGAGGTGATTCGCGCCACGTTCGATGGTCTTTTCCAGACGCGCAGCCCACTCCTGGTCAGGTTCGAGGACCGGAGCCGGAGCGACGGAAACTTCTTCGCCCATTCTGGCGAATGAGGCCATCAGTGCTCTCCCAAAGCGGTAAATCAAACTGGAAGGCCCAGCAGGCCTGTCCAGGAAATAAGATCAATTAAGCGTCGCGCTGCGTATTGCTTCCCCACAAAAGCAACGCGGCCGTTAGGTCCGAGTAAGACCAGTACTACTGAATTATCGCCGCCTTCGCTGGGGGGGTCAACGGCTAAGATGCGCCATTCCCAACTCCGCGTTGTCAAATCGAAACATTTGCTAGCCCTTCCAGAACTCGCTGAACGAGGACGCGAAGCGGCTCAGGCAAAGGCTCGCCTTCCCGCTGCGTTACCGATGGCTTTTCCTTGAGCAAACGGGCGGGAAGCTTGAGCCAGGAAGGCCCGGCGATCGCAAGGCTGTCCGCAGATCCGCGGAGCACCAGCGCGTCAGCGCGGCCGAGCGCGGCGCGAGCCGAATCCTTGAAATCTTCCTTGGCCGGATCGACTACGGCAAAATACAAGCTGGGTTTAAGGAATTGCAGCAGGGAGTTGCTTTCCACGATCAGCGGCGGGAGCTCCGGCGCACCGGCTTCACGGACCTGCAGCAAGGCCGCGCGCAGAAGCGGCAAGCCTTCGGCGAGAAATCCCTGTTTGGTGCGCAGCCAGAAGGAGCGCCGCGCTCCGGCAGCCAGGAAACGGGAGCTGTCTGTTCCGCTATCCGAACTTGTCTCCCAGTTCATGGCGCCCACATGCTCGTCCGGAGCGCAATCGCAATTCTCGCCATTCTGTGCGCAGACGCCGTGGCCATACTGGGTGATTTTTCCGGCGACCCAGTGGGCTCGGGGAAACGCGGAGATCACATCGCAGACCAGTTGCGTCTTGCCAATACTGCGCGTGTGTCCGCCGACAACGATCACGCGCCACTGCGCGAGCGAATTCTTGTCATTTCGCGCCAAGCTTCTCCTCGATTCCTTTGATGCGCGCGGCCAGTTCGGGGAGCCGGCCATACCATGCAAATAGCTCCTTGAATTTTTCCAGTGAGCGCGCCGGCGTTCCCCAAACGGTCTCACCTTTGCGAATCGTTTTTCCTCCCAGCACTCCGCTTTGCCCGCCGATCACCGCTTCGTCCTCTAACTTGCACCGCTCTCCAAAGCCTGCCTGCCCGCCCACCACCACGTGTTTTCCGAACACGCACGAGCCGGACAAGCCCACCTGAGCCGCCATCACGGAGTGCGCCCCGATCTGGCAGTTGTGCCCCACTTGCACGAGATTGTCGAGCTTGACTCCTTCCCCAATACGAGTGTCGTCGAGTGAACCGCGATCGATGGTGGTGTTCGCTCCGATTTCCACGTCATCGCCAATCTCCACAATCCCCGCTTGGGGAAATTTCCAGTGCCTCCCTTCGCCGAAGGCATAACCGAAACCGTCCGCCCCAATCACCGCCCCGGAATGAATCTCCACGCGGCTCCCCAGGCGTACGCCTCCATAAAGTGTCACCCGCGGGTAAATCCGGCAATTCTCACCGATCCAGCAGCCCGCACCAATCACCGAGTGTGCGCCGATCTGCGTTCCGGCGCCGACGTGCGCATCTTCTCCAATCACGGCGTAGGGACCGATACCCGCACCCGGCGCTACCCACGCAAGCGGTGCCACGATTGCCGTTGGATGAATCCCCGAAGCAATCGGTGCGCGCCCGAGCAGCAGCTCCGCGGCCCTGGCAAACGCTACTTTCGGTTGCGCGCTCCGCAAAACCGTCTTGCCCGGTAACTCTAAGCCCTCAGCCGCAATCACACAGACAGCGGCCGAAGTCGCAGCCCGCTTCGCATGCTTCGCGGCGTCAACGTAAATCAAATCGCGTGCCCCGGCACGCTCCGGCGCGGTGACCCCCGCTATTTCGACTGCGCCGTCACCTTCCAGCCTCGCGCCAATCGCTTCGGCCAATTCCTTTGCAGTTCGTCTCATCATCAGCCTCACTGGAAATCGTATAGCGATGGCTCGCCCGTCGGCCGGGTATTCCACCGCCCATGCACCCATACCCACTGTTCCGGATACTTGCGGATAATTTCTTCGATTACCTTCGTGAATTTTTGCGTGTTTTCGAGAACGTCCCGCTCGGTGTCGCCGGTTCGAATTAATTCCACTGGCGGTTCGAAGCGCAACCGGTATTTTCGGCTGGCCTCATCCCAAATGGCATATCCCGGCACGACGGCGGCATCGGTATGCAACGCCACGCGCGCAATTCCGGTTGTGGTGCTGGCTTGCTTCCCGAAAAAATCCACGAACGCCGCCTCTTGTGGCATGGTGTTCTGGTCCGCCAAAATCCCCACCGTCCCCGCTTCTTGCAAAACCTTAAGCATCACGCGTGCCGATTCGTTCTTGAAAATCGGGCGATTCCCCGACAAACACCGGTAGCCATTCACCAGTCGATCGAGCCTTTTGTTGTCGATTCGCCGGGCCATGTAGTGCAGAGGAAATCCGTAGAGCGCATGCGCAAAGGAAGACAGCTCCCAGGCTCCGACGTGACCCGTGAGGTACAGGACGCCTTTCCCGCGGCGCTGCCCCTCCAGGAAATTTTCATGGCCATCCAGCACGATGACTTGCTCGATGTTCTGTTTCGAAAACTTGGGAAACCGGGCAAACTCGGCCGCCATCCAACCCAGATTTCGCAGCATTCCGCGCACCACTCGCTCGCGCTGTGCCGCACTCCATTCCGGAAACGCGATTCGCAAATTCACCTCAGCGATTTTCCTCAACCGAGGCAGCAACGCATAGAAAATGCGCACTACTCCGGCGGCAAAACTCCTGGCGATTGGACGTGGTAACACCCCCAGACCCTTCACGATCGACCACACCGCCGCGTATTCGATCCATTCCTTCATGGGGTTCCGCAGTTCGCGCGTCTTTCCCGCCGGGCGACAGTATGCAAGAGGTCCGTCGCTGGAAGATAGTGCTTCGATGTTAGACTCTGCTTTCCGTGACTGAAACAACCGCGCCAACGGTCGAGACTAACGGCACCAGCACCGCCGCCCGGATTGGCTGGGCCGTCTTCATCTTGGCGACCCTGTACGTGTCCTACTTCAGCCATCTAGGCGTCATCGGATTCGTTGGGCCGGATGAACCGCGCTACGCTTGGATCGCGCGCGACATGGTTGAAAGCGGCGATTGGGTCACGCCGCGCCTCTACGCAAAGCCCTGGTTCGAGAAGCCTCCGCTTTTCTATTGGGGTGCCGCGTTGTGCTTCCAGCTGTTCGGCGTGAGCGAAGCCGCCGCGCGGCTGCCGAGCGCGATCTCCGCGCTACTGGCCACGCTCGCGCTAGCCTGGCTGGCGCTTCGCCTCTACGGCGCGGAAACCGCTCGCTGGCTGCTGCTTCTGCTTCCTACCACTGTTGGCATGATCGGCTTCTCCCACGCCGGCGCCACGGACATGCCCTTCAGCAGCATGCTTACGATAGCCATGGTCTGCGCCTCGGTCGTCCTGGGTCTAACGCGAGACGAAAACACGCCCATCCTCCCGCAAACGCCGTGGCTCGCGCTCCTACTCTTCGGTTTCTTCCTCGGCCTCGCTGTCCTCGCCAAAGGACCCGCCGCCATCCTTCTTTCCGGCGGCGCCGTTTTTTTCTGGGCACTCTTGACCAAGCGCTGGCGCGACGCCTTCCGTCTACTTCATCCCGCCTCGACAGCATGCTTCTGCCTCACGGCTCTCCCCTGGTACATCCTGTGCGCCCGCCGCAACCCCGACTTCTTCCGCATCTTCATCATCGAACACAATTTCAAGCGGTACCTCACCCCCGAATTCCAGCACATCCAGCCCTTCTGGTATTACGGACCCATCCTCTTGGCGGCTTTTCTTCCCTGGACGCTCCTGCTGCTCTGGTCCGTGGCATCCGGGGCTGTGCGCTCCCTTTCCAAGGGCGGGGTTAGAGGGCCCGCGCTATTTTTCCTGAGCTGGGCCATGTTCTGTCTGATGTTCTTCTCCATTTCAAAGTCAAAGCTCCCGGGCTACATTCTGCCGGCACTCCCTGCGATGGGGGTCTTGCTGGTGAGGGGGCTAGTTCTAGGTCTAGCAAACCACAGCCGTTTCCTGCGATTCGGTGGGATCGCATTGACTTGCCTGACTTCCGCCGGATTGGTTGTCGGAATTCTTGAGGTGAAATTGCACGCACTACATGCGCAAGGCGCCGTGCCCTTCTTTAGTGTAGGCGGGGTATTTTTCGTCCTCGGTCTTCTTGGTTTTGGCTGCGGTCTGCTTGGTCTACCTCGCACGGCACTTATGCTGCTTCAGCTAGCCGTTCTCGCCTCTATGATCTCCTTCAGGAAAAGCGACTTGGACCTGGCGGACAACGAATTGTCAGCTCGTGGGGCCTTTACTTTAGGCCCAAGCCCTCGAGAACATTTACCGGTTCAGGGCCCTTGTGCGTACGGCCTCAATCGCAGCATGCAGTACCAATTGAATTTTTATCTGCATCAGGAAATTCCGGTTTGTAGCCCTTCGGCCCGGGCTTTGCGACCCTGTTTATCTCCCGCCAAAGCAAAGCTCAATTTGAAGCGGCGGGCTTTCGGTGCGGCAACGGCCCGGTTGCTGCAAATCCTGATGCTTCAAAATCGGTAGTATGCCGGAGAGATAGAGACAGAATTCGTTAGTGGGCAGCCCCGCCGACAGCGGGCAGCCTCACTAAGAAGAACGACACAACGCGGTTCTCATACATCCGCTTGTCTTCGTCGCCCAGGCTCACAAAATTTCCATGAGAGATGATGGCCTGCTCGCGCGGCTCCGGCGCTTTCAGAAACATCTGCCGCGTAGTCTCTGCAAGCTCCGGATCGTCCAGCGCTTGAATATAAAGCGTCGGGACGCCGGTCAATGCCATCAATTTCTTGGAAACCGGCGGGTCGTCACGGTGAGCGTAGTTCAAGTACTCAAAACTGAACTCCGCTGCGCGCACCATGAACGGGAATCCGCCCAAGCCGTTGCGCTCCACGCCTACCTTAACCATCTGCTTCGGCTGGTCATACACGGAGTCCAGCACCAGCGCGCGAATCCGCTTGTCGTTTTCCGCTTCGCGCAGCGCCGCGTAAGCGCCTAGATTGTAACCCCAGAGCCCGAACCGCCCCGGGTCCACGTCCGTCCGGGCCGCCAGGACATCCACCGCCGCGCGAACTTCGTCCACTTCGCGATAGCCGAGCGTGCTGATTCCCGCGTTCGCTCCGTGCGCCGCAAAATCAAAAATGAGAACGTTGTACTGGTGATCCTGCAGAGCTGATTCCAGCGTCAGCAGCTCCCCGCGGCTGGACTCGTAGCCATGGCACAGAATAATCGTGGGTGCGCCGCGCAACCCAGGAAAGAACCACCCCTCCCGCGTCCCAATCCCCCCCGGTACCTCGAAAGTTACTACCTCCGGCCGCCCCGGGAAACTTGCCATATTG
>Ga0210399_10001613_pt1 | contig 17626 bp, 15 predicted proteins | sample IncBWC14MmetaG_FD_150865 | JGI IMG/M metagenome (GOLD analysis project Ga0210399, IMG submission 150865) | Forest soil microbial communities from Barre Woods Harvard Forest LTER site, Petersham, Massachusetts, United States - Inc-BW-C-14-M | ecosystem: Environmental > Terrestrial > Soil >...
CGCAGCTCAATGAAAATTGGCTCTCCACGCCGGAAGTGCTGTCGCGATTTGCAGTGCACTACCAAACCGGAAAGCCGATTCCGCCGGAGTTGGTGGCGAAGATCAAGAAGGCCAGTACGTTTAATCAGGGTTTTGCCACCGTCGAATATTTGGCATCAGCGCTGGTCGATATGAATCTGCACCTCGCGGGCGAGCGGCCGATCGATCCCAGCGAGTTCGAGCGCACCACGCTGGCATCGCTCGGCATGCCCACGGAAATGGTCATGCGCCACCGTACCCCGCAGTTCGGCCATATCTTTTCGAGCGATGCATATTCGGCCGGCTATTACAGCTATCTGTGGGCCGAAGTGCTGGATCACGATGCTTTCGAGGCCTTTACCGAGGCCGGCGGCGCTTACGATAAATCCGTTGCCAAACGCCTGCACGATGACATCATGGCGGTGGGTAACAGCGTTGATCCGGGCCAGGCGTATAGGAACTTTCGGGGCACCGACCCTAAGATCGACGGTTTGTTGCGGGCGCGCGGATTTGTTCAAGAGGAGCGATGATTATGGCGGCAATGGTCCAGGACGATTCCAAGCATCAATTGATAGTGCCGAACGCGCTGCATCACTACACGGTCAACATGGCCGACCTGCCGCTTTCGTGCCCGATGCCCGGCATGTTGCTGTGGAATTCGCATCCCAAGGTTTATCTGCCGGTCGAGGCGACGGGTTGGGCCAAATGCGCCTACTGCGGCGCCGAGTACACGCTGAATCGAAACGCGGCCGGTCCCGCCGACATCAAGTCGGAGACCGATACTTAAGGGTTGAATTCCGCTAAGTCTTGTATTCGGCGTAGGATTTTTCTTCGACCAACTCTGAGCCCAGCTTGGTATTGATGCGCCGCTTGATGGCCGCCCGCTCGTCGTTCTCGAAATAGACGGCTCTTGCGAACCGAATGAAATCGGCATCGAATTCCTGCGCCCGTTCCTTGTCGCGGATGCCGTCTTCGATCACCCACAGACGTTCGTTGACTTCCAGCAACGCGATCACCTCGGCTTCGATGCCGGCCTTCGCGTAGGCAGAACCGCGCCACGTATCCTCGAGCACCTGCAATTCTATGCGCACGTTGGCGAGTTTCTTCGGATCGCTGATGCGTGTCGATTTGATCCGCAGGATGGTGATTTTATCCAGCAATTCGCCGGGCGATATGGGAACCGTGATTTCGCTCATGACGGCATCTTAGCGAAAATCTTGCGCCATGAGCGCATCGAGTTTCGCCGTCGCCTCCCGCACGCCAACCAGATCCATGACCCCGGGGCGCTCGATTTTGGTGGTCCATGGGATTTGAACGGCGGGTTTGTTCAGGAATTTGCGCGCCGCCTCGTCGTACTTGTCGACGCACCATTGCCGGCTGTAGTACGGGCCGGCACGCTGAGGGTTGGTGGCGGCGTACAGGCCTATCACCGGCAGCCCGACCATGCCGGCCATGTGCGCGGGACCGGAGTCGGGCGACAACAGCACGGTACTTTGCGACATGAGGCCGAGTAATTGCGGCAGTGTGTCTTTGCCGATTTGATTGACCGGCGCCGTTTGCGCTGCTGCCGCAATCGCCGCTCCCATCTGAGCTTCCAAAGAACTGCGCCCGCCCACCAGCACCACGCGCATCTGATGAACTGCAGCGGCATGATCGGCAACAGCGGCGTATCTCACGGCCGACCAATTGCGGGCGGTGTGGCTCGAGCAGGGACTGATCAACAGCGTGGGTCGTCGGTCGGTGATGACCGATTGCGCATAGTCGAGGGCGCTCGCCGGCAAGGGCACATCCCAGTGAGGCGCCTCAGGCTCGATGCCGCAGGCCCGCGCGAAGCCCATGAACGAGTCGAGCACGTGTTCGTTGGTTGCGGGTGCAATTTGCGCGTTGGTGAACAGCCATTGCAGTTCGCGCGCCCGTGGGCGGTCAAAACCAAGTTTGATGGGGGACTTGACCAAGCGGCTCAGCAGGCTGGCGCGAAACGACAGCTGCATATCGAGCAGTAAATCGAAGCGCCGTGCGCGCAAAACCGTGCGCAACCGGCGCAATTCCCGAAGGGTTGCACGCTTATCGAAGGTGATAAACTCGATTTCCGGAAGTATCTCCGTCATCAGCTTGGCTTCGAGTTTGCCGATGATCCAGGTAAAGCGGGTTTCCGGCCATGCCGCTTGGAAGGCTCGAAGCGCCGCCAGCGCATGGCAGGTATCACCGATTGCCGAGAGACGCAGCAGACACACGTGCTGCAGCGGCGGTTTGAAGCTTAAGGTAGTCATAAGAATGATAAAGGGCGGCCAACGCATTGCCACTGCAACGGGCGTCATGCTGGCTGATCCGAATAGCCTTGGCAATGCGCGGCAAATCGCTGCCGAGTCTCTATTCGATCCGGAATACTGGTCTGCGCGCGGCGAACTCGTCCCGGTTTCGGGCGGCCGCGGCTCGGCATGGTTCGTAAGTTCCGAGGCTGATGCTTGGGTGCTGCGTCACTATCGTCGGGGAGGTTTCATCGCGCGAATATCCCAGGACCGGTATTGGTGGCATGGGGAGGATAAGGTGCGGGCTTTTGCCGAGTGGCGTTTGCTGCAGTACCTTGCCGAGCGGGGTCTGCGTGTTCCCAAGCCGGTCGCAGCATGGTATCAGCGCGCCGGTATGACTTATCGCTGCGATCTGATCACGCGGCGGATCGCGGGTGCGCAATCATTGAGTGCGGCGCTGGCATCGGATCCGCTACCCGAGAACACCTGGCGGGCCATCGGCGCCGCGATTGCACGTCTTCACCGCCACGGGATAGATCACGCGGATTTAAACGCGCACAACATCTTGCTCGATGGCAATCAAGACGTAACCCTGATCGACTTCGACCGCGGACGATTGCGGATGCCCGGCGCATGGACGTCGAGTAATTTGCGCCGGCTGCAGCGATCACTGGCGAAGATATCCTTGAGCTTGCCGCCCGGCCGATTCACATCGGCGGCCTGGCAGTATTTGTCGGCAGGATATCAGGCGGAATAAATGCTGGTGATTTACACGTGGTTGATTCGATTGGCGGTGCCGTTCGCCTTCGCCGTGGTTCTGTGGCGCGGCGTGCGCGATCGCAGCTATTGGCAAGGGTTGGCAGAGCGCTTTGGATTCGTGCGGCCGCTGCCTAGCCCAAGCATCTGGCTGCATGCCGTGTCCTTGGGCGAAATGTCGGCCGCGGCGCCACTGGTGCGGGCACTGCATGCACGATACCCGCAGCTTCCCCTCGTGTTGACCGCGGCGACGCCGGCGGGAAGAGCAAGGGCGAGAGGCTTGTTCGCCGCGATTGCAGACGTTCGTTTCTTGCCCTATGACACGCCGGGTTCGGTCAGACGCTTCTTGGAGCGCAGCCGGCCGCGCATCGCCATCATCATGGAAACGGAGCTCTGGCCGAATTTGTTTCGCGAATGCGAGCGCCGAGCGATACCGGTGGTGCTCGCCAGCGCCCGTCTGTCGGAAAAGTCGGTTGCGCGCTACCGGCGATTCGGCAGGTTATTCGCCGGCGTATTCACGAAAAACGTGACTATTGCCGCGCAATCGGCGCCGGACGCCGAGCGATTCATTTCGATCGGCGCCACGGCCGATCAGACACGCGCCATCGGCAATGTGAAATTCGACTTAGGTATGGATGCCGGCATCATCGAGACGGGAAGATTCCTGCGTGCCGCGTACGGCGCCTCAAGACCCGTGTGGGTTGCCGGCAGCACTCACGCCGGCGAAGAAGAGCAGCTGCTGGAGGCGCATGCCTTGCTGCAGGCGCATCGCCCTGACGCTCTGTTGCTGTTGGCGCCGCGGCACAAGGAACGTTTCGCCGCCGTCGCGGACTTGCTCACGCGGCGCGGGATCAGATTCGCACGCCGCAGCGCCATGGCGCGCGGGCTCCCGATCGATACGGAGGTACTGCTGGTGGACACGATGGGGGAACTGACGGCGCTGTATGCTTCGGCCGACGTGGCCTTCGTGGGCGGCAGCCTCACTGCCGTTGGCGGACACAATCTGCTCGAGCCCGCGGCGCTGGGTTTACCGGTGTTGACCGGTCCGTCTCATGAGAACAGCAAAGAAATCGCGCTTCTATTGCTGGGGCGGGGCGCGGCACTGCAGGTGGCCAATGCGCAGGACCTGGCGGCGCTGCTGCAGCGCCTGCTCGACGATCATGCAGAACGCCGGCGCATCGGTGTGATCGGAAAAGACATCGTCGAGTCCAATCGCGGCAGCGTCGAGCGGCTGCTCGCGCTCATGGAACCTGCGCTCATCGAAACTTCGCTGCCGGGGGCACATCCGTCTGCGGCGGGGGCGCAGGCGTATCGGTCAGCAGGACATTGATTCGCTGCAGGCTTTGTTCGGACAGCGTGCCGGCGGCCTGCTGCAGCTTGATGACATCGATCATGTAGTCATAGCGGCTGTGCGAATAGTCGGTCTGTGCCTGAATCCATTGCTGCCGGGATTGCAGTACGTCGACCGCCGTGCGCGTCCCTGCTTCATAGCCCGACTCGGTGGCGCGCAGCGCGATCAGATTGGACTCGACCGCCCGATGCAGCGCCTTGACCCGCGATATTTCCGACATCACGCCGAGATAAGCGTCGCGCGCATCGTGCTCGGTCTGCCGTGCCACCCGCTCCAGGCGCTCCTTGGCGGCTCGATGCTGGTAGACCGCCTGACGCACTTGCGAAGAAACCAAGCCTCCCGAGTAAATCGGAAACGTCAACTGAATACCGATCGAGCGCTGCCGTTCGTCCAAGACCGTGCCGCCCGCGGGACTGCCATCGGGGTACACGTCCTGCTGGTTGTTCGTGAGCTTGCCGGCGCTGCCCACTAGATCGAGCGTCGGAAAATGCCCGCCACGGGCGACCGAGACGTTTTCGCGCGCGATGTCGGCGGCCAGGCGGCTCGACACCAGCGATAGGTTCTGTTGCAGGGCCATCTCGACCCACCGGTCCTCGCTGATCGGGTCCGGGTTCGCCATCTCGAAGGGTTCGACGGGACGTGCCAGACGGTCAAACGGGTCGCCGATGATTTCCCGCAGCAGTTCCAACGTGGAGGCGAGCACTCGCTTGGCGGCAATGACGGCCGCCGCGGTGCTGTCGTGGGAGGCCCGGGCCTCTTCGACGTCGGTCACGGCAATGAGGCCGATCTGGTAGCGCGCCTCTGCCTGGTCGAGCTGGCGGCTGACCGAAATCAAGGCAACTTGCTGCGCCTCGAGGTCATCCTGTGCGCCGAGCACATCGAAATACCGCTGTGAGACGCGCTCCATCAGGTCCTGTTGGGCGGCCTGATAATCCGCTTCGGCCTGCGCCACTTGCGAGTCCGCGCGCTTCAGCGCCTGCCAGTTTTCCCAGCGGAACAGGCTTTGCTTCAAGTCAACGGTGTAGTGGTGAACGGTGGTATCCACCTTGCCGCTGAAGGGGAAGAATTCGGTCACCTTCGTGGGCGTACCCGCCGGAGCACACGGCGCGCCGGCCGGTATTCCGGGACCGCACGGGGGCAGGGCGAGCACCTGGGTCTGGTTGATCGACCCGGTGTCGCGCTCCCGGGAGATCGATCCGTTGCCTGAGAGCTGCGGTAGTAACGCTGACAACGCCTGCGGCTTAGCCTCCAGCGCGGCCAGGCGGGTCGCCTCCGCCTCGCGAAGCTGCGGGTCGTTTTGCAGTGCGCGCTGATAGACGGCCAACAGATCCGCTGCCGGAGCAGGGCTGCTTGCGACCAGATACAGGACAAAAACCGTCAAGAGTCGCTTCATGAATTACCCATTTGGCACATCCCCAGGCCGGTAGTATAGTGTTATATACTACTATATCACTAACTCAAGGTTGGTCAATACTGCGGAATCCTAGGGTCTATAACCCGGGACCAGGCCAAAATTCCGCCGGCTAGGTTAAAAACTTTGCCGAAGCCTTGGCGTTCGAGAAAATCGGCCACTTGGGCGCTGCGGCCGCCTGAGCGGCAAATCACCACCGTGGTCTTGTTCGGGTCCAGCTCACCGATACGGTCGGAAAGCTCGCCCATGGGGATGTGCTTTGTGTCCGTGGGCACGGGCGCCAGCGCCACCTCCCAGTCCTCACGCACGTCGAGCAGGGTCATTTCGTCGCCGGCCTCGCGCCGATCGAGGAATTCTCGCGGGTTTAGCTCATTGGCCATGGCTAAAACACGAACTTCTGCGCCGCCGTGGCATTGATCAGCGGCTGAATAACGGTTTCGAACAAGCTTTCCCGGATCCACTCGGCGTTGTCGACGCGACGCACCAAGATGGCGTCCATCACCGGCGCTTCGCCCACGATGGCGAACAGACGTCCGCCGAGACGCAGCGATCGCTCGAAGCGAGCGTCGTACACGGGCAGCGAGCCGGTGACCGCGATCGCGTCGTACTCGCCCAGGGGCGCGCTGGAAAATGCATCCCGCGTCTCAAACTCCACGCGCGCGTTCGGAACGGTGCGCAGGTTCGCGGTTGCGGCGGCGGTGAATTGCGCGTGAATATCGATGGAGCGGGTCTTCAATGCCAGCAGACTCAAGCAGGCGGCGAGATAGCCCGAGCCGCTGCCGACTTCGAGCACGCTGTCGCTGGCCATCACGCTCAAGGCTTGTAAAATACGGCCCTGAATTTTCGGTGCCAGCATCGATTGACCCAATCCGATCGGAATGGGCGCGTCGGCAAATGCCAGCTCGCGATATTCCGGAGGCACGAACGCTTCACGCGGCACCTCAGCCAGGACTTCGAGCACTCTGGGATCGAGTACTTCCCACGTGCGTATTTGCTGATCCACCATTTGCCGGCGAGCCGTCAGGTTATCCATGATTTCTCGTGCGCGATTAAGGCCGCTGATTATGGTCAATTTCGACAGGGTACGCGAGTCCCTTGCGTTATTCTCTGCATCACGATGGTTTGCGACGTAACCAGCTCATGAAGGGCTTCCAACTATCAAGCGCCGCTAAAGCTAGTCGTCATTGAGGTCAGCGTTGATCCGGTCTTCCCTTGCGTTGTGGTTGATAACCGCGGCCATTTTGGCGGTGGGTGCAATCGCGCTCTTTGCGTGGAAGCGCCGCCAGGAGCGAGCCGTGAACGCTTTCTCCACCCAGATTCAATTCCTCATCAACGACGGCGGTGCATCGGGCCGCATCGCGCTCAACGGGGAGCCCGGCGCGTTGGGCCGGCTCGGCGGCGCCGTGAACAAATTGCTGGATGATTTGGAGTTGCGCGGCGCGCAGCTGCAGGATCGCGAACATCTGTTCCAGCGTCTGGTCGAGACCGTGCACGACGCCGTGCTCGTGCACCGGGATACGATTCTCTTCGCCAACGCTCGGTTTTTGTCGCTGCTCGGCCTGAAGGGGCCGGATGTCGTCGGCAGACCGCTGACCGAATTCGTCGTCCCGGAATATGTTGACTTGGTGGATAACAATCTGCGGCGGCGTCTGGCGGGAGAATCGGCGGCGGAGCGGTATGAAATCGAGCTGATGGACCGCCAGGGCCAGGTCACGCGCGTCGAACTCTCGAGCACCGTGATCGACAGCTCGGGGAAGCCTGCACTGCTGCTCACGGCGCTGGAAATGCTCCCCGGCGCCGTCCGCAATGAGCTGCCGCACAAGCCGCGCGCCATGGCGACGCTCGATGCCATGGGCGAGAGCGTGATCACGGTCGATGCAGAAGGGCGCATCGACTACATAAATCACTCCGCAGAGGTTCTGTTGGGTCAGCAAGCCGGTCAAGTACTGGGCAAATCCTTTCCGGAGGTTGCCTCGTTGTTGGATGAGAATGATCGGCGGCCGCTCGGCGACCCGGTGCAGAAGGCCCTCACGACCGACGGCCGCGCAACCGCGGCAAGACGCGCGGTGCTGGTGCCTGCGAATGCCGGCGCGGAGCGGTTCGTGGAGATCAGCATCACGCCGCTGAGGGTGGATGAGAAAGAAGTTACAGGGTTGGTGCTCGTGCTCCACGACACCAGCGAACTGCGCGGTCTGACGCGGCAAATGACGTATCAGGCCAGTCACGATGGCCTGACGGGGCTGGTGAATAGGCGCGAATTCGAGCGCCGGCTGCAGGAAGCGATGGACTCCGCCCAGACCAGCGACATCGGGCATGCGCTGTGTTATCTGGATTTGGATCACTTCAAAGTCGTCAACGACACCTGCGGGCACACGGCAGGCGACAACATGCTGCGCGAGATCGCATCCCTGATCAAAGAAGCGGTGCGCGATTCGGATACCGTGGGGCGCATCGGCGGCGATGAGTTCGCGCTGCTGCTGGTCGGATGCCCTCTGGAAAAAGCGCGCCAGATTGCCGACAACGTGGTCAGCTCGGTCAATGATTTTCGCTTTGTCTGGAAGGACAAGATTTTCAACGTCGGCGTCAGCATCGGTCTGGTGGAAATCGGACGCGACAGCGGCACCATCGAAGACATCATGAATTCGGCCGACTCCGCCTGCTATGTGGCGAAGAAGCAGGGCGGCTTGCACGTGCACGTCTACTCGGCCCGCGAGGAGGCGAACGCGCGCCACAGCGGCGAGATTCACTGGCTGCTGAAATTGCAAAGAGCGCTGCGCGACAACAAATTCGAACTCTACTTCCAACCCATCGTGCATGCCCGGGCGGGCGGCGTGAGCGGTCCGGCGCTGGAGGTATTCGTGCGTCTAACATCCGAGAACGGCCAGCCGGCTTCGCCGCCGGCGGAATTCATCCGCGCGGCCGAGCGCTATCGCCTGATGCCGGACGTGGATCGCTGGGTGGTGCAGGCTGTGTTCGCCGCGCTCGGCCGCGGTGGCCTGAAGCTGCCGCCGGGACGCAGCGTCGCGATCAATCTTGCCGGCCAGACGCTGGGAGACGCGGAGTTTCTGGAATTCGTGGTCGAGTGCTTCGATCACACCGGCGCATCCCCAAGCGATATCTGCTTCGAGGTGACCGAGAGTTCGGTAGTCGCGAATCTGGATCATGCGCAGCGTTTCATTGCCGTGCTGCATGGCATGGGCTGCGAGTTCGCGCTCGATAATTTCGGCAGCGGGTTGAGCTCATTCTCGACATTGAAAACTTTACCGATGGACTATCTGAAGATCGACGGTTCCTTCATCAAGAATCTCGCCGGGGACACGGTGAATCAAGCCATGGTCGCCGCGATGATCGAGTTGTCGCGCAGCTTGAATTTCCGCGTGGTCGCCGAACAGGTCGAGGATCAGTGGGCCTTGGATACCGTGACGGGCATGGGGATCGACTTTGTGCAGGGTTTCATCGTCGGCCGGCCGCAGCCCTTGTCGATGGTCCCCGGCGGCTTATAACGGGCCGACACCCGCTCATAACAAACTTCTATGGCAATTCCCCCGTGCTTAGGAGGAAAATCCCTCATCGACCTGAGGAATTCCGTGCACGGGGTGCTACATGCATATTTTCGAGGACAACACCAAATCCATCGGTCACACGCCGCTGATACGCATCAACCGCCTCGACGGCCGCAACGGCGCCACCATCCTGGCCAAGATCGAAGGCCGCAATCCGGCCTACTCGGTGAAATGCCGCATCGGGGCGGCGATGGTTTGGGACGCTGAAGAGCGCGGCACGCTCAAACCCGGCATGTCCGTTGTCGAGGCCACCAGCGGCAACACCGGCATTGCGCTGGCATACGCGGCCGCCGCGCGCGGCTACGGCTGCGTGCTCACCATGCCGGACACCATGACCATGGAGCGGCGCAAGGTCGTGGCGGCACTCGGGGCGAAATTGGTTTTGACGCCGGGCGCCAAGGGCATGAAGGGTGCGATCGCAAAAGCCGAAGAATTGGCCGCCGCCAATCCGCAAAAGTATATCTTGATGAGACAATTCGATAATCCGGCCAATCCCGGGATTCACGAGAAAACCACGGGGCCGGAAATTTGGGAGGACACCGACGGCAAGGTGGATATCTTCGTCAGCGGCGTGGGCACCGGCGGCACGCTCACCGGCGTATCGCGCTACATCAAAAATACTCGCGGCAAGAAGATCATGACCGTGGCGGTGGAACCGACCAACTCGCCGGTCATCACCCAAACGCGTGCCGGCGATCCATTGACGCCGACGCCGCACAAGATCCAAGGCATCGGCGCGGGGTTCGTGCCTCACAATCTGGATTTATCCTTGGTGGATCGCGTCGAGCAGGTCACCAACGAGGAAGCCATCGAAATGGCGCGCCGCCTGGCGCGCGAAGAGGGCATTTTGTCGGGTATCTCTTGCGGCGCGGCCATGACTGCCGCCGTCCGCCTGGCGCGCGAACCCGGCAACAAAGGCAAGACCATCGTGGTGATTCTGCCGGACGCCGGCGAGCGTTACTTGTCGGGCGCGCTGTTCGAAGGATTGTTCGAAGAAGTCGAGAAGATGCAGGCGGTGGTCTGAAGAATCCCATGAACGCCGTCTCAAAGAAGCTCCAGGCGACGGCGCGCGAGAAACTCACCGGTGAGTTGCTCGGCAGCTATCTTAAGGATGAGCGTGCGCGGCGCATTTCGCACCGTTATCTGCCGTCGCGCGAAGCGATTGTCGATATCCTGGAGTCGGTGCTCGACCTGATGTACCCGGGATATTTCGGCCGCCAGGACCTGAATGCCGACAACCTGAGTGAGCATTTGACGCACATGGTGGCGGCGCTGGTGCCGAAGCTCGAGCGCGAAATGGAACATTGTCTGTGCTACGGCCGCGAACGCGAAACGGTGCCGCCGCAGTTGGGCGAGTGCGCACCGCGCGCGCACGAGTTGGCGGAGATATTTTTGCGGCGCTTGCCTGAAATACGCGGATTGTTGATTCGCGACGTGCAGGCGGCATTCGACGGCGATCCTGCGGCGCTGAATCTGGACGAGATCATCCTGGCTTATCCGGGCGTGCTCGCCGTCAGTGTGTATCGAATTGCGCATGCCTTGTACGATCTGGGCGTGCCGATGATGGCGCGCATCATGACGGAGTGGGCGCATTCGAAGACCGGCTGCGACATTCATCCCGGCGCGACCATCGGCGCGGCCTTTTTCATCGATCACGCCACCGGGGTGGTGATCGGCGAGACCACGCACATCGGCGACGGTGTCAAGATTTACCAGGGCGTCACCTTGGGCGCGCTGTCACTGCCGCGGGATGCGCACGGACATCTCATACGCGGCAAGAAGCGCCATCCTACGGTGGAAAGCGGCTCGACTCTCTACGCCAACGCCACCGTACTGGGTGGCCAGACGGTGGTGGGCGCGGACAGCGTCATCGGCGGCTCGGTGTTTCTGACACGCAGCGTGCCGCCCCGTTCACGCGTCTCCTTGAAAGAGCCGGAGCTGCGCGTAATGACGCGGGATGGCGCCGCGGAACCCGACGCGATTTATTTCGATATTTAGGAAGGCATCATTTGCGCGGCCAAAACTCGCGCGGCCTGCGGCGCGTTCCGGTCGCCGTCGACAGACGCCGCGAGTGCAGCGCCATCGTACAGAAACATGAGTTGCCGGCCGAGCAGTTCAGGATCGGCGGCCTTGGCCTGCCGCGTGAGTTCGGTGAATAAAGACCGCAGCCAGGAGCGCGGTTCCTCGCAGGTTCCCTTGATGACGCTGCTCGCGCCGGCTTCGGCGCTGGCGCGCTGGAACGCGCAGCCTCGATAATCCGTCCGGGTCACAATCTCGGCCAATAGGTCGAACACACCCAAGATCTTTTCCTGCGGCGTCCCGAGGCCCGCGATGCGTTCGCTGATCCTGGCTTGGCGCCTGTCGGCACGTCCCTTGAGATAGGCACGAATCAGTTCTTCCTTGCTGCCGAAGCAATCGTAGAGCGATGCCTTCGCCACGCCGGCGTGCTCGATCACGCGGTCGATGCCGACCAGGTTGATGCCGTTCTCGTAGAACAGTTCGTCCGCGGCGGCAAGCAGCCTCGCCCTGGCTGATGTCCGGGTCCCGGCTGACTTCCGGCGCGCAGCCGTGGCTTGGGTTTTCATGGGGTTGACTTTAACAGACAGGTCTGTATGATTCAACGGTACAGACAGACCTGTCTGATCGGAGACTCACATTTACCTAAGCCCGACCGCCTCGTTCTATCTGTTGGCGTCCATAACCCTGTCCTTCCTGGCGGGATCTTCGGCGCCAACGCCTCTGTACCCGCTGTATCAGTCCCTTTGGGGGCTGTCGCCCGTCATGATCACCGTCGTGTTCGGCGTCTATGCGCTCGCGATCCTGGCGGGATTGCTGTTCGCAGGACGTTTGTCGGATCACGTCGGTCGTCGCCCGGTGCTCATCGCGGCGACGCTGGCGCAGGCGATGACCATGATGCTGTTCGCCACCGCCGCGAGCGCAGAGGGTCTGGTGCTGGCCCGCATCGTCCAAGGGCTCATCACGGGAGCCGCACTGTCCGCGGTGGGCGCGGCCATGATCGACTTGAACAAATCCCGCGGAACGGTGGCCAACGCGGTGGCGCCCGCTTTCGGCAGCGCTGCCGGCGGCATCGTCGGCGGATTTTTCGTGCAGTTTCTGCCCGCGCCGACGCACCTGGTTTATGTGGCGCTGGCCGCTGTTTTTGTGATGCAGACCGTGGGCCTCAAGTTCATGAAGGAGCCCATTGCGCCCATACCCGGCGCGTGGAGCTCGCTGAGGCCGCAACTCGCGCTGCCGTCCGCCGCGCGTGAGCCGCTGCTGCTGGCGCTGCCGGTGCTGATTGCCGTGTGGGCGCTCGGGGGGCTGTATAACTCCTTGGGCCCCATGCTGTTGCGGGGCATGCTGGGTTCGAATGCCCCCTTGCTCGGCGGCCTGGCTGTTTTTGTGCTGGCGGCCAGCGGCGGCATCGCCGTGCTGCTGCTGCAAATGCTCGAGGCCAAGAAGATGATGGCGCTGGGGGCAGCCAGCCTGCTTGCCGGTGTGGGCATCGCCGTCCTGGCGCTGACCCGCAGCGAGGTGGCGCTGTTCTTTTTAGGAACCGCCGTCGCAGGGGTGGGTTTTGGCACGGGATTTCAAGGCGCCGTGCGCACCGTCGTCAGCGTCGCCGCGCCCCATGAGCGCGCCGGGACCTTGTCGATCGTATTCATCGTCAGCTACGTCGCCTTAGGGCTACCGGCGATCATCGCCGGTTCGATGGCGCGGCACGGGAACCTCCTGGCGACGGCGCAGGTCTTCGGCGCCGTGGTCATGGCACTCGCCGCCGCCGCGCTCATCGCCGGCGCATTTACATCATCTTACCGAGCACAGGCACCAGCAGCAGCGCGACGATGTTGATGATCTTGATCAAGGGGTTGATCGCGGGTCCGGCAGTATCCTTGTAGGGATCGCCGACCGTATCGCCGGTCACCGCTGCCTTGTGCGCGTCGGATCCCTTGCCGCCGAAGTGGCCTTCTTCGATGTACTTCTTGGCATTGTCCCAGGCGCCGCCGCCGGTGGTCATCGAAATGGCAACGAATAGCCCGGTGACGATGGTACCGATCAGCAGTCCGCCCAGCGCCTGAACGCCGGAGCCCGGGCCCATCAAGAAATTCACGATGAACACGAGCACGATGGGTACCAGGATGGGCAGCAGCGAGGGGATGATCATTTCCTTGATGGCCGCCTTGGTGAGCATGTCGACGGCGCGCGAGTAATCGGGCTTCGCGGTGCCTTCCATGATTCCCGGGATCTCCTTGAACTGGCGGCGCACTTCGTTGACCACCGCGCCGGCGGCACGGCCCACGGCCTCCATGGCCATCGCGGCAAACAGGTAGGGCACCAGGCCGCCGATGAACAAACCGATGATCACGGCCGGATTCGACAGGTCGAATGTCGTGGGGTGTCCCAGCACCTCGCTGAGCTTGTGGGTGTAGTCGGCAAACAGCACCAGCGCGGCCAAGCCCGCCGAACCGATGGCGTAACCCTTGGTGACTGCCTTGGTGGTGTTGCCCACCGCATCCAATGGGTCGGTGACGTCGCGCACCTTTTTGTCCAGGTGCGCCATTTCCGCGATGCCGCCGGCGTTGTCGGTGATCGGACCATAGGCATCGAGCGCCACGATCATGCCGGTCATGGAGAGCATCGCGGTGGCGGCGATGGCGATGCCGTACAGACCCTCGAGCTGGAATGACGCCCAGATGCTCAATGCCACGGCAATGACGGGCAGGGCACAGGCCTTCATGGACACGCCGAGTCCGGCAATGATGTTGGTGGCGTGGCCGGTTTGCGACGCGGCCGCCACGTGCTGCACCGGCCCGTACTCGGTCGCCGTGTAGTACTCGGTGATCACTATCATCGCGGCGGTCAGCGCCAATCCGACCAAGGTGCATAGCCAGATCCGCATGGCGTGATCGCCCATGATCTGCTGCGAGACGAAGTAAAACGCGATGGCGGAAATCACCGCCGAGACGATGACGCCCTTGTACAGCGCGTTCATGATTTTGCCGCCTTCGCGCGTGGACACGAAGAAGGTGCCGACGATGGAGGAGACGATGGAAATCGCGCCGAGCACCAAGGGAAACAAAATCGCCCGCGCGCCCATATCCACCATTACCAGCCCGCCCAGGAGCATGGTGGCGACCAGGGTGACGGCATAGGTTTCAAACAGATCGGCGGCCATGCCGGCGCAGTCGCCGACATTGTCGCCGACGTTGTCCGCGATGACGGCGGGATTGCGCGGGTCATCCTCGGGGATGCCGGCTTCCACCTTGCCCACCAGGTCCGCGCCCACATCCGCGCCCTTGGTGAAAATGCCGCCGCCCAAGCGCGCGAAAATCGAAATCAGCGAGCCGCCGAAGGCCAGGCCCACGAGCGAGCGCAGTGCGGCTTCGGGATCGCCCAACGTGTGCAGCATGCCGAGGTAGTAGCCGGCAACGCCGAGTAACCCTAGGCCCACCACCAGCATGCCGGTGATGGCGCCGCCGCGGAAAGCGACCTTGAGCGCGGCGTTGATGCCATTGTGCGCCGCCTGCGCGGTACGCACATTGGCGCGGACCGAAATGAACATGCCGATGTAGCCTGCCAACCCGGAGAGAATGGCGCCAACGGCGAAGCCGCCCGCGGTAGCCCATCCGAGCGCGAAGCCCAGCACGACGAACAGGATCACTCCGACAATCGCGATGGTTGAATACTGGCGATTCAGGTAGGCGCGGGCGCCTGCTTGAATGGCGGCGGCAATTTCCTGCATGCGCGCGTTACCGGCGGGCTGTTTCAAAATCCAGCGCACCGAAATGACGCCGTAGAGGATTGCAACAACGCCTGCTGCAATAGCCAACCATAGCGCAAAGTCTAGAGTCATGAAGAGTCCCCTTCCGAACTTATGTTATTGAAAAGTAAGAGGTTAACGACAAAAAAAGCGACGCGACTATATCACAAACGGCTTGCGCAGGCGCTTCGCGACACGGGCACCTTTCAATGTGACATAAGCCGGCAGGCCATTGCGGTAGGGAGGGTAACCTTCGCCGCCGATCAGGGGCAACAGATAACGCCGGCAGGCGCCGGTGATGCCGAATCCGTCCGGTGTAATAAAGCTGCGCGGCACCTTTTTTTCCTGGTTGGCGACGGCCGACAGCGGCGCTTCGCCGATGCCCCAGCGATAAGGTTTCGATGACTTTCTGACGATGATGGGCATAACGGCGTTCTTGCCTTGAAGCGCAAACTGCACCGCCGCCTTACCGACCGCGTAGGCCTGATCGACGTCAACCTTGGATGCAATGTGATGCGCCGAGCGCTGCAGGTAGTCGGCCACCGCCCAGTGAAATTTGTAGCCGAAGGCTTGCTGCGTCATTTGCGCGACCACCGGGCCGACACCGCCCAATTGAGCATGGCCGAAGGCATCCTTGGTGCCGGCTTCGGCCAGAAATTTCCCGTCGGCGTCTTTGACGCCTTCCGAAACCACGACGACGCAATAGCCGCGCTTCTCCACCGTGGCCTTGACCTTCCTCAAAAAGGCCTGGGCGTCGAACGCGATTTCGGGAAACAGAATGATATGAGGCGCATCGCCGGTTTTTTCCCCGGCCAATCCGCCCGCCGCAGCGATCCAGCCCGCATGCCGTCCCATCACCTCGAGCACGAATACCTTGGTCGAGGTGCGCGCCATCGAGGCGACATCGAGCGCCGCTTCGCGCGTCGAGACGGCGATGTACTTGGCGGCTGAGCCGAATCCGGGGCAGCAATCGGTCAGGGGCAGGTCGTTGTCCACGGTCTTGGGTATGCCGATGCAGTGGATGGGATAGCTCATCTGCACCGCGATCTCGGACACCTTCTGTGCGGTGTCCATGGAATCGTTGCCGCCGTTGTAAAAGAAATAGCCGATGTCGTGCGCGCGGAAAATATCGATCAGGCGCTCGTATTGGGCACGGTTCTTGTCGATGCCCGCCAGCTTGTAGCGCGCCGATCCGAAGGCACCCCCCGGCGTATGGCGCAAAGCACTGATGGCCGCCCGGCTCTCCTTGCTGACGTCGATCATATCCTCGGTGAGCGCACCGATGATGCCGTCCCGCCCGGCGTAAACCCGGCCGATCTTGTCGGGGTGGCGGCGAGCGGTTTCGATCAACCCGCAGGCTGACGCATTGATGACTGCGGTGACACCGCCGGATTGTGCATAGAACGCATTCTTCTTGGCCACAGTGTTCCCCAAGGACAGACTCCTTTTAGTAGGCCGCGCAGAATAGCCGATCGGCGCGGCCTCTGGTACGGTAGCGCGCTTTTAGCAGCAAAAGAAACATGAGAATAGTCTTATTGGGCGCCCCTGGTTCCGGCAAAGGCACGCAGTCGCAGCTACTGGTCAAAGCCTATGGAATACCGCAGATATCCACCGGCGATTTGCTGCGCGAAGCACGCTCCAAAGGCACGGATCTGGGGCTGCGCGCCAAGGCCGCAATGGATGCCGGCAAGCTGGTCGATGATGCCACCGTCCTCGGCATGATCCGCGAACGCTTGAGCCGGCCGGACGCGGTCAACGGCTTTATTCTGGATGGATTTCCCAGGAACATTCCCCAGGCTGAGGCGCTTCAGAAAATGCTTGGTGACATGGGTACGCCGCTCGAGGCCGTGGTGCTGCTGAATCTCGATTTGGGGATTTTGTTCAAGCGGCTATCCGGCCGCAGAATCTGCGAAAGCTGCGGGCGGGTTTTCAACATTTATACCGCGCCCGCCGGGGCGCTGGCGCATTGTGATCAGTGCGGAGAGAAGCATCGGCTCATTCAGCGGCCGGACGACAAGGAAGACGTCATCGGCAAGCGGCTCGATGTGTACGAGGCGCAGACCAAACCGCTCATCAGCCACTACACGGCGGCGGGATTGCTGCGCGTCGTGGACGCGGATGCCGATGTGGATACGGTGTTCGCGAACATCCAAAAGGCGATCGCGGGCCCGGGCGCTTAAGCCCGGGCGCTCACGCGAGGGCCGCGAGCAGGCGATTCCCGACCTCCTGCCGCCGCCATCCGGCGAGCGCATGGGTATCGCGCTTCCCCATGGCGAGCGCCTTGAGCTCGCCGCGCGGCGCCAGCACTTCGGCGCTCACCTGGAGTTCTGCGGCGCGCGCATCGACGATTTTGATCAGCCGATCCAGCAACGCTTTTTGTTCCGGGGTCGGCCGCGAATCCTGCACCGGCTGCGAATCATCGAGCTCTGCGGCCGCTGACGATTCGAGGGCGTCGAGCAGCGTGGCGGCGAATTTTTCGTTCATGGGCTGCACGGCATCGAGTGCAGCAGGGGTCTT
>Ga0210399_10001614_pt1 | contig 17625 bp, 14 predicted proteins | sample IncBWC14MmetaG_FD_150865 | JGI IMG/M metagenome (GOLD analysis project Ga0210399, IMG submission 150865) | Forest soil microbial communities from Barre Woods Harvard Forest LTER site, Petersham, Massachusetts, United States - Inc-BW-C-14-M | ecosystem: Environmental > Terrestrial > Soil >...
TGAGTCCGTTCCACGAGGCATCGGGATCGTAGTCCAACGTTCCCGTCACGAGGAGAAGGCCGTAGCCGGTACCATTCCCGTGCAAATTGAAGTCGCCATTGACAACGACGATCTTGGGATTTGACGCGGACATGGCGGAGGGCAGACTGTTCTGGTCCGCCGCAGTGCCTGGGGAAGGACTAAGCACTAGATCCGCACTTTGCGTGATGCTGTTAACGAGGGTTTGGAGGCCGCCAGGAGTCTGAAGGATCGGCGGAAGGGAAACGATGCCAACGTTCGGAACACCTGCCGGACTTAGATAATTACCTGAGGGCGTTGCCGCCATCGACACGCTGGGTCCATCACTAGAATTTGTATATCCGATGGCCGGAATGCCGGATTGCGTTGCGGGAGGCGCATTGCTGTCATTACCATCAATCTGAAAGTTGCCGTTGCCCCTACCGCCGGTCCCAGCACTGGGGCCCGTGAAGCTAACACCATTGCCATCCAGGGTCAGAGCGGAGGAAACATTCGCCAAAGCCGCGGCAGAACCAGCGAGCGCCACAGTGTACTGCACCATGCGACGGCTGCCGTACGGTGTGACCGCTAGCGCCGTTATGGTCAGCACCTGGCTGGCAGCGGGAACCGGGATACCATTCGTCGAGAGACGTTGTTGCATCCCGTCGAAGAAGAGCGGATTCAGGTTGTCTATCCCATTGATTCCATCGACGTCGATGTTCCCCGAAGATTCCGTCCGGGGCGTGATGCGCACCCACTTGTACAACGGCCCGGCAATGTTGGCGCTGGCGATCGGCGAATTCGATATCACCGTGTTGTAACTAGCACCGCTCGGGATGGCGGTAGTGTTCCATTCCGTCAAATATTCATTGTCGGCATATGGATTGGCCGGACTCAGATCCTGCGGGTTCACCACCTCGCCGGGCGACGGATTCAAGATGTAGCACACCTGGTTCAGCGGCATCATCGCTCCGCCTCCAGGGTTGAGACAACTCGCAATGGAGTTTGGATTGCGAGCCCACAGCCGGCCGCGCCCTTCCTCCAAACCCGCCTTCGCGTCATAGAACGATTGCATCGCGGACTTGTAATTCCCCTTCAGGGCCGATTCCGTACCTGCCATCAAAATCAGCGCCGTGGCCACTACGCTGATGAGCATCAACGTGAAAAGGGCGATGACCATGGCCACGCCCCGTTCTGTCGGTTGTCGATTTTGCTGTGCTCTCACGGTTTGTTCACTGGTTCGGATTAAAGCGTACCGCCTGGCCGGTCAAAGTGATAGTACGGTATTGCTGGGTTTGCGGATCGGGATGAGCGGACTGCACAATGAGTGTAACATTTACCTCGCGTATAAACGAAGGCTGCGACGGTGGAGGCGGTGTGGTGTTGTCAAAAGTATATGTGAAAATCGGAAGCGAACTGTTGCCGTTCATGACGTTATCAAGATACGGCGCTAGCGATGAATCGGTTGCGCCCACGGGATCGCCCGCCCCTTTAGGCGTCATGCCCCGCATCAGAGTGGTGCCCTGCAGCGAATAGCGTATCCACTGTACGCGTTGGCCGTTGCCTATGTCAGCTTCCACGATCAGATCGTATTGTCCCGGAACCGTGCAAGTGCTCCCAACGATACATGGCGTCAGAGGGTAGCTTGGCGTCCAGGCGAACGGCAACGCGTACCCGTACGGGTTACCGCTTGCCGTCGCCGCGCTGAAGGAACTTATAGGCGGGTAGCCGGCCGAATGTATATCGCGCACGATCTGATCCAAGGCCACGTTGGCTTGCTGGAAGGCCTGCGTCACCGAGCTTTCACCCTGGTAGCGCAATTGCGCGCTCATCAAGAGCGAAAACGCGATGCCGGTAATGATTGTGAACAGGATCGTTCCGATCAGCAATTCAACCAGTGAGAACCCTCGAGCACTGTGCGTCTGTTTTTTCATTTCGATCGCTTCGGCACTACTTCTGCACGGAACTATCCAAAATCACCGGCAGCAATAACTGCTGGTTGCCGCCATTATTGGTGCGGCGGCAGCCGATAATGATGCGCCGGCCCACAACGACTCCGTTGCTGACTTGGGGAAATACTGCCCAGCGCAAATCAAAGGTCGGAGCGGGTTGGGTTGGGTCGTTCAGATCCGTATAAGATTTATAGAAGCCGGTCGGAGGAAGGGACGCCGCGAACTGGATCGTCGCGTAGCCTCCGTTCATCGCCACCGGGGCACCAGGCGCGCCTGCGCCACCCAGCCTGACGGTCTGTCCATCGTTATCCACGAAAGTGTTCACGTTGAGCGGCTGGCTCAACATCTGATCCAACTCGCGCTGGGCCACCACGGTAGCGACGGTGTCCAAGCGGTTGCCGATGCTGGAGTTCAAGCTTGCGGGCACCAGTTGGACCACGGAAATTACCCCGACCATCAGGACGGCGCTGGCCAGTATCATTTCCAGAACGGAGAAGCCGTTCGGCTCGCGGCCGCTTTTCGTATCACGACTCGACTTTGCCAAGTGCATCCCTTCCCTTGCTCCGCTCTTACATCCACGTCCACGGGCCGCCAGCTGGGGCCTTCCAAAGCTTGGTCTGCCCCATGATAATAACAGTGACCGCACGACACCCGTATTGCGCCTGGTTGGTGTATCCGAGAGCCAGGAAGTAAGGTCCTGTTGCGCCGCCGGGCGGAAAATTCACTGTGCCGCGGTAGTCGAACGCGATGGTGCCTGCAAAATCCTGCAGGCTAGGTATCCCGATGCTCGCCGAATTGGGAGTCAGGGACGCTCCATTCGCGATCTGCATGTCGCTCGGCAACATGAGCATCGGATCGCCCGCGTCCAGCGTTCCATCACCTAGCAAATCGATAAAGAAGACGGTATTCCCGCTTTGCGTTGTCTGACGCATGGTCACGACGGTGTTCCGCCGTATCGCCGTGTATCGAGTGAGCTCGACGAAATTTGCGGTTTGCTGCGCCATGCTGTTCAGGCGATAATTCTGAACCGCTCCGACCAACACCGGTAACGCGATGCTCACCAGAATCAAGCCGATGGCGAGCGTCATCACCATCTCCACCAGCGTTAAACCAAGTTCGTTGCTGCGAAAGAATCTGCGCCGTGGACACATGGTTTAACCCCAGACCTTCACTCCGATTTAGTTGACGCCGCGAGGCAGTTATTATGCTAATCAGCTACGAGGAAAGCAACACCTCTCCCGCACTAGGACGTTCAGGACTGCCGATTGGTACTCGCACGTGCAGCATGTGCGATTGCCACCCAGTGCCCGCCCCAAGTATCATTAGCAGTTCATGCCGCCGGCCGCGCTCCATTTGTCCGCACGAATCCTCAGAGCCCTCTGCTTCGCCTTAACGATTGCCAATCTGCCCGTTGCCGCCGTCGCGCAATCCAATGAGATTCTACCGCTTGACCAGGTCCATGCGGGCATGCAGGGCTACGCGTACACCATCTTCGCCGGAGACCAGGTGGAAAGGTTCGACCTGGAGGTAATCGGAGTGATGCCCAACTTCCTCGGGCCTCGGCAATCCATCATTCTGGTTCAACTGAAAGGCCCGAAGGTGGAGCGCACTGGCGTCGCCGCAGGCATGAGCGGCAGCCCCGTCTATCTCGATGGCAAACTGGCAGGCGCCCTTTCGCTCAGGCTCGGCATTTTCACCAAAGATCCCATCGCGGGCGTGACGCCCATCGAAGACGTCGTGCGCCCGCCCGCGCAAAGCGGCGCGCAAGAATTCCCGCTGCCGCTAGACACTTCGGCTGTACAAAAAACCGATGCATCCTTTTCGCTCCCAACCGGATCCGCTCTCGCGCCGATCGAGACTCCGCTGGTCTTCTCCGGCTTTCAGTCCGCCACGCTACAGCAATTCGCGCCGCAAATCCAAAGTTACGGCTTTGTCGCCGCGCAAGGAGGCACGACAGCGCCCCGCCCGGACGACGCGCATCTCGTACCTGGCGACATGGCTGGAATGGTCCTAGTGCAGGGCGACGCCTCCATCAACTCGGCCTGCACCGTGACCGCCGTGCAAGCCGACCGCGTTTTCCTTTGCGGCCATCCCTTTCTGAATCTCGGCGACGTGCAACTCCCGATGGCACGCAGCCGCGTCCTGACCACGCTGTCTTCCGATCTCGCTTCCACGAAAATTGTGAACGTCGGTGGCGCCATCGGCACGATCACCGGCGACCACCTCACCGCGGTGACCGGAAAACTTGGCGTGCCCCCGGCGATGATTCCGCTTGACCTCAATGTCGTCACGTCAATCGGCGAGAAGAAATTGCACTTCGAAGTGGTCAGCCACCCAAAGCTCACTCCTCTGCTCGTGGCCATCACGGCGTTCAACGGCCTGACGCAAAACGCGGTCTATGGAGAGGGAACGACGTTGCACCTTAGCGGCGAAATTCGCCTGCGCGGCCACACGCCCGTGCAAATCGAAAATACCTACGCTCCCGGCGACACTCTTAACCCCGACGGGCTTCCCATAGCCATCAGCGTGCAAAGCATTTTTGCGCGCCTATTCGCAAACGCGTTCGAAGTTCCTGACGTCGAGCGCATCTCCCTGCGCGTCGAAAGCGTTCCCGGTCGTCAATCCTTCACGATCGACAGTGCCTGGCTTGAAAAGGGCGAGGCCGCTCCCGGCGAAACCCTGCGCGTACGTATCCTGCTGCATCCGTACCGCGGTTCGGCCCGCGTTGACGAAACAACTGTCCGCGTTCCCGATCAAATCGTCCGCGGCGCCACACTGCGCATCCTTGTCACCGACGGCGACACCCTCAACCGCGCTTCGCGCGGATTCGCGTTCGGCGGCTCCAGCGGGCCTTCCGGACTCGACCAACTCATTGCTGTCCTCAATCGCGAGCGCCGTAACGATCGGCTTTACGTCGGACTGTTTATGCCCTCGCCCACCCTACTATGGGAAGACAAAGAGCTCCCCAACATTCCGCTCTCGCAAATCAACGTACTCGACGGCCGCCCTACTCCAGGCAGCGTCCAGGTGCTTCGCGAATCCCTCGCCGGCGAGTCTTCCATACCGCTCGGCGGACCGGTTTTCGGCGTAATCTCCCTGAACCTCCAAATCCGATAAGAGTCCTAATGCCACCTTTGACGAATCACAATATGCAAGGCTGTCATCCGGAGCGCTTCCGAAAGGGATGTTTGAAGGACCTCAACGTCGGCGCTGTTTCCAACCACGGTTTTACACCTGTCCTCAACCTCCTTTGCTTCCTTTGCTTCCACTCTCTTTTTTGCCTTCCTTCGGCGGTCGCCGAGCACACCCGCACCTGGCGCCAAGCCTCCTACGAGGATTTTCTCAAGGGCACTCCTCACGGCGTAGCCGTTCGCAGCGACGGACGCCTGGAGCTTGCGCCGAAATTCACGCTCATCGCCGACGCGGACGCCTCCTATCTGTGGTCCCTGCGGGCGGACCCGAAGGGTGCGCTCTACGCGGCGGGTGGCTCGCCCGCAAAAGTCTTCCGCTTCGACAGCAACGGGACAGGCAAGCCGGCCACGGTTTTTGAGTCTACCGATCTCGTCGCTCAAGCCATCGCCTTCGACGCCAAAGGCGCGCTCTACGTCGCCACCTCTCCCGACGGCAAGGTCTATCGCGTCTCTGGCTCCGGCGAAAGAACTGTCTTTTTCGATCCCAAAGCCAAATACATCTGGGATCTGGCCTTTGCACCCGACGGCACTCTCTTCGTAGCCACCGGCGACAAGGGGCAGGTCTTTGCCGTCTCTCCTGACGGCAAGAGCGAGCTCTTCTACGCCAGCGACGAAGCTCACATTCGCGTCCTGGCCTTCGACGCGCACAACGATCTACTGGCGGGCACGGAGCCGAGCGGACGCATTCTCCGCTTGACCCGCGCTAGTAACAAAAACGCCCGCAAAGACAAAGATGCGACCGCCGCCGAAGGTTTTGTTCTCTACGAAACAGCCAAGCGCGAAGTCACCGCACTCGCCGTGGCTCCCGACGGAAAAATCTACGCGGCCGCCATCGGAGAAAAGCAGCGTCCCTCGACGCCGGCGCCTACTACCGTGATCACCACGCCCCAAGGCACCACGACCATCACGGGCGGCGCCGTTGTGGTCGGCAGCCAAGCACAGGGACAAACGCCGTTCCTCCCTTTTCCGCAACAGCTTTCCTCCAGCATTTACCGCCTTTCACCGGATGGCGCACCTGAAGAGCTGTGGAATTCCCGCGACGATATCGTCTATGCGCTCGCGATCAATTCCGATGGGCGCCTTCTCGCCGGCAGCGGAAATAACGGCGCGCTCCTCGCGATCGATGGCCGCGGCGTCTTCTCTCATCTCGCCAAGGCCGGCTCCGCGCAGATTACCGGCATCGTCCGCAATTCCAGCGGCAAGCTCTTCCTGTGCACCGCAAATCCGGGAAAAGTTTTCTCCGTCGGACCCGAGTACGAACCGGAAGGCACTTACGAATCGCGCTCTTTCGATGCCCAGCTTTTTTCGCAGTGGGGACGCCTCGATTGGTGGGGCCCCCCGCCTCCACCTTCGGGCAAGCCCGCGGGAAAGTCTTCCGCATCTTCGGGAGCGCCTCGCCTGGAATTTTTCGTGCGCTCTGGTAACACCGAAGATCCCGGCAAGGAATGGTCGCGCTGGTTCGGCCCTTACTCCAAACCAGGGAGCGCCACCGAATGCCCGCCCGCGCGTTTCGCACAATGGAAAGCTGTGCTTCACGACGGGCGCGCTGGCGACGGCGTCAGCTGGGTTAGCCTCGGCTACCTGCCGCGGAACGTGGCGCCGGTGATCGACGCCATCGCGGTGCAAGATCCCGGGGTGCGCGCGCAATCCAACATCATCATCCAAAGCGGCCAGCAGCCCAGCGTGAATCTGCGTCAGCCGCAAACGTCGAATCCAATCGGCGTGGTCATCACACAGAGCTCGTCCCCGGCGCGATTTGAACAGCCGCCACAGGGCTTCCAGCAAAAAGGTTTTCAATCCGTGCTATGGGCCGCCCACGACGATAACGACGACGATCTGCGCTTCTCTGTTTATTTCCGGGGAGAAAACGAAAGCGAGTGGAAACTTCTGAAGGGCAAGCTCGAGCAGAAATTCTATTCCTGGGACAGCACCGCCATGCCCGACGGCGCCTATTACCTCAAAATCGTTGCCACCGACGCCGTTTCGAATCCTCCCGACCAAACCCTGACTGCGGAGCGCGAAAGCGACCGTTTCGTCGTTGATAATACCCCACCAATGATCGAAGGATTGGCAACCGACAATTGGAGCCGTTGCCAGGGTGGAGGTTGCGAAGAAAGCGCCATAGTGAAGTTTACTGCTCACGACGCGACCAGCAGCATCGAACGCGCTCAATATAGCTTAGACGGCGGCGACTGGATCATTGTGACCCCGAAAAACGGAATCAGCGATGCGCCAGAAGAGCAGTATCAATTCTCAATCAGCTTGTATCAATTCTCAATCAACTTGCCCGCAAGTGCTCCGCACGAAACCGAGCATACGATTGCCGTGCGCGTCTACGACCGGTTCGAAAACGTCGGCAGCGCAAAAACTACGGTCAAGGTTCCCTGAGCTTTAGATTTGGAATTCAGACGGTCGGAACCGCTCTACGGTGCGTGGTATTTCTCAATCTCCGCGCCAAACCCGATCCGCCCGTCTCCGTACGGCTCGTTGCGCACATGGACCACCCGCGCCGTGCACCGCGTCTCCTGCGGCTTACTGCCGGTGACTTCCGCCGGCATCCGCAGCGTGCAATCGATTGGCATGCCCACCTGCAACGGCGCCGATGACGCAAAGAAAAACCCGCCCCGCGAAATATTGATGGCTTCCGTGAAGTGCTCGCTCGTGTCGGAGGCTAGATTGACGGCACGAAAACGCAATGGCGTGCGAATGTGGTAGCGGGCGACCTGGCGGCGTTCTGAGCCCATAATTGCCTCCTCTCGGCCGGGATGAACTGCGCATTCCGCTGGTTCGAGAGGGTACTCACAAGCGTAACAGAGCGACTCCGCCGGTCAAGTAACAAAGCATTCATAAACTCTCACATAAAACTCTCAGTACGGAAGTGCAGTACCGCCTTCCAGCCTTCTGTTCTCTTCGCAAGCCGCAGTGCTGTGCGATAATGTGCGTGCCGTTGCAATCCACCGTTCCGGGGACTCTCGTTGCAGCGGCATCTAGCGTCGAGTAATGAGCGCAACCACGCCCACCTCAGCTTACGCGCACCTGACCTGGCAGGCTATTCTCGAGGCTCACGCCCGCATCATCCCCCGCATACACCGCACCCCGGTGCTCACCTCCGCGTCTCTCGATGCCATTACCGGCGCGCGCCTCTTCTTCAAATGCGAGAATCTGCAAAAGACAGGGTCATTCAAAATTCGCGGCGCCAGCAACGCTATCTTGTCGCTTACCGAAGAGGAAGCCGCTCACGGCATTGTCACGCAATCGAGCGGCAATCACGGCGCCGCGGTGGCCTGCGCCGCCGCGTGGCGCGGCGTTCCCGCTATTGTCGTGATGCCCAAAAACGCGCCCCAAGTGAAAGTACGCGCGATCGAAGCCTATGGCGGGAAAATCACGTTCTGCGAGTCTAAGGTTTCATCGCGCAACGAAGTTTGCGCCCGCGTGCAATCCGAAACTGGCGCCGCGCTGGTCCATCCGTTCGACAACGATCAAATCATCGCCGGGCAAGCCACTGCCGCCAAGGAACTGCTCGAAGAGATTCCCGACCTCGACGCGGTGTTCACTCCGGTTAGCGGTGGCGGGTTGCTGAGCGGAACCTGTCTCGGCGCTAAGGGCCTGCTTCCAGCCGTCCTGGTCTTCGGCTGCGAGCCGGAACGCGCTGACGATGCTTACCGGTCGCTCAGCAGCGGCACGCTGCAATCGCTGGAGTCCAGCGACACCATCGCCGACGGCTTGCGCGCTTCGCTGGCCCCCAGAACCTTCGCCATTCTGCGCGACAACGTCGAACGCATCCTGTTAGCCAGCGAGGAAGAGATCATTGCCGCTATGCGCACCGTCTGGGAACGCATGAAAATCATTATCGAGCCGTCATCGGCGGTGGCTATGGCACCGCTGCTGAAGCCGGGAGCCGTGACGAGTCTCGCGCTGCCCGCCCGCGCCGACGGCGCGCCGCCTAAGCTCGGCGTGATTTTCTCCGGCGGCAACGTCGACCTCTCCTCGTTGCCGTTCTAGTTTGCGCGGATCAATTCTTTAAATCCTATTTTGGCGCCTCGGGCTTGGCGAGCCGTTGCTGGACTTGGGGAGGCAGTGATTGGATGCGCTTGATATAGGCCGCCACGGTCCAGAGTTTCTGGTCGGAATCCCACTTGCCGTTCGCGAACATGCCGGAGAGGCGGATGCCGTGCTTGGCGACCCAGAAGATTTGCGCTTCGGTGTAGGTCGTGCCAACCAAGGGAAGCTGTGGAATTGGCGGATACAAACTGTCGCCAGTCTGATCTGGTTTGCCGGCGGCTCCGTGACAGCCGGCGCACTCGTCCGAATATATTTTCGCGCCGGCGATCAGGTTTTCGTCGGTCGGAGAAACGGGATTGGGAAGCTCCGGCGCGTGGCGGCGCACAGAGGCGTGTGCCGAGGAAAACATCAAGGCCTTCTCCCAATTGGAAGGAGGAAGATCGCCGCGAACCTCTGCAAAACCAAGCCTGAGATAGGCAAAACCGCCAAGAATGAGAGCAAACAGGGTGAACAGGACGCCCCCAAGAAAATTTCTCACTATTTCTCCTTGAGCTTGAGTTTGCCCGCGGCCTTGTTCTCCTCCAGGAAAGCGCGTAGTTGCGTGCTGGCGTCCAGCAACCGGGTCCACTGCTCGTAATAAAGCGTGACCGGGAACCGTCCGAGACCGTAAACGCTAACGCCTCCCTTTTCGCCGACGCGGAAATCGAGCTGACCGGTGCGGCGGGTGCCTCCCTGCTTTTCGAGCTCCGCCAAACGGGCTTTTAACTCTTCATAAGACGGCTCAGCCATGAGACCTCCTCAGACCTAAATGAGGGGGCGATTATACCGAAGCGCAGCGGCGCAGAGATGCGGAATTGTGGACTGACAGAATGGTGCATGCTTCGGACAGCTCTTCGCGGGTTCTCTTCAACCCGCCGAAGACCATGTTACAGCGAGACCTGCTGCCTGACGCCGCTAGAGCCGCACCCATGAATGGCTCGCGGCTATCCGGCCTGGCTCTGCACCGGGGTAACCGTCGCGGGCTGCTGCAGACGGAACTCCAGCAGTGTTTCGCTCGGGACTTTCACCTGTTGGCCGCGCGTGAGCACCTGCACGGCTCCTCCGGCTCCGGCGCCGACGCCCGCGCCAATCGCCGCACCCTTACCGCCTCCGGCGATGGCCCCAATGATCGCTCCCAGGGCTGCCCCGCCGCCCACTTTCTCGGCGGTATTCTTGCCGCGCCCTTTGCCCTGCAGCGTGTAGTCGCTGCTCACCACCGGATAGTCACGGCCATCGATCACTATGCGCGTCAGTTCCAGTTGCAGCTCGGAGCTGCCAGCTAGATGACCCGCTTGCTTAGCTTCGGCAAGGCGTCCGTAGATGTCAGTTCCCTTGCGAGCCACCAACATGTCATTCACGGTCAGGTCGGTTTCCAGGCTGGCGTGGAAGATGTCTCCGACGTTGTTTTTCGAGGAGTCGACGCCGTCAATCATGCGCACCAGAACGCTCTGGCCCGCGGGAATCGTGACGGTACCCCCCGGAGCCATCGATTGCGCTACAGGAGCAGGAGCCGCATAAGGCGCGGAAGGAGGATTCGGAGCATAGTTCGGAGCGGCAGCGGCATTGCCGCCATGTGTGAATGTAACGGCCACGACATCGTTGACGCTGAATGTTTGCACATTGCCATCTATTTCAAAACGCAGCACCGCTTGCGTGCCACCCAGGTAGCGGCCCTGCAGAACGCGGCCGTCCTTCAATTCCAAGGTGTCGGCCACCGCGGCGCCGACAAACAGCAAACCCAAAGCAGCCGTGGCAACAAAACGTACGAAGCGCTTCATTATGATTCCCCTCTCGACGTAAATGCGCGAGCCAATCCGCGAACCTTCCCCACCTGATCATCGAAAGCCCTGACCAGAGGATCGCGCCCCTCGCGGTAGCTATTCTAGTGCTTTTGATGTCCCAATTGGCAAGGAAGGATGCATTTATTGGGTCGACTCATAAATCCGACGGGTAATGTCGGCCATAAGTGCCGCGCTTTCTTTGGATTCCGCCAGCCCGCACACCAGAATCACGAGGACGAACGGACGCGGCGCGTAGACAATCGCGGCGTCGTGATGGACCTTCGGGAGCTCTCCGGTCTTATAGGCCACGCGCGTGCCGCTGAACCAAGCGGCAACGCCTCGATACTCAGCGCCGGAGGCCGAGGAAGAAAGCGCGAAACCTAAAATCAGTGCGAGACGAAACTGAAAAGTCATGGCAGGGATAATGCCCGACCGCTCTACGCAAGACAATCGCGAGCAAAAGGAAAGGGCTCAGGCCGGACCGGCCTGAGCCCTGATCAATTGAGCTGCTTTCTCTTGATTAGAACCTGCGTCGTGCCTCGTCAGCTTCCTCTGCCAAGCGCATGAGTTTCGCAACGATCCCCGTGTTACTGCCCGTGGCAGGATCCAAGAAGAGCCCATCCTCAACAAAGCTCACGACAGAGGCTACCGCGCCCCCTTGGGCGTCCGATGTCGGACGAATAATGGCCACGGGGCCGAACCTCGACTCCAGGAAGAATGTTGGTTCCGGCATAATCAGGTTGGTCTGGAATTCATCGGCAACTGTTTCGCCGCCGCCTATGGAGCCGGTCGCGCCAGTCGTCGGATCGACGCCTGTATTGAGCGGGGGGAAAGTAAGGTCGCCGTCTGTAATGTTCGGTGCGTTCCCGGCCTTGTCGTGCCAGACCTGGAAGTGCATGGTTTCGCTCGGGCCGATGCTGAGTAGAACCCGCAAGACTTCCAGATTAGTTACTTTCTGAGCCAACGCCGGGTAAAGGCTGGTGCCACCCTGTTCGATGAAACCAAAGTGAAAACCGGCCGTGCTCGCAATAGCCTGAAGGTGATTGGGAATAGTGCCGTCCGGGTTGAGTGCGGCCTCGTCATTGGTCCGCGGAATGGCCGTGTGCGGATTCCGGGCGAGATCGGGCACGGCATTCTCGAATTTGCCTCCAAAGTCCGGATTCTGATTCGCACTGCGATAACGCGTCCACCACGTCGTATCAACCTTCAGTTGCGTCAGATTTGTGAGCCGTCCAGTTTGCGGCACTCCCGTTACTCCACTGGGTGGCAGACTCGCAAACGAACTGAGGTCGATGGGTGCGGCGCCTTTTGATTGCAGGTAGTTGTTCAGAAATCGGTGATGGCTGATCTCGTCGTCCGTATTGTCCGCGATGTACTGCGGCATGTCCGTATCGAGCACCTGAAGCGCGGTAATGTACCCCGGAGCGAGTCCCGTGCTAATTGCCTTGCCGTTGAGTTGCAAATCGATCCCGGATAGACCTATGGAGCTGGGCACGTTCGGCGTCGGTCCGCCGAGTTCCGCATATTGAATCCACAAATCGGCTTCGACCTGCTCCAGCGCGCTCAGGAATGTCAAAATCGCAATGTCGCCCTTGGTGATCGGTGCACGGTCTTCGCCATCAGCGAAGGCCGCCGGGCTGGAAACTAGCCCCACTCCCGCAGTCATCGCACCTGCCGCGACCATGCCATTCTTCAGAAACGACCGCCGATTATTGCGGCCGCTGAATACCCTTCCGTCTTTCTTCATCATCTTTCTCCTTTTTCAAGAATCGAATCGACTGTTTCAAACTCGCCTTCACACACCTGTGCGCCTACCGGAAAACCGGCAAAGCCCAACAAATTGTGGTCTGTGGTTAAAGTGTCAGGATCACAGAATCGCCGTGCTCCCGCTCTGGTTGTCTTCGTTGCCGCAACCCCTCCAAGTTTGGAGTTGCCGCCGGTGTTACATCGATGAGGTGGAGCGCTCCCCGGCAAACTTCGTCGCGAAGAGCGACGCTGACTTTATGCAATCAACCCGTCGCCAGCGTTCACTGTAGGGCCCTACGAAATGCGTGGTGTCACAGCGAAGTCAAGTTGCTGTCAGTCGAGTGCACTATTTGTGTCCGCGAAAAACGGCAGGGTCATCGCACGGCAGCGCTTTGCGCCGCAATATTATATCCGCCCACTTCAAGGACTGCGTCCTTGCCGTCCATATCCGCGGGGTCGTAGCTGGCGGTGACTTTGCGTTCTTCTCCCGGCAGCAGAGAAAAATAGTTATCGGACCAGAAAATCGGCGTCAAATCCTCTCCACCTTTGCCTTTAGTAACGCGCAGATGCACCATGAACGCGATGCTGCCGGTGGGATTTCGGACCGATACCTGGACACCTGCCTTGCTGCCCTGCTCTTCTCTCGCGGACTTCACCTCCAGCTTCACTTCCGGCAAGGTGTTCAGTCCGCTAAGATCGCCGAATTCCGCTTGCGGTGTATAGACGGTGTCCTTCTTGTGCTTCCAGTCCAAAACATCCGCCTTCGTCGACAACCAATAAAAATTGTCGCTAAGTTGCTTGCCCGCAGCGTCGTGTAATTGCAATCGCAAAAAATAAGTCGCACTTAGGCCCTCGACCTTCGGCAGATCGAACGCCTTGGTGCTGGTGTCCAGTGCAATATTCATCGTGCCTTCGCGCGAACCTTTTTCCGTGGCGTCAAGGTTGTAGAGTTTGGCGGTCACTTTCACGCCCTTGACGGCTTCATACGTGCTGTTTACCACCGCCACGGAATTGTCGTCGTACGAATACTGCACATGAATCGGCTCCATGGCTTTCTTGGTTCCGAAGTAGCCGCCTGCGGGCACCAGGTAATAGTCATACAGGTGCCAGATCAACGACGGCCAGGCATTGTTCAGCATCCATTGAATCACTCCGGTCGCGGTGTACTTGTTTCGTCCGTAAGCCTCGAACATCGCGCGCTGCCCGTCGTACGTCGCTGCTTGCGCCTTGCGCAGGTAATCGTCCAGCGAAGTTGCCGTGCCATAGCGGCGGTTCAGCCCATCGGTGAACACGTTGACGGTCGTGAACCGTTCGCCTCCCGCGTGGAAATTCCAGACATCATCGATCGGCCACATATGATCCTTGGGAATGAACCGCTCGAGCGATTCGCGCGGCGGAATCGCCGGCCCCGGGCTGGTCTCCGTGTTGTATCCGTAGGCGCCGCCAGCCTTGGTGTCGGCAAGCCAATAAACCGGCGGCACGTACTCGTAGGGCCCGGTCATTTTTACCCCGGAGTCGCCCGTTACCGTGGTTGCCGTTGCGCTAGCCGACGAAAGGGAAGGATTCGGCCACTGCAGCTCCTTCAGGATGGCGAGATACATTTTCTCCACGTTCGCCGGTGGCGGCCCGTCGCTCCCATACAGCCACACAAACACGCTGGGATGATTGCGCAGAATGCGAATCTGGCTGCGCAGCGATTCCGCGGCGATTTTGTGCTGCTCTTCCTTCCAGTTGCTCCATTTCTCCCAGGCGTCGCAGCAAGTCCATCCCGGCATCACGAGGATTCCCAGGCGATCGGCCTTCTCGTATAACTCCTCGCGGTCAATGCGGCCTTCCAAGCGAATCGTGTTCAAGCCCATGTCGCGAACGTAATGCAAATCGGCGTCCACCCGCTTGGAAGACCAGCGCAGCAAAAGGTCCGGCGCCCACGCCGCGCCGCGAATCAAAATCTTGCGGCCGTTGACCTTGAATAGGCGATAACCCTTGTCGGTCAGCTCGGACGTCACTTCGCGCACACCGAAAGTGACCGTGGCGGCGTCGGAAGTCTCGTTGGAAATAGCAAACGAAAGTTTCGCGGTATAGAGGTTCTGCGCGCCCATCGCATAGGGCCACCAAAGTTTGGCGTTTTCCAGCCGGAGCTGCGCGTACTGTTCCGGGGCGAAACTCACGGTCTTCGTTTCGCCCGCGTTCAATGAAACCTGCTGGCTGGCTTGCTTTCCGTCCACCTCCGCGCGAAACACGCCATTAACAGCACGATTCGATGCGTTGCGTAGATCCGCGCTGACGGTCAGCGCAGCATTCTTGTAGTCGGTGTCAAGCTTCGCGGACACGAACGGACTGCGCAACGAGACGTCACCGCTGGACGTGAGAAAAACGTCCTTCCAGATGCCCATGTCCTTGTCCGGCGGCGTTGGGTTCCAATCAACCCACGTGATACCCAGGTCGTTCTTCCCCGGCGCGAATATTTCCACTGCCAAAGCATTCGTCTTGCCGGGATGAAGAGCCTTGGTCACGTTGAATTCATACGTCGCAAACGTGCCCGCCACATCATTGGCGTCGGCGATCTTCTGCCCATTCAGCCAGACGTTGGCGCGATAGTTGATGCCCAGAAAATCGAGCCAATTCGTCTTGTGCTCCGCCTCGGCCGGCACAGAGAACTCCGTCCGGAACCACCACGCGCAGCGAAACGGACTGCCCTTCGGCATGTCCAGATTCGAGAAGAAGTGTTGCGGGTCGTCGTTGAAACCCTGAAAGGAACGCAGGTTCGTCCCGTAGCCCGGGTCGGGATATGTCTTGTCGGTGACCAGCGCACCGACCACCGTGGCGGGAATGTCCGCGTGGTGCCACCCCCTCGCGTCGAAACCCGGTGCTGAAATCTCCGCGCCGCTGGCCTTCGCCTCGCAGGACGATTGAATTTGCCAGTCCTTGTGCAGAAAAATTTTCGATGGCTCATCCGTGCCAAAAGCCGCGCGTCCGGTCAGCAGCAAACCCGCAGCCAGCACTAGAGCAAAGCAACGACGAAGTGACATAAGTTCTCCCCACCGCATCGGCATTAAAACTGAATCCAGCCGACTCCGCGAAGCCCCGCCAATATTAAACCGATTCAATTCACCGCGCGCTTCTTTTCGATAGCCGTGCAAGCGGCGCAGTGTAACACAACACACCCGCTCTCCAGAGTCGGCGCGCCAATGCTTGTTTTGCGGCAGGGCGAGCCTAACTGTCGAACGGCGGGCCGCCGGGCGAGGGTCTTGAGTTGCCGCACAAACTCCAAGGCTGGTAAGAAGACGGCGATTTCAGGAGATGCACTGCGGGAGACTTCTTCGCGGTTTCAGCGGAACTTCACGTCTCGTACGTTCCAGTTCACCACAAATATCCGCAGACTGTTGCTCTTGGCGTCCGCGGGGTACACAAAAAATCCTTTGCTCTTTGGATTATAAGCCTGCGTCGTGCCGACAATCTTTTCTCCGTCGGAGAAGGTCACCTCAATCTTCCGCCCCGGCTTCCCTTCCCCGATTTTCTGCGATTCCTTGTACTTGCTGTTGCCCCTGAAGTCTTTGACAAAAAATACCGCCTTCAAATCCTTCAGAGCCACCTCCGCGCCCTTCGGCTGGGAAACCTCTCGCTCCGCCACCAGGCGAAAGGTATCCTTGAGTGGCGAGAAATCAAAAACGCACCCGTGCAAGCGGCGGTCGTCCAAATAGGCAACGACCACTTTGTTCAGCGCCACCCCTGATGGAGCGTATGTCGTCGCCATCGATCCTTAGCCCCTCTCAGGCTCGCTTCTTCGAGGATAACCTCACTCACTCCCTACCAATACCCGGATTCCGGCAAGCGTGTTCTGCAGATAACCTGGAATTTAGGGCAGGTAAGAACGGTGAGGAACTGGTCCCGGAGGAGGGAGTCGAACCCACACAGAGCAAAGCTCCGGCAGATTTTGAGTCTGCTGCGTCTGCCAGTTCCGCCACTCCGGGCCTGCTAGAACCGTATCACAGTCGCGAAAGACTTGGAAACCCGTTCGAAATCTGGTTGTGAGCCAGCCTGAAAAACGCAGCCGTCCTCAACGGAACCTGCGAATTGGTGAGGCGGACTCGAGGAAAACCTGTTATTCCACCACTGGGGTCCAACCGGCATCGGGATCAAACTCCGTCATTGCGGCTGCCGTTTCTGCCGTGGTCTTACCCAGGTCTTTCTGCAGCAGCACGCCTTCCTGGTTGATGATAAAGGTCATCACCCCCGAATTGCCGTATTCCGCCGGATAGGCGACGAAAGCGAATCCTCCGACCATCTTTCCATCGACCACGTAGTCCCTGGCACCGCCTGGCGCGTGACTGCCTTGCCGGTTCAGCATACGGAAGTAGTAGCCATGAAAGGCCGTGTGCGCGTTCGCCTTTGCGCTATATCCTTCCGTGGTGGCAAACGCTACCAGCGGCCCGAGCGGGCTTCTCGGCTGACCCTCTGGCGAATCCCAGTACAAGCCGTTTTGCTGGCCAGTGTCGCTGATGAACTTCGCAGCGAATTGTTTGGTACTTCCGTCCGCACGACGCTGGGAGAAATACTCGGCCTGAGCGTCGGCCAGCGCTCCACAAACGTCAATCACTGCCAGTTCATTCCTGCCAATACGGCGGTTCAGAATCTCATCCTTTCCGGCAGCCGTGTCGAAAAACCAATGGCCCGCGCTATTCTTCTTCAGCGGGATTGGGAAGGGAAAATTGTCTGCTCCGATCAACAGGATTTGTGCTTGATCGGGCATCTTGCGCCAGCGGTGCATCACACCATAGGCCGCCACAAATGCGTCGACCGTGGCCTTGTCCTGCACGGCATCGCCAGAGAAGATTATCTCTTTCGATTCCGGACCAAAAATTGCCAGCAACGCGTTTTGATCTCCCGACTTTGCCGCTTCCAGCAGTCCATTACCCG
>Ga0210399_10001619_pt1 | contig 17613 bp, 17 predicted proteins | sample IncBWC14MmetaG_FD_150865 | JGI IMG/M metagenome (GOLD analysis project Ga0210399, IMG submission 150865) | Forest soil microbial communities from Barre Woods Harvard Forest LTER site, Petersham, Massachusetts, United States - Inc-BW-C-14-M | ecosystem: Environmental > Terrestrial > Soil >...
GAGCCCACCCAACTGGTGCGAACTGGCGAGCAAGGCGCGGGCATGGGCACGAGTATCGCCGTGAGAGCTCTTGGCAGCGGCAATCAGCTCCCACGCCGCGCTCGGTTCTTCCTGCTGCTGCCACTCCAGATGACAGGCAAACAGGTAGAGCGGATCGATCTCGTTCGGGTGAGTCTGGGGGGCGGGCTGAAGATCGAGGTTCTGATTTCTGTCAACACTCGACAGGTCGGCTGGCGATGTGCTCGGCGATGTGCTCGGCCATGTACTCGACAATGCGCTCAGCGATGTACTTAGCGATGTGCTCGGCGATGTGCTCGGCGATGTGCTCCAACCACTGGTGAGGTCGGAGTGATCGCCTACCAGATGGGGTTTGGGCGCAGGCGTCTCAAGAAGCTGAGCTACGGAGCTGGCGTCGACGCGTTGATACTTGTTAGTCAGTAACAATCGTACGACTCCACAAGACCGGCCGACGCGCGCCGGAAAATGTTTTTTCTGGGGAGAGCTGGGCCCTTCTCTGCGAGGCCGGGGATCAGACATCACGCCCGGCCAGAGGCAGAGTACGTCAAGCTCTATGCACGTGGCGTTCCGAAAATGGGAGGAACTCATGAAGAGGAGAACTTCCGTGTTTGGAACAAGTTCCAAAATAGAAAGGCCGCGGTCGGTTGTGGGAAAGATGTTGAAAAGTCGGCAATCTGCCGATTAGCCGTCAAATCGGGCCTGCTCCCCGCGCTGGGTCGGAAGATCGCCACCCTTCGACTTCGCTCAGGGCAGGCTGTCTCGAAAAAAGCGCGAGACCTAGGGCACCTCATCCGGACACCCGGTGTTTGGTCAAGAAGTTTTGGTCAGGAGCCCATGTAATCGCGGCGCGTTATTTTCAAGCGCTGCATTTTAGACTGCAGAGTGGTGCGCTTGACTCCGAGCCGATGGGCGGCGCCGTCCGGTCCGGAGAGCACGCCACCGGTTTCGCGGAGAATGCGGATGATATGCTCGCGCTCGGCGTTATCGAGCGTGTGATCTGGCGACGATGCGACCGTGCTGTGACTTTCGGTCCCTATTTCCGTCAAGGGTACATGCAGGACGTTCCCGTCGCTCAGAATGACGGCCCGTTCCATGAGGTTTTCAAGTTCGCGGATGTTGCCCGGCCAGGACCATCCGGTCAACTTTCTCATGGTTGCGTTGGGAATGGTTTCGATATGGCGGTCCATGCGCCGGGCGAACTTGTGCACGAAGTAGCGGATGAGCAGAGGAATGTCCTCCGGGCGCTCGCGCAAAGGGGGCATGCGGATGGGAAACACGCTGAGCCGGTAGAAAAGGTCAGTACGAAATTCGTGCTCGGCCATGCCCTTAGCCAAATCCCGATTGGTGGCCGCGACCAGCCGTACGTTCACTTTAATGGTGCGGTTGCTGCCCAGCCGTTCGAACTCCTGGTCTTGCAGAACGCGCAGCAGCTTGGGCTGCAGATCGAGCGGGATTTCGCCGACTTCATCGAGGAACAGGGTTCCACCATCCGCCAGTTCCATGCGTCCCACTTTCTGGCTGACCGCGCCGGTAAAGGCTCCTTTCTCGTGGCCGAAGAGCTCGCTTTCCAGCAGGCCGGTGGGGATAGCGGCGCAGTTGAGCTTGATGAAGCTGCCGTCCTTTCGTCGACTCAAGCGATGCAGGGCGCGGGCAATGAGTTCCTTGCCCGTACCGGTCTCCCCCAGAATCAGGACGGTGGCTTCGCTTAGTGCGACCGTGGCCACCTGCTCAAGTACTTTCCGGAGCGCTGGACTGTCGCCAATAATTTCGGCGAAGCGGCCCTCGGAGCGCGGTTCCCCTTCCAGGTACCTCTTCTCTTCTTCAAGACGGTTCTTGAGGCCTTCGATTTCGGTGGCAGCGCGATGGTTTTCGAGAGCCACGGCGAACTGGGCGGCAACTTGATTCAAGAGAGTCAAGTCCTGCGGATGAAAGGCGTCGGCCCGCGTGCTGCCCAGCACAAGAAGTCCCAGCGCGCCCTTCGGCCGGAAAAGCGGGACGCAGCACAGGGAGCGAAAACCTTCGGCGAGAAAGGATTTTGTAATGTCAGCTTCGAAGCCCAGTAGCTGGTCTTTGGAGAAAATCAGAGGGGTGCGCTCCCGCAAGGCGCGACCTCCGGGACTATTGTCAGGGCTGATTGGCTTGGACGAGAGCAGCCCTTTGCCCAGGGGGAAATCTTCCGCCTGGCGGACGAGGAGCCCGGTATTGGGATCCTGAAATTCGACACCGGCGTACTCGTGGCGCAGGACGCGGCGAATGCGGGCCGAGATTTGGGGAAAAACCTGCTGCAGATTCCAGTTCGACGCCATGATGCTGCTGACATCGAGCAGCATCTGCAGCCGGTCCATTTCCTTGCGCAGCTTTCCGCCGACAACTTTGAGCGATTGCTCCAGTTTTTTTTGGGCAGTCGCCTCGACCACAACCGCGGCGACCCGCGTAACTGCTCCCGTGCCATCCAGAATCGGCAGGTAGTGCACGATAAAGTGGCTGGCGTCGGTTCGGGTGGGAAGTGTACCGGTAATCTCGAAGTGGAGCGGCTCGCGATCGGAAAGAACCCGCTGAAACCCAGGCTCCAGCACATCGGTGAAGTTCCCCAGAACCTCGCGAACGGTCTTGCCCACATGAGTGGACGCGGGAATGCCGTTGATTTCCGCCAGAGTCTCGTTGATGGCAAGGTAGCGAAGATTGGAATCCAGGATGCACAGGCCCACGGTGGACGAAGTAAAGTAGGACGCCAGCAACTTCTCGGGCTCGGAGAGCGCTTCGGGATGCGCGAAAGGAATCAGATCGCCCGCGCCGGAGGAGGATGGATCATTGGGCATGACGGCGAGCCTCCAGTAGCGAGAAGGTCGCGGGGATGGCCTTCGGCCCCCGAAAATATTCGCTTGAATTGTCGTGACGCCCGATTACCGATCGCGCCCTGGATTTGAGATCTGCAGGATTCGGCAACGCTCGGACGCGGAGATCAGGAAGAGGAAGAAATAGAACTCCATCCACACTGGGAAGCGTGGAGTGCCGTGGCAAAATTTTCTTCAAGCGTGGGACGCTTGAGAGGGACACAGATACAACTCCCCATTGTCGCCTCCCCCTCAAAAGGCGGACTGCATTGCAACCCGAGTACGGGGCATTATAACCACAGAGTGAAGGGGATGAGCACTTTTTAATTGGGTGACGTTTTCAGGGAAGGCGCACCTAGGCCGCCAGAAAATCGTTTATCAAGCCGACCGGTCGTTCGGTCATTTTGCTGGGGCCAGTTCTCGGACCTGTTAGGAGAGGCAGTCGCTGCGAACTATGCTGCGAACTATAATCACCCCGTGGCGAGAGGATGGGAGAGCAAATCGGTGGAAGCGCAGCAGGCGGAAGCGAACGACAAATCCGCCAAACTGCGTCCGGCGATGAGCGCTGACGAAGCGGCACGCTGGCGAGAGAGAGAGAGCCTTCGACTGGCGCGCCAACGAGTGCTTGAGCAACTGGAGGCAAGCCAGAATCCCCGGCACCGTAAGCTCCTCGAAGACGCGCTCGCCGATCTGGACGAAAAGCTGGGGAAGTGAAAAGCCAGGCGTCAGACCTCAGACCTCGGACCCAAGACAGAAACCTCGAAGCTGGGGTCCGAGGTCTGAAGTCCAACTTCTGTCATTTATAATGAATTGTTTTATGACAGCCTACGTTTATGTGTCTCTGAAGAAAAGCGTCCTCGACCCCCAGGGCAAAACCATTCAGGGCGCGCTCAAGAAGATGGGCTACAAGGGCTTGGAGAGTGTGCGCCAAGGAAAATATTTCGAGCTGACGCTGGACGGAGGACTGTCGCGCGAAGAGGCGCAGGCCGAAGTCGAGCGCATCGCTCGCGAAGTGCTCACCAATCCTGTCATTGAAGAATTCCGTTTCTCTTTCTCCCTGGCCGAGTAGGAAAGCCGGGGAATCCTTTGAGGTTTCCCAATGTGTGGCATTGTTGGCTATGTCGGCAAGAAAAGTGTAGTTCCGATCATCATTGAGGGGCTGCGGCGGTTGGAGTATCGCGGCTACGATTCCGCGGGAATTGCGGTGGCGGGCGACGGGGACGGCCTGCAGCTGCGGCGCGCCGAGGGCAAGCTGCGCAACCTGGAAGAATCCATCCGCCTGAAACCGCTGACCGGCACTTATGGCATTGGACACACGCGCTGGGCCACCCACGGCCGTCCTACGGAGGAAAACGCGCATCCCCACCGCGACTGCACCGGCAAGATCGTGGTCGTGCACAACGGAATCGTGGAGAACTATCTCAGCCTGAAAAAGAAGCTGATTGAGGAAGGCCACAAGTTCACCACCGAGACTGATACCGAAGTCATTGCCCACCTGGTGGAGAAATATTCGAAGAGCTCGGGAAACGGCAGCCATGTTTCCCTGGAGGACGCGCTGCGGCAGACGGTGAAGCAGCTGACCGGGGTTTTCGCGATGGCCGTGATTTCGACCGACGATCCCAACAAGATTGTAGCGGCGCGCAACGGGCCGCCGGCGGTGATCGGGTTGGGGAACGACGAGTATTTCGTGGCGTCAGATGTGCCCGCCATCCTGCATCACACGCGTGACATTTTCTTCTTGGCGGATGGCGATATGGCCGTGGTCACACCGGACGGCGTGCATCTCTCCGACTTTGACGGCAGGCCGGTGCGACGGCAGATCCAGCATGTGACCTGGGATCCGATTCTGGCGGAGAAGGGCGGCTTCAAGCACTTCATGCTCAAGGAGATTTATGAGCAGCCGCGCGCGGTTCGCGACACCGCGCTGGGCCGGGTCTCGCAGGATACCGGACACATTTTTCTCGATCAGATGGAGATCAGCGAGGGGGAGTTCCGGGCGGCGGAGAAGATCAACATCATCGCCTGCGGAACCAGTTGGCATGCCGGGCAGGCGGGCAAGTTCATGATCGAAACCCTGGCGCGGGTTCCGGTGGAAGTCGACTACGCCAGCGAGTGGCGCTACCGGAATCCGATTGTGGATCCAAAGACGATCACGCTGGTAATTTCGCAGTCAGGCGAGACCGCGGACACGATTGCCGCGCAGCGCGAAGCCAAAGCCCGTGGATCGAAAACGCTGGCGATCTGCAACGTGGTGGGATCGATGATCACGCGCGAGGCTGCGGGCACGATTTACACGCACGCCGGGCCCGAGATTGGCGTGGCTTCGACCAAAGCATTTACCGGGCAGCTGACTGCGCTGTATGTGTTCGCGATGTACCTGGCGCAGACGCGCGGCGTAATGACTGCTGAGCAGGCGCGGGCGGCGATGCTGGAGCTGACGCGAATTCCGGCCAAGCTCGAAAGTATTCTGACCCACGATCAGGCTTGTGATGATCTGGCGAAGCAGTATCAGAAAGTGCACGACTTTCTATTTCTGGGACGCGGCATTCATTATCCGATTGCACTCGAAGGCGCACTCAAGCTGAAAGAAATTTCTTACATTCATGCCGAGGGATATCCCGCGGGCGAGATGAAGCACGGCCCCAACGCGCTGATTGATGAGAACCTGCCGGTGGTGGTCATTGCCACGCGGGACGCGGACAATCCGGGTTCGATGCTGCGCTACGAGAAAACGATCTCGAATCTGAAAGAAGTGAAGGCGCGCTCCGGAGTCGTGATCGCGCTGGCCACCGAAGGGGACGAAGAGATCAAAGAAGCGGCGGATCACGTTCTGTACGTTCCGGCGGCGCCGGAAGAGTTGTTGCCGATTCTGGAAATAGTACCGCTGCAGTTGCTGGCGTATCACATTGCAGTGCGGCGCGGCTGCGACGTGGATCAGCCGCGGAACCTGGCGAAGTCGGTGACCGTGGAGTAGGAGACAACCGTTCGATTTGCCGATGCGAGGGAAGCACGATGGGCACGCCAAAGAAACCCGACATCCCCGCCGATAAATTAGCGCTGTACGACAAGCTGATCGCCACCCATCCGGAGATCGAACGCAAGGGCGCGGCGAATCCTTACACTTCGCTGAATGGCCACATGTTTTCTCTGCTGCTCGGACCCAAGGGCGTGATGGCTCTCCGGCTCCCGGAAAACGAACGGGACAAATTTCTGAAGAAGTATGACACGACCTTGTATGAAGCCTACGGAGCGGTGATGCGGGAGTACGTCACCGTGCCCGACTCGTTGCTGAAGAACACCAATGGTCTGGAAAAGTATCTTGCGATGAGCTATGCATACGTGAAGACGCTGAAGCCGAAGGCGACCAGGAAGAAACGATGAACCGGGCCGTCTAGGTCTTCACGGCCTCTACATCCGTGCGGGCGAAATCGGTTCCCTTGAACAGCAAGGGCTCGTCCATCTCTTTGGCCAGCGCGTAGGCAAAACAGTCGCCAAAGTTCAGCCCCGCCTTGTGCCGTCCCTTGCCGAAATCGCGGTAGGCTTGCCGCGCAATCTCAGCTTGTCTTGGGGTGACGGGCTCGACCGAGACCTGCGCATCGCGAATCAGGTTGTCGAACCGGCGGCTCAGCAGCGGGTTTCGGTCATTATCGGCGACGACCGCAGCTTCCACATAGGTAACCGCCGAAATATGGCGAATGGGCGCATCCTGCAAGGCTTCTGCGATGGCGGAAGCATCGGGCTCGTTCCGCAGAATCGCGATAAGCGCCGATGAGTCGACGATCACTTGAGTAGTCCCTTGGGAAGTCCGTTTTCGTCGTACAACAATTCCTCGATCGAGACATGCGGCTTTTTCCAGAGAGGGCCGGTCTCTCTGGCGATCTTCATCAGTTTTTCCGCCATACCCTTTTTGGATTTGCTCCGAACCCGCTCTAACCGCTCCCGAATCGCCTCGCTCACGGCGACGGTCATGCTTTCACCGGTGGCGCTGGCCAATTCCCGCGCCAGCCGGTGGGTTTCCTCGTTTTTTATATTCAAACTCATGCGATCCACCTGTCTACCATTTATGTCTACCATTCTACCATGGGGCGGGTTCGCGCTTCAACCAGGGCGGCTCTCGCCCATGGAGGACTGCAACACGCTCCGGAGTCGCCACAGCACGGCGCAAAACCCGGCCAGGGCTGCGGCCCAAACTCCGAATGCCGTCTTCACGACCCAAGCCGGCGCGACTCCTACCCTTCGCAGCAGGAACGGCAAGAAATTCCAGGTCGTGATGTGAACGAAATCCCAGGGATCCTGGGACATGGCTTCGGTGTTCAGACCCCAGGCGTCCATTTTGCCGAGCGCGAAGGCGGCGATGTTTTTGAAGCGCAGCGCGATCACGAACGTGGGATGGCCGAGCGTTTCCATCTGGTAGATCTCGAGCGGCAGCCAGAAGGCCAGCGACGCGATCTGGATGAAGAGGCTGGCGGCGATGAGCGCGATGCTGCCGCGCCAGATCCACGGGTGGAGATTCGCGCGATAACGCACGAGCAGCGGCACTGCGATGAGAGCCACCATTTCCACCGCGGTCGAAACGTAGCGGTCTCCCCAGGCGAAGTCGCCCGCCCAGTAGGTGTAGCGCGCGTAAAAACTGATATAGCCGACGAGGAGCAGAAGCGAAGTCACGGCGTAGGCGCGGGCTTCGGTGCCGAGCCGCCTCCACAAAAGCACCAGCAGCACGAGAGCCAGCACAAGAAGCGGATCGAACAGGAAGATCGATTTCTCGGGCTTGAACAGCGCGCCCAGCACGCCTTCGTGAAAGGGGGTGCTCCAGGGAAAATTCGTGGGCAGCGTTGGATCCTGCAGGCGCTGCTCTCGCGCGAAGATCGGGATGTAGGTCTGGGTCAGCGATCCGAAGCGGTAGAAGTTGTAGAGACGCTCGATGATCGCGAAGAAGGCATAGATCGGGACCGTGATCTTGCAGTAGATCACCAGGCGGGGCCACAGGGCCCGGCCGCGAGTTTGCTCGAACCAGAGGACGGCCAGCAGGAAGACGCCGGCTGCGATCAGGTCGAGGCCCGTGGTCACGCGCGTCAGCAGGTTCAGGCCCAGCGCACCCGACCCCAAAACGAGCGGGCGCAAGCTACCGGTACGCAGCCACTCGTACTGGAAAGAAAATCCAGTCAGCGTGAGCAGCATGATGTAGTTGTTCTCCTGCATGTTCTGGGTGTAATGCAGGTGCGTGGTACAGAACAGCAGCGCCAGAACGCCGACTACGGTTTCGGTCAGGTTAAAGCGCAACTGGCGAAGCAGGCGGAACGCGAGCAGAGCCGTCAGCACATTCAGCAGAATGTTCGTGCTGTAGGTGACGATGATGCTGCGTACGCCGGGGTCGTCCTGATATTCGGAGAAGATGTGCCGGTGCGCGACCCAGGTGCCGATCAAGTCGGCGGGCAGCATGAGCAGCGATTGTCCAATGCCGTACCAGCTATAAATATGGCCGCCGCGGCCGTGCAGGCCGAACTCGGGATAGTCAGTGGGAAATACCTGGGGCTGCGCGGTCCAGAGCCAGTGCGTGGTCTGCAGACGATAGGTGGTGTCGGCGGTGCCCAATTCACCGGATTGCACCACGAAGGCGAGCAGGCCCGCCGTGAGGCACAAAAGAAATAGAGGATCCCGCAGCCTGAGCCCCAAGCGTGAAGTCATCGGTATGGAATGGTAACAAAAGCGGCGTCGGACTTCGGACCTTGGACCTTGGACCTCAGACCTCGGACCTAGCGTGAATCCAGAGTTCGACGGTCGGTCTGAGGTCGGATGTCCGAGGTCTGAAGTCCGAGGTCTGAAGTCCGAGGTCTGAAGTCCGAGGTCCGAAGTCTGAGGTCTGAGGTCTGACGTCCGACGCCGAAGTCTGACGTCTGGGGTAGACTGTAGCGGGAAATTTTCATGACTAAGTGTTCAAGCTGCGGGACTGAGTTATCGGACAGCGTTCGCTTCTGCCCGTCTTGCGGAAGGCCCGCTTCGAATACCGACGACGTGGCGACGATCTCGCTGCCGCCGACTTCCCCGTCGCCTCTGCCCCCGCGGCCGCCATCTTCACGGCCACCCTCCTCGCGCAGTTCCAGTGTCGCGGAATATTTGCTGTGCGAGGGACGGTTTCTTCCCGGGAGGCTGGTGGCGTCGCGCTATCGGGTCATCGCCTTGCTGGGTAAGGGCGGCATGGGCGAAGTCTACCGGGCGGATGATCTGACGCTCGGGCAGGCGGTCGCGCTGAAGTTTCTTCCCGACGCGGCCGGAACTGACGAGGGCTTGCTCGAACGCTTTCGCAACGAAGTGCGGATTGCGCGGCGGGTTTCCCACCCGAATGTCTGCCGCGTGTACGACGTGGGCGAAGTGGACGGCCAGACGTTTTTCACCATGGAGTATGTGGATGGCGAAGACTTGGCTTCCCTGCTGCGACGCATCGGGAGGCTGCCTCCCGACAAGGCGGTGGAGATCGCCCGGCAGCTTTGCGCGGGGCTGGCGGCGGCCCATACCAAGGGGGTCCTGCATCGAGATTTGAAACCCGCCAACATCATGCTGGATGGGCGCGGGCAGGTCGTGATCACGGATTTTGGTCTGGCGGGCGTGGCCGACGATATTCGCGGCAACGAGATCCGCAGTGGCACTCCCGCCTATATGTCGCCGGAACAACTGGCTGGGAAAGAAGTCAGCACGCGCAGCGACATCTATGCGCTGGGCCTGGTGCTGTATGAGGTGTTTACGGGCAAGCGGGCGTTCGCGGAATCGGCGAAGCTGGCGCACGCCGGAGCGGACCGAACTCCGAGCCGGCCATCGTCGGTGGTGAAAGATCTGGATCCGATTGTGGAGAAAGTAATTCTGCGCTGCCTGGAGACGGACCCGGCGGCGCGTCCGGCCACAGCTCTGGCGGTGGCGGTCGCGTTGCCTGGCGGCGATCCGCTGGCGGCGGCGCTCGCCGCAGGAGAGACGCCTTCGCCGCAGATGGTAGCGGCTGCGGGAGAAACTGTCGGACTGCGCCCGCCGGTTGCGCTGGCCTGTCTCGCCGCTGTGCTCGTGGGCCTGGCGATCGGGGTTTATCTCACCATCCACTACAACGCCACGGAGAAAATGCACCTGGAACAGTCCCCCGAGGTGCTGGCGCACAAAGCGCGGGAACTGGTTGCCCGGCTTGGTTATCTGGAGAAACCAGCGGACTCCGCCTATGGCTTCGACTACGACACCAATTTCCGGAACTACGTGGAAAAAGACGCTGCGAAGCCGAACTGGGATCAATTAATCGCCGGACGTCCGACCCTGCTGCAGTTCTGGTATCGGCAGAGTCCGGACCTGATGTCGGCAAGTAATTATCAGGATTTCCTGCTGGTTCCCGACATCGTGGTGAATGAAGATCCACCGACCACGCTCTCCGGGATGGTGAACCTGAAACTCGATCCTAGGGGACGGTTGATCACGTTTCAGGCGATTCCGCCCCAAAGGTTTGATGCAAAAAGCTCGGCCGCACCCGTGGATTGGGGACCTCTGTTGGCCGCCGCGGATCTTGATGCCGCGAAACTGCAGGCAGCACAGCCACAATGGAATTCGCTGGCCGCAGCCGACTCGCGCGCCGCATGGACGGGCGTGTGGCCGGGTACGACGCGCCCCCTGCGCGTAGAAGCCGCGGCGTGGCAGGGCAAGCCGGTGTACTTTGCGCTGATCGGAGACTGGAACAAGCCATGGCGCATGGTCTCCACCAGGTCGGCGGAAGAGCAGAGAAGTCGGGCTTCGGGCATTGTTGGAGTAACCCTGCTGATCACGATCCTGTTGGCGGGAGCGGTGCTGGCGCGCCGCAATTACCGCCACGGACGCGGCGACCGCGAGGGCGCCGTACGTTTGGCGTCGTTAATGTTCGTGCTCGAGATCCTGCTGTGGTTGTGCCGCTCGCATTTTGTGGCCGGCTTTGAAATGTTCGGCAGCCTGATACTGGCGATTGCCTCGGGGCTGTTCGTTGCCGGAGTGGTGTGGGCCATCTACATGGCGGTAGAGCCGTGGATTCGGCGGCGCTGGCCGCAGGCCATCATCTCGTGGAGCCGGCTGATCTCTGGCCAGGTGCGAGACCCGGTCGTGGGGCGAGACATTCTGTTCGGGGTCGGCTTCGGCGCGCTTTGGATTGTGATCATCGAAAGCACCTATATACCCCTTGCGCGACTGGGCGCTTCCCCGTCCCTGAGCGGCGGCGCGTATCTGCTGGGAGGGCGCCAGGCGCTGGGACAGTGGCTCCTGCAGGTCCCGCAATCGATCTTCGGGACTTTGCAGTTTTTCTTCTTGCTGCTCGGGCTGAAACTTCTGGTGGAGTCTTTGTTCGGGCTGGTGAAGCTCAAAGTCGCGCGCTCGGACTGGATTGCGGCGGTTCTGTTCGTGGGAATCTGGGTCTTGCTTCAGGGTCTGCAGAGCACGCATCGGGCCGTGGAAATTCCTGCGATCATCCTGGTCTATGGAGTTCTGGTCTTGATTGTCCTACGTTTCGGATTGGTGCCACTGGCTGTGGGCGTGTTTACCGCCGATATGCTGGCCAATGTTCCTTTTACTCTGGATTTCTCGGAGTGGTACGCGAGTACGGCACTGCTGGCGCTGCTGAGCGTGGTGGGGCTGGCGGCATGGGGCTTTTATCACTCGCTGGGCGGGGCGCCCTTGTGGACGGGGGAGACGGAGTAGGAGTTCTCGGTCGTCGGTCGTCGGTCGTCGGTTCTCAGCTCTGAGTTCTCAGTTCTCAGTTCTTTGGGGCCATCGTGGCCCGGTCACCATCGCGTCGCAGGGAACACATTCAAAACAGCTCGATGTTCATCCCGCGGCTGGAAGCGGAAGCGAGGCGGGCGTCACGCGTAATCAGGGTGGCGCCGAGTTTGTCGGCGAGCGCAACGTAGGCCGCGTCGTAGGCCGACAAGTTATTCCTTAGCCGCCAAATCTGTGGCAGGAAAATAAAGTGAGGATAGCGGGTAACGCGCAGACTCAGTAAGTCCTCGATCGCCTGATCGGCGCGCTGCGCGGAAACCGCGGCTTCCCGCACCAGTCGCCGCAGGACCTGCGCCACTTCAAGGTCCAGAAGGTGCGGCGCATGAAGCGATTCGCCGCGCGAGTAAATTCGAGTCTCAATTTGTTGTCCCACGGCGGTCTGCAGAAGCCAGTCGATCGCCGCGGATGCGTCCAGAACGATCACCGCGCGTCGCGCGCATCGCGTTCTTCCCGCTCTTCCCGTACAAGGCGCGCCGTGTCGAGTGGAAGCGTGACCGCCTTGCGGGTGTGGAGATGTGCGCGCAACTCCGCCAGCGTCGGCCGCTCCGCGATTTCCCTAATCTCCGCGAGCAGATAGTCCGAGAGGGACATTCCGGCCATGGCGGCCCGCGCTTTCAGGCTGCGATGCAGGGCATCGGGCACGTTGCGAAGCTGAATCATCTTCGTTTTTGTGGTTTTTGTCTGCGGCATGTGAATAGGATAGTTTCATGTGATGCACATGTAAAGAGAGAATTCATTCAGCCGAATTAGCAGTCGCGAGCGGAGCCGCCGTCGTCTCTCTTCATCCTCACATCAATCGGAACGCTTTTTTCATGGCATCGGAAGCCATGGCACAAGCCCGGTCCACCGGCAGCGCGCGCAGGGCGGCGTTGAAGGGTTCGGCTTGAATGGGACCGTCGTAGCCGATCTGGAGCAGGGCGTCGAGGAATTGTTTCACCGGGATGACTCCGGTGGCGGCGGGCAGCTCCCGGCTGTTGTCACGGTACTGATCGAGCGTGAGGCCGGTGGGAGCGTCGTTCAGGTCCACGGTGATCACATCCTGCCCACGCAGGGTCAAGAGATCCTGCTGAGTCTCCTGCGCATTGAACCAATGCCAGCTATCGAGTTGGATGCCGAGGTTATCGGTGCCAATGGCGACCAGCAGTTCTTTCATTTCGCTGAGTGTGTGTATGAAAGGGTGTTTCTGGCTGCGCCAGAGCGTGCGTGGGGAGACATATTCGAGCCCCAGTTTCTGGCCGTGATCGGTGAGAACCTGCGCGCACAGCCGCAAGCGTTCGGCATGCTGACGGAAATTCTGCAAATAAGTGAGGTCGTCGCTGCACGGTAGTATCCAGGTATTGACCCGCCAAATGCCTGCGCGCTGCAGAACCGCGGCTGTGGCGGGAAGTTTTTTCAGATCGGAATTGAACGTGTCGGAATCCTTGCGGAATTCGACGGGCAAGCCAGCCGCTCCAAACTTCAGATTTCGCTTTTGCAGATCGTCGAGGAGGTGGTGCAGGGCGGCGTCATTGAGCGACGCGAGATAGCCGGCGTCAGGATCCAATCCTTCGAAACCGTGCTTGGCGGCCAGTTCCATGGACTCAGGAAAGCTCGCGTGAAGGCCCAACCGCCCCAGGCTCAAAATAGCGTAGAACTTGCGCTCGGGTGCGGAGGTTGCGGCGGCGATGAGCTTGCCCGCTGCGGATATTGCGATGCCAGTGGCGGCGCTGGCGACCAGGAATTCGCGTCGAGTGAGTGGATTGGACATGGCGTGGGCAATTGTAACCGCAGAAAGCTGCCGGCTGGGTCCGCTCTGGTATGTGAAATGGTATTTCGTGTGGAGGAGTGTAAGAGGAATTACTCTAAGTCCTTTCGGGCATTTCCTCGGGCCAGCGCCGGGCGCCGTGCAGGACACGCAAAATGTGGACGGTGTCGGTCGCTATGCGATAAGCGACGACGTAGGGCGTGCGGAGAATGACCAGCTCGCGCGTTCCCTCGATGCGGCCCGCGCGACCGCTCTCTGGGAATCGCGCCAAGGTCTCAACCTGTTCCCGGATACGGTCATCTACGGCGATGGCGGCCCGAGGGTTGTCCGCTTCGATGTAGTCGAAAATGGCGTCGCGGTCGGCCTGCGCCAGGACGGACCACTCCAGCCGCATGCGTTTACGCATGATGAATTAAGATTATCGCGCTTTGCGCAGCGCAGCGGATCGCCGTCTTGCGAAGTGAGCCTCGACCTTCTTGTGCGGCATGGCAGGGCGAGGATCGCTCAGCGCTTCTTGCACTTTGGCGCGGAACCAGGCGTCGTGCGCCGCGCCATCGGCGGTCAGCGCGAATGGAAGCGCACCTTCGTTGGCAGTTCGCGTCAGCAGAATGCGTACCGCCTCCGAGACGGTGATCCCCAACTCTTGCAGGACCTCCGCGGCGCGCTCTTTCACGGCGGGGTCGATCCGGGTTTGGACTAAGGCATTTGCAGGCATGGGAAGCTCCTGCCTCATTGTACTTCATGTGAACTACGATGTCATTCATGGCGTGTCGAGATGACTGGATGGGTCACGGCTTCTTAAACAGGCCAGCTCTGACCTGCTGCCACGGAATTACATCGGAGGGGTTCTGCTCATTTTCTGTTTGAGCCGCCCCTGCGTTTCCTGTGGGGCGGAATATAGTGAAATCGAATCAGATAGATGTTAGTGCCCTTCCCGTGCTTTGCAACCTTGAGTAGATCCAGCACTCCCAGGAAGCCGGATTCCCGCGCCAGTTCCCGAGTAATGTCAGGAAACCCGATCGGTGTGACCGACTCGATCTCTATCTCGCCGTCTCCCATGCGATAGCGGCGGCCTTCCGAGACGTGGGGCGCCGTCCAAATCCTGACGCTACAAGTGATGTCGCCGCGAACCACCCCTTCGCGAAGACGCTTGGCAAAGACCATGGACTCCTCTGACCGGCAGCAGCGGCGCGATTATACCCGGTCATTCCTGTCGAAAGGGGGGAGCGGCGTCCGACTCTGTCATCCTGAGCGGAGTTGGCGGTCGCGAACCGAGCGCCAACGCAGTCGAAGGATCCCTAGCAAGATGGGACTGGCGATGGCGTGTCTGGGAGTTCTCCCCGGCAGTCTGGGAGTAGTGATGGAAACTCCTTTCGGAGTTCGTGGCATTTCAGGCGGGCACGGGGTCCTTCGACTGCGCGGTTGCTTCGCATTCGCGAAGCAGTCGCTTCGCTCAGGATGACACGGTTAGGGATGGGGTGTGGTAAACCTGGAAAATCCCCAAGGCGGAACTGCGGAGTGCCGCGGCACAGGAGTGACGTGCCGAGCGTTGCTCGGGTCCGGACGGGCAAGATTGCCCGTCACAACACGCGCGGAGGCAAGCAACAGGACCTCTCAGATTCGCCGCAACTTCCTTATTTTTCCCGCATCTAAACCTTGACAACGATCCACTCAGGTCTTAGCATGGCCTTGAGCGCAATCATAAGTGCAATGATTCTAAAGCACTTAATAGAGTTTAGGAGGAGCATTGTATGGGAAAGATTATCGGAATTGACCTGGGGACTACCAATTCCTGCGTGGCAGTCATGGAGGGCGGCGAGCCCAAAGTGATCGCCAATGAAGAAGGAGGGCGCACTACGCCCTCGGTGGTTGGATTTACCAAGACTGGAGAACGGTTGGTCGGGCAGGTCGCCAAGCGGCAGGCCATCACCAACCCGGAGAACACGGTGTATTCGATCAAGCGGTTTATGGGACGCCGCTACGACGAAGTCACCGAAGAAATCAAGATGGTGCCTTACAAGGTCGTACAGTCGGGCGACCACGTCGCGGTGCTGGCGCAGGGCAAGGAATACACGCCCCCGCAGGTCTCGGCGATGATCCTGCAGAAGCTGAAGAAGGCGGCCGAAGACTATCTCGGCGAGAAAGTGACCGAGGCGGTCATCACCGTGCCGGCTTACTTTAATGACGCCCAGCGGCAGGCCACCAAAGATGCCGGACAGATTGCCGGCCTCGAAGTAAAGCGCATCATCAACGAGCCGACGGCGGCCGCGCTGGCATACGGGCTCGACAAGACCAAGGACGAGATGATTGCCGTGTATGACTTCGGCGGCGGAACTTTTGACATTTCCGTGCTGGAAGTCGGCGAGGGCGTGATTGAAGTGAAAGCCACCAACGGCGATACGCACCTCGGCGGCGACAACCTCGACCAGAGGATCGTCGACTGGCTCATTGATGAATTCAAGAAGAACGAAGGCCTCGACCTGCGTGGCAAGGGCAACGAAATGGCCCTGCAGCGTCTGCGCGATGCGGCGGAACGCGCCAAGATTGAGCTTTCGACCACGATGGAGACTGAGATCAATCTGCCGTTCATTACGGCGGATGCCAGCGGTCCGAAGCACCTGGTGCAGAAGTTGACTCGCGCCAAACTCGAGGGGATGGTGGAAGACATCATCCAGCGCTCGGTGGGTCCGTGCAAGCAGTGCTTGAAAGATGCCGGCGTCGAAACCAGCAAGATCAACGAAGTGGTGCTGGTCGGTGGCCAGACGCGCATGCCGCGCATCCAGGCGCTGGTGAAGGAATTGTTCGGCAAGGAAGGCCACAAGGGAGTGAATCCTGACGAAGTGGTGGCGATTGGCGCTGCGATTCAGGGTGGCGTTCTGGGCGGCGAAGTTAAGGACCTGCTGCTGCTGGACGTGACTCCGCTGTCGTTGGCGATTGAAACCCTGGGCGGGGTGGCGACGCCGATGATCCCGCGCAACACGACCATTCCCACTAAGAAGACGGAGACGTTTTCGACCGCGGCCGACAGCCAGACTTCGGTTGAGGTGCACGTGCTGCAGGGCGAGCGGCCCATGGCGGCGCAGAACCGGACTCTGGGCAAGTTCCACTTGACCGGGATTCCACCGGCTCCGCGGGGCGTGCCGCAGATTGAAGTGACGTTCGACATCGACGCCAACGGCATCCTGAACGTGACCGCGAAAGATATGGCCACGCAAAAGGACCAGAAGATTACGATCACGTCGTCTTCCGGCTTGTCGAAGGACGAGGTCGAGCGCATGGCCAAGGAAGCCGACGCGCACGCGGCTGAGGACAAGACCGCGCGCGAGTCGATCGAAGCCAAGAACCAGCTCGACAGCATGGTCTACAACATCGAGAAAATGCTGCGCGAGCAGGGCGACAAGATCTCCGGCTCAGATCGCGGAGATGTTGAAAACGCCGTGGCCGACGCCAAGAAGGCGCTGGAGTCGAACGACAAGGCCACCATGGATAAAGCCCGCGAAAAACTGACCGCGGCGTCGCACAAGCTGGCTGAGCAGATGTACAAGGCGGCCCAGCCGGCGCCGGGAGCGGCGCCGGGCGGTCCAACGCCGGGCGCAACCGCCGGTGGCGAACCAGGCGGCAACGGTCAGGCCAAGAAAGACGAAGGCGTGATCGACGCGGAATACGTGGACGTGGAAGACAAGAAGTAAGTTTGTCATCAAGTAAGTTGTCATCCTGAGCGGAGTGGATGCTTCGCGAAGCGAAGCATCCACGGAGTCGAAGGGCCCCTACCCTTGTTGGAACGCTGGCGGTCCGCATGAAGGTAGGGATCTTTCGACTGCATGGACGTTCGCAGTGCGGACGTCCACTTCGCTCAAGATGACAAGTAGATGAAGTATGGAGGAGAAACGAAGTGGATTTTCAGGTCAATGGGGAAACGTATTTTTTGAGTGTTGCCGAGGACGAAGCGCGGTGGCTGGTTTTTGTCCAGGGTGCCGCGGGACCGCGGGACGTCCCTGTTTATGTGGACGAGGCGGAACTCGAGGATTTGAAGATCGTCGTTGAAGACAAAGATAGACGGAAGATTGTGAATTAAGCTCGCGTCGTCCTGATACGAATTCAGATTGCGCTCCATGGCCACTACTCCTAAGAAGGACTACTACGAAATTCTCGGCGTGAAGAAGAGCGCTTCGGCGGAGGACATCCGCAAAGCGTTCCGCAAGCTGGCGCGCAAGTACCATCCTGACGTCAATCCCGGGGACAAGTCGGCGG